>Ga0070717_10000150_pt1 | contig 51802 bp, 51 predicted proteins | sample LARL113metaG_FD_71366 | JGI IMG/M metagenome (GOLD analysis project Ga0070717, IMG submission 71366) | Corn, switchgrass and miscanthus rhizosphere microbial communities from Kellogg Biological Station, Michigan, USA - LAR L11-3 metaG | ecosystem: Host-associated > Plants > Roots > Rhizosphere ...
CGTCGTTGAGGAGGGCAAGCCAGCGGTGTGGGAGCGGCGGCACGAAAGCGGTCGGGTGATAGATTGCGTGATCTGCGCGGAGTGCGGCACCCGCCTGTTTCATGAACCGCGCGCGAACACCAAAATCACCATCGTCAAGGCGGGCAACCTCGACGATACGAGCTGGCTCTTTCCTGTCGGGCACATCTGGACCCGAAGCGCGCTAACATGGGTCGACATTCCGCAGGCCGCCATAAACTACGACATGCAGCCGCCAAACCTCGCCAACATCATCGAGGCCTGGCGCCAGCACTGCGCTTAGAGCCAGCGAGTTTCAGTCACCGTCACTTGACCATGCGTTCGGCAACCGGCGGCAGGAACTTGTCGTTGTAAACGTCTTCGGGCTTTGGTGCGTTGGCTATGCCATAGGCCGCCGCCACCGAGTCGATCGTGAACTTGATGCGCTCGGGTTGTGCGACGCTTAAGCCATGCTCCTTCACCCACTTTGTATTGGTGACGCTGAGCGCGAGGTCGAGCCGTACTTTCTCGACGTCCTCCTTCATCATCGCGTCCACACCCTTCATCACTTTTAGCGCAGCGGCTGGATCCTTGATGGTGTCGATGGTGCCTCGGTTAAGCGCCTGCACCATGGCGCGTACAGTCTGCGGATTTTTCTCGATGAAGGCCTTGGTCGCCGCAAGGGTCAGGCCGTACATGTTGGCGCCGAAGTCGGCATACTTCACTGCGTAGATGTCCTCGAGCTTGATGCCAACGTCCAGCAGCGCCGGGATGTTGGAATTGATGAAGCCGCCGGTGCCGTCAGCCTCGCCACGCAAAACCATCGGGCCGAACAATTGCGGCTGCACTGGCAGCCAGTTGACCTTTACGTTTTCCGCCTTTGCTGCCTTGAACAGTATCGACGCCGTATCGTGTACGGCGGTGCCAGGGCCACCGGCAATGCGCGCGCCGTCAAGGTCTGCTGGTTTGCGAATGTTCTTTGATTTGAGCGTTACGAAGGCGAGGGGAGAGTCATCAAAGCTGATGTAGACCGCGATGAGCGGTGAACTCGGGTTGGCGGCGTTGAATTTGATCATCGAAGGCATATCGACCCAGCCAAAGTCGTAAACGCCACCGGCAACGCTGACAGCGACGTTGGTCGCTCCCTTGCCAGCGTCGATCTGCACGTTGAGGCCCGCGTCCTTGTAGTAGCCCTTCTGTTGCGCGACGAAAAACGGCGCATGCGTGCCCTGGATGATCCAGTCCATCATCACCTTGACGTCCTTCTTCTCGGGCGCCTGGGCACGCACCTCGGATGCTGAGAGAGGAAGGAAAAGAACCGCGGCCAAGGCAACCGCGCGCTGGGCATACGTGCACAGTCGGGACATGTGACGATCTCCTCTGATGACGGACGCGTTGTGCGCTCGCATCCTATTTTCGCAAACGGTAACTTTATCATCAGGAAAGTCAATTGAATGTCCGACCGGAGGTGACTATCGTGGGGTTTGCCCATTGAGGCCACCAACGGAAGAAGAATGCCGAAACCCAGGGACAAGACCATGCTGAATTCGGTACGCGCCCAATTGCCGCTGCGCGCGAAAAGAAACAGCAAGAGCCAACGCCAACCTGCGCGGGAAGGTGCCCAAGTTCTCGATCTCGCGCGCTATGCCATAGGCACGCGATTGCGGCACACGCGTCTGATGCGCGGGTCACGTCTGAAGGACGTTGCGGACGCAGCCGGCTGCTCGGAAAGCCTCGTTTCCAAGATCGAAAACAACAAGATCGAGCCCTCGCTGCAGGTGCTGCACAAGCTCTGTTTGGTGCTGAATATAGGCCTCGGAGAGCTGTTCACGCGGCAGGAAGAAGACGCCCCGGTTGTAACACGCGCAGGCCAGCGATCGAGAATTGAGATGGATCCAGTGCGGCGGGGGCATGGGATCCTGATGGAACGCGTCATCCCTTACGCAAAGGGGCATTTGCTCCAGAGCAATATCCACGTCGTGGCGCCGGGCGGGTCGAGTTTCGGTCTGATCTCGCACGAGGGCGAAGAGGTTGGCTACGTGATTGCCGGCGAGATCGAGCTGTTCCTCGGCGACAAGGCGTATCAGCTCTCGGCTGGCGATACGTTCTGTTTCCGCTCGGAGATCGGTCATGGCTACCGGAACCGCGGCAAGAGTGCGGCACGAATTCTGTTCGTGAATACGCCGCCGACCTTCTGAATTTCTCGTTGATCAAGTGACTTGAACTGGTCTAGCGTGCCGTCCGCAAAACGCACGCGCGTCGGGGGAAGTAACGCATGCTCAAGCTGCCTCACCACAAACGATACGATTTCTTGCCGATCACGAAGCGAAAGCACTACTCGTGGCCTGGCGGCAAACGATTGGCGTTTTATGTCGCGCTGAACATCGAGCACTTCGCCTTTCAGGCCGGGCTCGGGATCGATCCGCATAATCGCACCGGTCCGCAAACTTCGCGCAACTACGCCTGGCGCGACTACGGCAATCGTGTTGGTAACTGGCGCTTCTTCGAGATTCTCGACGAGCTCAAACTGCCCGCATCTATCTTGCTTAATTCAGCGGTCTGTTACGAGTATCCGGAGATCGTCGAAAAGATTAAGCAGCGTGGGGATGATGTGCTCGGCCACGGCCGGACCAATGCCGAAGTGTTGCGCGGCATGTGGGAAGATGATGAGCGCCGCGTTATCCAGGAGTGCGTCGACGTCATCACGAAACACGTGGGCGTTCGTCCGACCGGTTGGATGGGGGCGGGCGCCGCCGAGACAAACGTAACCCCCGATCTCCTCAAGGAACTTGGGTTCACGCATCTGCTCGACTGGCCGGTGGACGATCAGCCGATCTGGATGCGCACGCGATCGGGGCCGTTGCTGTCGGTTCCCTATCCCATGGAGCTCAATGACGCGGGTACGTTGGCGCTGCGCGATCATACCGGGCGGCAATTTGCCGACATGGTCGTCGATCAATTCGAGGAATTGCTTGAAGCCTCGGAAGATCAGCCACTCGTTTTCGCGCTTTCCTTGCATGGATTCATTCTCGGGCAGCCGTTCCGGCTGAGACCGTTGCGCCAGGCGATCAAACACTGCGTCCAACACAAGCACGCGGACCAGATCTGGTTCACGCGGGCCGGCGATATCTCGAAATTTTGCTACGGCATGGAAGCCGGAATCATACCCGGTAGTTGAGGTCGGTCATGAATGTGAGCACCACGGCGAACGCAACCACCAAACTTCTGCGGGCGACTCCCGAGACGGTCCACTGGGGCTATCTCGACGCCACGATCAAGCCCGCGCTTACCATTGATTCCGGAGAGCGCGTGACGATCGAGTGCGCCACGTGTAATCCCGAGTGGATGCCGGCAAAGGACAGCGGGTTCGATATTCTTCCGGACATCGTCGAGATCCACCAGAAGGTGAAGAAAGGGTCCGGAAATCACATTTTTACCGGCCCAGTCTACATCCGCGGTGCCGCTGTAGGAGATGTCCTCGAGGTCAAGATCCTGGACATCAAGCTCCGGCAGAATTGGGGTTGGAACGTCTTTCGCGGCTACATGGGGACGATCCCGGAAGACTTCCCATACATGAAGTTGACGCATGTCCCGCTTGATCTGAAAGCGAATGTCGCAACCACGGCATCGGGTTTCAAAATCCCGATGGCCCCGTTTTTCGGACAGCTTGCGGTGGCGCCGGCTGAGGTATTCGGCCGGCAGAACAGCAAGGAGCCGCGCGAGTTCGGCGGTAATCTCGACTGCAAGGAATTGACGGCAGGCAGCACCATCTTTCTGCCGGTCTGGAATGAGGGCGCGCTCTTCTCGACAGGCGATGGCCATGCGGCGCAAGGCGATGGTGAGGTCGACGGAACGGCGATCGAAACTGCGTTGACGGGCACGTTCGAATTCAACGTGAAAAAGAAGCTCGGCTGGAAAATGCCACGGGCGGAGACGTCAACCCACTACATAACGTTCGGCCTCGATACCGATCTCGACGATGCGGCTCGTCAGGCGCTCAAGGAAATGATCGACTGGATCGTCAGTATGACCGGCATTCACAAGGACGAAGCCTATGCAATGTGCAGCTTCGCCGGCGATCTGCATGTGACGCAGACTGTGAACAACGTCAAAGGCGTGCATGCGATGATCCTGAAGAGCATACTGAAGAAATAGAAGGACCGGCCGCACCGGCCCGCAACTTGCATGGCCGGGAACCGGTCCCGCCATCGGTGCTGCGTAGTTGGGGAAAGCCTGTGCCAGGTTTTGTTAGACTTCAGGACGTTTCTCTCCGTTACAACGACGAGGAAACGGCGCTCGCTCTCCACCGCACCAGCTTTGAAGTCGAGCAGGGAGAATTCGTAGCGGTCGTCGGACCGTCCGGCTGCGGAAAATCCACGTTGATGAAAGTCGTGACCGGCCTCTGGCCCGCGACGGTCGGGCAGGTCAATGTTGGCGGCAAACCGGTGGTCGGGCCGCTGAATATCGTCGGAATGGCTTTTCAGAATTCCTCGCTGCTGCCGTGGCGTACAATATTGCAAAACGTGATGCTCCCGCTCGAGATCGTCGAGCCGCACGCGAGCCGGTTACGCAGGGAGCGGCGCGCCTACGAAGCGAAGGCGCGCGATCTTCTCGAACTCGTCGGCTTGAAGGGATACGAGGACAAGCATCCGTGGCAACTGTCGGGAGGGATGCAACAACGCACACAGCTCTGTCGTGCGCTAATTCATGAACCGTCGCTGTTGATGCTCGACGAGCCGTTCGGCGCGCTGGATATGTTCACGCGCGAGGAACTATGGCTGGCGCTGCAGGAATTGTGGATGGCGCGTCGTCCGACGGTGATCCTGGTCACTCACGACCTGCGCGAGGCCGTTTTCTTGGCGGATCGCGTGCTGGTGATGAGCGCGCGTCCGGGCCGGATTATCCTCGATCGCACGGTGAAAGCGCCACGTCCACGAAATCTCAACACAACCTACGAGCCTGACGCCGTCAAGCTGGTGCACGAATTGCGGGAGCACATCAGTGCAGCACGCGCAAACGCAGCCTGAGCGCGTAACGATCGCCGAGAATACAGACCTTCCGGTTATCGTACGCCGGACAAGCTTCTTCGAGCGCAAGCTGGTGCGGCAGGCGCTGCCTTGGGTCGTGATCGCGGGCATGTTCGTTTTCTGGGAGATTTTTGTACGCGTCTTCCAGATACAGCAGTTTGTGCTGCCGGCGCCGTCGGCGATCTTTGAGGCGATGTGGCAATGGCGCGTGCCGATTCTCGAAAATTCGTGGCAGACTTTGATGACCACGTTGATCGGCTTCGCGTTCGCTATCGTGATCGGTGGAATAGGCGGGGTCGCGCTTGGTTCGTCGCGCGTCATCTATGACGGATTTTATCCGGCGTTGATCGCATTCAACTCCGTTCCGAAGGTCGCGGTCATTCCCGTGCTGGTCATCTGGTTCGGGATCGGCACAATCCCCGCAGTGATCACGGCCTTCTTGCTGTCGTTCTTCCCCATCCTCGTAAATGTCGCTACGGGCATCGCCACGGTCGAGCCGGAGCTGCGCGATGTGCTTCGTGCACTTGGCGCCACGCGACGTCAGGTCATCATGAAGGTCGGCCTGCCGAGGGCGATGCCCTATTTCTTCGCGTCGCTGAAGATCGCGATGACGGTCGCCTTCGTCGGATCAATCGTTGCCGAAACCGTCGCTGCCAATTCCGGCATCGGGCACCTGATGCTCGTCGCATCATCGCGCTTCGAGGTTCCACTGGCGTTCGCGGGGCTGATCGTTACCGGCTTGATGGGAGTAGGAATGTACGTGATTTGTGTCGCCATCGAGCAACGCATGACAGGATGGGCGACGCGCGGCTCGGAAGGGGTCACGTTCGGCAGCTAGCGGATGCAAGGGGAAAAGATGTGCTCGACAAATACAAGGATCTGAAACTGCAGCTCGACGGCTTTCTCAAACCGGGCGAGCAACACAAGCGTAACGTTCTGCTCGATTCGGTCTACGCCTCACTTCCGAGGGATCCGCAGGCCAAGGTGTTCGTCTTCAGCGGCGAGATCGCACCCGGCGGCTACACGAGCTGGCATTGCCACAACGGCGCGACGTTTTTCGTCTGCACGCAGGGCCTGTTTGAAGCGCATTTCCAGGAAGGCACGCTGGTGAAGGCGAAGGCCGGCGACGTCTATTCCGAACCCATTGGAAAATTCCACCGTGGCCACAACCCGCATCCCGAGCTCGTTTATTCCTGTATCGGGCTGTGTCTCACGCCGCCTGACCGCGACCACATCACGAACGCGAAGGAGAGACCCTGGTGACACTCGCCGGGGGGTGACCATGCCGGACAACCCAGTCACACTTCCCGTGGTCGGAGAAGACGCGCGGTTTCCCGTGCGCCGAATCTATTGCGTCGGCCGCAATTATCTTGACCATATTCGCGAGATGAAGGAAGCAGACGAGCGCGACCCGCCGTTCTTTTTCCAGAAACCTACCGACGCAATCGTCCACGACGGGGCGGTGGTGCCTTATCCTCCCGGGACGCAGGACTTTCAGTTCGAAGTCGAGCTTGTGGTGGCGATCGGGCGGGGTGGATCCAAGATTTCCGTTCAGTCAGCCGAGACCCATATCTTCGGCTACGCCATTGGCATCGACCTTACACGCCGCGACCTGCAGCGCGACGCGGCCAAACGCGGCCTTCCCTGGGAGATGGGGAAATCGTTCGACCACTCTGCTCCATGCGGTTCCATTCACCGGATCGAGACAACGGGCCCGATCCACAAAGGATCGATCGGCTTATCCGTCAACGGAACTGTCCGGCAGAATGGAGATATCGGCCAGATGATCTGGAATGTGCCGGAAATTATCGCTCAGCTATCGAAGCAATATGAGTTGTATTCTGGCGATGTCATTTTTACCGGAACGCCCGCAGGCGTTGGTCCGCTTCGCCCTGGAGACGATATTAAATGTTCTATTGAGCGATTGGGGGTGTTCGGCATCCGCATCGGGCAACCTGATTGATGACTGGTGAGGGGTCATCGAGCCTTTACGAACATATTGCGGCATCGGCACAGTGAATACCGTCGCTTCGGTAACCGCGCACTCTGAACATTTGATGCTCCGCAATTGACGCACATCAATGCCGACTAACGTTATGTAGTCATTCTATTCGCGGGCTCCGGGGTGGATGTACCTTTGGAGGTCGTGATGTCGAAGTTAGTGACAACCGGAGCGACAGCGCTCTTCGCCTGCATTCTCTGTGCAACTCCGCTCTCGCTGCGTCTCTCACCCGAAGGAAATGTCTCTGTGTCCGAGGACACCGCCTCAGCGGTGATCGGGCGTCCGCTTACTCCGATGAGCGTTGCGGGCGTCAACCGGCGGGCACATCGGCGTGCATATCGGCAGGGTTACTACGGATACGGGGCGTATCGTCCGTATCGGTATGGCTATGGGACATACCAGCCCTACAGCTATTACGGGGGCGGGTATGGATCATATCGGCCGTCGTACGGGTACGCGTATCAACCGAATGGATACCGGTCGTATGGGTATCAGCCGTGGTGGACGCGCTGAAAGGTACCGCGCGCGCAGCTGAGTTCTATTCGCTTTGGAGGCGGCGATCTACGCGGGGGGCTACAACTCTCTACGGAGGTTATCGATGCTGAAACTACTAGCTGCCGGAGCGACAGCGCTCTTCGTCACTTTATCTCCAACGGCTTTCGCGCAGACCCCTTCTGGCATGGGGCCAGCTCAGTTAAGCCCAGCGGACTTGGCCAGACTGACGGACGAGCGGATTGCGATCGTCAAGTCTGTTTTGCAGCTGACGCCTGACCAGGAGAAATACTGGCCGGCCATCGCCGACGCCATCCGGTTCAGGGCGCAAAACCGTGATGTCCGCCTGACGCGGATAGCGGAGACCGTGGGCAAGATGAGTGAAGAAAGCGTCGGCGACGTCTTGCGCAACCGTGATCCTGTCGCGTTCCTGGATCGAAGGGCGGATGCTTTGGCTCAACGATCTCAGGACCTGAAGAAGCTTGCGAACGCGTGGCGGCCTCTTTATGCGACATTGAGTCCCGAACAAAAGCAGCGGATGGCTGCCCTTACGATCTTTGCGTTGCATCAAGCGAGCAATGCAATCGAGCAGCGCCTGCAATCGGACGACGATGACGAGTGGCTGGTGATCATGCGCTAGCCTTTCATAAGTAAAAAAAGAAGAGCCGCCGCTTCAGGGCTGCGACTCTTCTTTACGACGGCTGGTACAGCGTATGTCCGCTTTGGATCATTAGCGGACATTGGAAATCAGCGAAATGCTATCCACAGGAGGATCACAACTCCAAGGACGGCGAGCGGCAACAGCACGTCACCGAACGTCATCTCACCGATCCTTTGGGATTGTTCGAGATGCGCTGACACATCTGCTTTGCGCCGAGAGCGGACTTCATTTCGAATGCAGGAGAAGGTGGCCATTTTTCTCAGTGATGATTTCAAGGTGCTGTCTCAAGTCGGCAGACAAGGTCGGATACTTGTTCACCGGCATGACGAAATACTTTTCGCCTTTCTCCAAGGCAGCTGCCAACTCATGTTCGTCGCGGAGGAATTTTGCATGTCCGCCCGTATAAAACTTTGCGGAATTCGGAAAGTTGAAAACATAGTCGGGAGATAATTGGTCTTCTCGGGACAGCTTCCTCAGGGCGGCATCAACATTTGCCTGCGTCGGCAAAAAGCGAGTGCCGGGATCAATGGTTATCGCAATCACTGCTCCCAGAAAAAGAAGGGGCACGATCGCAGCCGTCGCAGGAAATCCGTAAACGCCTATCCAATCTCCGCTTCGTCGCACCGCATACGCACACAGCAGTGCAAAGGCACACAGACCCGGGGCGACATAGGTGATGAGAACATTTGCGGAAAGCGTGAATACAACAAGCGGTACCAGGAGCCAACAAAGCAGATAACTTAGCCAGGGATCCGAAAGATTGGACAGGTTGAGGAGCGCGCTTCGTGGTTCGCGTCTGAACAGGAGAATAATGAGTGTCGCTGACCACGGAAGAGCGGCGACCAACCCAAATAGCCAAATTGTTCCTCTCGGCCAGCTACGGCCCGCGCCGTAAAGGTCTCCGCTCCAATGAGGAATTAGAAATCGCTGCAAATGCTCGCCGACAAAAAAATAGCGCAAGAAGCCCGGTGTACGGATTTCGGCAAGCACGTACCAGGGAACGACGAGAACAAGGGTTAAAACGGTCCCGATGACCCAGGGGAGTCTGCGCCAGGTCTCGGTCCATTTGTGGTGCTGGGTAATCCACAAGACGATGGATAGCCCAGGAAGAAGAATTGCGATTGGACCTTTCGCGAGCGCGCCGATGGATACGCCAACGAAGAACGCGTATTTCCATGCCCAACCGTTGCTGTCCGGGTGACCGACTGCCTTCCAAAAACCTGCCAGTGTGAGTGTGATCCCCAGCATGAGAGCCGGGTCAGTCATGACGGTGCCGCCGAGATAGAACGCCAACGACGTGCTGGCGAAGATGGCAGCTGCGGTGAGGCCAAACTCCTGGTCACGCTCCCCGCGACCCAACACAAGCGTGATCCAACAAACGCCTATAAAGATCAAAAAGGAGGGCAGTCGCGCGGCGAAGGCGTTGATACCGAAGATCGAAAATGAGGAGGCTGTGAGCCAAAAAGAAAGAATCGGCTTAGCCCAAAACGGAACATCGTGATCAATAAATGGAGTAATCCAATTACCCGTCTGAACCATTAGCTCGCCAATGTAAGCGTAGCGAGCCTCGGTGCGATCGAGAATGGGATAGCCCGGCAACGTCAATAGACGAACCAGCACTACGCCCGCCAGAACGAAAGACACCATCTTTGCTCTGAACAAAATCCACTACTCCGGAAATAATAGGCGGTCCGCTCCAGGTAAGGATTTGATTTCGACTTTCACTTGCGCGCGATGCTGTTGCTCGCGGACCCGGCGTCACCCGGTCGAACGTCATCGTTCCACCAATGGCCACGGCCGCGATTCTCTCGCCGCGCACCAGGACATTCTTCATGAGTCACGCCGAAGGATCACTTGATCCGGCGCGCTATAACAATAGCGCGGCGAGGCGATCAGCTAGTTACTAGTAACTAGCTTCCGCCGTTCTAAATCCAATCGACCGAGTGGGTGTGACCGCAGTTCCTCGCGACTAGTCCATCGCAGGAAAATTTGGGCGCTGCGAGCGCCTGGATACAACGTATTTCACACAGTCATCGTATTGCTGGCTGCCCGGATAAAATCCGTACTCGTTGCAGGCAAGGTCGTTCTTGTCTGTCTCCGTCATGGTCCCCCATGTCTGGCCACCCCCGCAGCCGGACAAAAGCAAGCCAAATACGACGACGCCGACATGCCTTCGTCCCCATGCCGCAGCGAATGGATAAACGTGCCCAGCCATTTGTCCCACTTCCCGGCTATGCCTGCAGTTGACTCTTGCCGGAGAGTGTCGCGCGCTTTTGCGCGATCACGTCGGTCAGCCGCTGCATTGCCAGTCCCAGTGCCCCCGTATTCGTCGCGTCAGCATCGCCGCGCGCGTGCTTTTCCAATTCACTCTTGAAAATCTCATCAATACGCTGCTCTGTCGCCGCCAGCTCAGCCTCGCTGCCAGCGTTGTACAGGTGGTCCTTGAGCGCGTACAGCTGCATGAGAGGAAGGGACTCAGGCCCTTCTTCTTTCTTGGTCATGAATTTCCATGCCGCCGCGAAGATGGAGGCCAGCGAACCAAGAATCATGGACCCATACGTCAACTGGTCGCCATATCGATCGAGAAATGTCTTCTGACTGCCGTCGAAATAAGCCGCGGCGCCGGGATGTATCGGAATATATGTGTCCTTGTCGTCGTCCTTGTCGGTGTTAGGTGCGCTGATCTGCTTCAGCACTGGATACTCTGCGGTCAGATCGCGACGTGTCTCCATGATTGCTTTCGTCAGGGAGCCGACGACGTCGTCGGAAAGCGTTTTTTTGGCCACGAGATAGAAGGGGACCCGCAGGGTCGTCAGATCGTCGTCCGGGATCGCGGGTGAGCCTTGTATTGTGCCCTTCGGAAGATCGAAGCTTTCATAGTACCTTGTGACCGCCGCGATCGCTCCGGCTGACTCGATTGATACCAAGGTCAGATTCGATTTGCCGTTGCGCGGAAAGAGAGCTCGCAACATTGCCAGATATTTTTCGCTGATCGGCATCACGACAAGCAGGACGCTCACCTGCTTGGACTTCAGGGCCTGCGGAATGTCCCCAACAGCCAGATCCTTGAATTGTACTTTCGCTCGATCGAGGTCGTACTCTTCTTTCAGGGCGTCGACGACCCGGTGATTCATTGGGCCGCCGACAACGCCGATCGTCTTTCCTTTGAGACCATCCATATCCGAGATGGAAATGCCGGGAGGCACGACGATCAGCACGACGCCGCGCGTGAAAACGACAACGCTCTGCGCCGTCGATAGACCTCCGGCATCCGCTCTCACGACGGCCAAATCGACGTCGCCCGCCGAAAACGCCTTTGCCGCATCCGCGGCAGTTCCTTTGCCGACGACCTTGAGACGAACTCCGGAGTCGGTCGAAGCCATACGGCTCGCAAGAGCAGCCATAATACGGGGCACATCGCCATCCAACGAGCCGGCGGCAATGGTCAGCGTGACAGGATTGCTAACGTAACGATAGGCGAAGAGACCCGCACCCGCTCCCAAAGCGACAAGAGCAATAACCAGTGTGGTTCTCAGCCAGCGAGGCAGCCGGCCAGTCGCGATTGCAGCAACGACGGCTAAAAGACCGGCTCCAATCGCGATCTGCTGATATTGCTCTCGTCCTATTGGACTCACTCAGGCGGTGACCTTTTTACAAGCCGGCGGTTTCCACGTTCCATTGATGATGGAGGGTGGTTTTTCGTTCGGCCAATACATGCGCAGCATCAGAATAAACTTGTCCTTTGGAGCAGGGAGCCAATTGCTTTCCTTGTCCGCGCCTGGCGACTGGTTCTGAACGTAGAGGTCGATCGAGCCATCCGGGTTGGCTTTCAAGTTCTGGCGGGCGCTGATCGAATAGCGGTTGATCGGGTTCGCGACGAAGAAATAATTAGCGTCGTACATCGTCACCGACCAGAATCCGCGCACGGGCGGCAATTGCCCTTTCGGGATATGGATGACGTATTTATTGGCGCCGTCGTAAGCCTTGCCCTCGGCATCTTTTAATGAGGTCGGGTAGACCGCGTCCTGAATGCGGTTTGCACCGAGCCCAATGGCGGCGACGAAAGCGCGGTTGAGGTAGTCTGTTCCATAGACGCCGGTTTCGGAATCGTACATCCAGCCGTTGATGTTTCTGATGCTTTTACCGACCTTGAATTGAAGCATGATGCGGTCAAAGGCGACCTGCGGAATGCGCTTGACAAAATCCGCGTCGAGCTTGCTCGCGTCGAAGTCTTTGCCGGGCACCAGGCCGATCTTCGCAAACTTTGTGAGTTCTGGTGCATCCGCCGCCGCCGGCGGATTGGCCTTCATCAGCTGCGCCAGCAAATTGAAATACGAGACTGCATCCATCCGGTTAACTTGCTCGCGGACGGCGGTCTTCATATCGATTGAAGGATCAACCGTTCCTGCAGGCGGTGTATACGGTTTGCCATAGGAGCTCAGCGGCACCAGCGCGAACTGATCCTGCAAGGCATGAACCGCGGCGTAGTCTTCCGGCGTTCCGGTGCAGTAGATACGCCCAAGGATCCAAACGATGCCTGTGGGCGATTTGTATTCCTTGACGCCAGGCGGAAGAGTGCCTTTCCAGCCCGGGCCTGTGATCGCGTAAGTCTGCGCGCCGGTGCCCGTGGTGCGCTTGCCGGGGACCTGGAAAACATTGGTCCAGCCGTCGAGCATCGGCATCAGGAAATAGCGGTCCTTCATGTCCGGAATGCTAAGAACCCAAGGTTCCTTGCCGACATCAATGAATGCTGTCGTATAAAGCGTGTCGGCGTTCGGTGCCGTCACGTCGCGGAAGGACGCATCCGGATATTGCCGAAGTTTGATGAACTGTCCCATTGGGCCGCGTGTGCCAGCCACGGACGCGACATTCGTAATCACGCGACGGGTCATCTCCATCGTGACGAGCGGGTAGCCGTAAATGTACGCGTCGGTCGCGAGCCAGAATTCCTCGCCGCCCTCAATGCCTCTCGCCAGCGGCCCGTCAAACTCCGCGCGCAGGGATGAAAGGCTCAACGTAGAAAAGGCACCGCCGAGACCGGCGGCCAATGCGTGGCGACGAGTGACCTTCATAACGACGCTCCAATGATGTCAGTGAAAAGGGCGATCTGGAAGCGTAGTACCGCGCTTCGATCTACATCATCAAGATGATTGCCCGTGGTTGAAGTGCGCAACGTACCAGCCCAACGATCGCGCACGTTATGCAAAATCTGACTTCTAGTTGCGCTGGCGAAAAATAGAAGGTGGGGCGGTATTTACATAGTCCGCAGCTGCGGTGTGTAGACCTGCGGCTGTGCGCTTGCTGACGTTTTAATGGTCTTCGCGGCACTCAATGCCGATCGGCGCAACGTTTCGGAAGGCAACTCGTCGAACAGCCGTTTGTACTCGTTTGCGAAGCGGCCAAACTCGGTCACTCCGAAACTAGCCATAATATCTGTAGCGGAAGACGCTTCCTGTGCGTTCAAGGCGCGACGGACAAGGTTGAGTTGCCGCAACTTCAGGTAACGCTTTGGGGTTATCTGCAAGTAACGCTGGAACGCTCTGAGCAGCGTCCGATATTCGACTTGCGCTGCGGTGGTAAGATCTTCGACGGGAATATTGTCCGCTTGCCTGGCCACGACGTATGTGAGCGCATCGCGGATTATTTTTTCAGCTGACGATGCAGAATCATGCGGCCGACTCTGCACGGCCGCTTCTCCCATCATTGCAGTCAATTTCGAGAGCAAGGCCGTTTCGACCCCGCTCTTGTCCTGCCGGCCGTCATGACTGATTGCCCGCGCATCTTGAGCCAATCTTACCAATTGGCGCATCGACGGTTCGGGTACTTTGGCAGTCAGCCTTCCATTTCCAAGGACATTACCGGCGCTGCTCAAGGCTTTCTCGGCCATTGGGGCGGCCACCGACACCGCAATCCAGCTGACCGGTACGCTGACGACAAATGTAAAGTGATGGTTCGGCGGAAGAACCACCAGTTCAGACCAATCAATCAAATGCCCATCTAGATTAACGACATTCGCGAGTTCCGTGCTCTGGAATATGAAAACCCAATCGCCGGCGGACATTGTCCCGTGAACGATCCGAGCGCTGCCGTCCGTGCCAAATTGGAGATTGATATTCGTGAGAGGGCACCACGCGTGAGCCCACGCTGATTGCGTTGAGCCGGTCTTCAGATAGACAACCTTCGCAACTCGAATCGCATCGATATACGCGTCGAAAGTCAACTCACTCACGTCGGTGCCCTCGTGCCACCTTCGAAACCAATCTTACAGGTCCAAAGATCGAAATTGAAAGCGGCAGGTTTATGCCCGCTTTAAGTCAAAGGCGGATATTCAGCAAGAACTAGATGCCCGCTTTAAACTAACGGCGGATATTTTCGCGCTAAACGAGCGCTGGCTATAAAAATCAACCGAGTGCGCGCGTGCAGTCGTCGAATAATTCATCGACGGAAAACTTTCGCGAGATCAGCTTCTGGTGGAAGCTGTAGTCGACGATGATCTCAAGCGAACGGCGATTGGCCTCAACTCCGAAACGCCAGGGATCGGCCGGGCGGCCCATCGGCGGGGGCACCGCGCGCCGGCTCTCGTACAACACACGATAGATCTCTCGCACGAGGTCCGGTCGCGATTTCGAAATTGCATCGCGAATGACGATCATGTGGTTGATCGGGACACCGCCATGCGTTTTTGCCCAGGCTTGTGCGACCATGTCGGCATCGGGGATTAGCAACGCAAGTCGCGGGTCGGGTATTTTGTCGCCAACAATCGCCGCATCGAGCTCGCCGTCGAGAAGCATCTGGACCAACGCTTTTCCTTCAGGGGCGCGTTCGACGAAATCGGGGTCCTTGTATTCAGCGAGGTGCGGATCCTCAAAAGTAATCCAGCGGACTTTGGCGCAATCGACCCCATAGTCGTCACTGAGAAAGCCGCGCACCCAGGCTCCCGTCGTCTGCGTATAGGCCCGTACGCCCACTCGTTTTCCCGTAAGGTCGCGAGCGCTCAACGCGCCGCGTTGCGGATTGTAGACGATCGTGTGGTGTTGGCCGCGACCCAGCACCGTTGCCGGAACGAGCACATAGGGCTTGCCGCAATCTTTCGCCTGCAAATAGGTGACGATCGCCAATTCGCCAACGTCGAACCTGGCTTCGCGTACCAATGGTTTGAACGCGGTGTTCGGTACTTTCACGTCGGCGAAGTCGAAATCGAGCAGGGTGGACGTCACCTCGGCTTTCTTGAGCGCCATCGTGTTCGGATAATCTCCGAGCAGTGTATACAACCTGGTCTTTTCGAGAGTTGACGTCATTGATTGTCGTCCTGATCCGCGAGCGCCGGATAGAGCGTCCGCGCGGTTCCGCCAAATATCCAATCCTGATCGGTGGCCGGCAGACAGATCAAGGATTGTCGCGCCATAGCCAGAATTTGCGGCAGAGTACCTTCGCTCGAGGGATAGTTCGATCCCCACGCGAGCCGCGAGGCGCCGAATTCAGCGACGAGCCGTGGAAAAAATGTTTCGGGCGTCGCTTTGCCGTTGCGAGATTCGGTGAAAACGCGCGGCGTGAGTTTAAGGAAGACATTCGGATGGCGCGCAAGCTCGAACAGGCTGTCGGCTGCAGAGTAGGGCGGGCCATCAGCCAGGACCGGCCGTGCACAATGATCGAGAATGATGCGCACCTTCGGAAATCGTTCCGCCATGCGGATCGCCTGCGGAATGGCCTTGGCTGACATTTGCAGGCAGATCGAAAGGCCAAGCTCGCTCGCGCAAGCCCAGGCGGGATATGACTTCGGATCGTCGAGCCAGTCAGCTTGTTCGGACATTGTGCTGCCAAATGTAAAGAGGCGCATGCCGGTCAGGCCCCTGGCGAGCCACTGGCGCATACGATCAGGAGCGTCGGGCGCAAGCACATCGACTGAGAAGACGCCGGTAAAGCGGGTCGGGTACCTCGTCACTGCGTCCGCCACGTAGGAGTTATCGTGCCCGTAGCAGGTCGATGCCTGCACGATCGCAGCTTTCTGCACGCCGGACGTGTCCATCGCGGCAACCAGCTGCTCCACCGTGACAGGACGCGTGCGCGACCAGTCGGATTGGTGGCCACCCAGTGGTGCCAAAGGATACCGAGCGGGATCGTTGGAAATGATATGCGGATGAATATCTGTGGTGGTCGTTGGCATGATCTGATACGGCATCGAGGAAAGCGGCACGCGACGAGCGCGGTTTTCTGTAAGACAATGGGCTATCACCGTAAAGCGTCATCCGTGAGATGGAGAAGCTCGGTCATCTTCGGACTGTCGCTTGCTTTAATTTTAGCGGTTGCCTTCTCGTCTGCGCAGGCCGAAACCTATCCCTCGAAGCCGGTACGCATCATTGTTCCTTACGGCCCCGGCGGCATCGCTGACGTCACCATGCGTCTTGTCGCGCAGGATCTCAGCAAGCACTTCGGTCAACAGTTCTTTATTGAAAACCGCCCCGGGGCGGGCGGTGTCGTCGGCATGCAGGCGGCCCGGGAAACTGCGCCCGACGGATACACTCTGGTCATGGTTGGTGGCGGCCTGACGATCGCTAAAGCGCTGTTCAAATTTCTGCCTTACAATATTGAGACCGATTTTATCCCGATCTCGACTACAGCGTCCTACGGGCTCGTCATCACCACCAAAGCTGGCTCGCCTTACACGACGATCAAGGACGTCATCGCGAGCGCGAAGGCGCATCCTGGCACGCTGAACTTTGGCACCATCAATGCCGGCAGCGCGCAGAATCTTTCCGCCGAACTGTTTCGCACGATGGCCGGCCTCGACGTGACTGTAGTTCCGTACAAAACCACACCGGATCTGACGACCGCCGTCTTGCGCGGCGACGTCGACGTTGCCTTCGAGTACTTCGTCGGATTCCAATCATCGATTACGAGTGGGCAAATGCGAGTTCTGGCGACCACCGCACGCGACCGCGCAAGTAACCTGCCAGACGTTCCAACGGTGATCGAAAGTGGTTTGCCTGGCTACGAGGTCACGAGTTGGAATGGGCTTGCGGTCAAGGCTGGTACGCCCACTGATATTGTCACACAGCTCAATCAGGCCGTGGTCGAAGCGCTCAAATCGCCCGAAGTGCAGAAATTCTCGAACGATGCCGGAATGGACGCGCGCGGGATGTCGTCCGAAGAGTTGCGCAATCGCATCAAATCCGACGTCCTCAAATGGTCGCAGGTGATTGCGACCACCGGTATCACCAAGCGATAAGACGATGGTGGTGTCAGTTATTCGATGACTTCATCGACAAAGGACAGCACGCCGGCCGGGATCGTCAGCCCGAGCGCGATCGCGGCTTTGCGATTGAGCACGAATTCGAATTTGGTGGGCTGCAGCACTGGCAGGTTGGCGGGTTTTTCCCCTTTGACGATGCGGGCGGCGTAAGTGCCGATGAGCCGATAGGTTTCGGGCAAATCATTTCCATAGCTCATGAGACCACCCGAGACGACGGATTCCCGAAGGGAATAAATTGCCGGGACACGATTTTGCGCGGCCAACTCCGCCAACTTGTCGCGCGCCGCTGCAAAAAACGCGTCGGCGGGCACCAAGAGCGCCGGGATGCCGTTGGCAACAACGGCTTTGAAAGCTGCCTCAAGCTCGGATTCATTCCTGGCTTCCAGGAATTCAACCTTGAGGCCAATCGTTCGCGCGGCTTCCTCTATGTCCTTCCGTTGAGCCGCAGCCGTTATACTTGCCGGGTTCAACAGCGCGCCCACGGTCGTTATACCCGGCTTTACGTCCCGCAACAGTCCGATGCGTTTTGCTTCGATCACCGCATTCAAATTGCTGACGCCCGTAATATTGCCACCAGGCCTGCTGAGGCTTTTGACAAAATCTCCGACGACCGGATCGCCGATGAAGATCGCAACGATGGGCGTTGTTTTGGTGGCCGCGGATGCAGCCTTCGCGCTCATGTCTCCGCCGGCCGATATCAGAACTGCGGGCTGTCGAGTCAAAAGATGGTTGGCCTGGGCGGGCAGGCGCTCGTAGTTGCCGTCGGCCCAGCTGAATTCGATGATGACATTCTGCCCCTCGACTAAGCCGTGTTCGGCCAAACCCTTGCGAAAGGCATCGACGAGATGCGCGCTCTCCTTGGCCGATCGAGCACTGAGAAATCCGATAACTGGCTTGTTCGAAGGCTGCGCGTTCGCGGCAAGCGGAAAAGCCGCTGAACCAGCGACGATTCTGATGAAGTCACGCCGCCTCATTGCCGATATCCGAGATTGGCCCGGGAGCTATCTTATCGGATCATGAAATAAGGTTGAAAGCAGCGTCGTTAACGAAATTGGCGATCTGGCAAGCGGGTGCGGCTGGAATCAGGCTATTTTTATGCCATACCGGCCACGGTCAAACAGGAGAGCATCACGATGCTGCTTCGCTATCTTCACCTTTTCCTTTGCGCCGTTGCTGTCATTCTCGTGGCTTCGCCGGCGCATGCCGTCCCTGAAAAGGTACCATACACCGGCGACGCCAAGCCCGGCACCATCATTGTACAGACGGGCGAACGCAGCCTCTTTCTCGTCACCGGGAAGGAGCAGGCGCTCAAGTACACGGTCGGCGTCGGCCGCTCCGGCCAGCAATGGTTCGGCACCACGCGGATCGCCAGCAAACACCTCAAACCGGGGTGGAAGCCGCCGGTGTCGTTGCGCGGAAAGCGCTCGCCGGATTTCTATATTGAGGGCGGATCTCCGAAAAATCCGATGGGCGCTGCGGCGCTGGTGCTGGTCGACCACGAGCTTGCCATCCATGGCACCAACAATCCCGGCTCAATCGGCGGCTTTGTGTCCGCCGGCTGCATCCGCATGCATAACAAGGACGTCATGGATCTGTATGGCCGTGTTAACGTCGGTACACGGGTGATGTTCGTGAAGTGAATTGCGTTTGCAAAAGCCGGGGAAAATCAAAATGACGATATCGCGCCTGTTTGCACTCATCACTGTGGCTCTGATTGCCGGGATCGCATCGGCGCGTGCCCAGGATACGAACCCGACTTTTGTCGTCAGCTATATCGAAGTCGCTCCATCTTCCGCTCGTGCCGCGGCAGGAATTCTGCGTACGTTGCAGGACGCAAGCCGCAAGGAGCCGGGAAACACTGGCTTTGAAGTGCTGCAGCGCAAAGGGCAGCCCCAGCAATTCGCTATATTGGAGGCCTGGAAAGACTCCAAGGCGCAGGCAGCCCATGCGGCCGCGGCCAACACCACGCAGCTTCGTGACAAGCTCAAGCCGCTTCTTGCGGCGCCGATTGATGAGCGCGTCCACACCGGCTTTGTGGTTGGCAAGGCAAAGATGACCGGTCGAGGCTCAGTCTATGTACTGACGCACGTCGATCTGATCGGCGCAAAGAAGGACGAGGGTCTTGCCGCCATCAAGCAACTGAGCGTCGACAGTACTCAGGACGCCGGTATCCTGCGCTACGATCTATTGCAGCAGGGCAACCGGCCCAATCACTTGACCTTGGTCGAGGTGTGGCGCGGAACAGCCGACCAGGAAAAGCACGAAGTGGCCGCACACACTCGCAAATTCCGCGAGGCGCTCCTTCCAATGAGCGGCAGCCTGTATGACCAGCGGATATACCAAGCGATCAATTGAGATCGCTTGGAATATGGCCGCACGCGCGGTGTGTTATTGTAGGCAAGCAAGTGTCCTGTCCCGAAACGCAGGGGACGAAAAAGCATGGACACGGTCTCACGATATGCGGGGACGACCATCCTCACCATTGCCGGGTGGGTGCTTTGGTGCCTGTTTTCGCGCAGAAATGGCTTTGTGCCGCCGGTCGAGGTGATCGCCTTGTTCATTGGCGCATTGGCCATCGATATTTTGCGAAACGCCAGACCCGCACGATAGATCGGAAAGGGGACGTAGGACCTCGGTCCAATACGCCCCTGAGATTCAGACCTGTTAGCCTCACCCGATATTTAATCCCGATTTCGGGACCATGCATAACGTCCGCGCTCTTGGTCTTCGCGCAACGGACCGGAGGCAGGATACGGGGAGCCCGATCATGACCGCACCAACGAATGCGGACACGGCCAATGAGGTCGTGGCCTGGTACGCGATGCCCGTCGACGAGGTCGTGAAGACGCTCGCTACGGGGACCGAGAAGGGCCTGAGTGCGACCGAAGCATCGAGCCGCCTGGAAAAATATGGTCCGAACCGTCTTCCGGAAGGAAAGAAGCGCGGGCCATTCGTGCGCTTCATCTCTCAGTTCAACAATATTCTGGTTTTTGTTTTGCTTGGTGCCGGCTTCATCAAGCTCATGCTGAATTTATGGGTTGATGCTTCGATCATTTTCGGTGTGGTCGTGCTCAACGCACTGTTGGGGTTTGTGCAGGAGGGCAAAGCCGAGCGGGCCCTCGATTCCATCCGCAACATGTTGTCTGCAGAGGCGCGGACCATCCGCGACGGTGAAACGCGGATGATCTCGGCCGAGGAACTCGTGCCGGGAGATGTCGTGCTGCTCGAGTCCGGCGACAAAGTACCGGCCGATTTGCGTCTAGCCGACGCCAAAAACTTTCGAACGGAAGAGGCGGCACTTACCGGCGAGTCGGTGCCGGCAGAAAAAAGTACAGACGCGGTCTCGGAAAACGCGACGGTTGGCGATCGTGAAAGCATGGCATTTTCCGGCACCATGGTCGTATCAGGGCGGGCGACTGGCCTGGTCGTTGCGACCGGCAACGAAACCGAGCTTGGCCGCATCAACCAGTTGCTGACCGGTGTGAGCGCACTCGAAACGCCGCTCCTGCGCCAGATCAAGAAGTTTGGCTATGCCATCACCGGTGTCGTTGCGATCGTGGGCGTCCTGGTGTTCGCGTATGGAAAATGGGTGAGGGGCATCGAATTCGTCGAGCTCTTTCAGGCCGTGGTCGGTATTGCGGTTTCGATGATCCCGGAAGGCCTGCCTGCACTTATCACGATAACATTGGCAATCGGCGTGCAACGAATGGCGCAACGCAGCGCGATCATTCGCAGGCTGCCGGCGGTGGAAACACTCGGCTCGGTATCGCGTATCTGCTCCGACAAGACCGGAACCTTGACGCTCATGGAAATGATGGTCGTCTCTGCCGTTACGGCGGAATCGACCTATCAGATAACCGGCAACGGTTACGCTCCGGAGGGCGAGGTCAAGAAGGACGGACAGCCAATCAAAAAGGATGCAGTCCTCGGGCTTATGGGTCAGGTCTCCACGCTGTGCAATGATGCGGAGCTCTTCCAACACGAAGGAACGTGGAAGGTAGAGGGAGATCCGACGGAAGGCGCGCTCTATCCCTTCGCTGCCAAGCTCGGCATGGATCGAGAGAAAGAGCGGACAGCATCTCCGCGTATCGATGCGATTCCATTCGAGTCAGAACACAAATTCATGGCCACGCTGCACAAGTCTGCCGCGGGCAAGGAAATTCTTCTGGTCAAGGGCGCGCCCGAGGTGATCCTTGAACACTGCGATCGTCAGCAGGTCGCGGATGGGCAACCTCCGTCGCTCGACCGCAAGCACTTCATGGAAGCTTCGGACAAGCTGGCCGCGCAGGGCGAGCGCGTATTGGCCCTGGCGTGGCTGGAAAATCCGGCTGTAAAAAAAGGGCTCAGTCCTGCGGACCTGCCGAAGACTCTGGTCCTGATTGGGCTGATCGGATTGCTGGACCCGCCTCGCAAGGAGGCCATCGAAGCCGTCAAGGAATGCCATACCGGCGGCATTCGCGTCACGATGATCACGGGCGATCACAAGATCACGGCGGCAGCCATCGCCAAGATGCTCGGCATCGGGGATGGCAAAACCGCTATCACCGGGACCGAGATCGAAGAGATGAGCGCTGCGACGCTGCAGGAGAAAGTCAAAGACGTCGACGTATTCGCGCGCGCAAGCCCGGAACACAAGCTCCGGCTGGTGAAAGCCATTCAGGCCAACAAGCAAATCGTGGCGATGACGGGCGACGGCGTAAACGACGCACCGGCGTTGAAGAAAGCCGACATCGGCGTCGCCATGGGCATCAAAGGTACCGAGGTGACGAAGGAAGCCGCCGGGATGATCCTCGCGGACGATAACTTCGCCTCGATCACTGCCGCGGTAAAGGAAGGCCGTACTGTCTACAACAACATCGAAAAAGCGATCCTGTTCATGTTGCCGACCAACGTTGCCCAGGCGCTGGTTATCGCGGTTGCGATCTTCGTCGGCTTCACCATGCCCATCACGGCACCGCAGGTTTTGTGGGTCAATATGGTGACCTCCGTCGCGCTTGGGCTCGTCATTTCGTTTGAGCCGCATGAGCTGGACGTCATGAACCGGCCGCCGCGCAGCGTGGATCGGCCAATCCTTACCGGCTTCGGAATTTGGCGCGTCATCTTTGTGGGACTGGCGCTCCTCGCATTTACGCTCTGGGCGTTCTTCTGGATGAAATCGCTGAATGCCTCAGATGCGCTCGCACGCACCGTTGCCGTCAACGCCATTACGATCGGCCAGGTGTTTTACCTTTTGAACAGCCGTTACTTGCTCGACTCTTCGCTTTCTCTGAAAGCTCATCTTGGCAACAAGTATCTGCCATTGGGAATCGGAGCGGTTGTTATCCTGCAGCTTTTGTTTACCTATGCGCCGCCGTTGCAGCGTCTTTTTGACAACGAGGCGGTCCCGCTGTGGGTCTGGCCATGGTTGCTGGCAGGCGGGTTGGTGTTTTTTATTGTCGTGGAGATCGAAAAGCTCATTATTCGTTCAACTGGCCTGCGCCGAGCGGTGACGGCCGTGGAGGCAGGTGCATAGCTGTGCGTAGCTACGTGCCGAGCCCCATCAGATGCGCTGCAGCGCGCCAAGCGTGGTTCGTAAGAGCCTCCAGGTTACGTACGGTATCGACGCGAACGATTGCCTGATCCGCTGTTAGTGCGCCTTTCGCGACCTCACTCAGTGTCGTGCTGCGGTGCGAGCGACGCAGCTCGCTCAATGCATTGGCGCAACGCTCCAGCTCGGCGATGGATTCTTGCGCTCCTGCATTGGCCGGGACCTCGGTGCTGGTTGGAAGCAAACCGCTGCGAATTGTAACAGGGTGGGCCTCCGGCAAAACCGCGACCTTCTCAGCAATCGATGATGCGCGCTGCATTGCTTGCGCGCACAACTGCGCGGCGCGAGCATCGTCGGATTCAGCGTTCGTTTTCTCCAATTCGAGGCCGCTGCTGGCTGTCTCGGTCAACCGCGAGGCGTGGTCTAGTGCGTGCAAAGTGCTCGTGAGCCGGTGCTGCTCGTCTTCTGTTTCCGGCGGTCCGTCCACGTCCGACATGAACACCTGCGCTTGGCGTAGTGCATCGCCCGCCTGTCGAATCGAGGGTGCGTCCTTGTCCAGGCGTCCTCCGGCCTCTCCAGCCTGCAGTGCTCCGCCAATCGACGTGCAGGCGGCCCCAAGCGCTCGGGCAACCGTCCGCCGCACGGCTTCCTCGGCTGCAATCGGGGTGACAAGCGCTGAGGGGTCGAGGCACCGCGTGAGTACAGAACCTCGCTCGGGCAACATCCTCTCGACAAATCGCGTGAACTTGTCGATCAGCGGCAGCAGCACGGCGACACCGATGACGTTGTAGGCGGTATGATACCCGGCGAGCAGTGTCACCCCGTCGACGGTGTTCGATGCCCGAACAAGAAGAGGTGTCACGATGGGAAAGAGCGCCAAAGCGATGACCGCGGCGATCAATTTGAAGAAAACATAGGCGACAGCCAATCGTTTGGCTGTCGTACTTGCCCCTATCGCTGCCATCGCCGAACTGGTCGCCGTTCCGATGTTCTGACCGATAATGAGGGCGCAGGCCTGGTCGACCCCAACGGCGCCGGCATAGTGCGCGGACATCGTTATGGCGATGGCCGCTGTTGAGGATTGCATGACCGCCGTCATCGCGAGCCCAACCAGGACCAGCGTGAGCACGCCAACCATGCCCGCGAACCAACCGGCGCCGGCGCCTCCGAGCACGGCGGGCAAATCGGCGGGGTGTAGTCGTTCGGCCAGCCCGCCCATTCCTTGTTGAAGTGTTGTCAGGCCGAACAGCACCAGCCCAAACCCGGCGAGTGCGGCGCCGCTGGCCGACAGGCGCCCGCGGCCCAGCAATTTGACCAGCGCGCCGACAAAAATCATCGGTAATGCGGCGGCGGTCAGCGATACGCGGACGCCGATAAGCGCAACAAGCCAGCCTGTACCGGTTGTTCCGACATTGGCGCCAAAGACAAGCCCCAACCCCTGCGGAAACGTCAGGAGTCCGGCGCTGACCAGGCCGATCGTCGTCATGGTCGTCGCGCTCGACGACTGCACGATCAGTGTGGCGATGGCGCCCCAGAGCGCGCCGCGCATCGGCGTTGCCGCGGCCCTTGCAAGGACCGTGCGCAGCGACGACCCGGCCAACGCCTTCAGGCCTTCGGTCATGACCGTCATGCCGAGCAAAAACAGACCAACGCCGCCAAGAATGGAAATCGTCGTCGACATCAGGGCACCTTATTTGAGAACGTTCGGCTACTCGAGCGTCACCGGGATTACGCAATCGCCGCGGTTACGACTCGCCGGCAAGCTCCGCGCGTGCGGCGGCCAGTTCTTTTTTCATTTTGTCGTCGATTTTTGGAAATGAGAGGCTCAGCTCCTCGATGGCGCTGACGATCGCCGCGGCAACAAATAGTCGAGTGAACCATTTGTTATCGGCGGGCACGATGTACCAGGGGGCATGTTTCGAGGCTGTCGCGCTGATCGCTTCCTCGAAGGCGTACATGTAGTCGGACCAGAATCTCCGCTCGTGAACATCGGAGGTCGAGAACTTCCAGTTTTTCTTCGGCTTGTCGAGCCGCTCCATGAAGCGGTTCTTTTGTTCTTTACGAGAGACGTTGAGAAAGAATTTGAGGACCAGGGTGCCCTGGCGGGTAATGTAGTCTTCGAAATGTGCAATGTCGGCAAGCCGTTCGTCCCAGATATGTTTGCTCACGAGCTTTGGCGGCAATTTCTGCCGCTCGAGTATTTCCGGATGCACACGAACGACCAGAACCTCTTCGTAATATGAGCGGTTGAAAATTCCTATCCGTCCGCGCTCCGGCAGGCTTTTGGCGTAACGCCACATGAAATCATGGTCGAGGTCCTCGCTCGAGGGCTGCTTGAACGAGAAGACTTGGCACCCCTGGGGGTTTACGCCCGACATGACGTGTTTGATCGTTCCGTCCTTGCCGGCCGCATCCATCGCCTGAAAGATCAGCAGTACGGACCAGCGGTCTTGCGCGTAGAGCATTTCCTGCTCCTCGGCGAGCCACTCGTTGCCGCGTTGAAGCAGTTTAGCTGCCTCGCCTTTGTCCATTTTCAATCCGCAGGTGTCGGCGGGATCGAAATCTTTCAGTCGGAAATTCTTGCCTTTGGTAATCCGGAACGGGTCTACATATTTCTCGAGCTGATCGAGGATTTCTTGTCTGGCCATCGTGCAATCTCCCTCTGGCCAGCGCTGTGCGGCGCGCCAGAATCAATAAAGTCCCCAAGGCATCGCTGAACCGGGTCTGAGTATGCAAAACAAATGAGACGTTCGCCTATATCTTCATTGGCTTTTACTCTGCTTGTGGCAAAGGCCGTGCACCGCGTCGCAAATCTTGCCGGCGTGACAGAAATGGAAGCGGCCTGACGTACCCGCATGGCATTCACAGGTCTTTTGGCTGACCAGACCCTCCGAGCAGTGCTCGAAACGTTTGAATCGAACCGCGGAAGAAGCCTCGTAGATCGTCATGCATGTCATTGCGCCAACGAGAACTGCGAACGCTGCCGTCGTCAACATTTGAGCTGGTGCCACCGAAAGTCTCCAAGTGTGAGCGGTTGTTGGTCCAAAGAGTGCTGATCCTATGGACTTTGCGACCTGAGCATATTGGACTGAGGGCCCATTCTTCGCAGTGCCTTCCCTTCATCCATGGCAAAAGAAAAAGGAGGCGTTCCGAGCCGTTTGCGTTGACATTCCAATCCGTTCTTCAAATACTTAGGCAATAACAGGCAAAAACGCCGCTTGATTTCCTGGGAGGAATGCAATGAAGACCTCACGTAGGACGCTTCTGAAAAATTCGGCCGCCGCTGCTGCCGCGCTCAGCCTCGACTGGCGTTACGCACAGGCGCAGGCTGAAACCGTTCGCATCGGAGTCATTTTCGACCACTCCGGTCCGTTCGCGGCTGGTGGTTCGGTTGCGTCCGCTATCGGTACCCAGATCGCCATCGATCTGTGCAACGAACGCGGTGGCGTTGGCGGCAAATACAAGGTTGTCCCGGTCAACGCCGACTCGCAAAGCAAGGCGGACGCTGCGATCAACGAAGTCGAGCGCCTGATCAATCAGGAAAAGGTCGAGATCATCGACGGCGTCTACTCAAGCGCCCATGCCGTGCCGCTCGCGGCAAAGGTCGAACAACAACAGAAGATTCTCTGGATCACGACGGCGGTCGCGACGGCCGTGTTCAAAGACAAAAACCTGAAATACGTATTCCGCGCGCAGATTCATTCTGAGCAATATGGCCAAGCTTTCGCCGGCTACATTACCGAGCACGCAAAGGCCAAGCTTGGAGTTGAGCCGACTGCCGTGAAAGTCGCAATCATTCACGAAGACGGTCCGTACGGCGTCGGTGTTGCCGCGGCTGACGAGGAATATTCGAAGAAGGCCGGACTGAATATCGTGATGCGCGAGGGTTATTCGGCGGCGGCTCCGGATCTCTCCGCGCTCGTGACCAAGCTCAAGCGGGCTGCACCCGATGTGATCTCGCACGCTGGCTACAATCCAGACATAACGCTGTTCCTTCGTCAGGCGCGCGAGAGCGGGCTGCGGTTCAAGATGTTGATCGGCGCTGGCGCGGGCTACAGCCAGCTGGACAAGCTGCGAGCGACGTTCGGCAAAGACATCGACAATTTCTGCAACATCGATCCCGTGCCTGCACAGCTTCTCGACCCGAAAAAGCTCGCACCAGGCATCGGCGAACTGACCAACATCATGGTGGAACGCTACAAGGCCAAGGCCAACGCCACGGACGTTCCGCCGCACTGCTCGATGGGATTCAACCAGACCTGGATTCTTCTCAACAGCGTGTTGCCGATCGCCAAAGAGAAATACGGCGGTTTCGATGCCGAGGCAGTCCGCAAGGCGGCCCTCGACGTCGATATTGCGCCTGGCGGCACAATTCAGGGCTATGGCGTGAAGTTCTTCCCGCCCGGAACACAGCTTGCCGGACAAAACGAACGCTCGACACCGGTCGTCATGCAGAATGCCGGTGAGCACATCTCTGTCGTGTATCCGACCAACATACGGACACAGGATCCGGTGCTGCCGCTGCCGAAGTCATCGGTCTACGCAATGTAGCCGATGATGCTCGCAGTCGAGGGGCTCTCAAAACGCTTCGGAGGATTCCTGGCGGTCAATCAGGTGTCCTTCGAAGTGCGCGAGGGCGAGATTCTCGGCCTCATCGGTCCGAATGGGTCAGGCAAAAGCACCACATTCAATCTGATTGCCGGAACCTTGCGTCCGACGTCGGGGTCGATCCGTCTGCAGGGCAGCGAAATCGGCGGGCTGCCGGCGCACGCGATTTGCCATCAGGGGGTTGCGCGTACTTTTCAGATCCCGCGACCTTTCCGCAAGCTTTCGCTGCTCGAAAACGTGATGCTCGCGGCTTATTTCGGCAGTGCTGGAAGTATCGGGCGTGCCGAGGCACAGCGCAGGGCAGGTGAGGCGCTCGACATGGTTGGGCTGCCGTCTGACGCCACGGCTCAAACCGGCGGGCTTGGCGCCGCGGCGCTCAAAAAACTCGAGCTCGCCCGCGCGCTTGCCACCAAGCCGCGTTTGCTCCTGGCCGACGAGAGTCTTGGCGGTCTCGACGCGACCGAGATGGAACGCGCCGCCGACCTGCTCAACAATATCCGGACGCGGATGGGCATAACGATCGTCTGGGTCGAGCACATCATGGGCGTGCTGATGCGCATCGTCGATCGCGTCATCGTCTTGGATCACGGTGAAAAGATATTCGAGGGCGCACCGGCGCAGGCGGCGCTCGATCCTCGGGTCACTGAAGTCTATCTCGGCAAGAAAAAAGCATAGCGTCATGCTCTCGCTCACCTCCGTTTCCGCCGGCTATGGGTCCTTCCAGGCCCTGTTCGGCGTGTCGCTTGAGGTGCCGCAAGGGGAGGCGGTCGGTGTGATCGGACCGAACGGCGCCGGCAAGACCACGCTGATGCGCGTCATATCTGGCCTCATCCCGTTGCGCGATGGCGCCATGACGTTCGACGGGCAGGCGGTCGGTGGCCTGCCGGCGCATCGCATGGTCGAGCAGGGGATTGCCCATGTCCCGGAGAACCGCCGGCTTTTTCCGCGGTTGACCGTCGAAGACAACCTGCGGATCGGGGCCTATGTGCCGCAGGCCCGGCGCCGTTTCGCCGAGCAACTCGCCTGGGTTTACGGCCTCTTTCCCCGCCTGAAGGATCGTCGCGAACAGGCGGCCGGCACGCTGTCCGGCGGCGAGCAGCAGATGTGCGCCATCGGTCGAGCCTTGATGTCCAAGCCGAAACTGCTGCTGATGGACGAGCCGTCAGCGGGGCTCGCACCGCTGGTGGTCGCGCAGGTTTTCGAGCTGGTGGAGCGCATCCGGGCTGAAGGATTGACGGTGCTCATCGTCGAACAGAACGTCCAGCAGGTGCTTGACGTCGTCGATCGCGCCTATCTGCTCGAAGTCGGCAGCATCAAACTTGCCGGCACGTCGGAAGAGTTCAAGGGCAACAGCTTCATCCGCAAATCATACATGGGGCTGTAGCGAATGGATCCGTATCTCATCGAGGCGATCATCAACGGCATCCTGCTCGGCGGCGTATTGGCGCTGCTGGCGCTCGGCCTGAACCTGATTTTCGGCGTGATCGATGTCGTGTGGATCGCCTATGCCGACATCGTCATGTGCGGGATGTACGTGATCTATTTTCTCTACGTCGAATATGGAGTGCCGCTGCCGCTTGCCTGCCTGATCGCGATTGCGAGCATCGCTGCACTCGGCGTTGTCGTTCATCTTCTCATTATCGCGCCGGTTCTCAACTCGGCGCCGATCAATCAGCTTCTTGCCACGGGCGGGCTACTTTTCTTTCTGCAGAGTTTTGCGACGCTGCTGTTCGGCACGGATTTCCGCAACATCGGTGTTCGTCTGCCGATACTGGAGATCGCGACACTTTATATCAGCTTTGCGCGGCTGATTGCCTTTGGCGTCGGATTGGTGGGCGCGGTCCTGCTCTACCTGTTTCTCAAGCGCACCTATATCGGCACCGCGATCCGCGCGATCGCACAGGATCGCGACATTGTCGGCCTCATGGGCGTCGATCAGCGCCGCATCTATCTGGTGACGTCCGCAATCGGCGGCGCGCTGGCCGGTCTCGCCGCATGCCTGCTGGCTTTGCAGTACGACGTGCATCCGCATATCGGCAACACGTTCGGCCCGGTCATTTTCATGATTTGCGTGCTCGGAGGCCTCGGCAACATGATCGGCGGTTTCATTGCGTCGTTTATCATCAGCCAGATCATTGCCATCGGCGGCTACTATTCAAACACTGAACTGTCTTATGTGCTCGCCTTCACGTTCTTCATCGTGCTGATGTTCGTCCGGCCACGAGGGATCTTCGCCCGATGAGTGTCACGCGACTAGCGATGCTTGTGGGGCTGGCGATCCTCATCGCCTTGCCGGCGGTCGTGCCGCCGTATTTTCTGCATTTGCTGATTCAGATTCTGCTGTGGGCGTTTATTTATACGGCATGGGCTCTGATGGGGCGTTTTGGCTTCGTCTCATTCGGCCACGGTGCCTTCATGGGGGTCGGCGCTTATGTACCGGCCTTGCTGTGGACCTATTACGGTCTCACCCCCTGGATCGGCATTCCGCTGGGCATCGCACTCTCGATGCTGCTCGCAGTCGTCATCGGGTATCCTTGCTTCCGTCTCAGGGTGGTCGGCCACTATTTCGCGCTGGTGACGCTGGCGCTCAGCCAGGTGGTGCTGCTCTCGCTGGTGGCGGCGCGCGATATAACAGGCGGCTCGCTCGGCTTTACGCAGCGTGCGGTCGGTCATTCCTGGTACGCGCTGCAATTTCCGGAAAAGAGCTATTTCTACGGCATTTCGATCGTGGTGTGGCTCGTCGGCCTCTATGTCTGGCATCACATCGATCGCGGCATCAATCGGGAAGCACTCGAGGCGATCTCCGAGGACGAGGACGCGGCCGCCGCGATCGGGATCAATGTGCTGCGTGAAAAACTTCGAGTGACTGTTATCAGTGCAGCGCTCACCGCTCTCGGCGGCGCGGTCTATGCGCAGTACATGATGTACATCAATCCCGAGACGGTCTCGGGCATTGCCGTGTCGCTGCAGATTGTTTTTGCCGTCGTCGCAGGCGGGGTTTATTCGATGCTGGGCCCGACGGTTGGCTCGCTGCTGACGCTTTCGTTGACCGAAGGGTTGCGCGTCTGGTTCGGCACCAATTTCATCGGCGCAGCGAATACGATTTACGGCATCCTTCTTATCCTGTGCATCATCTTCATGCCGCAAGGCATCGTCGGTGCCTTAAAGGGCGTGAGGTTGTGGTCGCCGCGAACGAAAGCCGCAGCTCCGGCCGAATGAACGCAATCCGGGTCAAAGCGTGACCCGCCGTCCTTCGTCGGCCGCCCAATAGGCCGCGTAATTGACCTTGATGGTTTCGTAGGCGAGGGCGAGGTCGGCCAACGGTTCGCGTTTCTGGGTTACGCATTCCATGAAATCCTGGATCTCCTGCAGATAGCCGCGCGTCCACTCCTCCTCGAGGCAGATGTATTGCCAGCCGGTCTTGCGATCGACTTTCTCGGTGATGTACACGCCCGCGAGTTTTTCCTCGTCCGTCAGATAGCTCATCAGGTGATTGTTGGGCGTGATGTTCGCGAACAACGAGCCGCCATTGGTGTAGGTCTCCACCACGTTGCGCACGCCTCCCATGATCATGTCGCCGGAGAACACCGTGGATTTTGTGCCATCGGAAAATGTCAGGGTGAGCATGCCCCAATCCTCGACATCGACCGGCTTTGCCTTGATGTAAGTGCGCTCCTTGTCCGCGAGGCAGGCCGCGACATTGCCGACGTCGGCCGTCACAGCTGACACACCGATCCGCTCGCCGCGCGCTTTTGCTTCAACTTGCTTGAGATAAAGTACAGCCGAAAGTGGGTGACACCCCATGCGGATCAGTGAGCCGCCGCCAGTCATGGCCCATTGCGCGGCATGAGCGGCGTGCGAGCCGCTGTGGCTTTCCTCGCCCTTCATGAAGAGAACTTTGTCTTTCGTGGCTTTGAGGACTTCGACGATCTTGGCAATCGCCGGCGCGTAGACCCAGTCCTCCGCATACATGAACAACTTGCCACTGGCCCTGATGGCCTTGCAGGTCTTGTCCATCTCCTCCATGACGCGTTCGTACATCAGCGATTTCGGCACGTGCTGGCCGATCGGGGCCTTGTCGCCATCGCGTCCGAAATAACCGGCAAACGGCTTTTCACAGATAACGTGCTTTCCGGCTTGCATGGCTTCGACAATCATTGACGCGTGCAACATCGGCGGCGTGCAGATATCGATGACGTCAAGATTGGGATCGGCGATCAGCTCCCGGAAGTCTCTGTAGGTCCTGGCGATGCGATGCTTTTTGGCAAAATCGACGACGTGGGCTCCACGTGCGGCGACCGCGCTGACTTCCGCCTCGACCCCATAAACGCGCTTATACGCATACATATGCAGTTCGGCGACGAACCCGCACCCTACGAGGCCTACTCTCACCTTTGGCATCCTGTGCTCCTCGGAAAAGATGGATTTTGCGGTTCAGTCAGCTTCACTGCCTTAACGAACTCCCGACGGCGGAGTAAAATGAAAATCCGATACGTTACGAGCCATAAAAAATTTCAAGTTTTGATGGGGCGGAAACGAAGAGGCCGCGCGCGTTCGATGGAAGTTCGCCTCCGTCAGACGGGCGTCAATGAAATTGTTCGCAGACATCGGTCAATTGTAAAGGATCATTGCCATGAGTGACGTCCTCAAAGAGCGGGAGCAGGTCAAGGAAATGACGCTTGTCGAGAGCAGCTGCGACGAAGCTTTGGAAGCTGCGGCAGGCGCGGGGAGCGTTCAAGCGGGGAAATACACACTCTTTTACTGCACGGCTCTGGACCTCTGTCCCGGCCCCTGAGACCACGGGTCTCCCATAGCAACAGGAAGGTGGATCCGCGGGCATAGCTCCCGTCCGATAGTGCCCGTCCCAGGCCACGTGAGATCGTGCTATATGACCTTGGTCGAAGGGGGTCGATTTTGTTGTACCAGCCGAGGCGTGCGCAAGGAAAACTGGCGGTCGGGCAGGCGAGCGGACAGTGGGCCAACTGGATTGGTCTCTCCATTCTGGTTGGCGTTGCCTATTTTCTTGCGGCGCGTCTCAGCCTGCTCCTTTTGACCAAGCCTGACGGGGTTGCCGTTTTCTGGCCCGCGTCGGGCGTTGCGGCTGGTGCCCTCGTTGCTCTTGGACCGCGCGCGCGGTTGCCGGTCGCGGCCGGTGCAGCCGTTGCGACGATTGTTGCCAATCTGATGGGTGACCGCTCGATCTTGAGCGCGTTTGTGTTCGCCCTATGCAACGCGGGCGAAGCATTGCTCACCGGGTGGTTGATTCAGCGATACTTCGGGCGGAACTTCGCACTCGACCGGCTCAGCCACGTTCTCGGGCTGGTCACCGCGGCGGTCGTGGCAACCGCAATTTCCGGCATCGGAGGGACGGCCGGATTTTTGTACTTCCACAGCTCCACCGCGCCAATTCTATCGACCTGGCAACATTGGTTCGCGTCCGACGCGCTCGGAATTCTGACCGTCGCACCGCTGATCATCGAGTTCGCATCTGTTGCGCGTGAGCCACCGCCGCGAGGCGAGCTTGTCGAAGGAATTCTGGGATTGACGGCGCTTGTCTGCATAAGCGCGTTTGTCCTTTTATTGCCGCAGGGCCATTGGGGAATTGTCATCCCCATCGCCGCACTCTTTCCGCTTCTGCTGTGGCTCGCGGCGCGTTGCCGCCCGATGTTTTCCGCTGGGGCCGCGTTCATTATTGCCTTTACCCTGGTCTGCATGACCACTTTCGGTATTGGCTATTTCGGCGACTCTACGCTCTCGCCCGACCAGCGCATCATGGGAGCCCAGGCGAGTATTTTGGCGATATCGCTGTGCGCCCTGGTGCTTGCTTCGCTGTTTGCGGAACGGCGCCATCATGAGGCCGCGCTGTTTGAAGGTCAGGCACGACTCCAGGAGGCACTGACGGCCGGAGGCGTCATGGCTTTCGAATGGAATACCCGCACCAATGCCTCAAATCGCAGCGACAATGCCGCGCAGATCCTCGGACTCGATCCGGACAAGCCCTTTTCTGCCGCGGAGTTTCTCGAACGTGTGCATCCCGATGACCGCCCTGATTTCAAAGCGCGTATCCGCGATGTCAGCCCTGACAAGCCATCGTACAAAAAAACATTCCGTTTCAGATGTCCGGATGGCCGAGATATCTGGCTCGAAGAATCCTCGATAGCGGAATTCGATGCCACAGGACGGTTCCTGCGCCTGAAAGGGCTCACACTCGACATTACAGAACGGAAGCAATCCGAAGAGCGTCAGGGCTTACTGATCGCGGAGTTGGATCACCGCGTAAAAAACCTGCTGGCGAGGGTGGCGGTCATCAGCAGCTATACGCGCCAAGGCAGCAACTCGATGGATCAGTTCGTGCAGGTACTGGACCGGCGCATTCAGTCGATGGCCGCCGCGCATTCGCTTCTGAGTCAAAGCCGCTGGAGCGGCGTCAACATTGCCGATCTTGTTCACAGTCAGCTCGCGCCCTACGCGACCACGGCGAACACAACGATCGGCGGTCCCGACGTCACACTGACCCCGACCGTGACGCAGGCGGTCGCCATGGCGCTTCATGAACTTGTGACCAACGCAGTGAAGTACGGAGCGCTATCAAGCCCGAGCGGGCACGTCGCGGTAAATTGGCACCAGCCAGTCGATGGTGAATCGGGCCGTGTCAAAATCGAATGGCGCGAGAGTGGCGGTCCGCCGGTCGTCAAGCCCGCCAAGACCGGATACGGCACAAGCCTGATACGCGAAATGATCCCCCACGAGCTTGGCGGAGCGGTCAACCTCGCTTTCTTGACGGAAGGCGTATGCTGCCAGATCGATGTCCCGCTCGAACAGCGGTAACCGCGGATTTCACGGCCTGTTTGTTACCGAGCGCAGTATTGCGATCAGTTTTTCTTCGCTGATGGGCTTCTCAAGGATATGTGCCTTGGCCGAGACCATCGGCAAATCGGAATAGCCCGACGTCACGACGACAGGGACACCTCGGCCGACCAACTGGTCAATCAAGCCGTAGGATCGCTCGCCTTGCCGAAGGTTGACATCGATGATGGCGGCGTCCGGCACATTCTGCGAAATCAGGTTTTCGGCATCCTTTGTTGTGGCAACCGGCCCATCGACATCCGCGTCGAAACTGCGCAGCAGACTTTTCAGGGCCATTCCCAGCTGCCAGGAGTCTTCCACAAGGAGAATGCGCATTCCTCTCAGATCCGGTGATCCGGCCTCGCGCCCTTCGTTACCAATCACTGCATTCATCTGAAACCCTGACGCAACGCCTCCAAAAACGCGGCGCTCCTGAAAGTTGCAATGCAATACTATCGCACCGCGTCTTGCGTTAGCAACCGGCCACGGCCCGAAGGGGATTTCGCGCTAGTCACAACAGCGTGTGACGACAGAGAATCCTGCAAGGACGCGCAAATCGACGCGCGTTGCCTATTTGAATGTCATTGCCCACTAGCGCCAAACGTCGACCGCAGTCGCCGCTAAGGCCAAAGACCCCATGCTCGCAAACGCGATGATTGCTGAGGTCCGTCCGACCACCTGGCAGCAGTGGGTGAAAACAGGTTTGAACCGCATGATCGAAGCTAGGCGGCGCAAATGCTAGCTTCGTGTGAAGTAGCTCACATTGGCGGAAAAATACTCGCGAACCGAGAAGCGGAGCCGCAACGGATCAAATAAGTGAGATTTGACGGCGTTTGTGCGACTTTAGAACTGCTTCTTCTGCCAATCTTTGGTCTGGAAACCGAAAAAGTTTGGCTCGTGCAGATTGGCCACTGATGGGCGCCGGCGCTTGCCGCTGATGGTCTTCTTCACGCGATGGCGCGAGACCGTCTTGTCGGGCGTCTCCTGACCGGTGCTCGCCTGAAGTGAGCGAGGCCAGGGTTCCTTGGCATCCGATGAGCCCGCCGGCTCAGCCACGGATTGTGGACGTTCCCCGTCGGCGACCACCTGTACTACATTGTAGCCGCGATCCTTGAGCTCCTTGAGCAGCATCGGCAGTGCCGTCACGGTGGCGGGGTGAATGTCGTGCAACAGCAAGATGCCGCGGCCTCTTGCTTCAAGCCGGCGCATTGCACGGCGGACAATTTCCTTTGCCCCGATGCGCTTCCAGTCATCCGCGACGACGTCCGCGCTCCAGGTCACCAGGGATTTTGACGCGAGGTATTCTTCGATCGCGTTGGTTCTTCCCAGGCCGGGAATCCGGAAAAATGGTGAAAGTGCCTTCGGATCACCGAGCGCAGTGTCCACCGATGCAATGCCGACGTCGACCTGGCGTTCGAATTTCGGCTCGCTCAGCCGCTGGAAGGCGAAGGGGTGGTTTTGACTGTGAGTGCCGATGGTGTGACCAGCATTGTAGATACGGCGCACGATCGACGGATAGGCTTGCGCCATTTCGCCGACCAGAAAATAGGTTGCCTTCACGCACTGCGAGGCCAGGGTGTCGAGAATGGCGTTCGAATATGGTGGGATCGGTCCGTCGTCGAAAGTGATGACAACTTCATGATCGTTGAGCGGCAACGTCTTGGCGTATTGCATGCTGCCAATACGTTTGAATTCATTCGGGCTAATGGAAAGAACGCGGCTGGTGCCGAGCGCGTCCGGATTGCCGGCACACGGCTCCGCCGCGGCCGCGACGAGGCCGAGCAACCAAACGAATAACACCACGACTACGCGCATCAGGCCCCCCGACCGCACGCCATCACGACCAGAATTAAAGACAACCCGACATTATGGCGGGCGACCTTAACGGAGGATTACGCATTGTGGACCCAACACAGCCTTGTTTTCCAATGATTTTTAATGGGTGAGGTAAATATGCGACGCATTAACGTGCATTACCTCCGGCGGGAACAACGTGGACGATCCGGTAGCCGCGCTCTTTCAGTTCGCGCAGAAAAGCCGGTACCATCTGGGCGGTCTGTGACTTCGTGTCATGAAAGAGCACGATCCCGCGCCCAACCTTTTCTATACGGGAGAGGATGAGCCGCAATTCCTGGTCGGGTCCCATCGGCTCCCAGTCACTGGCCCATACGTCAGCCCCGAAAACCACGATACCGCGCTCGGCCATGCGATTGAGCAGAGCCGGATTTGAGGCAAATCCCGGAAAGCGGAAAAATGGCGTCGCCGGGGTCGCGCGGACCTGTCCATAAACCGCGGTCTCATCCGCCGCGATCCCGCGGTCGATGTCCGCCTCGGCTTTCGCCATGGGTATGCGATCGAGCAGGGGATGCGAGTAGCTATGGTGGCCGATGCTGTGGCCCTCGGCCAGGGCTCGCCTGGCGATTTGCGGATGCGCAGTCGTATTTCGTCCAAGAAGGAAGAACGTCGCACGCACGCACTCATTCTTGAGGGCGTCCAGAACTCTCGGAGTGGTCCCGGGCCAGGGACCATCATCGAATGTGAGCACGAGCTCCTTCTCACGCAGCGGCAGCGTTGAAGGAAACTGCTTGCGGCCAACACGTGGTGTGCTTTTCGCGTCGACTTCGAGCACCCGCTCGGTTCCGAGTGCGTCCGGATTGCCGGGGCAAGGCGCAGCGACCGCGGTCCACGGGGCGATAACGAAAGCGATTGCGACGAGAGACATTCGCGTCATGAAACATTCATTGCCGCATTCATTGGTGACCGGCAAGCTCACGCCGGTCTCACGTTTAATCGTTTGCACGAAACGCACAACCGGGCGTACAAGCATCGCGCTTCAGTTTTCCGCCGACAGGCCTTCGACATGCTCGATCAGGGACAGGTGAACAACATCGAGGCCGCTGCGCAACTTCCGCGCAACAAGGATGGCTCGATCCGCAAGACCTTCGTCAAGAGCGTCGCGCGCAGGATCGAGGTGGCCGACGGCACGGGATTGAAGGCGCTGGTCGGCAGCCTGCATGAATCTGACATGGGCGCGCTGATCGAGGCCTTGCCGGCCGACCAGAGGCAGCGGCTTGTCGAATTGCTGGGCATCGATTTCGACTTCACAGCTCTAACGGAAGTCGATGACAATGTGCGCGAGGAAATTCTTGAAGAGTTGCCTTCGCAGGCGGTCGCCAAGGGCGTGAGTGAACTGGAGTCCGATGACGCGGTCGCCATCCTGGAAGACCTGCCGAAGGATGAACAGGCTGAGATCCTCGAGCAATTGCCGCAACTCGAGCGCGTTACGCTCGCGCGCAGCCTCGACTATCCGGAAGATTCTGCCGGCCGGCGGATGCAGTCGGAGTTCATCGCCGTCTCGCCACACTGGAATGTCGGGCAGGCGATCGACTATATGCGGGAAACAACGGAATTGCCCGATCATTTCTACGAGCTCTACGTCGTTGATGACGGAGGTCGTTTTCAGGGAGCCGTGCCGCTCGATCGTCTGCTGCGCAGCAAGCGTCCCGTACCGATTTCGGACTTGATGGAAAAAGACCGCCACCGGGTCGGTGCAGCCCAGGACCAGGAGGAAGTTGCGCGCCTCTTTCAACGTTACAACTGGGTCACTGCTCCGGTCGTCGACGCCGACGACCGCCTCGTCGGGGTCATTACCTTTGACGACGTAGCCGATGTGCTCGAAGAGGAGGCCGAAGAAGACATTCACGCGCTTGGCGGCATTCCACGCCACGAAGAATTGTCGGATTCAGTGTGGCAGATCGCGCGCGGCCGGTTCAGTTGGTTGCTGGTCAATCTTGCGACCGCATTTCTCGCGTCATCGGTGCTCGGGCTTTTCGAAGGTCAGTTGCAACAGATGGTGGCTCTCGCGGTTCTGGCGCCAATCGTCGCCAGTCAGGGCGGCAATGCCACGACGCAGACCATGACGGTCGCGGTACGGGCGCTTGCAACCCGCGATCTGAGCGACGCCAATGCCTGGCGTGTGATTTCGCGCGAGGTGATGGTTGGACTTCTCAATGGCGTGGCATTCGCCGTTATTACAGGAACGGCGGCCTATATCTGGTTCAAGGTGCCGGGCCTGGGCTTCGTGATCGGCCTGGCAATGGTCTGCAATCTGGTCGCCGCCGCGCTCGGCGGGATTCTCATCCCCTTGGCATTGCACCGGCTCAAGTTCGATCCGGCGGTGGCCTCAAGTCCATTCGTGACCACAGTGACCGATGTCGTCGGATTTTTCTCGTTTCTCAGCATCGCAAGTCTCTGGTTCGGCCTGCGGTGAGGCGAAGACGTGCGAGTTACGATTTATTCACCGTGTTTGCTGACCAACACTTAAATACCCGGCCGTAACCCTATCCTTTGCCGCCGCGCAGGGTGGGAGTGCCCCGGTGCACGAGGTCAATACTGCTGCAACGGGCGAGGACCCGGGTTCCCGCATGCCGACGTGGGCGGGACGATCGCGCGCGCCGGGTCCGGTCGGGTCATCGCCGGCGCCGGGCAGATGGATTCTGGCAGCCTCGCGACTGATTTTCGTTTTCACAATATTTGCGATTGCGGCACTGCTGTTCGGAGCGGTTTTCGGGTACGGCCTCGCTCACCAAAACGATACGCGGCTGGCATCGGAACAGCATTCGGCTCTGCGCAACGCCGTTGCCGAATTTCGCGCGCCTTTTAGTCAGTCAGGCGAAATCAATCCTGGCCTCGTCCGCGTGGCCGAGCACGTGGCAGGCGTAAAAAATCTGAAGTTCGAGCGCGACCCGGACATAGGCGATCGGGAAATGCGGCCTGTGATTGATAGTGCCGGCCGGATCGGCGGCTTTTTTACCTGGGACAGAGCCAATCCCATGATGCGGGTGATGGGCCGCCTGGCCTCATTCTTCGCGGTTATCGCCGTCGTGCTCTTCGGTTTTGCGGCGCTGTCGCTATGGCAACTCAAGCGGGCGCGACGCGAATTGACGGAGCGGGAGGCGCAGGCTGCCCGCGCTGCCGACGAAGACAAGCTGACTGGGTTGTCGAACCACGGCAAGACCCTGGAGCTTTTGGATCTCGCGCTTGCTGAACGGCGCGATGAAGACTGGACGACCTTTGCGCTCATCGAACTGGATGGCCTGGAGGATGTAACCGCCCACCACGGTGTGATGGGGAGTGACGAACTTATCGTCGCCGTCGCAAGGCGTTTGAAGCAGGTTCTGCCGGTTCACGCGATGTGTGGCCGGATCGCAAGCGATACTTTTGCCATGGTGCTGACCGCGGCCCCGGATGTCGACATCGAAGGGATTCTCTGCGCATCGCTTCAATCCATCGCGCGCCCGCATTGGGTCGATAATGTCGTGCGGATCAGCGCACACGCCGGTTTTGCGCAGGCTCCGGGTCACGCGACAACGCGTGGCGAACTGACGCGCCGCGCCAATCTCGCTTTGCGCACAGCCGCTAAAAAGGGTCCGGGCTCTATCGTCGGCTTCGATATCGCGATCGACACCACCTCAAACGATCAGAAGTTCATTCATCGCGAACTGCCGCGAGCGATCAGCGCCAATGAACTGGAAGTGCACTACCAGCCGATCGTATCGTCGCAAGGCGGACGCATGGTCGGCGTCGAGGCCTTGCTGCGCTGGACGCACGCTACGCGCGGCGCGATCCAGCCGACGACGTTCATTCCGATCGCCGAGCAGATGGGATTGATGGATACAATCGGTGCTTTCGTCCTTCACCGAACCTTGCAGGACGCGCGTCAGTGGCCCGACGATCTCTATGTCGCGGTCAATCTTTCGCCGCTCCAGGTGCGCGATCGGACCATCGTTGACATGGTCCGCTCTGCATTGGCGGAAAGTGGCGTTGCGCCATCGCGACTTGTCCTCGAAATTACCGAGGGCGTGCTGATCGATGACCCGGATGAGATGGTCAAGCGCATCAATGACCTGCACGCGCTGGGGGTGCGGGTCGCACTCGATGACTTCGGATCGGGCTATTCCAATCTCGGTTATCTTCAGCGTTTCCCTCTCGACAAGCTCAAGATCGATCGAAGCTTTGTCGCGGCACTCGGCCGCTCATCCAATGGTGGCGTCATCATCCAGGCCATTGTGGCGCTTGGTCGCGCACTCGGCCTGTCGGTGCTCGTGGAGGGCGTTGAAACCGAGCACCAGCGGGTTCTATTGCGTCTGGCCGGCTGCGACGAAATGCAGGGCTTTTTGTTCGCAAGGCCCGCGCCGGCCAAAGCCATCGACAAGCTTCTGGTTCTAAAACAGGGCGGTCGGCCTCTGTCCGCGGCCGACGAGGCGCTGACAGCGTGACTTTCAGATTATAGAGTCATCCGTGTGAGCGGAGGGCCGTATGATCCCTAATGCCTGGGCAGGCTTCGACTTCGGCCTCGGTGCCGACGTCGACATGTTGCGCAAGTCCGTCAGCGGCTTCGCACAGGACCGGATCGCGCCGCGTGCCGACGCGATTGATCGCGACAATGTCTTTCCGCGTGACCTCTGGCCGGAAATGGGGGCTCTGGGCCTGCATGGGATCACGGTCGAGGAGGAATATGGCGGCTCCGGCCTCGGGTACCTCGAGCATTGCATTGCCATGGAGGAAATTTCGCGCGCGAGCGCAGCGGTCGGGTTGTCCTATGGCGCGCATTCCAATCTCTGCGTCAACCAGCTCCGGCGCAATGGCAGCGATGCGCAGAAGCGCAAATATCTTCCGCAACTGATTTCTGGAGACCATGTCGGTGCCCTGGCGATGTCCGAACCGGGCGCGGGCTCGGATGTGGTGTCCATGCGTACCCGGGCCGACAAAAAGGGCGATCGCTACGTCCTCAACGGATCCAAAATGTGGATCACCAACGGGCCGGTCGCGGACACGATGGTGATCTACGCCAAGACCGATCACACCGCTGGCGCGCGTGGCATTACGGCCTTCATCGTCGAGAAGGGGTTCAAGGGTTTCGCGCCGGCGCAGAAGCTCGACAAGCTGGGCATGCGCGGCTCGGATACGAGCGAACTTGTGTTTACCGACTGCGAGGTGCCCGAGGAAAACGTGCTTGGCGCCGTCGGTAACGGGGTCAACGTGCTGATGTCGGGTCTCGACTACGAGCGCGTGGTGCTGGCGGCGGGCCCTCTGGGCATCATGCAAGCGTGCATGGATGTCGTCGTTCCTTACGTGCACGATCGCAAGCAATTTGGTCAGCCGATCGGTCGCTTCCAGCTCGTGCAAGCCAAGCTCGCCGACATGTATGTGACGATGAATGCCGCGAAGTCGTACGTGTACATGGTCGCGCGTGCCTGCGATGACGGACGCACTACGCGCGAGGATGCGGCCGGCGCAATCCTGTATGCGGCAGAGCGCGCGACCTGGATGGCTCTTGAGGCGATCCAGTGCCTTGGCGGCAACGGGTATATCAATGATTTTCCGACCGGCCGCCTGTTGCGCGATGCCAAGCTCTACGAAATCGGGGCAGGGACGAGCGAGATCAGGCGCATGTTAATTGGGCGCGAGATCTTCGAGAAGACGAGCTGATATCGGCTTCCTGAATCGCCGGCGCGCGGCTCCTTAAGCATTATTAATCATTCAGGCGCAATTTTGCGCGGGCTGGCGAAGCTTCCCATTAAGCCGGCAGGTGTACATTTCTGCTTGCGCGCCTGTGAGATCGACCAACACCAGAACCGCGGACAATTGGCGAATGCCTAGCGACCAGCGCCCGATGCGTTTCCGGTTCCTGGACGCTATGCGTGGCTGGGCCGCGGTCGTCGTCCTGTTTCACCACATATTCGTCGACGGTCTGCCGGCCAACAGCTTCATGGCGGACCGGCTCTTCTGGTCGAAGTTTTTCTTCATGAACGGCACGTTTGCCGTCTGCCTGTTTTTCGTGATTTCCGGTTTCTCCCTTTCCATCGGCTACCTGCAGAGCGGCAATGACAGGGCCCTCGCGCGCATGGCGGCCGGTCGCTATCTGCGGCTGGCGGTTCCGATCTTTGCCATCTGCGCCATCACCTACGTGCTGATGGTGATGAACGTGATTCCTCCGGCTGCGCAGCGTCCAGCCCCTCTCGACATATTCGGAAATTTCACGCCGACGGTGCGTGGACTGCTCGAATTCTCACTTTTCTCCGCCTATGTCTCGCAATCACTCGCGGGAAGCTACAATCCTCCGCTGTGGACCATGTTCTACGAGTTCCTGGGATCTTTCATTGTGTTTGCGACCGTCGCTATTCTGCGTCCGCTGCAGCTGAGAACCTGGATGCTGGGATTTCTCGCTGCGATCCTTGCGGTCTATCAGCCCTTTTTCGCGCTCTTTATCGCAGGGATTCTCATTGCCGATCTGTTCGGCAAGATCGACGACCCGAAATCACGCAATATCGCCGGGGCGATCTTGTGCAGCGCCGGACTCGCGCTGAGCTTTCTGCCGGAAACCGGATCGCGCCTGATGTATGTAATCGCACCGGCGTGGATGGTCGCGGGCGTTGCCCTGTTCGCGCCGGCAAGGCGTCTGTTTGAGAACCGCGTTGGCGATTTTCTTGGATGGATATCGTTCCCGCTTTATTTGGTACAGGCAGCCGTCATCTATTCGTTTTCCGTCCGCGGCCTCGACGTTCTTGCATCTTTCGGCTTCGAGCCCTCGATGCAGCGGTGGCTGGTCGGCATTGCGACCGTGCCTGTCGCGCTCCTGTTCGCCGTTCTGTTTTGTCCGGTCAACGACTTCGCCGTGACGCTGTCGCGTCGGTTCGGATCGGCACTCTTCGGTGGCCGTGAGGCGCGCCCCTACACGGGGCCAAAATCCCGGCCGGCCTAGCTGCCCCTTCCATTAACGAATTTCCGGCGCGAATCAGGTAGTCCATTGGCCGACTCGCCATCGAAAGGGTAGCGGCCATGATGCGGGTACGGCTCAAAGCCGACGGACGGATCGTCGAAATCCTCCCGGACGGCAGCGAAAAGACGATCGACCACAGCGATCCGGCACAATTCGTACGCCATGTGCGTGCGCGCTGCGGGCTGACGCAGGCAGCCTTCGCGGAAAAGATCGAAGTGCCGATCGAAACCGTTCGCAACTGGGAGCAGGGCAAGCGGCATCCGCGTGGTCCGGCACGCGCGTTGCTCAAATTGATCGATCAGGCGCCCGACGTTGCTTTCGCCACGCTGGGCGGACGGCGACGCTGAGCGCGCCTTTAGTTTACCGAGCCTTCGCTGAGCGTTATTCGGCGGCGGCGGGTAGATGTTGTTTTGGCGGCGAATAGCGCGCGAAGCGCATCAGCAGGTACATGGCAACGAGCGTGAGGATGTAGACCAGCAACTGCATCTGCGTTGGCCGCTCGGTGTACCCGATAAGGGCATGCAGCATCCGCCCGAAAATGCTGCCTTCCGAGAGCAGCCACGACGTATCCCAAACCGTCTTGTCCAGCGCCTGCACAAGACCTGCGCTGTTCAGGAAGTGCACCGATTGCGCCGCCATGCCCGCGGCGAGTAAGGCAATCAGCCAGCTCGTTACGGAGAAGATGTAGCGGTTCGGAATCGCCAGCAGCCCGAAGTAGGTCAGGGCGGTGAAGGCGGCGCCTGCGACAATGCCGAGAACACCGCCCAGCAGCGTCGCCGACACCGTCGTACCGGACGCCAGTATTCCGTACAGGAAAAGCACGACTTCGGAACCTTCGCGCAACACGGCCAGTCCGACGACGACTGCGAGCGCCGTCAGCGGCTTGGCGCCTTCACTGACCGCAGTGCCAACGCGGCGCATTTCATCTGCGATCTCGCGGCCGTGCCGCGCCATCCAGGCGTTGTGCCACATCAGCATGAGTACAGCGATGCCAAGTACGCTCGCGTTGAACAATTCCTGACCCGAGCCCTGGAACGCGTCCGAGATGGCCCCGGCAAACATTGCGACGATACTGGCACCCAGTACGCCGCCAACGACACCGATTGTGACCCACCGGCCACGCCCGGCAACGCCACGCGTTGCCGCCATGACGATGCCGACGATCAGGCCGGCCTCGATGACCTCACGAAAGACAATGATCAGTGCGCCGAGCATGTTCTATTCCGCGATGACTGTACCTTTGGCGGTCGCTTCGTTGAATTCGCCGAAGAAAGGATAACGGCCTGGCGCGAGAGGGCCGAAGCGAACAACGCCCTTCGATTTGCCAGGGATGACCTTCTCGACTTTCATTTCCTTGCTTTCGAATTCTTCCGGCGTCGGATCGTCATTGACTACGGTCAGTTGAATTCGCTTGTTGGCCGGCACCTTGAGTTCGCTCGGCGTAAATCGGTGATTTTTGATGGTGATCGTAAATTCCTGGGCGCGCAGTTCGACCGGAACAAACGCAGCGGCTACCACCAGTGAGATAAGAACCAAAAGGTTACGCATTCGCTTTCCTCGATAAATGAACCGGCCTCACAAAAGCATTAAAAGCTCTTGATGCAAGTACTGTTTTTTACTCTTGAATTATTCCAATGTAAGATCGATGGACAAAAGCTTGGAGCTTAAAGTGTTGTTGGGCTCGCGGTTCGCGAGCACATTTCTGAGATTAATCGCCGCACCATCACTCAACCTGTCCAAGGCGCGAACCCCCGGTTGGCAGCGCCGCGGTGACAAGGCATCCTTCGCGCCCCACCGCCGACCCATCCGAAAAACGCTGTTCCAGGGAGATAGTAATGCAAGTGGTTGAAGCCCATGGCGCCCGCATTCCGCAAATCGGCCTCGGCACCATGACTTTAAAAGACGATGTCTGTGTTCGGGCCGTAGATGCGGCTTTGCATATGGGATACCGCCATCTCGACACCGCCGCTTTTTACGCCAACGAAAAAGAAAATGGCGAAGGATTGCGTCAATCGGGGGTGAGGCGCGAGGACGTATTCATCTGCACAAAGGTGCGCCAGGGTGACCTGATGCCCGACGCCTTTGCCAAAGTGCTTGAACAGAGTCTGGCCAATCTGAAACTGCCTTACGTCGACCTTCTGCTGATCCATTGGAACAATGCCGATATCCCGCTGAAGCTTTCAGTCGGCGCGCTGTGCAAGGCGAAGAAGGAAGGCAAGACCAAGCAAATCGGCGTCGCCAATTTCACCACCGCCTTGCTCGACGAGGCCTGGTCGGTGACGTCGGAGCCACTCGTCTGCAATCAGATCGAGATGCATCCCTTCATCAACCAGGACAAGGTGCTTGCCGCCTGCAAGAAACATGGCATGGCGGTCGTCGCATATTGCCCCATCGCGCGCGGCAAGGTTCCGGGTGCCGACGCGCTTGAGCGCATTGGCAAGGCTCACGGAAAGAGCGCGGCGCAAGTTTCGCTGCGTTATCTGCTGCAGATGGGTGTTTGCTCCATCCCGCGCACTGCGACGCCCGAGCACCTGAAACAGAATCTCGACGTCTATGATTTCAAACTTTCGGATTCCGAGATGGCGGAACTCAAGAAGCTCAACGCGACGAACATGCGTGTGGTCAATCCTCCGCACGCGCCAAAGTGGGATACGCCATAGTGAGTACGGCGACGCGCAAACTTGCTCCGACGGTCGAGGCCAAAGGTTTCCGCATCCCGATTGTCGGCCTTGGCACCTGGGCCTTGCGAGGACGCGACTGCGCGCGGTTGACCGAACAGGCGATCCGCATCGGCTACCGGCATATCGATACGGCGCAGATGTACGACAATGAACGAGAGGTCGGAGAGGGAGTGAAGGCCAGCGGCCTGCGGTCGGAGGTCATGGTCACGACCAAGGTGCAGCCCACACTACTCGCTCCGCACGACCTCGAACGTTCCGTCAAGGAAAGCCTGGCCAAATTGCGTCTGGATGTGATCGATCTACTGCTGATCCATTGGCCAAATCCTCGCGTGCCGCTCGCGGAAACCCTCGGCGCCATGGCGAAGGTTAAGCGCGAGGGCTACACGCGGCAGATCGGCGTTTCGAACTTCACCGTGTCGCTCCTTGAGGAAGCAAACAGGCTTTCGACGGAGCCTTTGGTCTGCGACCAGGTCGAATGCCACCCTTTTCTCAATCAGGACAAGGTCGTCGGAGCGTGCCGCAAGCATGGGATGACAGTTGTCGCCTACAGCCCCATCGCGCGCGGCAGCGCAAAAGGCGACAAGTTGCTCGAAAAGATCGGCAAAGCTCATGGGAAGACAGCCGCGCAGGTCTGTCTTCGCTGGTTGGTCCAGCAGGGTATCGTCGTCATTCCGCGCACGAGCAAAGTCGAGCGACTTGAAGAAAATTTCTCGCTGTTCGATTTCGAATTGAGCGATGCCGAAATGCGCGAGATTGCGAGTCTGGCGCGGCCCGGCGGACGTATCGTGGACTGGACCTGGTCCCCGAACTGGGATTGAGGTGGTGCCCTGACCCTTTCAGCCGATGCTGCACTTGTTCTCTTCTCGGGCGGGCAGGACTCGACGGTTTGCCTTGCCTGGGCGCTGGAGCGTTTCGCGCGCGTCGAGACGATTGGTTTCGACTACGGCCAGCGGCACGCCGTCGAACTTACAGTACGGACACGCATCCGCGAGCGCATGGCGGCCCTGAACGGTGCCTGGAAAGCACGTCTGGGCGACGATCACGTAATCAAGCTCGATGCGCTTGCTGCCATTTCTGAGACCGCATTGACGCGCGACACGGCCATCGCGATCGCCGAGACCGGCTTACCGACGACCTTCGTGCCCGGCCGCAATCTCATTTTTTTCTGCTTTGCCGGCGCAATGGCTTATCGGCGCGGGGCCCGCCATTTAGTCGCCGGCATGTGTGAAACCGACTATTCCGGTTATCCGGACTGCCGCGACGACACGATCAAGGCCATGCAGGTTGCGATGTCGCTTGGCCTCGACAAGCGTGTCACCATTCATACTCCCCTGATGTGGATCGACAAAGCTGACACCTTTGCCATGGCGGAGGACATCGGCGGAAAAGCATTTCTTGATCTCGTCATCGAGGAGAGCCATAGCTGTTACCTGGGGGACCGCACCAAGCGCCACGACTGGGGTTACGGCTGCGGCGAATGCCCGGCTTGCCAGCTGCGTGCTCAAGGTTTTGAGAAATTTTCGGCTCGAAGGAAGACGTGAACGAAATGGACAGGCGCCAGAATCTCGAAGGTTACATCTTTCTCGTGTTGTTTTGCCTCACCATCCCGGCAGCCAACTGGTTGATCGGCCACGTGGGAACCGTGTGCGTCCCCAATGGTCCGTGTCTGGTGCCTGTCGCGCCCGGGATCATGGCGCCGTCCGGCGTGCTGATGATCGGCCTGGCGCTTGTTTTGCGAGATCTGGTTCAGCGCCGGCTTGGCGTGGAGTTCGGCATCGGCGCGATCATTGTCGGTGCGGCGATCTCGGCCGGCCTCGCGCCGCCGACACTGGTCGTGGCCTCGGCGGCCGCCTTCCTGCTGTCGGAGTTTGCGGATTTCGCCGTCTATACGCCGCTCGCGCGCCGGCGGCTCGTCGTGGCCGTGATCGCGTCGAGCGTTGTCGGGTTGGTTGTCGACTCGATCGTATTTCTGTGGCTGGCCTTCGGCTCGCTGGAGTTCCTGGTCGGCCAGATCATCGGCAAACTCTGGATGGTTCTGCTCGCGATTCCCTTCGTCATGTATATGCGTCGACGCGACGAGCGGATCGGGCTTAAGGCTGCGTGAGAGACTGATCATGGCTTCGTCAATCGACATCCTGCAAAACGTCACGACCGGCACCATCACGACGATGTTGCTGAAGAAAGGCATTCGCCACTCCTGGATGGCGGGAGCGATGCCGTTCGGCTTTTCCGGCAAGCGCGTGGTCGGTCCGGCGTTCACACTGCGCTTTGTCCCAGTGCGCGAAGACCTGGCGACTCCGGAAAGCTGGTCGAAACCGATCTCCACACGCGGTGCAATCGAAGCGATGCCGGAGAAGTGTGTGGTGGTCGCCGATGCGATGGGCGTGACTGGCGCTGGAATATTCGGCGACATTCTGTGCATGCGGATGGTCAAACGCGGAGTGACCGCGCTCATCACCGATGGTGTCATGCGAGACAAGCACGGTGTGTTGGGAACGGGCCTGCCGGTCTGGTGTGCGGGCGTTGCCGCTCCGGCTTCGGTCAACCAGTTGACCTTTGTTGGTTGGAATGAACCGATCGGATGCGGCGGCTGCGCGATTTTTCCCGACGATGTCATCGTTGCGGACGATGATGGCGCGGTGATCATCCCGAAAGATCTGGTCGATTTTGTCGCTCACGAGGGCGCAGAGCACGAGCTTCTTGAAAGCTGGCTGGTCCAGGAAGTGGAGAAGGGGGCAAAGCTGCCCGGCCTCTATCCACCCAACGAAGAAACCAAGAAGCGCTACGAGCAGTGGAAGAAGACGCGTTGATGTTCTTCCTGCTGTCGAAGACCATCGCTTTTCTTCTGCTTCCTTCCAATTTTCTGATCCTGCTTGGGCTCATCGGCATCGTTCTGATGGTCGCGCGTCGAAAGCGCGCGGGCATGATCCTGGTGCTGACGAGCGTTGTCTTGCTGGCGATTGCAGGGTGGTGGCCGACAAGCAGCCTCCTCACGCATTCGTTGGAAAGCCGCTTTCCGCCGTGGAAAGCCACGCGGGCGCCGGACGGAATTGTCGTCCTGGGAGGCGCCATCAAGTCGCAGCTGTCGCACGAATTTGGTCAAGCCGTGCTGGGCGATGAGGCTGATCGTGTTGTCGCCATGGCTAAACTCGCTCGCACCTATCCTGCCGCACGCATCGTCTATTCGGGTGGCGATGCCAGCTTGCGCGGCAATCGATTGCCCGAAGCCGATTTCGTTGGTCCGTTGCTCGAAGGGTTGGGGATTTCATCCGACCGCGTCGCGCTCGAGCCGAACTCGCGCAATACAGCAGAAAATGCCGCCTTCACGAAAGAACTCGTGAAACCAAAGCCGGGCGAGCTATGGCTTCTCGTCACCTCGGCGCAGCACATGCCGCGCGCGGTCGGCTGCTTCAGGCGTGTCGGTTTTCCGGTCGAGGCTTATCCGGTTGGCTGGCGGACAAGCCGTGACGCGTATTTGGGTGCGCCGTCGACATTTGGTGACGCCCTGGCACGGTTCGACTCAGCCACCCACGAATGGGTCGGACTGTTCGTCTACTGGATAACCGGCAGGACAAGCGAATTTCTGCCATCGCCGTAGCAAAAAGCGCTATCGTTTGCGCATCTTTCGGCAAAACACATCATAGATCGCGCCGATGACGACGCGCGCTTCCTCGCTCGCGAGTCGATAGTAGATCGCCTTGCCGTCGCGGCGCGTCGACACAAGCCCGTCGGCGCGAAGGCGAGCGAGTTGTTGTGACACTGTCGGCTGACGCAAGTTGAGCAAGTCTTCCAACTCACTCACAGATTTCTCACCCTCGGCGAGAATACAAAGGATCATCAGCCGGCTTTCGTGCGCCAGCGCTTTCAGAAAATTACTGGCGCGCTTCGCGTTGTCGACCATTCGGTCGAGTTCGTTGGAACGCGAGCGGCTTTCCAGGTGATGCAATTCCATTAGTACACCAACAATCGTGTTGCGGCGTCGCCCGAATACAGACGATCAACCGACAGGGCGCAACGTTTTTTCGACAGGCGACACTGGTTCTCCACCTGTCGTGACCGCATCAAGTTTCTTCATCAATGCGCCCAGCAGTCCCCAGAAGTGATCCTCGCCCGGATAACCGCGGATGCGGCCGATTTCCTGGCCATTGTGGACGAGGACAAATACCGGGGCGAGCCGTTCGACTTCGACGAAGGCCAAGTCCGATGGGACGGGATGATCAATGTTCACGCGGCGTAACGGTGCACGCCGGCCTTCAGCTGTTTTCGGATAAATCGGAGCGATCTCGCGGTCGAAAGTCTCGCACCAGGCGCAACCGGCCTGCTCAAACATGATGAGTTCGGCGGCGCGCGCATTTCCCAGGCTCGAAAAAATAAATATAGCGACAAGGCATGCGCCGAGAGAAAAACATTTCCGAATCTTTGGCGCGCAGACCAAGTTGTTCTCGCTCGAATGTAGGGCGTCAGACCAACGTCAATTGGCGCGTTCTATATCATAAAACAAGTGGATGTCGACGTGACCACGACGCGCTTGCCGCCAATTACCCGTAACGGAATGCCAGCAGATTATCGAATGAGCGCAACTCAATCAGGACACGGTGCAGCAGGTCGGCGTCACGGGTGGCAATCGCCTTCGGTATAAGCAAAAGGCTGGCTTTGGCGCCATCGACCAGCCGACGAAACTCAGGCGCCTCGCGCACAGTCGCGCCGGCAATCTCGTCGCAACGATTGAGCAGGGTTCCATAGCCGTTGGCTTTTTGAACGAGCCCGGAGCGGATATCTGAATTGTCCCAATCGAGCGCGCGATCGTTGTAGACCATCAGTGCGTCCATCGTTGCGTTTGCGTCGCGTACGCAATCGGCGAGTACGACAACACCACTTGCCTTGCGCAGCTCATAGAGATCGCCGCGAACGGAATTCAGAGCATCGCGCGCGGCATCGAGTCGCCCGGTTTTCAGCATGATATCCGCACCGACCAACCGTGCATTCACCGCGGTGAACAGCTTGCCGTAAAGGCCGTTTCCGTCAAACGCAGTGGGTCGCTTGCCTGAAAATCTTTCGCTGAACCGGCTCCAGGAATCGCGCAACCGGTCGATTTCAAGCGATGCGAGGTCGGCGTTGCCCGTACGCAAATAACCGATTGCGACCCTGTTATGGGCGCTGACACTCTCGACCGCCGCATTGAAATCAGCGAGGTCGTCGGCGCGCGCCATGCTGCCGGATAGGACAAGTACTAGACATGCGACACGCGCAACCCAGAACGGCATCGACATTCACCTGATTTTGACGCACAAGTGTCCATAAATATATGCATCATCGTGTCGACCGACGAGGCCAACCTGGCCTTGTGGTTTATGAGAATTAATCATCATGATTGGAAGGCGTAGTCTGCTGCTGGGTGCCGCGTCTTTCGTTGCGCTGGCGGCCGCACGCGCGCGTGCCGAGCAACCGATTCTGACCGATGATGGGCTCTACAAACAGCCTTGGTTCCTCGAGAGCTTTCTCGATCTCAGTGATGATCTCGAGGGTGCGCGCAAAGAGGGCAAGCGCTTTGTGATCATGTGGGAGCTTAGAGGCTGCCCCTATTGCAAGGAGACCCACCTCGTCAATTTTGCGCAGCCCCGGATCTCCGAATACGTGAAGGCGAATTTCGAAGTACTGCAGCTCAACATCATAGGCTCGCGCAAGGTCACCGATTTCGACGGCACCGAGCTTTCGGAAAAAGAACTTGCAGCAAAATACGGCGTACGCTTTACGCCGACGTTTCAGTTTTTTGCGGAAGCGGCAGGGCCGCTGAAAAACCTGCCGCCGGCGAAACGGGAAGTGGCCCGGTCTCCGGGGTATCTGCTGCCCGACGATTTTCTCGCCATGTTTCGTTACGTGCGAGAAAAAGCCTATGACAGCAAAAGCTTCCGCGACTATCTGAAGGCGC
>Ga0070717_10000151_pt1 | contig 51773 bp, 50 predicted proteins | sample LARL113metaG_FD_71366 | JGI IMG/M metagenome (GOLD analysis project Ga0070717, IMG submission 71366) | Corn, switchgrass and miscanthus rhizosphere microbial communities from Kellogg Biological Station, Michigan, USA - LAR L11-3 metaG | ecosystem: Host-associated > Plants > Roots > Rhizosphere ...
GAGGAAGGGTTGCCGCTACCGCGATCTTGCACGCTCACCGAGCCAACGCCACCACACCGAAGTGACCTCGAAGCGCTGACACCCAGGTGACCTTTTGGCGCTGACACTTCCCCCCATTGCCGTTAAACGCGCACATCGACCTCAATGGTCGGGAGAACAACGCCCTTTAGCTGCAACGGACGGCCGCTGGTCGGGCACTGACAGCATCCTGACCGTGGTGATGTTTGCCTTCACCCTCGTGACCCAGGAGTTCGCCCATGGGCTGACGTTCATCCCTTCGGCCGCCCACCGGACCGTGCACGCCGGGGTGCCGGCCTTCCTCGTGAGAGGCGATGTTACTACTGGGGTTGCGTTCATTGGCGAACCTCATCCGCCGCCATCGTCACGCTGCAGACGTACAACATCTGCCGCCAGCTCGTGCGCAAGAAGGAACACGCGAATCTGATGCCCCACGTCGAGATGATGAAGCGGTTGAACAAGTTCGGGCGGAAGCGCATCAAAACGCCGCCGCAGCCCGCGCCGCAGCCGACGCCGGCGGCATGATCGCGCGATGACGTCGGAGAGCCGGGTGCCGCTCGCGCGCCCGGCTCCTTTGCAACGCTCGTTAGTGAGACGATCAACGGCGATTTTGCGTGCGCGCCATGCCCGAGACCATCCGGCTGACTGTGAGGCGGGTCCGGTTTCACAACCGGGAGAGCGGATTCACCGTCGCCGACGCGGTGCGCGACGACTCGGGGGAAGAGATCACCTTCGTCGCCACGTGCGCGGCGCCGGACGCCGGCGATCCGCTGGCCGTGACCGGCGAGTGGCGGCAGGACGCGAAGTGGGGACGCCAATTCGCCGCCGACTCGGTCGTGCCGGCCGTGCCGACGAGCGAGGATGAGATCCGAACGTATCTCGCCGATGGCTTCGTCGACGGCATCGGCCCCAGGTTGGCGGAGCGGCTCGTCGATCGCTTCGGCGCCGATCTTTTTCGCATCCTCGACGAGGAGCCGCAGCGGCTGCGCGAGGTTCGCGGCATCGGCCCGGTGACGCTGCAGAACATCATGCGCAGTTGGGAAAAGGCGCGCGAGGTCCGCGACCTCATGGTCTTTCTCGCCTCCTTCGACATCGGCGGCGCGCGCGCGTACCGCATCCACCAGCAGTACGGCATACGGGCGGTGCCGCTGATCCGCGAGAACCCGTACCGGCTGGCGCGGGACATCCGCGGCATCGGCTTCGCCACCGCCGACTCCATCGCCCGCCGCCTCGGCCACGATCTTCGCTCTCCGTTCCGCGTCGCGGCCGGCGTCTGGCAGGTCATCGACGAGGCGCGCGAGCAAGGCCATTGCGGCATCCCGCTGGACGAGGCGGCGACGCGGGCGGCGAAACTGCTCGCCGTCGAGCGCGAGCTCGTCGACGCGACGATCGAGACGCTGATCGCGGACGGCGTCGTCATCGAAGAGAAGGCGATGCTCTTCGAGCCGTGGCTGTATCGCGCGGAGAGCCGGATCGCGGCGACGCTGGCGCGGCTGGCGGACGAAGCACCGCCGTGGTCAGACATCGAGGTGGAAGAGGCGATTCAAACGGCCGAGGAGGAGAGCGGAATGGTGTTGGATGCGACGCAGCGGAGCGCCGTTGCGCTCGCGCTCGGCGCCGGGGCCGTGGCCATCACCGGCGGGCCGGGCGTCGGCAAGACCACGCTGGTGCGCGCGCTGCTGGCGGTGTTCCATGCCGCCGATCTGCGCGTCGCGCTCGCCGCGCCGACCGGCCGTGCGGCGAAGCGGCTCGCGGAGAGCACGGGCGGCGTCGCGGGGACGATTCACCGGATGCTGGCGATGAGCCCGGACACCGGGCACTTCCTCCGCAACGAGGAGAACCCGCTCGAAGCGGACGTCGTCATCATCGACGAATGCTCGATGGTCGATGTGCCGCTGCTCGACGCGGTGCTGCGCGCGCTGCCGCCGGAGGCGGAGATCATTCTCGTCGGCGACGCCGATCAGTTGCCGTCGATCGGACCGGGGCAGGTGCTGCACGACATCCTCCGCTCGGGACGCGTGCCGTCGATCCGGCTGACGGAGATCCACCGGCAGGCCGAGGGGAGCCACATCGTGCGCAACGCGCACCGCATCAATCGCGGCGAGGCGCCGCGGTTCGGCAACGACGTCGCCGACATGTTCCTCTTTCCCGCCGCCACGCCGGAGCGCGCCGTGCGGCACGTCGTCGAGCTGGTGACGGCGCGCATCCCGCGCAAGTTCGGCTTCCGTCCGCGCGACATCCAGGTCCTCGCGCCGATGCGCAACGGCGCGTGCGGCGTGAACGCGCTGAACGCCGCGCTGCAGGAGGCGCTGAACGCGCCGTCGGGGCAGGCCGCGCGCGTCGAGCGCCCGAACGGCGTCGTCTTTTGCCGCGGCGACAAGGTGATGCAGACGGAGAACAACTACGACATCGAGGTGTTCAACGGCGACATCGGCGTGATTGCCGGCATCGACATGGCGACGAAAACGTTCACGGTCGATTTCGGCGGCGATCTGATCGTCGACTACCCGTTCGAAGCGGCCGGCCAGTTGACGCTGGCGTACGCGACGACGATCCACAAGTCGCAGGGATCGGAGTACGAGGCGGTGGTGATCGCGCTGCTGCCGCAGCACTCGATCATGCTGCGCCGCAACCTGCTCTACACGGCGGTCACGCGCGGACGGCGGCTGGTGGTGATCGCCGGCGACGAGGACTCGATCGACAAGGCGGTACGGACGGGACGAGGCGGAGAGCGCTGGACGCGGCTCGGGGAGTGCCTGGGCGGGCGCTGATGCTGTGGAGTGCGGCGGCATGGCCGCGCTTGGTAGAATGCGCTCCGTTGCTCGTCCTCCACGGCGCCCCTTCCGATCGCGGCCTGATCCTCTGGGCGGAAACCTCCGACCCTCCGCCACCGCCGCCGTTGCCGAAGCGAGCGCGCAAAGTCGAGTTGCCGCCGCCGCCGGCGGCGGGGGCGGCCATCGAAGCTCTGCCAAAACTTCCGGGTGAGCGTGGCAGCGCGATCGCGTGGCTGCCGTCGGCTGGTGGCAAACCCCTCCCGTCGACGCCGCTGCTCGGCGACGGCGCGGCCGCGAAGCCGCGCATCGCGCCGTGGACTGTCCAGACGATCGTCCTCGGCTTCGACGACGCGCTCGACCTCCTCATCGAATCCGTCGGCAAGACCCTCCTCGCGCCGGGCGTGCTCGTCGGCGCTGACCTCGCGTTTTGCACTACCGCGATGCGCTTCGCGGCGGCGGTTGCGGCGCGCGAGCACCTCCTTCCGAGCCTCGAAGAATGCGATGGGCGATGGCTCGCGCGATGGCTTCCGGCGTTCACCGCGCACGAACTGCAGCTCCTCGCTTCGCTGTCGCGGGCGATGCCGCCGGTGGCGCTGGCGATCGGGAGCAAGAGCGATGCGCCGCCGCACGTCAACGCGTCGGACGCGACGCGCGCGCTCGTCGTCGGACTGACCGACCGACTCGTGCGGCGCAGCGTCGCCGCACTTCCGCGCGCGACGTATGGCGAAAGCATTCACGATCGATGGCTGACCGCGCTGCGCTCCGACGACGGTGCGATCGACGCCGGCGCAGCCGAGGCCGCGCGATTGCAGAATGCGATCACCGAGTGGTCGCGTCCCGTCGCGTCGGCGGCAGAGTTGCCCTTCCGCGTCGCCTTCCGCCTCGAAGAGCCGGCGGACGGCGAAGAAGGATGGACCATCCGTTACCTCCTGCAGGGTATCGACGACCCGAGCCTCTTCGTCCCGGCCGCGCTGGTGTGGAACGGCAAGGGCGGGACGCGCCTGGAGCGGCGCGCGCTCGATCTGCTGACCGGAACCGATCGCGCCGCGACGCGCGAAGTCCTGCTCCGCTCCCTCGGACAGGCCGCGTCGCTGAGCGGGGCGGTGGAAGGTAGCCTGCGCCGGCGCGCGCCCGACGCCGCGGCGATCGACACCGGCGCGGCGCATCGATTCCTCAGCGAAGAGGCGCCGGCGTTGGAGAGCGCTGGCTTCGCCGTCTTCCTGCCGTCGTGGTGGAGCCGGCGCGGAACGCGGCAGCGACTGTCGCTGCGCGGCGAGGCGGCGGCGCCGGCGTTCACCGGGGGCGGCGGGTTGTCGCTCGCGTCGATCATCGACGTCCGCTGGCACATCGCGGTCGGCGATCAGACCCTCACCGAGGAAGAGCTGAGCGCGCTGGCGAAAATTAAAGAGCCGCTGGTGCGGATTCGCGGGCAGTGGGTCCAGCTCACGGCGGCGGAGATCGAGGAAGCGCTCCGCTTCTGGCGCAGCAAAGGATCGATGAGCGTGCGCGATCTCGTGCGGCTGCGGCTCGGCGCGACGAGCGGCGTCCTTCCGATTGACGCCGTCAACGCCGCCGGTCCCCTCGGCGAGCTCCTCGGCCGCCTCGACGGCTCGCGGCAGTGGCAGGAGCTGCCGCCGCCGCCCGGCTTCCGCGGCGCGCTTCGTCCGTACCAGGCGCGCGGCTTCTCCTGGCTCGACTTCATCAAGGACGTCGGGCTCGGCGCGTGCCTCGCCGACGACATGGGCCTCGGCAAGACCGTGCAGACACTCGCGCTGCTGCAAAAAGAATGGTTGGCCAAGCGCGGGCCGGTGCTGCTCATCGCGCCGACGTCGGTGACCGGCAACTGGATTCGCGAGGCGGCGCGCTTCACGCCGGAGCTGCCGGCGATGCTGCATCACGGCAGCGAGCGCATGCGCGGCGACGACTTCGTCAAGGCGGCGCGGCGCAGCGCCCTGGTGGTGTCGAGCTACGCGCTGCTGCACCGCGAGCTCGAGACGCTGCAGCGCGTGCCGTGGAAGGGCCTCATCCTCGACGAGGCTCAGAACGTCAAGAATGCGGAGACGAAGCAGGCCAAGGCGGCGCGCGCCATCGACGCGGCGTTCCGCATCGCACTGACCGGCACGCCGGTGGAGAACAACGTCGGCGACCTCTGGTCGATCATGGATCTGCTCAACCCCGGCTTCCTTGGCACGCAGTCGTCGTTCCGCCAGCGCTTCTTCATCCCGATCCAGACGCGACGCGATGCCGAGGCGACGGCGCAGCTCAAGCGCCTCACCGGGCCGTTCATCCTGCGGCGGCTGAAGACCGATCCGACGATCGTCTCGGATCTGCCGCAGAAGAACGAGATGAAGGTCTTCTGCACGCTGACGCGCGAGCAGGCCTCGCTATACCGCGCGGTCGTCGACGACGCGGCGGCGGACTTGGAGAAGGCCGAGGGGATGAAGCGGAAGGGATTGGTGCTGGCGACGCTGATGAAGCTCAAGCAGGTCTGCAATCATCCGGCGCAGTTCCTGAGCGACGGCTCGGCGATCGCGCGGCGCTCCGGGAAGCTGGATCGCCTGACCGAGATGCTCGACGAGGCGATCGAAGCGGACGACCGCTCGCTCGTCTTCACGCAGTTCGCGGAGATGGGATTTCTGTTGCAGCGCCATCTGCAGGAGAGCTTCGGCCGCGAGGCGCTGTTCCTCCACGGCGGCACGCCGCGCAAGCAGCGCGACGCGATGATCGAGCGCTTCCAGCAGGACTCGGGCGGACCGCCGGTGTTCGTGCTGTCGCTGAAGGCGGGCGGGACGGGACTGAATCTCACGCGCGCCAGCCACGTGTTTCACTTCGATCGGTGGTGGAACCCCGCGGTGGAAAATCAGGCCACCGACCGCGCCTTTCGCATCGGACAGAAGCGCAACGTGCAGGTGCACAAGTTCGTGTGCGGCGGCACGATGGAGGAGAAGATCGACGCGTTGATCGAAGGGAAGAAGGAGATCGCCTCGTCGGTGGTCGGGACGGGCGAAGGATGGCTGACGGAGCTGTCGAACAAGGAGCTGCGCGAGCTGTTTGCGCTGCGCGCGGACGCGGTGGGGGAGTGAGGAGAGTGCTGAATGCCACGCTGGTCTGACTTCCCGTACTTCCCTCCCTCCCGCCCGCTGGAAGCGCGCGGCGGGATCAAGGCGCGCTCGAAGCGCGGTTTCGGAGACAAGTGGTGGTCGCGGCGATGGGTGGCCGTGCTCGAGTCGCTGAACCTCGGCGGGCGTCTGCAGCGGGGACGGTCGTACGCGCGGCGCGGGCAGGTGCTGTCGATCGACATCGAGCCGGAGCGGGTCACGGCGGAGGTGCAGGGATCGCGGCCGTCGCCGTACCGCGTCACGATCGCCGTGAAGCGGCTGGCCAGTGCGGACCGCGCCGGCGTCGCCAAAGCCGTCGCGAAGAGTCCGCTCCACGTCGCGAAGCTGATGGCGGGGGAGATGCCCGAGGACATCGAGACGCTGTTCGAGCGCGCCGGCGTGTCGCTCTTTCCGAGGCGGGCGAGCGAGCTGCGCACGGACTGCTCATGTCCCGACTGGTCGAACCCGTGCAAGCACATCGCCGCGGTCTACTATCTCCTCGGCGAGGAATTCGATCGCGATCCGTTTCTGATCTTTCGCCTGCGCGGCGTGACGCGCGAGGAGATCGTCGCGCAGGTCGGCGCATCGCCGCGCGCTACGGCAAAGCAATCGCGCGCGGCCTCGCGCGAGGAGCGGCCGTCACTCGTCGCCGGCCACTCGCCACCGGAACATTTTTGGGAAGGGACGGCGCCGGAGGGCGATCTCTTCGGCGTCGTCGAGCCGCCGCCGCGCTCGGCGCCGATCCTGCGCCGGCTCGGGCGATTCCCGTTCTGGCGCGGCGAGGACGATCTGCTCGACGCGCTCGCGCCGGTCTATCCCGCGGCCGCGTCGATCGCCGCGGCGGCGCTCGTCGGCGAGCGGCGCACGCAGCCGGAGAAGCCGCCGCGGGCGCGGCGGGGGCGGAGAGGGTGATCTTCGCGCTTCTCGCCGATCTCCCGTGGTGCGGGTGGGATGAGCGAGAAGGTCAACGTCTACGAGGCGTCGACCGGCGGCGCCAGCCTTGACAGTTTGTTCCAGAGCGCGTCGAGGTCAATCGACAGGCCGTCGCAGCCGGGAACCGTCGTCATCGTCCCTTCCGTGGCGTACGCGACGCGCGAGTAGCGGCCGGCGATGAGCTCGAAAATCTCCAGCGATTGAAACGAAGGATCGAGAATCCAATAGAAACGGATTCCAAATGCCGCGTACTCGGCCATTTTTTCGATCCGGTCGCGCCGCCCGTCGCGTGGCGTGGGAGAGACGACTTCCACGGCAATGTCCGGCGGGACGCGAACGATGCCGTGGGCGGGAATCTTCAGTTCGTCGTTGCGCAGGTAGACCGAAACATCCGGCTTTCGTCCTCGGTTCGGCTGAACGGCGTATTTGGCTCCGGAGCCAATGAACCAGCCGCGATCGCCGAGCCAGTTGCCGAAGAGATGCAGCAGCCAACCCACCACGAGCTCGTGGACGAAACCCGGCACTTCTTCCTCCTCCAAATAGCCATCGACGAGCTCGCCCGGCTCGTCCTCGTCCATCGCTGCCCACTCTTCCAGCGTGAGCTTCCGGCCGAGCACGGGCCGTGGCGAGTCTTCCCATACGTATGACATTGCGCGGATGGTAGCACCCGGACACGTCTCTGGTGGCGACGGGACGCCGCCGGGCTCCCTCATCCGCATGAGCTGAATCCCTGCATCTGCGGGATCGCTTGTTCTCTCTCTCGCGGCCATCCTCGGGGGCAATGAGAAAGGGGTTCCCATGAGCATGCGTCGCGCGCGGATCGTTCTTACTTCAATCGCGGCCCTCATCCTCTTCAACGTCCCGACGGCCAGCGCCATCCCGGCGTTTGCGCGCAAGTACGACACTTCGTGTCAGACCTGCCACGTCGGATTTCCGAAGCTCAATCCGTTCGGGGAGGCCTTCCGGCTCAACGGCTATCGGATGCCGAAAGAGACCGAGGAGCAGATCAAGATCAAGCCCGTCAGCCTCGGCGCCGAAGCGTACAAGCGCATGTGGCCGAAGGCCATCTATCCGAGCGACCTGCCGGGGCAGGTGCCGCTGGCGATGAACGTCAAGCTGGCCAGCGTCTACGCCTCGTCCATCGACGCGGGCGGACGGCACCTCACGCAGAACGACTTCCAGTTCCCGCAGGAGGCGAACCTCTTCGCCGGCGCCACCCTCGGCGACTACATGAGCCTCCTCGGCGAGGTCACGTACGCCGAGCAGCCCGACGGCAGCGCCCAGACCGAGATCGAGCGCTTCCACCTCGCGCTCAACTCGCCATCGCATCTCCTCAACTTCAAGATCGGCAAGTTCGCCGCCGACCTCGACGACGGCTTTCACGAGATGTGGATCTCCACCGACAGCGGCATCGACACGCTCTTCACCTTCAACCCCATCGGCCTGAACGGCGGGAACAGCCTGGCCGACGGTGGCGGCGGCATCAGCCTGCCGGGCGACGTCAAGGGCATCGAGATGTACGGCGTGGCGCGGCATCGGATCTTCTACACCGCCGGCATCACCAACGGACTCGGGCCGGCGCCGGAGGGGAGCGCGCAGACACACGCCAGCAAAGACCTCTACGCCCGCGCCGACTACAAATTCGGCGGCATGGGACTCGACGGCGACACCGCCGGCGTCACGCTGCCGCCGGAGAACTGGCGGGAGCGCTCGCTGCGCGTCGGTTTGCTCGGGTATCGCGGCAACGGCAAAGGCATCGACTTCGACTTCCCCGACGACAAGCTCATCGTCCAGGACCGCAACTTCACCCGCGGCGGCGTGTACGCGTCGTGGATCTTCGACGACCTGAACCTCTTCGGCGTGGCCCTCGTCGGCCGCGACCGGCTCGACACCTTCGACGAGGACCACACCCTCGTCGACTCCGCCAGCCATCGCTACCACACCTGGTTCGTGCAGGGCGACTACGTCATCCTGCCGCCGCTGCAGGCGTCGCTGCGCTACGAGTTCCTCAGCCCGGCCGATCCCGCGGCCGGCCACATCCGCGCCCTCGACGCGGCGGTCAGCTACTTCGCCTACGCGAACGTGAAGGCGATGCTCGAGTACCGCCGCGATCTGAACGAGTCCAAGAACTACCAACTCTCCACCGTCCTGCGCTTCGCCTTCTGAGGAGGACATCATGAAAGCACTGATTGCATCGCTCGTCGCCGTCGTCGCCGTCCCGCTGCTCGCGGGCGACATCCACGGCAAAGTGGCCGCGCACGGCGTCCGCAACTCCGCCGACGCGGTCGTGTACGTCGACAAGATCGCCGGCAAGAGCTTCGCGCCGCCGGAGGCGCACGCCAAAGTCGACCAGAAGAACATGCAGTTCACGCCGCACGTGCTGCCCATCCTGGCCGGGACGACCGTCGACTTCCTCAACTCCGACGCCGTGCTGCACAACGTCTTCTCCCCCGACGCCTGCGCCGACAAGTTCAACCTCGGCACGTGGCCGCAGGGGCACGTGAAGAGCTTCACCTTCAAGAAGGAGTGCTTCGCCGCGCTGCTCTGCAAGGTCCATCCGGAGATGGAGGGCTTCATCGCCGCGCTGCCGACGCCGTACTTCGCCGTGACCGCGGCCGACGGGTCGTACCACATCAAGGATGTGCCGGACGGGACGTACACGGTGAAGGTGTGGCATCCGAAGCTGAAAGCGGCGTCGAAGAGCGTGACGGTGAAGGGTGCGACGGACGTGAACTTCGAGATTGCGAAGTAGGAGTGTCATCCCGAGCGGAGCGAGGGATCTCCCGCCGAAGGGGATTCCTCGCCGTCTGCGCGGCTCGGAATGACACGAGGCACAATCATGATTGCCGAGCGAAACCAGGAGTGGCTCGAACGGAACTTCCCGTGCAAGTGGGCGTGTCCGGTCCACACCGAGGCGGGGAAGTACGTGACGCTGATCTCGCAGGGACGCTTTCGCGAAGCGTACGCGGTGGCGCGGCGGCCGAATCCGCTGGCTTCCATCTGCGGGCGGATCTGCGCGGCGCCGTGCGAGTCGGTCTGCCGCCGCGGCGAGATCGACGCGCCGATCTCCATCCGCGCGCTCAAGCGCTTCGTAACCGAGCGCTTCGGCGTCGAGAGCATGCTCGACTTCTCCGTCCTCACTGAGATCTACGGCCATCGCACCGATCGCTACGACGAGAAGGTCGCCGTCATCGGCTCCGGGCCGGCCGGCCTGGCCTGCGCGCACGACCTCGCTCTCCTCGGCTATCGCGTCACCATCTTCGAAGCCGCGCCGGTGGCTGGCGGCATGCTGCGCCTCGGCGTTCCGGAGTACCGCCTGCCGCGCGCGCTCATCCAGCTCGAGATCAACGCCATCCTCTCCCTCGGCGTCGAGCTGCGGACCAACGTCCGCATCGGCACGGACATCACCCTCGCGCAACTGCGCGCCGACGGCTACGCCGCGATCTTCCTCGGCGTCGGGGCGATGAAGAGCCGCGACCTCACCATTCCTGGCCTCGACCTCGACGGCGTGCTGCGCGGCGTCGACTACCTCCTCAACGTCAACCTCGGCTACCGCGTCGAGATGGGCCGCCGCATCGTCGTCATCGGCGGCGGCAACGTCGCCCTCGACGTCGCGCGCACCGCCGCGCGCGGCGGCGAGCAGGCGAACCTGCAGCGCAACCTCTCCATCGTCCAGGCCATGGACGTGGCCCGCAGCGCCATCCGCTTCGGCGCGCGCGACGTCACCGTCTGCTGCCTCGAGTCGGAGAGCGAGATGCCGGCGTCGCGCGAGGAAGTCGAAGAGGCGGCGCTGGAAGGCATCCGCTTCGCCTACCGCGTCGGGCCGAAGCGCATCGTCGGCGCCGACGGCGTCGTCACGGGAATCGAGTTTCTCCGCGTCGCGCGCGCCTTCGACGAGAACGGCCGCTTCGATCCGAAGTTCATCGACGGCTCGGAGCACGTCGTCGACGCTGACAGCATCATCGTCGCCATCGGGCAGACGGGCGACTTCGCCTTCCTGCAGCCCGACGACGGCGTAGCCACGCGCGGCGGGCGGATCATCATCGATCCCGACACGCTGGCCACGACCGCGGCCGGCATCTACGCCGGCGGCGACGCGGCGTTCGGGCCGCGCATCGCCATCAACGCCGTCGCTGACGGCAAGCGCGGGGCGAAGTCGATCGACGAGTTCCTCCGCGGCACGGCGCGTCCCGACGAGGACGAACGCGTCGAAGTCGTGCTCGAGCCGCGCTGGGAGCGCGTCCTCGACTTCGAAGGCATCCCCCGGCAGAAGCCGCCCACGCGGCCGTTGGCGCGGCGCGTCGGCATCGCCGAGGTCGAGGAATGCTTCGACGAGCGCACGGCGCGGCGCGAGGGGAGCCGCTGCCTGCGCTGCTGGACGAACACCGTGTTCGATCAGCAGCCTGCCGCGGGGACGGAATGCATTCTCTGCGGAGGCTGCCAGGACATCTGTCCGGAGCACTGCATCGAGATCGTGCCGGCGGCGCGCGTGGCGAAGCTCCCGGCCGAGGCACGCGAGCTCGCGCCGATCTTCCTGGAGAGCCGCTGGGCGGGCTCGGTGATGCTCAAGAACGAAGAGGTCTGCATCCGCTGCGGATTGTGCGCCGCGCGCTGCCCGGTGGGGACGATCACGATGCGCAGCTTCCGCAGTGTCATCCCGAGCGAAGCGCGGGATCCCCTGCCGGCGGGGGATTCCTCGCCGTCTGCGCGGCTCGGAATGACACAGGAGACGACGAATGCTTGAGCTCGACGAAACTCTCGACGATTCCGGCGAGACCCGCCGCGACTTCTTCACCCGCATCGGTGTCGGCGCCTGTGCCGTGGCCGCGGTTGGCTCGGGCGTCCTGACCCTCGATTACCTCGAGCCGAAGGTCCTCTTCGAGCCGTCGACGACGTTCGTGGCCGGCTCGCCGCGCGACTTCACCGACGGCGTGGTCCGCTTCAACCGCGAGAAAAAGGCCTACGTCATCGGCGGCCCGACGGGCGTCTACGCGCTCTCCGCCGTCTGCACGCACCTCGGATGCATCACGCGATTCAAGTCCGACGAGCGCGTCATCGCCTGCCCGTGTCACGGCAGCCGCTTCGACCTCGACGGCGGCGTCGTGCACGGCCCGGCGCCGCGGCCGCTGCCGTGGCTCGACGTCGCCGAGGACGCGAACGGCAACCTCGTCGTCGACACCGGCATCGTCATTCCGAGGGGAAAGGTGTTCCGGCCATGACCGCGTTCGAGTGGGCTCGCAACACGAGCGTCTATCGCTCGATCATCCGCCACGGCGTCCTGCCGACGAACCGCAACCGCTCGCTGATCATCTTCGAGAACCTCTTCCTGCACGTGCACCCGGTCAAAGTGCGCGAGCGGAGCCTCCGCTTCACGCACACGTACTGGCTGGGCGGGATCACGCTGGCGTCGACGCTGATCCTCGTCGCCACCGGCGTCCTGCTGATGTTCTATTACCACCCCTCGGTGCCGCAGGCGTACCGCGACATGAAGGAGCTGCAGTACGTCGTCGACGACGGCGTTTTCCTGCGCAACCTCCATCGCTGGGCCGCGCACCTGATGGTCATCGCCGCGTTCCTGCACCTGCTGCGCGTCTTCTACCACCGCGCTTACCGGCCGCCGCGCCAGTTCAACTGGGTCGTCGGCGTGGTGCTGCTCATCGTCACGCTGCTGCTGTCGTACACCGGCTACCTCTTGCCGTGGGACCAGCTCGCGTTCTGGGGCGTGTCGGTGGGGACGAACATGGCCCGCGAGGCGCCGCTCATCGGCGAGCGGATGCGCTTCTTCCTCCTCGGCGGGAACGTCGTCTCGGAGAACGCGCTGCTCCGCTTCTACGTGCTGCACTGCGTCGTGCTGCCGGTCGCGCTGCTGCTGCTCGTCTCGGTGCACATCTGGCGGGTGCGGAAGGACGGGGGAGTGCAAGGGCCGCCGGAGGAGGGCGCACGGCGCAGGGCGCAAGGCGCAGATCGTGACGTCGCGGAAACACCATCTGCGCCCCGCCCCCTGCGCCCTGCCCCCTAGGAGTCCATCATGACTACTCCGCTCGAGATCATCGATTCCAATGACCCCGTGGCCGTGCCGTGGCGCGTGGCGCTGGTGCGTCCGGACAGCCGCCCCGAAGTGCGGGAGAGCGAAGAGCGCTACGTCATGACCTTCCCGCACCTCATCGTGCGCGAGATCATCCTCTTCCAGCTCGTCGTCATCGGCCTCTCCCTCGCGGCCATCCTCTTCGACGCGCCGCTGGAGAGCATCGCCAATCCGCTGGAGACGCCGAATCCCGCCAAGGCGCCGTGGTACTTCCTCGGCCTGCAGGAACTGCTGCACTACTTCCCGCCGGTCGTCGCCGGCGTGCTGCTGCCGGCGCTCGTCGTCATCGCCCTCGTGGTCATCCCGTACGCCCGCATCAACCTCGAAAGCGCGCCGCTGTGGGCGACGCCGTCGCGATGGAAGACGCCGGCGCTGGCGGCGACGCTCCTGGCGCTGCTCGCGCTGTTCGGCATCTTCGGCTGCTGGCCGATCGTGATCCCGACGGCGATCCTCGGCGTGGCCGTCTTCGCGGCGCGCTTCGAGACGCGATTCCTGTCGCGCATCACGCTGCCCGAGTGGATCATGACGTGGTTCGTCGTCATCGCCGTCGTCCTGACGGTGATCGGAACGTTCTTCCGCGGCCCGGGGTGGTCGTGGGTCTGGCCGTGGGAGTGACGACGATGTCCCTACAACGACTGTTCGCCGTCTCCAGCGTCGTCTTCCTGGCCGTGCTGGCGTTCACGCCGGCCAAGAACGCGCTGCGGCCGTACCGCTCGATCCAGCGCGAGTTCCGCCGCGTCGGCGCCGCGCGCGCGCCGAGCGCGAAGGCGGCGCAGCAATACGCCGCGCGGCCGATCGCCATCCAGCAGATCTGGCTTCCCGACCTCGACAACCGCGTCGACCGCTGCACGACCTGCCACCTCGGCGCGGCCGACGCGGCCATGGCCGGCGCGCCCGAGCCGTTCCGCATGCATCCGCCGACGTTCCACACGCCGCGCGACTTCGCGCGATTCGGATGCACGTCGTGCCACGCCGGCGAAGGACTGGCGACGGACCGCGCCGACGCGCACGGGACCTCGCCCGACTCGACGTCGCCGATCCTCCCGGCGAGCTTCATGGAGGCCGGTTGCGGGCGATGCCACGCCGGCGATTCCGTCGCCGACGCGCCGTCGCTCTCGCGCGGCCGCACGCTCATGGAGACGTCGAACTGCCACGCCTGCCATGCCGTGCGCGGACACGAAGACTTCCGCGCCGACGCGCCGCCGCTCGACACGATCGCGCTCAAGACCGGCGGCGAATGGCTGCGGCGCTGGCTCGCGAACCCGAAAGCGGTCGACGCGAACGCCACGATGCCGAACTTCCAGCTCGGCCGCGACGACCTGGCCGCGCTGTCGCACTATCTCTTCAGCCGCGAAGCCGCGCCGGAGCTGCAGCGCGCCGTCGCCGCCGCCGCGGCGGAGCCGGCGGGCGACAAGGTGCGCGGCAAGACGCTCTTCGCCGCGTCGCGCTGCATCTCCTGCCATACGGTCGACGGCAAGGGCAACGGCTCGGCGCCGGAGCTCGGCAAGATCGCGTCGCGCGCGACGCGCGGCTGGCTGATTGCGTTCATCCGCGATCCGCACGCGTTCAATCCGCGGACGCGCATGCCGCAATACTCGTTCGCCGACGCCGACGTGCGCGACGTCGTTGCCTACTTCGAAGACGAGCTGCGCGACTTCGACGCCCCCGCGAACATCCTCGAGCCGCTGCGCGTCAATCAGACGCTCGCCGAGAAAGGGGCGACGCTGTTCCGCAGCGCCGGCTGCTTCGCCTGCCACACCGAGGTGAAGGAAGGGGAGCGCTTCGGCCCCGACTTGTACGGCATCGGCGACCGCAAGGCGACGTCGCTCGACTTCGGCCGGCGCGCCGACCTGCAGCGCACGCTGCCGGCGTGGCTGGCCGCGAAGATCACCGCGCCGCGCTCCTTCGCCGACGGGCTGAAGATGCCGACGTTCGCCTTCGACGACGAGCAAAAGCGCGACATCGTCACGGCCCTGCTGGCGATTCCGGCGGCGCCCGTGCCGGCGGCGTACCGCTCCGCGCCGCCGGTGCAGGCGAGCATCGTCCCGGCCGGACCGATCGGCGAGCTCGTGTCGCGCTACCGCTGCCTCTCCTGCCATCAGATCGGCGGCCGCGGCGGCGACATCTCCACGGCGCCGCTGACGATCGAAGGGAGCAAGGTGAATCGCGACTGGCTCGTGAAGTACCTCGGCGTGCCGTACTCGATCCGCCCGATTCTTCCCGAGCGCATGCCGATCCTGAAGATTCCGAAGGACGATGCCGCGCGCCTCGCCGACGCCATCGAGATGCTCTACGTCGATCCGAACGTGCCGACCGATCCGTTCGCGGCGCGGCCGGCGTCGGACCGCGACGCCGCGGAAGGGGAGCGGCTCTACACGACGTTCGGCTGCCGGGCCTGCCACATCATCGGCAAGAGCGGCGGCTACTACGGACCGCCGCTCTCCGACACGCACACGCGGCTGAAGACGGGATGGGTGTTCCGCTTTCTACAGAACCCGCAGCGCTGGCGCGCCGACGTGCGCTGCCCGAATTACGGGATGACCGACACCGACGCGCTGCGCATCACGGCGTACCTCGACACGCTGGTGGAACGGAAGGAGGCCGCGCAATGACGCGCCGTGCCGTGTTGCTCGCGCTCTGCTTTGCCGCGATCGCATGCCGGCGCGCGCCGGCGACGCGCGCGGCCGCCGCGCTGCCGCCGCGGCCGTCGCGCTACGAACTGCAGCTCGGCAAGGAGGTCTATCAACAGTATTGCGTCGGCTGCCACGGCGACGCGGGCGGAGGCGACGGCTTCAACGCCTTCAACCTCGATCCGCATCCGCGCGACCTCGGCGATCGGGCGTTTCAGAAGAGCAAGTCGAACGCCGATCTTGCCGACGCCATCCGCCGCGGCGGCGCCGGCGTGGGGCTGACCGCGCTGATGCCGCCGTGGGGACACACGCTCGATGCCCGGCATATCGACGCCGTCGTGCTCTACATTCGCTCGCTGCGGCGATAGAATCATCGCGGCCGGTGTCTCGCTGCCCAGCCCCCAGCTTCTCATCCGACCTGCCGGGAAAATGTTGAGAAGCTTCCTTTCGACCGATGACGGGCTGGCGGCGCTGTTCCCGTCGCTCGAGCATTCGCCCGACGCGGTGTTCGTCACCGACCGCCGCAACTGCATCGTCTTCTGGAACGATGCCGCGCGCATCCTCCTCGGCTTCAGCGGCGACGAAGCGGTCGGCGCCGACTGCGGCCGCCTGCTGGCCGGTTCCGACTCGTTCGGCAATCGCTACTGCTCCGAAGACTGCCCGATCATGCGCATGGCCAACCGAGGCGAGATCGTCCACAACTTCTCGCTCAACCTGCGCACGAAGGAACAGCAGCGCCTGGTCACGCAGGTGAGCGTGCTGCAGCTGCGCGTGCGCGACGACTACCTGCTCGTGCACCTCCTCCGCTCGACCGCCGCGCTCGAGCCGCACGCGCCGGTCGAGACCGCCGCGCCGCCGCGCCCCCGCCTCGTGGCCGTGCGCGAGTCCGCCGACGCCCGCGTGCGCAAGCTCACCAGCCGCGAGGTCGAAGTGCTGGCCATGCTCGCCGCCGGCCGCAGTACCCCCGAGATCGCCGAGCGGCTGCACATCGCGCCGCTCACCGCCAGGAGCCACATCCAGAACGTCCTGGAGAAGCTGGAAGTGCACTCGAAGGCGGAGGCGGTGGCGTTCGCGTTTCAGAAGAATTTGATCTGACGTAGTGCCGGCGTCCCGCCGGCCGGCTCGGCGGCGTCCCGCCGCCCGAATCGCGCGTCGAACTCGCAGTCCGGGCGCGACGACGCGCATCGACATCCGCCAATCGAGGGCCGACGACGTCATCATCGGGCGATGAGCGTGCGGCGCTTGATCGCCGCCGATCGATTCGGCATCCTTGGCCGGACATGTCCGCCGGCCGCAACGATCCCTGCCCGTGTGGCAGCGGCCTCAAATACAAGAAGTGCCACCTGCCGATCGACGAGGCGGCGCGGCCGGTCGTCCGCGAGCCGATGCGCTCGACACTGCACGACTTCGACAATCGCTTCGTCGAGAACGTCTTCATCTGGGCGCTGCAGCGATTCGGGGAAGAAGTCGGCCCGGACGCTCTCGAAGAGGCGTATCCGGAGGTTGCCCAGGCCGGACTCGAGCTCCTCGTGCCGTGGGCCGTCTATCACCACGAGGTCGATGGACTGGCGCCCTTCGAGTGGTACGCGCGGGAGAACGAGTCGATGCTCTCGCGGCGCGAGCGCGATTGGATCGAGGCGCAGCGGCGCTCGTGGTTGAGCGTCTGGGAAGTGCGCGAGAGCGTTCCCGGCAAGTCGATGCTCCTCGCCGATTTGCTCACGGGCGAGCAGCGCCTCGTGCAGGAAGCGAGCGCCTCGCGCCTGCTGGTCGCGCGCGACGCCATTCTCGCCCGCGTGGTCGACCTCGGCGCCGAGTCGATCCTCGCCGGCACGCATCGCCGTCCGCTCGCTCCCCGCGATGCCGCCGACGCCGTGGAAGAGTTGCGCCGCCACTTTCGCGCGCCGCTGCCGCTGCCGGCCGGCCGTCTCCGCGACGAGGACGCGACGCGCGCGGTCATCGGGATCTGGCACTACATCGTCGAGGAGGCGGACGAACGCCGCGCGCGGCCGCCGCGGCTGCAGAACACGGACGGCGATCCAATCCGCATGGTCATGGATCGCTACGCTTTCGCGCAGGAGAGTCGCGACGCCGTCGAGGCCGCGCTCGCATCGATCGTCGGCGCCGGCGCGATCGAGGAGGGTGACGATGACGGCGTCCACTCGATCACGTTTCAGAAGGATGGCAACCGCACGCACGCGCACTGGGACAACACCGTCGTCGGGAGAGCCTACGTGACCGCGGACGGCGAGCTGCGCCTGGAGACGAACTCGCGCCGCCGCGCCACCGCGCTGCGGAAGAAGGTGGAAAAAGCCTGCGGCGGTTTGTTGACCGGCCGTCGGCGCGAGGAGATCGATGCGCTCGAGATGCTTCAGGCCGCGCGCGACGACGCGGCGGCCGGCGACGATGACGATGCCGTCGAGAGCACATCGCCGGCCGAAGACGACGCGCTCATTCGCGAAGAGAAGCGCCTGCACTACGCCGCCTGGCTCGACCTGCCGCTCCCCATCCTCGGCAACCGGACACCGCGCCGCGCCGCGCGCAACAGCAAGGGCCGCGAGGAGCTGGCGATCTTGCTCAAAGACCTCGAAAATCGCGAGGCGCGCCAGCCCGCCGGCGTGCGCTTCGACGTCGGCGTGTTGCGGCGGGAGCTGGGGATCGAGGAGTGAGCATGGATGCCGGGCGGCTGCTCGAGGCATTGAGCGATCCGGACGAGGAGGAGCGCGCCGCGCTGTTCGATGAACTGCTGCTCGACATGGACGACGAGACCGCGGCGGCGTTGCTCGAGATCGCCGAAAGCGACGCCGCGGAGGAGGCGCGCGCCGGCGCGATCGTCGCTCTCGGACCGGTCATCGAAGAGTGCGGCGAGGACGATTTCGAGAACGCCATCGACTTCGGCCCCGAGACGGGACCTCCCGTCTCGCGCGAGACGTTCGCTTCCATCAGCGACCGGCTTCGCGGCCTGTACGGCGACGAACGGCAACCGAAGCTGATCCGGCGCCGCGCCTTCGAAGTATTGATCCGCGATCCCCAGCCGTGGCACCGCGAAGCAATTCGGGAACACTTCGCCTCGGCCGACGATGATTGGCGGATCACGGCGCTCTTCGCCATGGGGCACATCACCGGCTTCGAGGGCGAGATTGCCGCCGCGGTCAAAACGGCGGAAGGGACGCTTCTCGCCCAGGCCGTAAGCGCGGCGGGGCGGATGGAGGTGGTGGCCGCGGGGCCGCGCATTCGCGAGCTGGCGACGTCGCCGGACACGGAGCACGATCTCCGCATCGAGGCGATTCTCGCGCTTCCGCACGTCGACCCCGACGCGTTCGATCTGCTCGAAACGCTGGAACGATCTCGAGATCGCGACGTCGCCGCAGCGGCTGGTGAAGCCCAAGAGGAGCTGCTGCTGTTCACGCGGATGGATGATGACGAGTCGGAAGAGCCGTTTTGAGTGGCGCATGCGCCCGCGGGAGCGTTGGCCGGGCGTCGGCGCGGAGAACATCGCCCGCCACGCGCTGAGCGTGAGTATCCTTTGTCAATGATCCTCGCCCTCCTCTCCGATCTCCACGCCAACCTCGGCGCCGTGCGCGCGTGCCTCAAGCACGCCGAGGAGCGGGGGGCGGAGCGCTTCGCGTTCCTCGGCGATCTCGTCGGATATGGCGCCGAGCCGGGGGCGGTGGTCGACCTCGTCAGCGACTACGCGCGGCGGGGGGCGGTCGTCGTCCGCGGGAATCACGATGCGGCGGTGGGGGAGGGCGGGCGGGGGCTCAACGACCTCGCGCACGAGGCGGTCGAGTGGACGCGCACGGCGCTGTCGGCGGCGCAGAAGGCGTTTCTCGCGGAGCTTCCGCTGATCGTGCGAGAGGACGACCTCTGCTTCGTCCACTCCTCGGCGGAGCGGCCGGAGCGGTGGATCTACGTGCAGACGAACGGCGCCGCGCGCGAGAGCATTGAAGCGGCCGATGCGACGTACACCTTCGCCGGCCACGTGCACGAGCAGGTCCTCTACTTCCACACGCCCACCGGCAAGACCGCGCCGTTCCGGCCGTCGAGCGGGAGCGCGGTGCCGGTGCCGTCGCACCGGCGGTGGCACGCCATCGCCGGCAGCGTCGGGCAGCCGCGCGACGGAAATCCCGCTGCGGCGTACGCGCTCTTCGACTCGGCGCGCGAGGAGATCACGTTCTTCCGCGTGCCGTACGACCACCTCGCGGCGGCGTCGAAGATCCGCGCGGCGGGGCTGCCGGAGGCGCTCGCGCAACGCATCGAGCGGGGCGCGTGATCAAGCCCGGCGACGTCGTCGACGGATTCCACGTCGGGCGGCATTTGCACTCCGGCGCGATGGGCGACATCTACGAAGTCGCGCACGACGGGCCGAAGCTGATCATGAAAGTCCCGCGCCTCGAGCCGAGCGAGGGGATCATCGGCTTCGAGACCGAGGCCACGATCGTGCCGGCGCTGCGCGGGCCGCACGTGCCGCGCTTCGTCGCGGCGGGCGACCTGGCGCGGACGCCATACCTCGTCACGGAGTGGATCGACGGGACGAATCTCGAAGAGGTGGTGAACGGCGGACCGCTGCCGCCGGCCGAGGTCGCGCGCATCGGCGCCGCGGTCGCCGACGCGCTGCACAGCGTGCACGAGCAGGAGACCATCCATCTCGATCTCAAGCCGGAGAACGTCATCCTGAAGACCGACGGCACGGTGGCGCTGATCGACTTCGGCTTCGCGCACCATGCGCGCTATCCCGATCTGCTGGCCGAGGAGACGCGCTTCGGCGCGGGTTCGGCGGCGTACGTCTCGCCGGAGCAGATCCGCGGCACGCGCGAGGATCCGCGCGCCGACATCTTCGCCCTCGGCGTGACGCTCTACGAGATGGCCACGGGGCGCTTCCCGTTCGGCGAGCCCGACGCCGACGTCCGCAATCGTCTGTGGCTCGATCCCATGCCGCCGCGCGCGTACGCGCCGGCGATCGAGCCGTGGCTGCAGGAGGTGATCCTGCGCTGCCTCGAGGTCGACGCGGAGAAGCGCTACCAGTCGGCCGCACACGTCGCATTCGACTTGCGCAATCCGGAGCAGATCGTGCTGACATCGCGCGCCACGAAGCCGCGCGCGGCGACGTTCGCGCAGCAGTTGCGCCGGTTTTTCAAAGCGCGGCGCGAGCACGCCGATCGTCCGCGGCAGCTGCCTGTTCCCGCGCACCGCGCGCCGATCGTGATGGTCGCGGTCGACACGGCACACCTCGACGACGTGCGCCAGCCCGCCATCCGCCGCGCCACGGCGCAAGTGCTGTCGCTGAACACCGAGTTCCGCCTCGTCTGCGTGACGGTCTTCGCGGCGGGCGGCGAGCACCTCGAGCATCTCGTGCGCCTGCGGCACTGGGTCGATCCGCTGCGGATGCCGGCGCAGCGGATCTCGCTGCATGCGATCGAGTCCGACCGCGCGGCCGAGGCGTTGGTCGAGTTCGCGCGGCGGAACCACGTCGATCTCATCGTCCTCGGCGCGCCAGGGCCGGCGCAGCCGGAGCGGACGTGGTGGCGGTCCGTGGCATCGGAGGTGACGGCGAACGCGCAATGCAGCGTGCACGTCGTACGGGTGGGGGCGAGAGAAACCTGAAATAACGGCCGGCATCGTGTAAGTTGGTCAGGTCAGACTAGATGAGCGAGAAAGTCAATATCTACGACGCGAAAACCCGTCTTTCCGCGCTCGTCGACCGGGCCGAGGCGGGGGAAGAGATCATCATCGCCCGTGGCGGGCGTCCGGCGGCGCGTCTGGGGCCCATCCGGCCAACCGGGGTGAAACGGAAGCCAGGCCGCCTGCGCGGACGCATTCGCATCGGACGTGACTTCGATGCTCCGCTGCCTGCCGGGCTCTTTGATGACGACGAGCGATGAGGCTCCTGCTCGATACCCACGTCGTGCTCTGGTGGTTGAACGCCGATCGGCGGCTTTCGCGAAGCGTAAGGCAGATCATCGCGGAGGGCGACGTCGCGGTCAGCGCGGCGACCGTGTGGGAGATTACGATCAAACGCATGCTGGGGCGGATTACCGTTGATCTGGAGGAATTGATCTCGGCGATGAGGGCGGATCAATTCACGGAGCTGCCAGTGCGCTTCGCGCATTCGGTAGCGCTGCAATTCCTGCCTCGACATCATGACGATCCATTCGATCGCCTTCTGATCGCGCAGGCGATCGCCGAGGGACGCCGGCTCGTGACGCGAGACCGTGACGTGTTGGATCTGTACGTCGGCATCGATGGATTCAATCCTCTGCGGGCCTGACCGCAATGGCCTTCAGTTAGCGCGGAATCGCCGCTCACCCCGCCTTCGGCCACCCTCTCCCCGCTGCGCGGGGCGAGGGCACCACACCTGACCGCGCCAGTTGACATTCCCATCCCCTCAAGCGCATCGTTACCGCAGCTCATCCATCCATCAGCGAAGTCCAATCTGAGGAGGTGACCCGTGGAAGTGACCCGCCGCGGTTTCCTCAAGGCGACGACAGTCGGAGGCGCCATCGCGCTCGGCTTCGACGTCTCCCAGGCTCGCGCAGAGATGCGCGCGCTGAAGGTCTCCCGCACCACCGAAACGCGCTCCATCTGTCCCTATTGCGCGGTCTCGTGCGGCGTGATCATTCACACCCTGGGCGACAAATCGAAGAACGCGACCGCCTCCGTCGTCCACGTCGAGGGGGATCCGGATTCGCCCATCTCTCGCGGAAGCCTTTGCCCCAAAGGCATCACGCTCAAGGACGACATCGTCCACAAAGGCCGCCTCACCAAGCCGATGGTGCGGCGTCCCGGCTCCGACAAGTGGGAAGACATCAGCTGGGACGATGCCATCGCCAAGATCGCGCGCTACATCAAGGACACGCGCGACAAATGCTTCGTCGCCAAGAACGCCAAGGGGCAGGTCGTCAACCGCAACCCCGGCATCGCCTGGATCGGCGGCTGCACCGATACCAACGAATTCAACTACCTGCAGTGGAAAGCGATCTCGGCCTTCGGAGTCCCATACAGAGACTCCCAGGCCAGAGTTTGACACGGTCCCACGGTGGCCAGTTTGGCCGCCACCTTCGGCCGCGGCGCGATGACCAACGGCTGGGTCGACATCAAGAATGCCGATGTCATCCTCGCCATGGGCGGCAACCCCGCGGAAAACCATCCGGTCGGATTCAAGTGGTTCATGGAGGCGAAGCGGACGCGCAACGCCAAGCTCGTCGTCGTCGATCCCCGCTTCACGCGCACCGCGTCCGTGGCCGACTTCTACGCGCCCATCCGTCCCGGCACCGACATCGCCTTCCTCCTCGGCGTCATCCGCTACGCCATCGCCAACAACCGCTATCACGCCGACTACGTCAAGATCCACACGAACGCGCCGTTCATCGTCGGCGACAAGTTCGCCTTCAACGACGGCCTCTTCTCCGGCTGGGATCCGGCGAAGAAGTCGTACGACAAGACGGCGTGGGCATACACGGGTGATCCAACCAAGGGCGGCGCATATCAGGTCGACATGACCCTGCAGCATCCGCGCTCCGTCTTCCAGCTCCTCAAGCAGCACGTCGACCGCTACACGCCCGAGATGGTCGAGCGGATCTGCGGCACGCCGAAGGACAAGTTCCTCAAGGTCGCGGAGATCGTGACGTCGACCGGCAACGCCGCGCGCGTCGGCACGCTCACTTACGCCCTCGGCTTCACGCAGCACTCCACCGGCGTGCAGATCATCCGCACCGCGGCCATGCTGCAACTCCTCCTCGGCAACGTCGGGCGGCCGGGCGGCGGCGTGAACGCCTTCCGCGGCCACTCGAACATCCAGGGCGCGACCGACACGGCGGGCAACACGGAGATCCTGCCCGGCTATCTGAAGACGCCGCTCGGCGACTTGCAGACGCTCGCCGACTACTACAAGTCCGGCGTCCCGCTGACGCTGAACAACCAGCCGTGGGCGACGATGAACTACTGGGTCAACTACCCGAAGTTCACGGTCTCACTGCTGAAGGCGCTGTACGGCAATGCGTCGACGAAGGACAACGAGTGGGGCTACGCGTGGATGCCGAAGATCGACGGCAACTACTCGTGGATGTACATCTTCGACGACATGTACAAGGGCTCGTCGATGCGCGTCGGCGGCAGGGAGTACGGCCCCGAGGGCTTCATCACCTTCGGCATGAACCCGGTCGGGCTCGGACCGAACTCGAAGAAGATGATCGCCGCGCTCTCGAAGCTCAAGTGGATGGTCGTCGTCGAGAACGCCGAGACCGAGACGGCGCGGTTCTGGAACGCGCCGAAGGAGTACGGCGGACCGCCGGCGAACCAGATCAAGACCGAAGTCTTCATGCTCCCCGCCGCGAACTTCGCGGAGAAGGACGGCACGTTCACGAACTCCGCGCGCTGGATGCAGTGGAAGTGGGCGGCGCTGAATCCGCCGGGCCTGGCCAAGACCGACCAGGAGATCGTGGCGCGGATCTTCCTCGCGGTGCAGCAGCTCTATCGCAAGGAAGGGGGCGCGCTGCCGGAGCAAGTCCTCAACGTGTCGTGGTCGTACACGAACCCGGTCAACCCCGACCTCGGCGAAGTATTAAAGGAGATGAGCGGCAAGGCGCTCGCCGACATCAAGGATCCGAAAGACCCGACGAAGACGCTCAAGACGGCCGGCCAGCAGCTCGACGGCTTCGGCCAGCTGCAGGACGACGGCTCGACGATGTGCGGCAACTGGCTGCACTCCGGCGTCTACACCGAGGCGGGCAACAACGCGCAGCGGCGTGTCACGGCCGATCCGACGGGCCTCGGCATGTACCACAACTGGGGCTTCTCGTGGCCGGCCAACCGCCGCGTCATGTACAACCGCGCGTCCGCGGACGCCGAGGGGAAGCCGTGGGATCCGACGCGCGTCGGCATCAAGTGGAACGGCGAGAAGTGGGTCGGCGACGTGCCGGACATGAAGCCCGACGCGCCGCCGGGGACGTACGGCGCGTTCATCATGCTCCCCGAGGGCGTCGGACGGCTCTTCGCGCCGACGCTCAACGACGGTCCGTTCCCCGAGCATTACGAGGCCGTCGAAGCGCCGATCGACAACCCGCTCCATCCGCACGTGACGTCGAATCCGACAGCGCTCAAGCTCTCATCGGACAAAGACGCGCTCGGCACGAAGGAGAAGTTCCCGATCGTCTGCACGACGTATCGCCTCACCGAGCACTTCCACTACTGGACCAAGCACCAGCAGGCGGGCGTGCTCAACGAGCTCGCGCCGGGGTTCTTCGTGGAGATCCCCGAGGCGCTCGCGACCGAGAAGGGCATCGCCAACGGCTCGAAGGTGAAGGTGACGTCGGCGCGCGGCTCGATCGAAGGGACGGCCATGGTCACGAAGCGCCTGCCGGTGATGAATGTCGACGGCAAGCGCATCTGGCAGATCGGCTTCCCGATCCACTGGGGCTACGCCGCGGCGCCCGATCACACCGGCCCGCTGGCGAACTTCCTGACGTCGTCGTCGGGCGACCCGAACACATGGACGCCGGAGTACAAGGCCTTCCTTGTCACTCTGGACAAGGCATAGGAAGGAGGCGGCGATGGTTGCGCAAACGCTCGAAATCAAATCCTCCTCGGCGTCGATGTGGGGAACCACCACCGGGATCCGGACGCTGCCCACCGTCTCGAAGTACATCGACACGTCGACCTGCATCGGCTGCAAGGCCTGCGAGGCGGCGTGCCAGGAGTGGAACGACCTCAAACGCGTGCCGACGTCGCAGACGGGCAGCTATCAGACGATGCCCGAGCTCGACGCGGAGTTCTGGAACCTCATCAAGTTCCGCGAGCACGACACCGCCGACGGCCTGGCCTGGCTGATGCGCAAAGACCAGTGCATGCACTGCGCGGAGCCAGGGTGCCTGGCGGCGTGTCCGGCGCCGGGCGCGATCGTGCAGTACGCGAACGGCATCGTCGACGTGAACCCCGAGGCGTGCATCGGCTGCGGCTACTGCGCGACCGGCTGCCCGTTCGACGTGCCGAAGTTCCATCCAAAGACTTCGAAGATGGCCAAGTGCACGCTCTGCGTCGACCGCGTCGAAGTCGGCCTGGAGCCCGCGTGCATCAAGGCCTGTCCGACCGGCTGCCTGAACTTCGGCACGAAGGAGGACATGGTCGCGCTGGGCAACCTACGCGTGAAGCAGTTGAAGGAGAACGGATTCAAGGACGCGGTGCTGTACGACCCGCCGGGGGTCGGCGGGACGTCGGTGGTCACGGTGCTGAAGTTCAACGACCCGGGGTGGTACGGACTGCCGGCCAATCCGCACGTGCCGATCGGCGTGCGGGTGTGGAAGCAGATCCTGCGTCCCGTCGGCGTGATCGCCGCGTTCCTCTCGATCTTCGCGGTGTTCTCGCACTACACGAAGTACGGTCCGAAGGAGCCCGCGCTGCCGGTGCGTGACGAAGAGAACGGCGCGCCGCCGCAGCGCGTCGAGGGAGGGAAGGTGCTATGAGCAGCACGTACGTCGAAACTCCCATCGTCGTGGCCCGGCATCGCGAGAACGTCGCGGTGAACGGCGAGATCATCCGCCACCGGCGCGCCACGCGGCTGATCCACTGGTCGGTCGCGCTCACGTTCTTCCTCGCGCTCATCACCGGCATGCCGATCTGGACGCCGATCTTCCGCTGGATGGCGGCGCTGGTCGGCGGCCTGGAGGTCGCGCGGATCATCCATCCGTACGCCGGCGTGCTCTTCTTCCTCGTCTCGGTGCTGCAGTTCTTCCACTGGCTCGGCGACATGCACTTCCGCGCCGACGAGAAGGGCTCGTGGCGTCCGTCGAAGCTGATGGCGTACATGCGCTACGAAGACACGATGCCCGAGGGCGGCAAGTACAACCCCGGGCAGAAGGTGTTCTTCTGGGCGGTGACGCTCGGCGCGGTGGGGTTCCTCCTCACCGGCATCGTGATGTGGTTCCCGCTGCAGTTCCCGCCGATCGTGCGCGAGATCGCGATCCTGCTGCACGACATCACGTTCATCTGCTTCTTCATCGCCATCGTGTTTCACATCTATCTCGGCACCGCCGCGGAGCCGGGCACGTTCCGCTCGATGGTGCGCGGCACGGTGTCGCGGCCGTGGGCGCGGCTGCATCACCCCGGCTGGCTGAAAGAAATCGACAAGGAATGATCCTGACCACGACCTCGGTGCGCGCGGAGCTCGAACGGCGCTCCGCGCGCGCCGCCTCCCTCCCGCCGTCGCCGATCACGTCGTTCATTGCAGTGCTGTGCCGCGCGCAGGCGGAGATCGTGGGGGCGCTGGAAGGTGTCATTCCGAGCGCAGCGAGGAATCCCCTCGCCGCCAACGAAGGGGATTCCTCGCCGTCTTCGCAGCTCGGAATGACACAGCTTCTCCCGTTGACGGAATCCTTCCTCCGCCTCGTCGCCGAGAAAGGCCCCGAGCAGCTCGTCGAGCAGGCGCTGGCGCGGCTCGACGACGATCTCGCAACCGCGAGCGCGCGCCTGACGACGTACTGGAACGGCGGCACGACGGCGCGCGAGGATTACCTGTCGCGCGCGATCCTCCGGCCATACGCCGAGGTGCTGCGCGCGCGCGGCGCGACGCTCGACCGGCTGCACAATCCGGGGCACTGTCCGTACTGCGGCGGCGCGCCGATCATCGGCACGCGGCGGGAGATCCCCGACGCGGCCGAGGCGGCCATGCGCATGCTGCACTGCGGCCTGTGCGGGCTGGAGTGGAAGTTCAACCGCGCCTGCTGCCCGGCGTGCCTCGAAGAAAAGCCCGACAAGCTGCCGATCTATCAGAGCGACGCGCATCCGATCGTGCGCCTGGAGGCGTGCGAGACGTGCGGCCGCTACATGAAGTCGATCGACCTGACGAAGGACGCGCGGCCGATCGCGGAGATCGACGACGTCGTATCGATATCGATGGATCTCTGGGCGATGGACGAGGGTCTCACGCGGATCGAGCCGGGGCTGGCCGGAGTGTGACGCGCTCGCTGGAGTGGCTGCTCGATGGGCAGCGCGCGCTGCGCGACCGCTTCGACGACTTCGCCGGCGCGCTGCGGCGCAACGACAAGACGGCGCTCGACGTCGCGCTCTTCGACTTCGAGCAGCATTTGCGGCGCTGGACCGAGGCCGAGGAGAAGGCGCTGATCCCCGCGGTGGCGCGCGCGGAGATTCCGGGACGCGATCCGCGCCGCGAGCTGCGCCTCGAATACGTGCAGATGCGCGAGCTGACGAACTTCATCGCCCGCGGCCGCGCCGACAAAGCTCAGCCGTCCGAGCTCCGCGGCTACGTCGAGAACCTCGACCGCCGCCTGGCCACCCACGAACGCGAGAATCGCTCCGTATACTTTCCGGTTGCCGCGCGCAGCCTGACGGAGGACGAATGGGCGATTCTCGAAGAAGCACGGCCGTCGCTGTAGCTCTGCTGTTCACCGCAGTCTCGCTTTCCGCCGAAATCACGGTCACGAGCATCACGCCGGCCGCGGGGCTCACGCGCGGCGGCGAGATCGTGCATGTCCACGGCGCGAACCTGCTCGGCCCGGCGCTGGCCTGTCCATCGATCGCCTGCGCGCCGTACGTGAAGTTCGGCGATGCCTTCGGCGAGATCGTCGACAACACGGCGGGAGAGATCGTCGTCATCGCGCCGCCGCACGCCGCCGGGCGCGTCGACGTCGAGGTGAACGTGCCGACGAATGCGCCGGTGACGCTGCCGTCGGCGTATCTGTACTCCGATCCGCCGGACAGCGACCGGGTGCTGCTGCTCGTACCGGTGGTGATCGACGCGGCCGGCGCGGGCGGGACGCAGTGGACGTCGGAGCTCGTCGTGCACAACGAGAACACGGAGCCGGTGTCGATCGGCGGCGTGGTGGTGCTGCCGATGGCGACGAGCATCGTGAAGCTGACGCCGCCGGCAACGAGCGCGGGGACGTTTTTCAACGTGCCGAAGCGGCTCGCCGACAACGTGAGCGCGAACGTACGCGTGCACGACACGACGCGCGACGCGGACAGTTGGGGCGCCGAGGTGCCGGTCGTGCCGGAGACGCAGTTCCGCCGCTCGGTGATCCTGACCGCGGTCCCCTCGGACGCGCGCTACCGCACGCTGCTGCGCGTCTACGGCTACGCCGGCCACGACACGCCGGCGACGGTGGCGTTCCGCAACGACGCGACCGGCGAGCTCCTCGCCACGCGCACGCTGTCGATGCAGTCGGGCTACGCGCAGCTGCCGATCGACGTGACGGCGGCGCCGAGGCTGCGCCTGCAGGTGACGGCGGCGTCGTCGCTGCTCTGGGCGTTCGTCTCGGTCACGAACAACGCGACGCAGCAGGTCACGACGATCACGCCGGCGTCGCCGCAGAACGCGGTCGCGCCGCCGGCGACGCTCGCGCTCGGGCGCTGGGGCGGCGGCGCCTGCATCACCGTGACGAGCACGCAGGTCAGCGTCGGCGTCGGCTGCGGCGGCGGATCGTTCCCCACGCCGATCGTCAGCGCCGACGGCCACTTCGAAGCGGACGGCACGTTCGGCATTTCGATCGGACCGCCGCCCCCCGGCCCGCCGCCTGCGGCGCATTTCTCGGGGCTCATCCAGGGAACGTCGATGACGCTGATGGTCCGCAGCGGGTCGCAGACTTACGGACCGTGGACCGCGCGATTGGGCGATCCGACGCCGTGTGCGTTGCCGTGTCCATGAACGGCTACGTCGTCATGAGCCGCAACTGCTCGTCACATCAGCATCCACAAACGTGAGCTTCACGACACCTCTCGCCAGCCGCCATGCCGGCAAGCCACTTCCTGCGCGATCTCGTCCCAGCCCAGAGAACCGACGCCCGACTGATCGATCTCCCTGCGAAGCTCGCGCAGACGGCGACCGCGCGGGCTCCACTCGATGAGCCCTACCATCCCGTGGCCCAACCCGCAGCGACCATCTGGCAACGTTAGCCTGATCTGGTGCGATCTCGACTCGAGAGTCACTTCGACATTCATCATGGCGGATGTCGACGCTCGGGTCGGTGAATCCGCTGCTGCGCTCGTTGACGAAAGGAGACATCCGCGTTGTCCCGGCACCGACGCGGAGATTGCACTCAGGAGGTCGTCGGTTCGAGCCTCGAAGCGTCTGGCTTCGCCGCGCAGGTCCCATCGTGAAGGCAAAGAACGTCGAGGTTCGACGTTCAGACTTTTCGATCCAGGCCCGCTCAGCGTTCACGCGCCTCCGCTCATCGCGGAGGTTCACGCGTAGTATCATAAACCTGACTAGTTAGATGACTAGCTGACGAGGTCGACGAAAGTGGCGAGGAAGAAAGAACGCAGAATTTGGCCGGTGCAGGACGCGAAAGCGCGTTTCAGCGAGTTGCTCGAAGCGAGTCTGACCAAAGGGCCGCAGATCGTCACCCGGCGGGGAGTAGAGATGGCGGTACTCGTACGTGTCGACCAGTGGCGCAATTTGGAAGAAGCAACACGACCGCGTCTCAAGGACTTGCTACTCGCCGAGGTTCCGCGTGCTGACATTCCCGTGCCCGCGCGCCGAGCTCGGCGCCGGCGGGAACCGCCTGCGTTGGACTGAGCGCCGTGTACCTTCTCGACACGAACATCGTTTCCGAACTCCGCAAACCACGACCGCACGGGGCGGTTGTGGCTTGGGTACATCGAACCGCGGACGAGGATCTGCATCTCTCGGCCGTCACTCTTGGCGAGTTGCAGGCAGGCGTGGAGATCACGCGTGAGCAGGACGCGGGCAAGGCCGCCGAGATCGAGGCCTGGATTGATCTCGTCGCGCAAACTTGGAACGTTCTTCCTGTTGATGCCCGCATCTTTCGGGCTTGGGCAAAGCTCCTCCACCGGCGCCGTGATCACTTGATCGAGGATGCGCTGATCGCTGCCACGGCGATCGTCCACCATCTGATCGTCGTCACGCGGAACACGCGTGACTTCGCCGTCTTTCCGGTCGAGACGCTGAATCCCTTCACAACGAAGTGAACCTGACAGCGCCGCGACCATACTCCGTTCTCGGGCCGCGCTGTACGTGTGCACGGGGCGTGCGGCGTTGCAGCACGGCCGCGCTGTACGTGCGGACAGGGCGTGCGGCGTTGCAGCACGGCCGCGCTGCACGTGCGGACAGGGCGTGCGGCGTTGCAGCGCGGCCGCGCTGCACGTGCGGACGGGGCGTGCGGCGTTGCAGCGCGGCCGCGCTGCACGTGCGGACGGGGCGTGCGGCGTTGCAGCGCGGCCGCGCTGCACGTGCGGACAGCATGTGCGGCGTTGCAGCACGGCCGCGCTGTACGTGCGGACAGGGTGTGCGGCGTTGCAGCGCGGCCGCGCTGCACGTGCGGGCAGGGCGTGTGACGCTGTACCACGGCGTGTGCGCGCTGCCGTGCCCGTGAACGGCTACGTCGTCATCAGGCGCAGTGCTCGGCCTCGTCCGGATAGTAGAACGCCACCGGGCTTGAGCGTGACGTCCGCCGTCACGCGCGGGTGCTGGATCGGCAGCTCCTGCGGTGCGCCGAGCAGATGGCGCATGAAGGCGACGCCTTCGCCCTTGCACACGGCGTCGGCGCCCAGCTATTCGACATTGTGCAACGCCGTTCCGAACCCGCCGAGAACCACCTTCGCCTGCGGCGTGTGTTTCCGCGCCAGCGAGATCAACTTCGCCGCTTTGCCGAGCCTTTGATGACGAACGAGATGCCGACGTAGTTCCAGCCCTTCTTGAGCTCCGCGACGTACTCCTCCATGCTGGGATACTCCAATACCCCGCGTCTCAGCCGGCAGGTTGGCCGCGATCAGGTGCAGGCTCGAATGGGGCACATAGCTGCTTAGCGTGAAGAGGCCGGGCTCGCGGGTCAGGCGCGAAGCCAGATAGGCGAGGAGGGTCTCGTCGCCTTTTTTTTGTATTTGTTCTCGACTCCGAAGGGCCGGAACACCGTCGTCAACAGCACTCTGGTCATGGTGCGGTCTCCTTCCGAGCCGGCAGACATTCACGCGGACACGCCCGATTTGGCGCGGATGAGCTCGACGACATCGTCGAGCGTACAGATCGCGCGCGTTTCCTCCTGCTCGATATGGATGTTGAACTCCACCTCCATGTCCGAGATGAGCTTCAGGGCGCGGATCGAGTCGAGGCCGTAGACCTCGAAGAGGTTCTTGTCGCCCTCCGGATCGGCGATGGGGACATTGGCGATGACGGAGAAACGGGACCACACGCTGTGTCTGACGAGGTCGGTAGCGGTCGCTGACGGTGGCATGATGGAGTCTCCTTTCGATTGAGGATCTCGTCGAAACGAGATAGAACGTCGGTGGAATAGGCGAAGCCCAGCTCCTCGGCGCGGCGCAGGTTCAGACTGGCGAAGCTGCCGGTCGCGTCCGCATACCCGAGTTGCGCTGGCGTCGCTCCCGCGAGCAAGCGGGCAGCCATCGTGCCGGTGACGCGCCCGACGCTCTCGGCGTTGCAGCCGCGAATGATGGTAGGGAAAGCCGCTCCTCCTGTCTCTCCTTTAGAGACGGGAGGAGAACCTTATGCCGCTGTGTCGTGACGCCGCTGCCACGTACCTCGCCGCGATCGGATACAACGTCGTACGATTACCACAGGAGGGAATCAACCCGCTCGATCTCGTCGGGACCGACGGCACGACGATGCGGCTGGGCACGCTGTCGCAGCTGATTACGAATCCTCCGGCCGGCGTCGACCTCTCTGCCAAGATTCAACGCGGACTATCCGCCGCCAATGTGACCGGGCAGCGGACGAGCAAGCTGTCCGCCTCTCTCGGCGTCCATCTGCTCGAAGGTATTCTTGGCGCGCTCGCCGGGTCGAGTGTCAGCGTCGCCGCCGGGTACAGCGGCGCGCGTACGATCCAGTTCGCGTTCAACCAGGTGACGAAGGACACGATCGATCCGTTGACGGTCGGGAGCTATCTTCGCGACGCCGACATCGATGTGGGAAATAAGGTGCTGGAGCGGTACGTGCTCGGCGCACAGGCGCTGTACCTCATTGTCGAAACGTTGAAGGCGCGCGATCTCACAGTGACGGCAGAGACGAACAAGGGTGGGAACGTCGCCGTCGATGCCGATGCCATAAAAGACGTCGGGAAGGGGAAGCTCACCATCGACGCCAGCGCGTCGGCTAAAGGGACGGTGAGCTTTAAGGGCGAGAAGGATCTCGTGTTCGGTTTCCGCTGCTATCGCGTTGGTATCGTTGACGGGTTTCTCGACCTCACGGCCTCGACGGCGGGGGAGGTGGCGCTCGATGCCGCTGGAGCCGGCGCTGCGTACGACGAGCTCGAAAGCGCCGTGCTGGCCGACGGTCCGTTGTTCGAATTGCAGCGTGGGCTGCTGTGACGAAATCGTACGAAGCCGCCGTCCGCTTGTTGTTTCGCCGACTGCTTTCGTTACGCCGGCAGGATCTGACGCGCGCGCTTTTGGCTGATCTCGAGCGGTTGCCGGATCCGGTGCTCCGCGGCTACGCCTACGCGGTGTTGGCGGCGCGGTTTGGGAGGAAGGACCTCGCGAACAGGGCGCGAGCAGCCTTCGAACGTCGTGGCTCGTCGCAACTCCGGAAGCGAGTCCTCCAGAGTTTGGCCGGATCGCACGAGGCCGCAGCGATCACCCTCGCCAGAAAAATTCTCCGCCCTGTGCCAGGACCGACGGCGCGGCGAGCGCGTACTAGGCTTGGCCCGTATTTCATTTTCGACACGCGTGACAAGTTGAAGGCGCCGGCGCGCGTTCCCAGGCGAGGGTTCGGCCATGCCTACGCCGGATCGCGCCTCCGGCGATGGCTCGGCGTCGATGGAGGCAGCGCCGTTCTGGAACGCGCCCTATCGACAACCCCAAGAGAGGAATGGAAGCTGTCGGGGTCCAAAGAGGGTCTCTTCTCATCCTTATCCGAACGCCGCAAGTCGACGGAGGTCTGGGGAAGCCGCACGGAGACATCGGCCACCTCTCTCGTCAAGCCGCGTCCCCGCCGAAAACGTTCACGCACCGTCAACACTGGCTTCTCCTCGTCTGCCGTCCCTGCGCGCCCGGTCCGCTCTCTTCGGCGCGCGACCTCCTATTACTTCTGGCTCGACATCGGGAAAGCCGCGGCCGGCTCCATCGAGTCGCGGCGCGTTGGGTTACAGAAGTTCGTCGGTCCTGGAGAGGTCCTCGACGTCGTCCTCTTCACCGAGCGCGGCGGCTTGCGCCTTCGTGGGCCGGCTCGCGGTGCGCTCTTGGTCGGAGCGAACGCGCGCGTCACCGTCTGGAAGCGCGCCGCCGCTCCGCGAAATGCTGGCTCACGACTCGGGACGAGGCTCTTCTTCCATGTTGCTACACCTAAAGAAGCGGGCAGGTACCGCCTGCGCTGCAGCATCTACTGCCGTGGCGTGCTGCTGCAATCGCGGCGCATCGACGTGCCGATCGGCGTCTCCGGCAAGTCGCCGCGCGCGGTGGTTGACTACCTGCAAGCGCGCCGCTTCGACCGGCACAATCTGCGAGCGCTCTCTCCCATCGGGCTGAGTCTCATGCTCAATAAAGGTTCCGACGGCACGCACCAGCTGCGCTGCTACTCCGGCGATGCTGCGCCGGTCTCGATCCAGTTCCACTCCGTCGAGCTGCAGAACTTCATCGACCGCAGCCGGAAGGCATTGCGCATGGTCTCCTGGGGAAGCGAGGAGTTGTGGCGCGATTCCAAGCAGGACCCGTATCGCTACTCCAGCCGCGGCTCGCCGGAAAAACTGAAAAAGGATCTGCTGCTCCTTGCGAGGAGAGGACACGCGAATTGGGACACCCTTGTCGAAGTGTTTCGCGGTGAGGAGGAGCGTGCCCGCTTCCGCGAGCGAACCCGAAGGCCACAAGCCATCGAGCTCGCCCTAAAGCGCAGTAGCAATCTCCTCGTGCCGTTAGCGACGCTCTACGATCACAAGTTCGACGTCGGCGTCACCGACGACGCCTCCTTCACTCTTTGCGAGACCTTTCTCCGCTCGCTGGCAGCGGAGGCTCTCGACATGGAACCTTGTTTCCAGGGCCATTGCCCCAACCGCAATGCACCGCTCGTGGTCTGTCCGGGCGGTTTCTGGGGATTTCGGCATGCGCTTGGGCTTCCGCTCTCGCGTGAGGCGCTCTCCGACCATGTCATGCGGTTCATCACGGAGGAAGATCCGATCGCCAGCGTCGGCGTCTCGACCGATCCGATGCTGAAACGACGGCCGAAGCACGTCGAGAATCTTCAAAAGCTCTTTCCCGATCCGCGTTGGACGCTGGCCGAGACGCGCGCCGATCTCATCAAAACGCTCCAGCAGGGGACCTCCGCCTTCGTCTATCTCTATTGTCACGGCGGCCGCAGCGCCGACGGCGAGCCGTACCTGCGGGTCGGCCCATCGACTGACCCGGAGTTCCGTCGCGCCACAATCGGCGACGCGGAAATCGCCTGGACGAAACCGCGACCGCTCGTCTTCATCAACGGCTGTCACACCACCGCCCTCGAGCCGGAAAGTGCCATTGATCTGGTCAGCGGTTTCGTGGGCACGGCGCGCGCGGCGGGCGTGATTGGCACTGAGGTGACGGTGTTCGAGTCAATGGCTGTTGCGTTCGCGGAGCGATTCGCGCGTCTCTTCGTGAACGAGGACAAGATGGCTGGCGAGGCTGTGCGGCTGGCGCGATTGCATATCCTCAAGTCGGCGCTGAATCCGCTTGGGCTCGTCTACCTGCCTTACGTACTGCCGATCGTAACGCTGCGTGAGGTCACAGCGCCATAAGCGGTTTCAACACGATCCCGTTCTCCATGTCCATCGCGGGGGCGGGACACCGCCGAGGTGTGATGCTGCACCACGGCGTGTGCGCACGTGTGTACGGGGCGTGTGGCGCTGCACCACGTCGTGTGCGCACGTGTGCACGGGGTGTGTGATGCTGCATCACGTCCTGTGCGCACGTGCAGGCCGCGCTGCACGTGCGGACAGGGCGTGCGACGTTGCAGCGCGGCCGCGCCGCACGTGCGGGCAGGGCGTGTGACGCTGTACCACGGCGTGCGTGCGTTGCCGTGCCCCGTGAACGGCTACGTCGTCATCAGGCGCAGCTGCTCGGCCTCGTCCGGATAGTAGAACGCCACCGGATCGGGCGCCGGGCCGAGGTCGCCGAAGAGCCGCCGCCGGCGCGGCGTCATGCGCGCCAGCGTCTCGGCAGGAAGGCGCTCGTAGTCGTACGGGCGGCTCCAGAGCTGGCCGTAGCGGAGCGTGACGCTGCGGCGCGTCGCGGTGCCGTGATTCGGGGCGACGGCGTGCCAGAGCGACCACGGGAAGATCACGGCGTCGCCGGCGCGGACGCGCAGTTGGACCGCGCCGGGCGGCGTGGCCGTGGTCTCGCGGCGCTCGGCCGGCAAGGCGACGCGATGGCTGCCCGGCACGAGCATGAAGTTGCCGTGGCCGGCCTCGGTCAGGTCGGTGAGGAAGAACTGCACTTTGAGCTGCAACGCGGGATTGCCGCGGCGGGGGAGGAAAGTGCCGAGGGTCGGGCCGCCGTCGGTGTGCCACGGCACGATCGGATCGCTTCCGCCGCCGGGCGTGCGCAGGAAGATCTCGGTGCCGAGGACTTGCAGGTACGGGCCGAGGAGCTCGAGCAGCAGGGGGAAGACCCGCGGGTGATCGGTGAGCGGATCGAGGGCGTCGGTCTGGGCGACGGCGTTGACGACCTTGAATGCGTGCGCGGCGCCGTTGCCCTGCTCGATGAAGGCGGGAGAGCGGGCCGTGACGGCGTCGACGGCGTCGAGCAGCACGGCCGTTTCGGCGGCGGCCAGGACGTCCTCGACGACGAGATAGCCGAGGCGCTCCCACTGCCGGCGCTGGGCGCTGCGCATGACGGAACTCTACAATAGTGTCGTTCCATGCGACTACCGGAGGTCTTCGCGCGCTGCGACGCGCTCTCGCCGCTGCTGCGGGATGCGTGCGCGCTCGACGACGAGCGCGAGTTCTTCGCGCGCGTCGCGGCGCTGCCGCGCGATGCCGCGCTGCTGCGCAACGTGCGCGAGGCCGCGGTGCGCTTTGCCGAGCGCGCCGGCATCGAGGCGGGCGAGGTGCGCGGGCTCTGCTTCGGCGGCCAGCAGCCGTACGTCGACTACTACCCGGCGGTGCTGGCGAAGCTCGACGCGCTGGAGGAGGCGAACGGCTTCTATGCGTTCGCCGATTACGCGCCGCTCGGCTCCGATCCGTGGATGACGCGGACGACGCTGCCGTGCGCGACGAGCGCCGACGACGTGCTGCACCTCTCGTTCATCGACTCGCAGCGCGCGCATCGCGGCAAGGACCTTCGCTTCGTCCCGCCGCCCTCGGCCGCGGCGCTGCACGAGGTCGAAGAGCGCCTGAAATCGCTCATCGCCCACGCCCCGCTGCCGCGCCGCGCAGCGCGCGCAAGGCTGGCCGCGCTGATGTCCGACTACGACGAAGCGCGCCGCCGGGCGCGCCACTTCGGCGACTTCACCTCGATCGCCTCGGCGCGCCTCTTCCGCCGCCTCGGCTTTCGCCTGCCGCTGCTGTCGCTCAGCGAGCTGCTCGAGCTCGAGGCCGCGCGCGTCGCCGAGCTCGTCGAGCTCTTCGCCCGCGAGCGCGAGCGGATCGACGACGCCGTCGACGAGGCGCTGGCGCTCGGCGGCGACGAGCTGCACTTCACGCGCAAGCCGCGCGGCTCGACGCCCATTGCGGTCGCCGATGCGGACGGCGTCCGCCGCCCGGCCGCGGCGCTGGAGCCGGAGCGCTGGTCGCTCGACGTCTTCGCTCCCATCTTTCTCATGCGCCTCGGCATCACGGGCCTCGTCAGCGGCCGCGGCTCGATCCGCTACTCGCTCGTCCTCGGCCGCGTCATGCAGCGCCTCTTCGGCGTGCCGCACGTGCCGAACCTTCTCTGCAGCGCCGCGCCGCCGCCCTCGGGACCGTTTCACGACGCCGCGCCGCGGCTGCGCGCGTGGGAACCGACGCTGATCGCGCGCCTCCTCGCCAGCGAGCCGGCCGTCATCCGCGAGGAGATCCGCGCGTCGTGGCGCAACGCCGGGGTGCCGGCTTGATCCACCACGCGCCGCACGCGCCCTTGTCGTTGCTCGCGCGCCGCCCGTCGCCGGCCATGCGCGAGGAGCTCGCGTTCGCGCCGCATCGTCATCACTTCTGCCGCGACGCGCTCTACGACGTCTTTCGCCTGCTGGCGCGTGAGCACCGCATCGTCTGGATGCCGTCGTTTCACTGCGGGATGGAAGTCCGCGCGGCCGTCGACGCCGGTCTGACGCCGCGCTACTACCGCCTGCGCGGCGACCTCTCGATCGACGAAGACGATCTCGCGATGCGGCTCCGCGAAAGCCCGGGCCCGGTGCTGCTCATTCATTACTTCGGTTTTGCGCAGCCGGCGGCCCCGCGCATCGCCGCGCCCGTCGTCGAGGACTGCTCGCACGCGTTCCTCTCGCGCGACGGCGACGTCGCCGTCGGCACGCACGGCGTCGCCGCGGCGTTCAGCTTGTACAAGACGTGCGGGACGGCCGAGGGAGGCGCGATGCGAACGGCGCTCGCGACGGTCGCGCCGCGCATGCCGCTCGTGGCATGGGATGCGGAGGTTGCCGCCGCGCGCAAGCGCCGCCGCGACGCGCGTGGAGCGGGGGTCGCAGTCGACGATCTGGCGCGGCGCCTCGAAACGCGCGTCGAGGTTTCGTGGCGGCGCATCTTCGAAGGGCCGTGGCGCTACGGCGAAGGGATCTCGCGCCTCTCGCTGGCGCTCGTCGAGCGGATGGATCCCTGCGAGATCGTCGAGCGCCGGCGCGCGAACTACGTGCGGCTGCTCGAGCTCGTCGCACTCGAACAGGGCGATCCCGTCTTCGCCGCGCTGCCCGAGGGGTGCTGCCCGCTCTATCTGCCGCTCTTCGTGCGCGACCGGACGGCGGTGATGCTGCGCATGCAGTCGCGCGGCGTCGAGCCGTTCGTGTTCGGCCTCTTCCATCATCCGACGCTGCCGGTCGACGAGTTCCCCGAGTCAAAGCGGATGCGCGAGGAGATCCTCTGCCTGCCGATCCATCACCAGCTCGGCGAGCGCGAGCTGCGGCGCGTCGCGGAGGCGATGGCGCCGTGACCGCCATCGTCTTCACCGTCGACACGGAGCCGGACGATCAGTGGGCACCGAAGCTCGCCGACGGCACGTATCCGCCGTTCGCCTTCGCGAACACGCGCGGCCTCGGACCGCTGATCCGCTTCTTCCGCGAGCGCGCGGCGCCGGTGACGTGGATGACGTCGTACTCGGTGGCGCGCGACGCGGAGTCGGCGCGGCTGCTGCGCGCGGCCGCGGCGGACGGCGACGAGATTGCCGGACATCTGCACGGCTGGGAGACGCCGCCGTTCGCGCCGTTCGACCGCTCGGCGCGCCCGTTCATCTACGAGTACGACGAGGCGTTGCGGCTGGCGAAGCATCGCTCGCTCGTCGCCGCGCACGAGGAGGCATTCGGCGCGCGGCCGGTCAGCTATCGCGCGGGGCGGTGGGCGGTCGATGCGCTGGAGCTGCAGCACCTGACGGAGCTCGGCTACGCCATCGACTCGAGCATCGCGCCCGGCATCGACTTCCGCGACCGCTTCGGCCTGCGCGCGGCCGGCCCCGATTTCCGCGCGCACGAGTCGCCCGCCGGGCCGCGGCCGTATCGCGAAGGCGCGTTGTGGGAAGTGCCGGCGTCGCTCGTGCGCATCGGCGGAACGCTGATTTGGGTGCGCCCACTCAAGCATCCGCGCGCGGCGCTCGTGGCCGCGACGCATGCGCTGTTCCGCCTCGGCGTCCCGATCATCAACGTCATGTTCCACTCCTCCGAGGCGTTCGTGGGAACGAGTCCGCTCAGCAGGACGGAAGAGGACGTCGCGAGGCTGTACGGCGATCTCGACGCCATCCTCGCCGCCGCGCGCGAGCACGGCGCGGAGGCGCGGACGCTGCGCGACGCTACGCCGGCCGCCGCGCCGCCGCGCACGTGATCTGCGCGACGACGGCGTCGAAGTCGGCGCCCGACCACGTGCCCGCGAACGAGCGCGCGCCCGGCACGAGCGGCGGGTTCGGATTCGCCTCGAGGAAGACGAACGCGCCGTCGCCGGCGAGCTTGACGTCGAAGCGCGCGTAGTCGCGCAGGTGCAGCGCCTCGCCCGTGCGCAGCACCGCGGCGGCGAGCGCGCGCTGCTGCGCGTCCGTGACGGAGGCGCTGTCGAAGCGCACGGACCAGCGGCGGCGGTAGGCGGGGTCGTGCTTGAGTCGCGCGGTGAAGAGGCGCGGCGCGCCGCTGCCATTGCGGCCGATGACGAGCTCGCGCGGCCGCAGCACGCGGCCGAGGTACGTGCCGACGACCATCTCCCGGCCGCCGACGTACTCCTCGCAAACGATCTCGTCGAACTTCCGCCGGCGCAGCGCCTCGATGCGCCGCAGCAGCTCGCCGCGGTTGTCGACGAGCGAGCGCTGGCTGATGCCGTCGGAGGAATCGCCGAGCCGCGGCTTGACGACGAGCGGAAAGGCCACGTCGCGCGGCACGCGTCCGTTCGCCACGAAGAACGACGGCACGCGAAAGCCGTGGCCGCTCGCAATGAGCTTGCTCACCGCCTTGTCGCGGCAGAGCATCAGCCCCTTCGGCCCGGCGCCGGTGTACGGCACGCCGTAGAGCTCGAGCAGCGCGCAGACGTGGCCGTCCTTCGTCCGGTCGCCGCCCGGGAGCTCCGTCATGTTGAACACGACGTCGGGCGCGGCGCTGTCGAGCGACTGCCGCAGCGCCGCGGGCGTGGTGAACGCGGCGACGGTCACGTGCGCCGCCTGGTGCCGCAGCGACGCGACGACGTGGCGCTCCGACGCGTCGGCGACAAAGTTGCGGCCGGACAGCGTCTCGCGATCGACCAGTGCGAGCACGCGGAGCCGGCCGATGCGCGTCATGCCTGCACCGCCGCGCGCCGCTGCATCGCCTCGGCGTAGGCGAGCTCGTAGCGCGCGAAGACGTTCCGCCACGTGTCGTCCCTCACGAGCGCCGCAACGCGCTCGCGCGGAAGCGGGGAGGCGAGGGCGGCGCGGATCGCCGCCGCGAGCTCGCCGGTGAAGCGCGGCACGTCGGCGGCCACCGGCTCGTCGGCATTCGTGGTCGCGAGCGGAGGCACGAGGCGGACGGCGTCGCCGAAGTCGCGCTGGGCGATCCAGCTCGCAATCGTCGGCAGCGCGCTGACGACGACCGGCGTGCCGCAGCCGAGCGCTTCGAGCATCGTCAGCGGCAGGCCTTCGAAGAGCGACGGCAGCACGAAGACGCTCGTGCGCTGCAGGATTGCGGCGACGTCCTCGGGGGCTTGCGCGCCGAGGTGCTCGACGCCGGCCGCCGCGGCCACGAGCTCGCCGTTGCGGCGGCCGTCGTCGCCGGTGCCGGTCGCGCCGACGAGCAGCAGCCGCGCCTGCGCTCGAGCGCCCTGCCGGGCGACGCCGCGCATCGCCTCGAGGAGAAACGGGATGCCCTTCGCCGTCGAGAGCCGCCCGACGAACGTCACGCTGTTTTCGCGCGGCGCGTCCGCCGCGACACGAAAGAGCGCGCCGTCGTAGCCGGCGCCGGTGATGGCGATGCGCTCGCGGTCGATTCCGAACGCGGTGACGGTGTCGTCGACCGACCGCGGCGTCAGCACGCAGACGCGGTCGACGTCGCGCAGCGGCGCGAGATAGCGCGCCAGATGCGGCGCCTTGACGAGCTGCCGCAGCTCGGCGTTGTGCGAGCTGACGACCATCGGCGTCTCCGCGAAGACTTCGCGCGCCAGCGCGGTCATGAGCCACAGGTGGTGCGCATGCACGAGGTCCGGCCGGAAGGCGCGCTTCACGCGCTCGAGCACGCGCCGCGTCACGGCGAGGTACTGCTCGACCTGCGCCGGCGTCATGCGCGAGAAGACCGTCGTCGGATACGGCATGACGTCGCTGTTGCCCGGCAGCGGGAACGGCGCGTCGTCGCACGGGAAGACGATCGGCGTGACGTCGCCGTCGCCGAGCGGCGGGAGCTCGGCCGCGGTCGTCCCCGGCGGTCCGGCCACGGCGACGTGCTGCGCGTAGCCGCGGCGCGCCGCCTCGCGCACCATCGCGCCGAGAAAGACGCCGCTGCCGGAGCGGCCCGGTCGCTGCGACAGGATGTGCAGGATGCGGGTCATTTCTGCAGCGCCATGGCGACCGCATCGCGGACCCGCCGCGCGATCTCCTCCGGCTCGTGCACGACGCGCGGCGCGTCGCCGTCAGCCTCGGCGAGGACTTTGACGAGGAGAAACGCCGGCCCCGCGGGACGCCGGCGCAGGCGCTCGTCGAGCTCCTCCGCGGTCGTCACGCGATCGACGGCGGCGTAGCCGGCCGCGAGCGCGAGGGCGTCGAGCGCCACGCGCTGCGACGGCGAGCGCTGGCCGCCGGTCGAGCCGTAGACGCCGTTGTCGAAGACGATGTGCAGCAGGTTCGCCGGGCGCTGCTCGGCGATCGTGGCGAGCACGCCGAGGGTCATGAAGAGATTGCCGTCGCCATCGAAGACGACGACGTTCCGCTCCGGCTGCGCGAGGGCGATGCCGAGGGCGATCGGCGCGGCGAGGCCCATCGAGCCAAGCATGTAGAAGTTTTCGGGGCGGTCCGCCGCGGCGCACGTCTCGCGGCCGATCCAGCCGTTCGCCGTGACGACGACGTCGTCGCCGAGCGCCGCGGCGACGCGCGCGATCGCCTCCGCGCGGCGCATCAGCGGACCACTCCCGGCCGGCAGACGAGCGCGGCGGGGCGCGATTGCGCGTGCATGGCGGCGACGGCGCGGGCGAGCTCGGCGTCGATGCTGTCGCGCGCCGGCACGAACGCCGGCACACCGAGGAGCTCGAGCAGCGGCAGCGTCACGGCGCCGGTGATGCGGTGCTCCGGCGAGTCGCCGCCGTCGTGGCCGCGCCAGCCGACGACGAGGAGCATCGGGATGCGGTAGAGGATCGCCAGCGACGCCAGCGCGTTGACGGCGAGGGCGAGGCCGGCGTTCTGCATGAAGACCGCCGCCGTGCGTCCGCCGAGGTGCGCGCCGGCGGCGATGCCGACGGCGACGTTTTCGGAGACGGCGGGGACGTACGCGAACTCGGGACGCTCCTCGAGCTCGCACAGCAGGCGCTTGAACGTCGAGTCGGGCACGCCGGTGAAGAAGTCGAAGCCCGCGCCGCGCAGGTCGTCGAGGAAGCTCATCGCGACTCGGCCGGCGCCGGCTCCGCGACGGCCTGCCCGGTTCCCTGCAGCTCGAAGATTGTCTTCATCGGCCAGAGCCGCGATTCGACGGACGCGGTCGAGCCGCTGCGCAGGATCTCCGCGTAGATCTGCTCCATCGCCGCGAGCGCGCCGCGCAATCCGTGATTCGCATAGATGATGATGCGGATGCCGATCGACTCCAGCGCTTCGACGGGCGTGGCGTAGTACGTCGTCGGCACGGCCACGAGCGGCGTGGCGCGGTCCCAAAGCAGCGCGACGGACGCGAGCTCGTCGAAGGTCTTCGCCTTGCTGTGAATCAGCACCGCGTCGGCGCCGGCATCGGCGTACGCCCGCGCGCGCCGCAACGCCTCCTCGGCGCGGCAGCCGGCGATGAGCGCCTCGGTGCGGGCGACGATCATCAGCTCCCGCCGCGCGCGCTGCCCGGCGCGCAGCTTCTCGACGAAGTTCTCCACCGCGGCGAGCTCCTGCCGCCCGTCGACGAAGGAGTTCAGCTTCGGGAATTGCTTGTCCTCGATGCAGACGGCGGCGACGCCCGCGGCCTCGAACTGCCGCACGGCGTGCGCGAACTGCACGGCGTCGCCGTAGCCGGTGTCGCAGTCGACGACCACCGGGATCTCCACCGCGTCGCACATCGAGCGCGCGATGGCGAGATGTTCGGTCAGCGTGACGATGCTGGCGTCGGGGACGGCGTACGAGGCCGAGACTTCGAAGCCGCTGGCCCAGACGCCGTCGAAGCCGGCGCGCTCGGCCATCTTCGCGCCGAGGGCGTTGTGCGCGCCGATGAGCCGCGCCGCGCCGGGACGACTGAGCCGCATCCGCAAGGCAGAGGGACCCTTCGCCATGTCCGCCTCCTCTTTCCCTCAATTGAATGTGATGGCGCGATTCTACCGCTCCTTTGACGGAAAGGTGTAGGGCTGGAGGCGAAGGGAACGTGTACGATCTTTCGTATGAGCGATCTCTGGACCGAGGTCGACGACTACGTGGACGGGCTCTTCGAGCCGCCCGACGAGGCGCTCGACGCGGCGCTGCGCGCGAGCGTCGCGGCCGGGCTGCCGGACATCCAGGTCACGGCCAGCCAGGGCCACTTTCTGCAGATCGTGGCGCGGCTGACCGGCGCGCGGCGGATCCTCGAGATCGGCACGCTCGGCGGCTACAGCACGATCTGGCTGGCGCGCGCGCTGGCGCCGGGCGGGCGGCTGACGACGCTCGAAGTCGAGCCGAGGCATGCGGACGTGGCGCGCGCGAATCTGGCGCGGGCGGGGCTGTCCGAGGCCGTCGACGTGCGCGTCGGCGCGGCGCTCGACACGCTGCCGCGGCTCGAAGGCCCGTTCGACTTCACGTTCATCGACGCCGACAAGGTCAACACGCCGGAGTACTTCGCCTGGGCGGTGAAGCTGTCGCGGCCCGGCAGCGCCATCGTCGTCGACAACGTCGTGCGCGAGGGAGCGCTCGCCGACGCCGCGAGCGGCGACACGGCCGTGCGCGCGATGCGGCGGTTCCTCGAGGAAGCGGCGCGGGAGCCGCGCGTGTCGATGACGGTGCTGCAGACGGTCGGGCGCAAGAAGTACGACGGGTTCGCGATCGCGCTCTGTCTTTGACGGTCACCCCAGCTGCAGGAGCTCGAACGGCGGCTCGTCGTCGTGCTTCTGCACGGACGCGTACGCGTCCGCGAGCTCTTCCTGCGGCCAGCCGAGGAAGAGGCCGTCGCCGCGGTAGAACGCATCGTCGATCCAGGTGATCGCGCCGGCGCCTTCGTCGCACGACACTTCCATCCGCCAGGCGGAGCGCGTAACGTTGCTCTCGCGCGTTCGGATCGGCACGCGCTCCATCGATCTCACCACGGCATTCGTCAGCATGGGAGCGATCATGCCATACGACTTCCTCCTCGACACCTACGAAACCGAGCGGATCAAGACGCTCTCGGTGTGGTCGCAGTTCGGCGACGGCGACCTCGAGTTCCGCCCCGCGCCGCTCGCGCGCACGCCGCACGAGCAGATGGTCCACCAGTGCGTGAGCGAGCATCTCTGGATGACGAACATGCTCGGCATCGCCATCGAGCTGCCGCCGCTGCCGGCGAGCGAGACGCGGCTCGACTTCCTCCGCCACTACGCCGCGGCGACGTCCGCGCGGCTGTCGCTCCTGCGCGCAAGGCCCGAGGCGTGGTTCGACGAGACGAGCACGTTCTTCGACGTCCCGCGGACGAAGTCGTGGATCATGCTCCGCCGCCTCACGCACTCCGCGCACCACCGCGCCCAGCTGACGGTCTATCTGCGCTTGCTCGGCAAGCCGCTGTATTCGACGTACGGCCCGACGGCAGACACCGGCGGCCTCCCCGTCAACAAGGCGCCGGTCGTCTATCGCTACGCCTCGGTCGAGGCGCTGCTCGCGGCCGAGGAGCGCGGCGGAGATTTCCCGCCGCTGCCGGGGCCGGGGGAGAAGAGTGCGACGGAGCGGGGGTAGTTGTTAGGTTCTTAGTTCTTAGTTCTTAGGTTGAGCATCGCGCGAGAGGCCAAACCTAAGAACTAACAACTAAGAACCTAAGAACCTCCTAGCGCACCTCGCCCGAATACACGTTGAACCGCCCGTCCCGCACGAAGCCCAGCAGCGTCACGCCGAACTCGCGGGCCAGCTCGATCGCCAGCGACGACGGGCCGCCGACCGACGCCACCGCCGGAATCCCGGCCATCACCGCCTTCTGCACGATCTCGAAGCTGGCGCGGCTGCTGACGGCGAGGATCGCGCCGGAGAGCGGCGCGGCGTTCTCGCGGACGAACGAGCCGATGACCTTGTCGACCGCGTTGTGTCGCCCGACGTCCTCGCGCACGCGGAGCAGCGTGCCGGCGTCGTCGAAGATCGCGGCGCCGTGCACCGAGCCGGTCGCGCGGAACGCCGGCTGGGCGTCGTGAAGCTGAGCGGGGAGGCGGTGGACGACGTCGCGGGCGATGGCGTCGCGCGGCGGCAGGGGAGCGGTGACGACGCGGAGCGACTCGATCGACGTCTTCCCGCAGACTCCGCAGCTCGAGGTCGTGTAGAAGTGGCGCTCGAGCTTCGAGGTGTCGATGCGCGCGTGCGGCGCGAGGGCGACGCGGACGCGGTTCGGCGAGCCCCAGTGCCGCACCGACTCGACGTCGCCGCCGCCGCCGATCAGCGCCTCGGTGAAGAGGAAGCCGACGGCGAGGTCGAAGTCGTCGCCGGGCGTCCGCATCGTCACGGAGATGTTCTTCTCGCGCAGCTCGCCGCCGGCGGTCCAGGCGGCGCGGATCTCCAGCGGCTCCTCGATGGCGACGACGTCGTCGGTACGGTCATCCTGGGCGGCGACACGCGTCACTTCCACCGACGTGGTCTGGTCGGCCATCGGTTGACAATTGTAGTGCCTCGCTGTTCGACAGCCGCGCGAATGACGACCGTCACACTTGTACGTGCGTTGCGCGACGTTTAGACAGTTTATCCAGGTGCTAGCTTTTCGTGCCGAACTCGTCTACCGTTTATGGAACAACTCCGGTCTTCTTTCCGTCTGCGCGATTTCCGAGGGACTCAGTCTGATGGCACTCGCCTCGGTCAGGTCCAACGTTGCAACGCCGGCCGGTTCTCCCGCCTTCGCTCCCGCTGTCTCCAAATTCGGAGTAAGAAAGAAAAGGAGTCGTCATGATTGAGAGGTCCCGTCGGGTTACCTTGCTCCTAGCCGTGATTTGCCTTCTCATCCCCATCCTCGCGAACGCCCAAGCCACCATCAAAGTCAACGACAACATCAACTTCAAGTTCGGAACCTTGATCCAGGCGTGGGCCGACTCCGCGGAGATCGCCGCGAGCCCGCAGGGCTACGCCAACAACCTCTTCCTGCGGCGTTTCCGCTTCCTCGTCGGCGGGCAGATCTCGCCGACCGTGTCGTTCTTCTTCGAGACCGACAACCCGAACCTCGGCAAGGCGCCGAAGGCCCTCGGCTCCGGGTTCATCACCCAGGACGCCTTCGTCGAGTGGAAAGCGCTCGGCGCCAGCAACAACGCCTTCATCGTCGACGCCGGCCTGATGCTCCCGGCCGTCTGCCGCAACTGCCTGGAGAGCGCCGCGTCGCTGCTGTCGCTCGACTACGGCACGTTCTCGTTCCTGGAGAGCGCCCCGACGCAGTCGTCGGTCGGCCGCGACACCGGCGTGCAGGCCAAGGGCTACCTCGCCGGCGGCCACTTCGAGTATCGCGCCGGCATCTTCCAGGGCTTCCGCCGCGCCGGCTCGCGCAACGCCTTCCGCACCACCGGCCGCATCCAGTACAACGTGTGGGACACCGAGACCGGCTACGTCTATCCGGGCGTCTACCTCGGAAACAAGAAGGTCCTCGCGTTCGGCGTCGGCGCCGACCGCCAGAACGACTACAAGGGCTACTCCGGCGACGCGTTCCTCTCCCTGCCGGTCGGCCCCACGAAGAACGCCTTCAACGGCGAGCTGACGCTGCTCCACTGGGACGGCGGGACCGGCTTCTTCCCGACCACCACGCCGCTGCCGCGCCAGAAGGATGCGACCGCGCAGCTCGGCTACTACCTCTCCGGACCGAAGGTCATGCCGTGGATCCGCGCCGAGAAGCAGGACTTCAGCGACGCCTCGCAGGACCCGAACGACAACAGCCGCTGGCAGGGCGGCCTGACGTGGTATCCGGCCGGGCACAACTTCAACGTCAAGGGCGCCTACTCGCACGTGAAGCCGCGCGTGGGCAACACCACGAACGAGTACACCGTGCAGCTGCAGTTCTTCTATTACTAGCGGCCGGTCCGCGGTTACTATGTTCGGCAAACAAAACCGACGAGTTGCCGCGAGCCAATTGCGGGTCTTCTATTACTGAGGTCGTGAGCCGGAGCACCCCGCTCGACGGGGTGCTCTGAAATTCAACGAGAAGGAGAAGGCAGCTATGGCGGACATTCCTATGCCCGGGAGCGTTGCAGCATCGTCGGCGTCGATGCGCGCCGAGTATCCGATCAAGCGAATCATCTTCGCATCGAGTCTCGGCACGATGATCGAGTGGTACGACTTCTACATCTTCGGAAGTCTGGCGACGGTCATGTCGGCGCTTCTGTTTCCCGGCAAAGACCCGACGTGGGACCTCATCAAGTATTGGGCGCTGTTCGCGACCGGCTTCATCGTCCGCCCCTTCGGCGCGATCGTCTTCGGCCGCATCGGCGACCTGATCGGCCGCAAGTACGCGTTCATGGTCACGCTGTCGATCATGGGCCTGTCGACGTTCCTCCTCGGATGCCTACCGACCTACGCGGCCATCGGCGTCGCCGCGCCGCTGCTCGTTCTGGCGCTGCGGCTGCTGCAAGGTCTGGCCCTCGGCGGCGAGTACGGCGGCGCCGCGGTCTACGTCGCCGAGCACGTGCCCGACAACAAGCGCGGGTTCTACACGAGCTTCATCCAGATCACGGCCACGCTCGGCCTCTTCATCTCGCTGCTCGTCGTTCTCGGCGTGAAGGAGATGATGACCGCCGCCGACTTCAAGGCCTGGGGCTGGCGCATTCCGTTCCTTCTCTCGATCATCCTCGTGGCCATGTCGTTCTACATCCGCATGAAGCTGGCGGAGTCGCCGCTCTACGCCGCGCTCAAGAGCCAGGGCAAGACCTCGACCGCCCCGCTCAAGGAGGCGTTCGGCAACTGGGCCAACTTCAAGATCGTCCTGCTCGTGCTCTTCGGCGCCACCGCCGGCCAGGGCGTGGTCTGGTACACCGGCCAGTTCTACGCGCTCTCGTTCATGCAGAGCATCATGAAGATCGACATCGTCAAGTCGTCGATCATCGTGGCCATCGCCGTGCTCGTGGGCATGCCGTTCTTCACCGTCTTCGGCTCGCTCTCCGACAAGATCGGTCGCCTGAAGATCATGATGGCCGGCAACATCATCGCCGCCGTCACCTACATCCCCATCTACAAGGCCATGATGGCGTCGACGCCCGACCCGAAGAACCCGAACATGCTGGTGCTGACGCTCCTCACGTTCATCCAGGTGATCTACGTGACGATGGTCTACGGCCCGATCGCGGCGTTCCTCATCGAAGCGTTCCCGGCCAAGATCCGCTACACCTCGTTCTCGCTGCCGTACCACCTCGGCAACGGCTGGTTCGGCGGCACCGTGCCGCTGATCGGCGCGTTCCTCGTCGCCGAGACTCACAACAATCTCGCCGGCGTGTGGTGGCCGATCGGCATCGCGCTGATGACGTTCCTCGTCGGGACGTTCGCCCTCAGCGAGAGCCACCGTACCGAGATCTGGAAAGAAGCAGAAGAAGCGCGTCCCGCCTGACCATCCAACCCGAGCGGCGGGACTTCGCCATGGCGCGAGGTCCCGCCGTCCCGCTTGCAGTCCCTGGGAATCGTCCGATGTCCGAAAACTACGACCGTGCCTATGCCCGCTCCATCGAGGATCCCGAAGGTTTCTGGGGCGAGGCCGCGGAAGACGTCCACTGGTTCAAGAAGTGGGACCGCGTACTCGACACCTCGCGCGAGAACTTCGCACGCTGGTTTCCCGGCGGCCTGACCAACACCTGCTTCAACGCGCTCGACGTCCACGTCGACGGCGGCCGCGGCGAGCAGGCCGCGCTGATCTACGACAGCCCGCTCGCGGGCGTGACGCGCACGTACACGTATCGCGAGCTCCGCGACGAGACCGCGCGCTTTGCCGGTGCGCTCGCGGCCCTCGGCGTCACGAAGGGCGACCGCGTCATCATCTACATGCCGATGGTGCCGGAGGCCGTCGTGGCCATGCTGGCCTGCGCGCGCATCGGCGCCATCCACTCCGTCGTCTTCGGCGGCTTCGCCGCGCCGGAGCTCGCCAAGCGCATCGCCGACGCGAAGCCGAAGGTCATCGTCTCCGCCTCGTGCGGCATCGAGCCGGGACGCCTTCTCGCCTACAAGCCGATGCTCGACGAGGCGATCGAGCTCTCGCCGTCGAAGCCGGAACGCTGCGTGATCCTGCAGCGCCCGCAGCTGACCTGCCAGCTCGGCCCGCGCGACGTCGACTGGAACGCCGTCATGCGCGACGCCGCGCCCGCCGACTGCGTGCCGGTCGAAGCCACCGATCCGCTCTACATCCTCTACACCTCGGGCACGACCGGACATCCGAAGGGCGTGATGCGCGACAACGGCGGCCACCTCGTCGCGCTGAAGTGGAGCATGAAGAACATCTACGGCGTCGAGCCGGGCCAGGTGTACTGGGCCGCGTCCGACATCGGATGGGTCGTCGGCCACTCCTACATCGTCTACGGCCCGCTCTTCCACGGCTGCACGACGATCCTCTATGAAGGGAAGCCGGTCGGCACGCCCGATCCCGGCGCGTTCTGGCGCGTGATCTCGCAGCACGACGTCTCGGTGCTCTTCACCGCGCCGACGGCGTTCCGCGCCATCAAGCGCGACGATCCGAACGGCGAGTACATCAAGAAGTACGACCTCAGCCGCTTCCGCTATCTCTTCCTCGCCGGCGAGCGCTGCGACCCCGACACGCTGCAGTGGGCGGAGGCAAAGCTCGGCGTGCCGGTGATCGATCACTGGTGGCAGACGGAGACCGGCTGGCCGATCGGCGCGAACTGCATCGGCCTGGGCATGGATCCGGTGAAGCCCGGCTCGTGCACGAAGCCGGTGCCGGGCTACGACGTGCGCATCCTCGACGATCGCCGCAACGAGGTGCCGCGTGGCACGATCGGCAACGTGGCCATCAAGCTGCCGCTGCCGCCCGGCTGCCTGCCGACGCTGTGGCAGAACGACGACGACTATCTGAAGTGGTATCTCAGCGTCTATCCCGGCTTCTACAAGACCGCCGACGCCGGCTACATCGACGACGACGGCTACCTCTGGATCATGTCGCGCACCGACGACATCATCAACGTCGCCGGGCATCGCCTCTCCACGGGCGCGATGGAGGAGGTGCTGGCCTCGCATCCCGACGTCGCCGAATGCGCGGTCGTCGGCGTGGCCGACTCGATCAAAGGCGAGGTCCCGGTCGGCCTGATCGTGTTGAAGTCGGGCGTGGCGCGCAGCCAGGCGTCGATCGTCGGCGAGCTGGTCGGACTGGTGCGCGAGCGGATCGGCCCGGTCGCGGCGTTCAAGCAGGCGGTCGTCGTGAAGCGCCTGCCGAAGACGCGCAGCGGCAAGATCGTGCGCGGGACGATCAAGAAGATCGCCGAGGGGTCGCCGTACACGGTGCCGGCGACGATCGATGATCCGGCGGCGCTCGATGAGATCGGCGCCGACCTGCACACGATCGGCTATCCGCAGGCGGGATGATCCTCCTCGTCGACGACGACGCGGCCATCCGCGACTCGCTCTCGAACGAGTTGCGCGCCGCCGGCTATCCGACGACGACCGCGGTCGACGGCGCCGACGGCGTGCGCCTATTCCGCGCCGCGCCGCCCGACCTGGTCGTGACCGACCTGGCCATGCCGCGCTCGGACGGCTTCGAGCTGATCTCGGCGATCCGTGCGACATCGGCGGTGCCGATCGTCGTGCTCTCGGTGCGCGGCTCCGACGCCGACAAGGTCCGCGCCCTCGACCTCGGCGCGGACGACTACGTGACGAAGCCGTTCTCGATCGCCGAGCTCCTCGCGCGCATCCGCGCGCAGCTGCGCCGGATGTCGACGCCGCCGCCCGCGGTGCTCGAGTTCCCCGAGCTCACCATCGACATGGAGCGCCGCCGCGTGGTGCAGGGCGGCCGCGAAGTGCGCCTGACGCCGATCGAGCTGGCGCTGCTCGAGCTGCTGGCGACGAACGCCGGCAAGCCGCTGTTCATCGCGCAGATCATCGCGCGCGTTTGGCCGTCGGCGCCGAGCACGTCCGCCGACACGGTGCGCGTGCACATGAGCTCCCTCCGCAAGAAGATCGAGCCGAACCCCTCCGAGCCGCGCTACATCGTGACGGAGCCGTGGGTGGGCTACCGCTTCATCGCCGAGCCGGCCTCCTGATTTCATGTGTAGCCGCGCCCGCACTCTTCGCGAGAGAATCGGAAGTCGATGCAGCTCATCGACCTCTTGACCGCGGACGACGTCGTCTTCGGCATCCGCGAATCCGACATCGCCGCCGCTGCCGCGCGCCTGCTGCGCGCGACGCTGCCGCACCACGGCGTCGTCCCCGC
>Ga0070717_10000152_pt1 | contig 51729 bp, 40 predicted proteins | sample LARL113metaG_FD_71366 | JGI IMG/M metagenome (GOLD analysis project Ga0070717, IMG submission 71366) | Corn, switchgrass and miscanthus rhizosphere microbial communities from Kellogg Biological Station, Michigan, USA - LAR L11-3 metaG | ecosystem: Host-associated > Plants > Roots > Rhizosphere ...
TGCTCGGGAGCGTGAAGTACTCAACATTGTGCCCTTCGCGGAGGGACTCGCCCGCCGAGGCGAGCCGGGCGATGCCGATGAGTTTGGGCTTATCCGGAAGGGGGATTAAGGGTAGGGAAGCCATGCCGATTCGCCTTTTGTTCGCCCACGATAAATCGAGCCGAGCGCGCTGTCAAGGGGGTTAATATTCCAGCGGGGTTCTGGCGGGGACTTCTAGCGTTCCAGGGCTTTGCGGTCCCAATTTCCCAGGTCTGCGGCCGCGTCATAGGTGGTGCCCAGGAATTCCATCAACGCGGTTTTTGGGTCCGGGGCGGTGCGCACGTCGTCGTACATCAGCAAGAATTCTTTCATCTGCGGATGATAGAACGCGGCGGGCGGGCGAACTTTTCTTTCCGCGAAGCCGGGCGGTTCGGGCGCTGCATACGAATAGAATGCGGGGCCGACAATGTCGCCTCCGCCGGGCCAGAATCCCGCGCTACTCACTTCGTGAGAGTAGGCTTCGCGGGTGATGGAGTCTGCTCCGGGGCGTTCGGGCGCTCGTCTGCCGGAGAAGCGCGTCACTGCCAGATCGAAACTTCCCCAGAAAAAATGCACGGGGCTGACTTTGCCCAGGAATCCGGTACGGAACTCCTTTAACACTTCATCGACCCATACTAGGATCCGCCAGAACTTATGCACGGCATCGGCGTCGTATGACGCGTGGACGCGGTCCTGTTCGAATCGAATGGGATCGGGAATCTCGCACGGCATCGTCCAAATCTTTGCCACTACGCCGAGTTCGTTCAGTGCAGCCATGAACTTCTTGTAGAAATCAGCAACGCTCATTGGCTCGAGCGCGATCGTGACCACGCGGCCGTCGTTCGTTTCGAGAACAAGCTTATGCTCGATGAAATCAAAGCGTACTTCGATGGTTGCCTGGACGGTTCCGCTCTGATAGGGCATTGGCGAAGTCGTCATTCCGCGCGCGGTCAGATAGAACGTGACGTTCCAGAAATGATTGACCAGCGGGCACAATTTGAGCCGCACTTTTCCGACGATCTGCGTCCACATGTGCACGGTGGCCAGTGTGTCCTTCCAACCGGCGAGCGGCAGCGCAGGCAGCAAAGCCTGCTCACGTGTGGGGTTCGGCGTCATGTATTCCGTCCCTATTGCAGGAGCCCGTAAACATCGACTTCGGTTCGCGTGCCGAAGTATACGCGTCCGTTAACCACGAGCGGGATGACGAAACGTGTAGCCAAAGCGGCGCGATCCCGCTGGCTGTTCTGTTCTGAAGTGTAGATGGGCTGGCTAAGTTTTGTGGCGTCGAAGGCGTAAAGGACCGCGGGCTTGTTGTCGGGACCATTCCAGGGCTTGGTCGCGATCGCCCAGACAATGGCGTTCTTGGTGCCGTCGGCTGAAACCGAGGGTGTGGCGACGGGATTGGCGAACTTCACGGTGGACGTCTCGCTCAGAATCAGTTGGCCGTTTTTGATGGCGTAATCGCGGAGGTAGTCGTCGCTGGCCGCGAAGAAGGCGTGACCATTCCAGTACGCCATGGCGCCGTAGCCGCCGCCTGCCATGCGAATCTTCTGAACCAGAGCATCCGTGTCAGGTTGAAACTTCCCCATCTTGTCGCGGTCGATTACGTAAATTGTAGAGTCCTTGGTTGGCTGCAGAAGCAAGTGGCGATGCGGGCCGGGCTGATCGGGCAAGAGCGTAGGGCCGCTGGAACCTACATCGGCGTCAGCGATGCTGATGCGCTCCTGATCGTGCGGCGTGAAGTAGTCGCGGATCGCAAGAGAGGATCCTTCCAGCGCCAGCTTCAGGACTGAGTCGCCGTAGTCGCGGCCTCCAGACCCAGCGTCGAAAGTCCCGTTGCCGGTGGGCACGTAGACATCTCCCTGCGCGTCGGCGGCTGGGCCGGTATCGCTTGCCCAAATGCCGCCTTCATTGCCATCTGGAGTCACGTTCAGCACTGCTCGTTGTTCTAGCGATTGGGGATCGTAGGCCATCACCCAGCCGTGGTAGGGGTCCACGTCGCAGGATGAAGCCCAGGTGAGATAGAGAACGTCGTTGGCTAGCAGGAGCGAGGCGCGGGGATTTTCCAGCAACGGATCGAAGCGTACCCGCCCGTTAGTTCCGCCACGGCCTTTACCTGGCACCGAAGCGGAAATGAGTTTCGGGCCACCAAATTTTTCTACGCCGGTGGTGATGGCGAGAGCGTGCAGGTGCTGAAAGAATTCGTCGCTGCCGACGGGGTGGCGAACTTTGCTGCGAGCCAGAACGTAGAGCGTGCCCGTTTTGAGGTCAATCACGGGTGTCGACGTAATGCCGATTTCAGGCCGAATGAATGGGCACTGGGCATCGTCTTCTGACACGGGCACTGAGCGGCGGGCTTTATCGAGCAGGCTCACCTGCCACAGCGGAGGATCGCCGGGACGAGTGGCATCGAATGCGTAGACGCTGTCATGCTCGGTGGCGACGAAAAGAACATCGTGCTTGCCTTTGCCGGGAATCTCGACGGGAGGGATCAACAATGGTTGCGCGTAGACGGCTCCGTCAACTTTGAACGCACCCAACTTACCAAACTGCTTTGCATTGACGTTCTGTGGAGTAAGGATTTTCTCGTTCAGAGTTGCGCCGGTGCGCAGGTTGTTATATTGCGAGGTCGTGACTTGCGCGAAGCCAGCGGTCGCGGCGACTGCCGACGCGACAAGAGCACAATGGCTTATGAGCGGCTTCATGAGACACTCCGCTATTGCTTTTCTGCCTGAGCCTCCGCGGGCTTGGCGAAAAGTTTGGGATCGAGCGTGGGATTGAGTTCGATCTTCTTGATTTCAGCGTTGCTGGTCTCGTTGCCGTCTTGCTTGTTTTGATGTTTATAGGGCATGGTGAGGCCGTCGGCGGCGCGCCAGTCCGCGAGATTTGTTTCGCCCTCGAAGGGTCCCGATTGTCCCATGGCCTTGTATTTTTCGCGGAGAACGTAGCCTGTCTTGGGATCGACGTACCAGCGAACCCAGGGAATGGCGCCACCGATGTCGAGAACGGAAGCTTGGATGTCGCCGACCTTTTCCGTGCCTGACCCTGTAAAAGTGAACGAGGGATCGTCGGCGTGCTGAGCGACGTAGACGAGATCGTGTTGCAGTTGCGAGAGCATCTCGGTTTTCTGCGCAGGAGGCATGCTGCGCGAACCCATGCCTGCCATGCTCATGAAGGCTGCGTCGGGCGAGACCACGATGGTGAGGTTGCCTTGTGGGGTCTGCACGTCGACATGCATGCGGTCAGGAAATGCCAAAAACACGTCGACGGGGGCGGCCGGGCCGCCAGAATCGCTCTCAGCAATGTTGACATGCATCGCTTTGATGGATTTGAGCTTGGGCAGGCCGCCCATGGCAGTCGCTACTTTTGCCGCCAGCGCCTTGCCTTCTGGATTGGAGGCGGCGCCGGGCTTGGCGCTGTCTTTTTCTTCTTTTTCGGCGGGCGGAGGCGGGATGGTGATGTCGATGTTCTTCACCGGACCGAGCGACGAGAGCGGCTTGTCAAATTCCTTGGGATTGCCCACGACCAGTATGGCCATTTGGTCGCGGTGCATGTACTTAGTCGCGACGCGATTGACGTCAGCCGCAGCCACCTTCTTGACTTCCTCCTGGTACTTGTCAAGCCAGTCCGGGGGATATCCGTAGTATTCGTAAGTCATGCGCTCGGCGAGAATTTTGTCGGGCGAATCGAGACGGAAGACAAATGCGTTGAGGATCGCATCCTTCGCGTGCTGGATCTCTTCGTCGGTAATGGGCTGCTTCGACAAGTTGTTGATGTCTTCATCGGCAGCCTGAATGGCTTCAATGGTGGTCTGACTCTTGGTGCCGATTGCTACCTGCAAGATGCCGGGATGGCCGAAATTGGTTCCAATGCCGCCACCAACACTGTAGGCGAGGCCGCGCTTGGTGCGAATATCGTTAAACAGGCGCGACGAAAAGCCGCCGCCGAAAGCTTCGTTGAACACACTGATGGCGTAATAGTCGGGATTGTCGCGCGTGGTGCCGAGCGCCACCATGTGGATGGTGCTTTGGTTCACATCCTCTTTAGACACCTGATAGTAAGCCGGAGTGGCGGGAAAATATTTAACTTCATTTCTTCTCGGACCCGCCGGACCTTTCGGCCACGAATCGAATGCGGCGCGAAGCCTGGTCTCCATCGCAGCCGGATCGAAATCCCCGCTGACGCCGAGAATCATGTTGTTGGGATGAACGTACTTGCCATGCCAATCGATCAGATCCTGGCGCGTGACCGCGGTGACTGTGGCATATTCGGGTACGCGGGCGTAGGGATTGCTGGGACCGTAAGCTAACTTCACGGTCTCGCGGTGCGCGATTTCTCCAACTTCGTCGTTGCGGCGCGAAATGTTGTCGAACATTTCCTTCTGGGCGATGTCGATTTTGTCGGGGCGGAATTCGGGATTCTGCAGCACGTCTACAAAGGCCTTGAAGACATCGTCGAGATCGCCTTTCAGACACGACCAACTGATCGTGGTGGAGTCGGGACCGCCGCCGGTTTCTACTTTGGCCGCGCGCACTTCAAGAAAGTCGTCAAGTTGATCACCGGTTTGGGACTTCGTGCCGCCAGTGCGCCAGACTTCGCCGTAGATATCGACCAATCCTGCCTTGTTGGCGGGTTCGTTGACCGACCCGCCGCGGATACGCGCGGTGCCGTCGATGAGCGGAAGTTCGTGATCTTCCTGAAGAAAGATCACCATGCCGTTCTTGAGTTCGATGCGCTTGGGCTGCTGCGGCTTGAAAGGAGCGAGAGGAGGAATTTGTATCTGCTGGATACTTGAGGCCTGCGCCGCGCCTTGAGGCGGTCTAATGCAGGTTGCGGCGGCCGCCATCAGCAGCGTGAGAAGAAGGGAATTTTTCATTGCGCACCTCCCTGGTCGCCAGCGCTATTGGAGGACTGTTGGCCTCCACCCGCAGTTTCGATCTGACCCACCGTGCGATTGGTGTCGGTGAAGACCTGGTTCGCAATGCGGCGAATATCCGCTTTTGTGACTTGGTCGATTCGATCGACCGAGCGGAATAATTCGCGCCAGTCGCCATAGCGGGTTTGATAGGTGGCCAATTGAGTGGCCAAGCCATGGTTGTCGGCGAGGCCGCGAATCAGGTTAGCTTTGGATCGAGTCTTGATCATCTTGAGTTCGTCGTCAGTGATATCTTCTTTCTTAAGCCTGTCGATTTCCCCGTGGATAGCGTCGGCCATCTCCTGCGGGGAGTGTCCGGGAAGCGGCACGGCGAGAAACGCGAAGAGGTGGGGGTACTTGATGCCCGGATATCCGGTCAGCCCCTCGGAGAAGGAGGCGATCTTTTTGTCTCGCACGAGCGAGCGGTAGAGCCGCGAGGTGCGGCCTTCCGACATGAGATCAGTGATGGCATCGAAAACGGCGTCGTCTTTGTTGAGATAGTCTGGACGGTGATAGCCCTCGATGTAAATCGGCTGCGAGCGATCTTTGAGGACGACCCTGCGCTCGGAATTCTGCGGTGGCTCAGTGGTTGCAGTTTCGTCGGGTTGCGGACGCGTGGGCAGGCGGCCGAAGTACTTCTCAAGAATCGGCATGGCTTGCACAGCCTTTATGTCACCCGCGACGGCGACCACCATGTTGGCGGGCACGTAGTATGTGTCGAAGAATCTCTGCGCGTCGGTGGCGGAGAAGTGATTCAGGTCTGACATCCATCCTATGGTCGGTCGATGATAAGGATGGGCCGCGAAGGCCTCTTCAGTGAACTGCTCGAGCAGGCGGCCGAAAGGACTGCTGTCCGTACGCAGGCGGCGTTCTTCTATGACTACGTTGCGTTCCTTGTAGAACTCGCGCATCACGGGATGCAGGAAGCGTTCAGATTCCAGATAGGCCCAGAGCTCGAGGCGATTCTCCGGCAGCGAGTAGTGATATCCGGTCTCGTCGTAGGAAGTGAAGGCATTCATGTCCTCGCCGCCGTTCTGTTCGACAAGTTTGCCGAAGGCGTTGGGGACAACGTACTTGTCGGCTTCGGCGATAGCGTCTTTCCACGCCTTTTCGAGTTGCTTCAACTTCGCCTCATCGCGGCCAACCGTTTTGTCGCGCCCGGCAATGTAAGCGGCGTAGGCAACCTCGACCTTCTCCAGGGCGGCCTTCTCGGCGGTGTAGTTGGTGGTGCCGATCGTATCGGTGCCCTTGAACGCCATATGCTCGAACATATGAGCGAGTCCGGTGGCGCGCATGGGATCCTGCGCGGAACCGGCGTCCACCAGTGTGAAGAAAGAGAACACGGGGGCCTCAGGACGCTCACAGATCAGGAGGGTAAGGCCGTTCGGCAGCTTCTTGACCGTAATGCGTTTTTCGAAAGACGACAGGTCTTGCGCCAGCGCAAAGGCGGAGAGAAGAAAAAGGACAGCCGCAATTTTCAGGGTATGGTGTTTCATCGAACCTCCGAGCATCTCTTCGACGGACATGTATTGGACGGACTTGCGGGGCAGAAGTTTGAAAGTACGTGGAGGGAAGGGAAATTGTCAAACTAGCCGCCCCGGATTTCGCGGCGAAAGGTTAGGAACAACGCTGTATTTTGCGTGAGGGCGTATTTCGGGCACAATAACAGCCGGAGATCATGTGACCGATTCGACCGTCGAAATTCAGGGCCGGCACCTTAAGTTGTCGAACCTGGAGAAGGTGCTCTATCCCGTCGCTGGATTTACCAAGCAGCAGGTGATCGATTATTACGCCCGGATTGCGCCCGCGATTATTCCGCATCTTGCGGGGCGTGCGCTAACCCGCAAACGGTATCCCGACGGCGTGGATGGCGAACCGTTCTTCGAGAAGAACGCTCCGAAGTACCGGCCGGACTGGGTGAAAACGGCGCCGATATGGAGCGAGGGCAACCATCGCACCGTTTATTACGTCTTGGCGAATGATTTGCCGACGCTGATATGGCTTACAAATCTGGCAGCGCTCGAACTGCATCCGTCGCTGGCACTGGCCAAGGACATCACGTGTCCGACGGAGATGGTTTTCGACCTTGATCCCGGCCCACCAGCAAACATTGTGCAATGCTGCCAGGTGGGGTTGTGGTTGCGTGAAATCTTCGAGCACTTTGGGTTGCAGAGCTTTCCCAAAACGTCCGGTTCGAAGGGACTGCAGCTTTATGTTCCGCTGAACACGCCTACGAATTACGACGCAACGAAGACGTTTGCGCGTGCTCTAGCGCAATTGCTGGAGCAGGATCACCGGGACATGGTCATCTCCGACATGAAAAAGACGCTGCGCACAGGCAAGGTGTTCGTCGACTGGAGCCAGAATGATGAGCACAAGACGACGGTCGCGGTCTATTCGTTGCGGGCGCGCGAGCATCCCACGGTTTCGACTCCAGTGATGTGGGACGATGTGGAACGCACGTTCAAGAAAAAAGATGCCAGCCTGCTGGTGTTCGAGGCGTCGCAAGTGATCTCGCGTGTTGAAAAGATCGGCGATTTGTTTGCACCGGTGATTACGCTGAAACAAAGGCTGCCGGATTTGAAAAGCTTGACGGGGTCGGTGGCGAACGAACCGAAGCGCGAGATCACTGCACAGGCGGATGAGGCCTCTGCGCCACCGCGCGAAGTGGAGCGAAAGAAAAAATCTGCATCGAAGAAGCCCATTCGAAAGAAGTCTCGAAAGGTATAATCCCGGAACGTGTGGCGCGCGCGCCCTCGCCCGCGTGGGGCGAGAATACTCGATGATCGAGTGAAGATGTATGCCACAACTCTTTGTCGGAACGTCGGGATGGGCTTATCCGAGCTGGAAGCCTGATTTCTATCCGGCCAAGCTTGCGCAAAAGAAGTTCTTGAGTCACTACGCGACGCAACTCAATACGGTCGAAGTAAATTTTACTTTCAGGCAACTGGTCAAAGAGTCGACCATTCAGAACTGGCTGCAGGACACGCCTGCACATTTTCGTTTCGGCATCAAGGCCCATCAAGTCATCACTCATATCAAGCGGCTCAAAGGGACGGAGGATTTCCTCCCGCGATTTCTGGTGACGATCGAGCCATTGGCCGCTGCGGGGAAACTGGGTCCGGTGTTGTTCCAACTACCGCCGAATCTGAAAGCGGATGCGGCGTTGCTCCGGGACTTTCTTGCGATCTTGCCACGTACCGTGCCGGCGGCATTTGAATTTCGGCATGACTCTTGGTTCAGCGATTTGACCTGGGATGTGCTGAAGTCGAGGAACGCGGCGCTGTGCGTAGCGGAGACTGAGACTTTGACTACGCCTGAAGTCGCGACTGGCCCATTTGTCTACTATCGTTTTCGCAAGCCGAACTACACGGAAGAGGAACGGCGGTCGATGATCGAACGGATCGGGCAACATGTCGCGGCGGGGCGCGATGTGTTTGCTTATTTCAAGCACGAAGAAACGCCCGAAGGGGCGCTGTTTGCGCTCGCTCTGCTGCGCGCGTTGCAAAAAACGTAGCCAGCCGTCTTTACGAAACGATTTTAGCCGCATCCGCTTGATCACTTTCCTTCGTGTCCGATAACGCGCATACTGAATGTCTTCCTTTATGGCCCCCGAGGCGAACTCGCGCGTGCTTGCCGGCTTTCTCGATTACCTGCGCATCGAGAAGGGGCTGGCGCGCCTTTCGATCAGCGCTTATACCACCGACATACTGCAGTTTGCCGAGTTCCTGGAGAAACGGAAACGGCTCTTGCTGCCCGCACGGCGCAGCGATGTCCGCGAATTCCTGCAGCAGCTGTTTTCCAATCAGGTCGACGGGCGCAGCGTGGGGCGCAAGCTTTCGGCGTTGCGTCATCTTTATCGCTATCTCCTGCTCGACCGGAGAATCGAACACGATCCAACCTTGAATATTGAGTCACCACGACAGTGGAGGGTGTTGCCAAAGTCGCTGGCGCGCGACGAAGTGGAATCGACGCTGGCTTCTCCGGCGGCGCGGTTGGCGGACGGCCATCGCAACTCCAAGGATACAGCGGCACTAGCGGCTCGGGATCGCGCGATGCTGGAACTGTTATACGCAGGGGCACTGCGAGTTTCGGAGTTGGTGAATGCCACACTCGAAGATTTAAAGCTGGATGCGGGATACATGCTGGTGCGCGGCAAGGGCGACAAGGAACGCATCGTGCCCCTTGGTAAGCCGGCGCAGGATGCGCTTTCCGAGTATCTGACGCAGGGGCGTCCGGAGCTGGCGGAGAGGCAAGCGTCGAAAGATCCCGGTGCTCTCGCCACGAACGCGAGAAGGGTGAAGCAGCGAGTTGAGCCGACTCAGGATGTCATTCGATCGAGGTCGCCTGTGCTGTTTATCGCGCGCGGGGGCCGCAGGCTGACGCGGCAGCGAGTATGGCAGATGGTGGGCGCGGCGTCGGCGGCTTCCGGACGGCACGCGTCGCCGCACATGATGCGTCACTCGTGCGCCTCACACATGGTAGAGAACGGAGCGGACCTGCGTACCGTGCAGACAATTCTGGGGCATGCCGACATTTCGACCACGCAGGTGTATACGCATCTGGCACTGGACCGGCTCCGGACCGTGTATCAGAAACATCACCCGAGAGCGAAGGCGAGGTAAGGTCGATTTTAGATTGCAGATTTTAGATTGCAGATTGAATAAGGCATCGGCCCATCTAAAATCAGAAATCAGAATTCAACCCATGCCAGCAGCATGCACCATCATCGAAAAGGCCGTGGCCGAGTTTCTCCGCCACCTGCGCGAGCGCAACGCCTCACCGCACACGATCAAGGCCTACAGTTGCGATCTGGCAAACTTCGCTGCCTACGCCGGTTCGCGCGGCTGGAAGTCGATCGACCACATTGCAGTTCGCGGATTTCTTTCGCAGCTCTACGAAAAAGGATTGGGGAAGACTTCCGTGGCGCGATCGCTGGCGGCGGTGCGCTCGCTGTATCGCTGGCTGGGGCGCGAAGGCGTGGTCGAACAGAATCCCGCAAAACTTGTAGCGACGCCCAGACTGCCCAAAAAACTTCCGCGCGTGCCGACCATCGAGGAGATGAACTCGATGCTCGACGGGCGAATGCCGGAGACGGCGGCATTTCCCGAGCGCGATCGACTCATGCTTGAATTGCTTTACGGTTGTGGCATCCGCAACTCTGAGCTTACCGGAATCAACCTCGACGACATTCGTCTAAGCGCGGAAGCAATCCTGATTCGGGGCAAAGGCAAAAAAGAGCGCTACGTGCCTTTCGGCGGCTCGGCAAGAAGTGCGTTGGTCGCATATCTCCCCGCACGACAGGCGATGCTGGCACAAACGCGAAAGAACACGTCGGCGCTGCTGATCAACCATCGCGGCGGCCGGCTGACGACGCGTAGCGTGGGCCGCATCATCAAAGCAATTGCGGTCGCGAAGGGACTCTCGCCAGAGGTTCATCCTCACACTTTGCGCCATGCATTCGGCACACACATGCTGGAGGAAGGCGCCGACCTGCGCGCTATCCAGGAATTGCTGGGTCACGAGCGTCTGGCGACCACCCAGCGCTACACACAGCTTTCGATGAAGCATGTGTTGCAGGTCTACGATCAGACGCATCCCCGCGCGAAGTAGCAACTCCTGCGTGTTACCGCGGTAATTTGGTCGTTCTCTGCTGCAGACTCGACAATACACGACAACGGGAAAGCTGGCGGCCCGAGGGTAGTTGAGCTTCGGGTTCGGTACCTCTACCCCCGGGAGGCGCCGTGCGCAAGATCAATCCGGAACTCCTGCTGTTGTTATTCCTGGTAGTAATTGCCGCGATGTTGAATTTTTTGGTCGCATCGCAGCGCATGGCCCTGGTCTTTTATTTTCTTCCTACGCTTTTTCCTGCATATCACTTTGGACGGCGGCACGCCACTTTGACGGCGATCGCCAGCGTGGCACTAGTGGTTTTGCTGACCTACATCAATCCCACGATGTTTGCCCGACGTGTGGAACTTCCGTTCGATGCTCGGTGGTTCGACTTCGCGCTGTGGGGAGGAGTCCTGATGGTGGCGGGGTACTCGACCGGAACGCTCTATGAGCGAAATCAGAAGACGTTGCGCGAGATGGAAGATGGCTACGACGGGATGCTGGTGATCTTGCAAAATTTTCTGGCCAACCAAAAATACAGCGAAACCCACGCTTACCGGATTTCGATGTGCGCCACCAAGATTGCGGAAGCCGTCGGCCTAGACGCGGGCAGCGTCGAAGACATTCGCACCGCGGCGCTACTGTTCAATATGAAGAAACTCGGAATTACCAATGAAGTTCTGTGCAAAGCTGCGCAGGTGTCGCAGGAAGACTTGCTGCAGGCAATGCAGAACCGGAGTCAGTCCAGGACCAAATCCGGCTCCGCCGGTGGCTCACTGCGCCAGGCGATTCCGATTTTTCTTTCGGGCGGCAGTTGCGGCAAACCGGCGGCAAGCCCGAAGATGCGTCGTTTGAGGTGCAGGTCCTGGTTCTTGCGGAAGAGTATGAAGCACTGACCAGCGGCGAAAGAGGCGCGAAGATGTCCCCGTCGCAGGCTGGCCAGGAGGTGATTAAACGCGCAGGCAACCGTTACGATTCGCTCGTGCTAAGCGGCTTCGCCACTGCCTTCGGAGGGGAGGCCACGGGCGCCAGCGCCTGAGACCGCATGAGCCGGTGTTCGCAGTTCTTCCCACATCTTAGCGATCCGCGCCTTCAAGTTTGCTGTGAGTTTTTCGTAGGCCTGTTCTGACGCTTCGGACTCCGACGGCGGCGAGATCGGGTCGCCAAAAGCTATCCTCAGCGGAGCGAAGCCGCGAAATTTGCGATTTCGTGGCCACGCATCATAAAAGCCTTCAATCGCCACCGGCACGATCGGTACCTGCAGATGAATGGAAAGAATCGCCGCACCTTTCTTGAAAGTTTTGGGCGTGCCGTCGATCGAGCGCTCGCCCTCAGGGTAGAGAACGAGCGCCATTCCATGCCGCAAGCCGAATGCGCCCGCCCGCATGGCCGGAACCAGATTCGCATCCGGGTCGACCACCATAACCTTGATGGAGCGCGCCAGACGGCGCATGAATCCTTCGCCGAAAATGTCGCTGGTACCGACCGCAAATGCCCTGAAAAATATTTCTGGCGGCAGAATGCTCGCCAGGACCAGCGGATCAAGATAGCTCTGATGGTTCGACGAAATAATGCACGGTCCGGTCTTGGGGAGTTTGTCGAGGCCGCTCACTTGCAAATGAAAGCGATCGAGCGCCGCCACTTGCATCAGTCTTGAAAACAGATACCAGAAAGTATCGTTCACTCGATTGGGATGAGCCAGCGCGAGGACGTCTGGGTCTTCGGGATCTTCGGCCAGGATGGATTTCCATCCGGCGAAGGTAACCCGCGTTCCCGGCTTGCCGGCACCGCCGGCAGCGCTTTGCAGGACAGCATCGACCAGATCGCGGACGGTGTAGATCTCGGTCAGTTGCGATTCTTCCACGTCGCCCCCGAGTTCCTCTTCCAGACGAGTGAGCAACTCGACGCGCTGCATCGAGTCCAAGCCGAGATCGAGATCCAAATTGAGGCTCGGCCGCATCGTAGTGGGAGCGTTGCGCGCAGCTTCGCGGATAATCTTCAGAGCGCGCTGGACGTCAGGCTGATCGAGCCAGGCGTTCTCGTCGGCAGTTAGCGGCTTCTCCGCGGGGAGCTCCGAATCGTCTGCGAGTTTCTGTGCTTGATTTGCTTTCACCCGCTTCTCGACTTCGAAGCGCTTGATTTTACGCGTGGTGGTACGGGGCAAATCTTCCTGCCAGATTTCGTAGCTGCCAATGCGCTTGGTGGACGCGATTCCGGGCGACAGGCCTTCAATGTCGAAGCGAATGGCTTCCCTAGCATTGACAATCTTTCGCTGACGGAGCACATCGAAGTTTGGGACGATCACCGCGTGCAGCCGATCGCCACCTTCGCCGGGTCTACCTTCGAGTCCCATCACTGCCATTTCCTTGATCAGCGGCGACTTCAGATAGTAGGTTTCGATCTCTTCTGGATAGACGTTCTTTCCGTTGCTCAGAACAATCACTTCTTTTTTGCGCCCGGTGAGGAAGAGGTGGCCGTGAGTGTCGAAGTAGCCGAGATCGCCTGTGAGGAACCATCCATCGCGTAAGACGGCGGCGGTAGCATCGGGCCGGTTCCAATAACCCTTCATCACGACCGGGCCGCGCAGTGCGACCTCGCCCACCGGAGGGCTGTCTTCCTGCGGTTGCGGATCGACGATTCTGGCCTCGACGCCCTTCATCGCCTTGCCGACCGATCCAATCTCGTTATCGTGGGGGGAATTGGCGAAGACCGCGGCGGTCGTTTCCGTGAGGCCGTACGCCTGCAACACGTCGATGCCGAGATCGTGGAAAGCGCGTGCGATTACAGGGTCAAAGCGCGAACCGCCGGTGACGAGGTAACGCATTTGTGGTCCCAGCGTATCGTGCACTTTGTGGAATAAGATTGGCCCTGCGTTGATTCCGACTTTGCGCAGAGTGCGGTTGAGCGCAACCATGATCGCGAACACTTTCTGCATGATCGCACCTCGCTTCGCAATTTCCTGCACTAAACGCTCGTGAATCAGGTAGAAGAATTGCGGCACGACGGCGAATGCAGTAATGTTGCGCTCGCTCAGGCCGCGCAAGAGTTCGGTGGTGTTGAGCGTTTCCAGATAGACAACACGCGATCCCTTGACCAATGGGAGCAGCAGATTCGCCATCTGCGCCAGGATGTGAAAGAGAGGAAGTACGCCCAGCAGCGCGTCGCTCGGTCCAATGTCCACCCAGTTGAATACTGCCTCGACTTCACCGAGAAAGTTGGCGTGCGTCAGCATCACGCCCTTGGGATCGGCGGTAGTGCCGGAAGTGTAGAGCAGGGAAGCGAGATCGTCATCCTTTGATTCCGCGGTTTTGAAGTTGCCTGGACCAGCCTCGAAGATCGCAGGGAGATTGCCCACACAACTTTCCTGGGTCGAAGGGCCGGTCGTGCGCTCCGGGTCCATGAGGATGAGACCGAGTTTCAGTTCGGAAACCGCGGGGCGTACTACTGGAAGGTGTTTCGCATCGCAAAAGACTGCCGAGGTGCCGCTATCTTTCAGAAGCTTGGTGATCTGGTCGTCGTGCAGGGCGGTATCGAGAGGAACGGCCGCGTAACCTGAAGCGATGATTCCGAGATAGGCGGCGACCCAGCGTGGATGGTTGTCGGCAAGGATGGCGAGCCGCGATCCACGGGGGAATTTGTTTTCGCTGATCCAGCGGCCCACCGATTCGGCCATGCGGCGAACTTCGGCGTAGGTACAACTTTCAAGGTGATCGTGCCGCTGCAGTTCCAGCGCGACGTTGTCAGGCCAGCGTTGGGCGCATTCGACAAAGCGATCGTAAAAGGTTGGCATTGGTCGTGGCGAATATACACGAAAACGGGCGGAGGCCGCAGTGATTGGACGACGTTAGAAAGAATGCTGACGAGTCCTGTGCAATTGCGGGCGACGTGACCAGCAAGTGGGCCCGCCCTTATACTGAAGGTGTTACGAGTGCGCTTCGTTGCGGACTGCGCTCGCATCGAATGTGCTAGGCTTTAGAAGTATTGTGGGCGTACTGCCCTCCGAAGGATTTCCGGTTGATTAATCAGCTGCTAGGCAAAGTTTTTGGGACCAAGAACGAACGGGTCGTAAAGTCATTGATGCCCAGGGTCCAGGCGATCAATACACTTGAGCCTCAGATGCAGAAGCTCAGCGACGCCGAACTGCGCGCCAAAACGGACGAGTTCCGGCAGCGCATTCAGGAACGGCTCAGCCGCGTTACGAGGAATCCTCAAACCGAATCTGCCGAGCCGGAAGTCGACGACGAGCCCGACATCGACCAGCAGAAACAATTTGAAAAAGAACAGTACGATGCTCTGCAGGAAGTCCTCGACGAGATTCTGGAGGACGCCTTTGCCGTAGTGCGTGAGGCCGGTCGGCGCGTGCTCAACATGCGTCACTTCGACGTGCAGTTGATCGGCGGCATGGTGTTGCATAAGGGGACGATCTCGGAAATGAAGACCGGCGAGGGCAAGACGCTGGTCGCCACGCTTCCGGTCTATCTCAACGCGCTGGGCGGGCGTGGCGTCCACGTGGTTACGGTCAACGATTACCTTGCGAAACGCGACTCGGAATGGATGGGCCGGCTCTACCGCTTCCTCGGCCTCACGGTGGGAGTAATCGTGCACGATCTGGATGACGAAGAGCGGCGCGCTGCCTATGCTGCCGATGTCACCTACGGCACCAACAACGAGTTTGGCTTCGACTACCTGCGCGACAACATGAAGTTCGACATCAGGGATTGTGTGCAGCGTGGGCACAATTACGCGATTGTCGACGAAGTCGACTCCATCCTGATCGACGAAGCCCGTACGCCGCTGATTATTTCGGGCGCCAGTGAAGAGTCGACCGATAAGTACTACAAGGTCAACCGCATCATTCCGAAGCTGGAGAAGGGCGAGGAAATTGAAGGTCCTCCCGGTGAACCGGCCCAGCTTACGGGCGACTTTGTAGTTGACGAGAAACACCGCAACATTACGGTGACGGATGAAGGTTGGGAGAAGGTGGAGGGACTACTCGGGATTGGAAATATTGCCGATCCAGAGAACTGGCCGCTCAAGCATCACGTCGAGACGGCGATCAAGGCCCACGCGCTGTATCGCAAAGACGTGGAGTACGTCATCAAAGACGGCGAAGTCATCATCGTCGACGAATTTACCGGGCGCATGATGCCGGGGCGTCGATGGTCCGACGGCCTGCATCAGGCGATCGAGGCGAAGGAAGGCGTGAAGATCGAGCGCGAGAACCAGACGCTCGCGACCATTACCTTCCAGAATTACTTCCGCATGTTCAAGAAGCTCGCGGGCATGACCGGCACGGCAGAAACCGAAGCGGCCGAGTTCGACAACATCTACAAACTGGAAGTGGTGGTCATTCCGACGAACAAGCAGATGCGGCGCGTCGAGAATCCAGATGTTGTCTATCGCACGGAGAAGGAAAAATATTTCGCCGCGGCCGACGAAATTCAGCAACTCGCCACCAAAGGCCAGCCGGTTCTGGTGGGCACGACTTCGGTGGAAAAATCGGAGCGGCTCTCGGACCTGCTGAAGAAAAAGGGGATTAAGCACGTCGTGCTGAACGCCAAGTTCCACGAGCGCGAAGCTGAAATCGTCGCCCAGGCCGGACGCAAATGGATGGTCACGATCGCGACTAACATGGCTGGCCGCGGCACCGACATTTTGCTCGGCGGCAATCCCGAATTCATGGCCAAGCAGGAACTTGTAAAGAAGGGAATCGCGCAGCAGCTGCGCGTGGCGCAAGGCAAGATCGAAGGGCCGCAGGAGGACGGGCAGACTTCCATTTTCTATTACAACGGCAACGAATACACGGTGCCGACGGACAAATGGACCGATGCTTTGAATCGCTACAAAGCGCAAACCGACGTTGAGCACGATGAAGTGGTCGGGGTTGGAGGCCTGCATATTCTCGGTACGGAACGGCATGAGTCGCGGCGTATTGATAACCAGCTACGCGGGCGCGCCGGCCGCCAAGGCGATCCGGGCTCTTCGCGCTTTTATCTTGCTCTCGAAGATGACCTGATGCGCATCTTCGCGAAAGAGTGGGTCTCGAACCTGCTGCAGCGGCTGGGCATGGAAGAAGGTGTGCCGATCGAATCGAAGTTGATTACTCGCCGCATAGAGACGGCGCAGAAGGCAGTCGAAGGGCAGCACTTCGAATCGCGCAAACACCTGCTCGAGTACGACGACGTGATGAACAAACAGCGCGAGGCAGTGTATGGCCTGCGGCGTCGCCTGCTCGAAGGGACCGATCAGAAAGATCTCATTCTTGAGGATTACGTTTCGGCCATCCTCGGCGAGTTGCTGGAAGAATACTGTCCGGCCAAGGCGCACGCTGCAGATTGGAATATCAAGGGATTGAAAGATGCGGTATTCACCCGCTTCGGCGTTGACTTCCTGGCGGAAGGAGTGAAGGCCGATACCTTGAACCGCCAGGAACTTGGCGATGCTATTTTCGAGAAGCTCAAAGAGCGGTACGAAGCGAAAGAGAAGCTCATTGGCCCTGATGCCATGCGCCATCATGAGCGCATGATCATGTTGAGCGTGATCGATCAGCAGTGGAAAGACCACCTGCTCAGCATGGATCACCTGAAGGAGGGCATTGGGCTGCGCGGCTACGGGCAGCACGATCCGCTGGTCGAGTACAAGCGGGAATCATTCGACATGTTTGAAGCAATGATGCAGCGCTTCCAGGAAGACACGGTTCGCTATCTCTACCTGATGCAGATCCTGGAGCGGCCGCCGGATGCGGGCGCGGGTGGTCCGCCACCGAGCGCGGCGGTTGGACAGGGACCGGGAGGGCCGGGCACACCAAGTCAGCATGATGGAGACGGCAATGGACGGCGTCCTTCGCGCATGGTATCCACGTCGGCGGACGAGCTCGAGGAAGCGTTCATGCGGCGCAAGCGCCGGGAACTCGAACAGGCACGTATGGCGGGAGCAGGGGACGCACAGCCTGTACAGCAAGTCGTCCGCGGGCAGGAAAAGGTTGGGCGGAACGATCCTTGCCCTTGCGGCTCCGGAAAGAAGTACAAGAAGTGCCACGGAGCTTGAGTTTCGACTAAATCGAGTGCCCATCCGTGTCGCGTTTTCTGCGCCAGAGCCTGCCCTGAGCGGAGACGAAGGGGGTGGGCGATTTTGACTTTCTGAGGAGCTCACTCGAAACCGAAGTCAAAATCCCCACTCTTGTCCCTCCAAAAAGACGGAGGGACAAGAGTGGGGCACCCTCATTTCTTGATGGCCTTGAAGGTCATTTCTTTGGCAGGATTGCCGGTCTCCTGCTTCCACTCGGCGAATAGCGTCGCGTAGTTCTTGATGATGTAATCCTCTGGCTTTACTCCCAATTTCCTTGCGGTTGCGTCGATCCATCGCGATGGCCCTTCGATCTCACAAAAGTTGCCGATCGGTGTTTCATCGATCACGACTTGTCCCTTGCCGTCGGTCCATTCCGCGCGGAATTTTTCGTAGCAAAATGACGGCGCGTACCCGAGCGCTCGCAGGATCGCATCCATTTTCTTCCCGTCGCTGACGCCCGTCTCCAGTTCTACGCGGCTGCTATGACGGCCTTTTTTCGTGCCGCTCTTATGCGTCAGCTTCCACTTCGAACCGTATTGTCGCAGACGGAGCAGTTCCTTCCGCGCGCGTAATACCTCGCCCGCCAAATCGTAGAGCGTATTTATTTCGCGGGTCCGCGGCGTTAGCAGGCGGAATCCCGCCGGTCGCAAGTCGCGCGCGAGTCCCCCTAAATTTGCAACTTGGAATTTGACTTCAACTTCCCGCTTCATGAAGAGAGTGTATTACGGCTCCGAGGATTCCGGCGCGGGGCAGCCAGCGACGGCAGTTCTCGGAGAATGTTTCTCCCAGTCCACTTCTTTCACCGGACCGACGACAAAGGTCCAACTGAGAGCGCCGATCCATACGACGGCCGCTGCAATGAAAAATGGCCAATAAAAGTGGCCGGTGCGGTCGAGTAGAACTCCTGTGAGCTTGGGCGCGACCGCGCCCGCGAAATTTCCCACAAAGTTTTGGACGCCGGTCCAGCGGCCCACCATCCGCGGTCCTGCCAGGGTTTGGGTCATCGCCCAAATGTTGCAGGCGGACGCACCCATGAACACTCCCGCGAGAGCCAGCATCCACAGAAAAGCGGCATCCGGCGCGACGGCCGACGCCGCCAAAAAAATTCCCATACCGGTGTATCCAACAGTTGCCAATGTCTTGCGCACGCGAGTGGTGGATCCGCCGACAGCGATCCAGCGGTCCGAGAGCTTTCCGAAGACGGTCGACGAAATCGCGAACAAGACATAAACGAATCCTCCTGCCTTCGCCATCTGAATCATCGAAAGATGCCGCTCGCGAAGCAGATAGAAAGGTAGCCAAGTCACCAGAAAATACGAGGCGTAGTTAAAGCTGAACTGGCAGATGCATGTTCCCCATGCCGACCGCTGCCGCAAGATTGCGAGAATTCCGACGCGCTTGTCTGAAATACGGGGAGCATTGGGTGCTCGCCGGGGCATCCAAGCCACCCATGGCACCAGCCACAACAAACCTGCCAGGCCCAGAGTCACGAAGAACGGGCGCCATCCGAAGCGGTCAATGAACGTCCCTCCCAGCAGCATGCCGACTGCAGGGCCCAGGGCCAGGCCGGTGATGATTACTGAGTTGGCGAAGCCGCGGTGGCTCTCTTTGAAGTGGCCGCCAAGAATCTTGCCATAGGCAGGAAAGGCGACCGATTCTCCTATGCCGAGGACAACGCGAATGGCCAGCAGGGCCACAAATCCGTGCAGAACTCCGGTGACGCCCGTGGCGGCGGACCAAATAAAAAGTCCCAGGGCGAAGACCCACTTCACGTCGAAGCGGTCCACCAGCCAGCCGGCGGGAATCTGCAGCAATGCATACGTGTAAAAGAAAGCGGAAAGCAGAGTGCCCAGCTGCGACGCGGAAATTCCCAGCTCATCTTTGATCAGAGGCGCCGCAATCGAAAGATTGCTGCGGTCGATGTAGTTGATGAGCACCGAAAGTCCCAGAAGGAAAAGGACTCGGTTCATTCTGGGATCGACGCGGTGCGCTGATTGCTGTGCCTTCGGCAACGCGGCTACATCGCGACTGGCGTGGGTATTCATTGCGGCAAAGCGACCCAATTGTACTCTCTCGCTAGCGAAATCCTGGGGAGTTTCCGCCTGACGCAGTGCTATTATTCTCGACAATTCCGCGACCAACCTTGGAGGGAAGTATGAAGAATCTATTTGAGCGAGACGCGGTTGACGAAGTGATCACGCGCGTCGATAAGCTGCAGCCAGCCACGCAACGTCAGTGGGGAAAGATGGATGTGGCGCAGATGATGGCGCACTGTTCCGCGGCTCTCGATATGGCCTCGGGCCGGATCAATCCTCCGCGAATTTTGCTGGGGCGGGTGATCGGTCCGATCTTTAAGTCGGTTTATACGAACGAGAAGCCATTTTCCAAGAACAGTCCCACAGACAAGAAGCTGGTGATTTCCGACCAACGGGACTTTGCGCGCGAACAGGAAAAGCTCAAAGTCTGCGTGCGTCAGTTCCAAGAGGGTGGGGAAGCAAAATGCACCAAGCATCCGCATCCTTTTTTTGGCGCGTTCACTCCGCAAGAGTGGAGCCGCGGCATGTACAAACACATCGACCACCACTTGCGTCAATTCGGAGTTTAACGCCGACAACCGCTAAGAGAACGTCGGTAGCTTGACTAGATCGTTCTTGGGCACTGACTCCAGGTGCCCCCCGGCTTTGCGCCATGCGGTCAAACCGCCGACGATCACGAACGTGTTGAATCCTTTTTCCCGCAGCAGATGCGCCACCCGGGCGCTGGTCGCTTCGCGCGCTCAAGTACAGTAGAGGTAAATGTCTTTGTCCTTGGGCAGATTCTTGATCTCTTCCTCAAGATTGTTGGGTTCTATACGGATCGAGCCGGCGATGCGCTCGGCTCCGATGTCGTAGTAACCGTGACTGCGCACATCGACGATCAGCACCCGGGCCGCATCCTCCGAAGCCAGACGCGCCGCGAGTTCCTGGACTTGCACCCGCGGTGTGATGCGGTACTTCTTGTATTTGATGAATTGGGCGGTGCGATAGATCGCATACACCAAGAGGGCGGTGATGAGGACGACTTCCATGACCCGTCCGGCGGCGTGGAAGCCTTTCAAAACGGCTGCCAGAAAATCGCGCGAAACATATCCCACCAGTAAGTAGGTCACGGTGTAGAGCAACGCCCCGAGGAAGTCCAGGCGCAAGAACTGCCAGAACCGCATCTTCATGCTGCCGGCCAGCGGGGCCGCCATGGTGTTGATACCAGGTATAAACTTCGCAACCACCAGCGTAAGCTTGCCGCGTTTGTAGAACGATTCGGCCGACCGCAGAATGCACGTCTCAGGGTTCATGGAGAGTCGGCAGAGAAATCCGAGCAAGGCCCAACCGGAGTAGCGTCCGAGCCAGAACTGTGCTGAGTCGCCGATCAGGAGCGCGACCATGGCTGAGAGAAGTACGGCCGGACCAGACAACGTGTGGGATGCTACCCCAGCACCGGCCGCTACTAATGCAATCGCCGCCGGGAAAGGCAGGCCAAGCGCTTCGGCAAACAGCAAAGCAAACGTCAGCGCGTAGCCCTGGCGCGCCATGATGGACAGCAAGTCATGCATAAGGAGTTGGTAACTCGCCTTTAGAACAGGGAACCTGGTACGGCCGCTTTTGATTCGTCAGGAACAGGAAAGGGTTCAGTATAAACAAAACCGGGCGGATCCGATGGACCGGCGCCCGGCTTTGTTGCACGAGGAGCGAGTCTCTCAGGGGGACATTCCTCGTTCAGGGTCAGCAAAACAGCGGCTTACACTCGAAGTCTTTCTGGCCCTGTCCGGGCCGGCGCGTCGAAAAACCAAGGCGCCTTTCGTCTAAAGCTTCGACTGAAGCCGCCGCCTCTCGTTGATGGTTCGTCCGCAGCGGACAGAACCCTCAGCGACCTGCCTTTCTCAGGTGCTGGGGGGAGAGGATGGAGGTCGCGTTTTGCGCGCCTCATCGCATGCCAGTGCGTCTCGTTAGTCTTCCGCTTTGGCGGACATTCAAAGCAACTGGCCGCATTTTGAAATTGTTGGGGGAAAAAAGCTGTAACACCGGTCACCGATGTTGGTGACGGCCATCAATCAGGGTTCGGGCGCGATTCTGTGCGTTCGCGCACAGGTCTGTCCGGTGGAAGCATCCCGGCTGGATGCGCGCTTCCGGCCAAGCGAAGGTCTCGAGCGCAGACTACCGTCCGAGGCGGCCGGCTCACTTTTCTCTTGCGATCACAAACTCAGGGGCCCAGAGCAAGGCGCGTTTGATCTCAGAATCGGGGAAGGTGCCAATCGACTTCTGCGCCGATTCCGCATAGTGCGCGGCTCGAGCCGTTGCGGCGTCGAGCGACCCATAACGCTGCAGGATTTCCAGAATCTCAGGATGGCTTACGCCATTAAAAGCGCCGTGCTGCAGCACCCTCTCGATTTTTAAACGCTCTTGCGGAGTGCAGCGCTCAACCGCATGAATCACCGCCATGGTCGCCTTACCCTCGCGCAGATCGCTCGCGACGGGCTTGCCCAGCACTTCTTCTGACGCGGTCAAGTCGAGGACATCGTCAACGATCTGAAAGGCCATGCCAAGGTCGTGCCCGTAGAGGCCCAGAGCCGCCTCTTGCTCGGCGGTAGCGCCGCCGAGAATTGCGCCCAATCGCATGCATACAGAGAACAGGCACGCGGTCTTGCGGAAGATGAGATCGAAGTGCTCGTCGAGCGTGATGAGGTGCCCCAGCTTTTCCATCTGCAGCAGTTCGCCCTCGACCATCTGCTGCGTGAGTTCGATCAGGGTATCGAGAATGCGGAAGTTACGCTCCTGCACCGCGATTTTGAAGGCCTGCATGTAGAGCCAGTCGCCGGCAAGCACGCACTTCGAATTTCCCCACTGCGTATTGGCGGCGGGGCGTCCACGCCGGGTCTTCGCTTCGTCGATAATGTCATCGTGCACCAGCGTCGCGGTGTGAATGATTTCTACGACTGCGCCCAGCCGGACTGCGCCCTGGCCTTGATAGTCGAGGAGTTTTGCGGAGAGCAGCAACAGAGCAGGACGGATTCTCTTACCGCCGCCCGCGCGCAAGTACTCGCCAATCTCGGTGATGGCTTGCACGCCCGAGACCGTGTCGCGGCCGAACTCGCCTTCCAGCGCGGCGAGATCCTCCCGCAACAGATCGAATACTTCTTTTCCGTTGATGGCGGTCGATGCGCTCAATGAGTCGGACCTCGGACCTCAGACCTCAGACCTCGAATTTCACGCGCTCGATCTATCGCATCGACGATTCTTTTCATCGTGACACTCGAGCTGTGAAGTCCGAGGTCCAAGGTCTGACGTCCATTCTTAGTTCGTGCGGTAATTCGTAAATTGCAAGTCGATTCCGAAGTCGTGTCCTCGTAGCAGCGCGATGGTTTCCTGCAGCGTATCGCGGTCTTTGCTGCTGATGCGCACCAGGTCGCCTTGAATCGAGGCCTGCGCTTTCTTCTTCGAGTCCTTTACCAACTTCACGATCTCGCGAGCCTTTTCGATGGCGATGCCTTGCTGCATAGTGACGCGCCGCTTGGCTGTTCCTCCGGCTGCCGGCTCGACGGGTCCGTAGGTCAGGCCTTTGAGCGAGACTCCGCGCTTTACCAGTTTCTGCTGCAGGATGTCGTTCACTGCCTTGAGTTTGTATTCATCAGCGGAGTGCAGCACAATCGCGTCCTTCTCCAGTTCGATGTTCGACTTCGAATCCTTCAGATCGAAACGCGTGTGAATCTCCTTGACCGCCTGCTGGATGGCATTCGATACCTCGTTCAGATCGATTTTGCTAACCACATCGAAGCTGTTATCGGGCATACATTTCTAATCTTTCTGAAATAAGGGAATCTAACTTTTGAGAGTATCAGAATTGGGGGGTCTAACGAGCTGGAACTTTGCTTTCAATTATTTCAGTCAATTTGAAAAAATTGTAGAAATTGCGCGAAGTCTGTTCACCCACCTCCTCTACTGAAAGCCCGCGCAATTCGCCGAGCTTGCGTGCGGTTTCCTTCACGAAGGCCGGCTCGTTGCGCTTGCCCCGGTGCGGAACCGGCGCCAGATAAGGCGAGTCCGTCTCAATCAACATGCGGTCGAGAGGAACCTGGAGGGCTGCGTCGCGAATTCGTAACGCTTTTGGGAAGGTTACGTTACCGGCGAAGGAGATCATGAACCCCATGTCAAGTGCGCGCCGGGCTTGGTTCCCGTTTCCAGTGAAGCAGTGGAGAATTCCGCCCAAGCCTTTGGGGGCCCACTGATCTTTGATCAGGCCAAGGCAATCCTCCCAGGCATTGTCGCTGCCATCCGACGGCCGGCAGTGAATCACGATGGGCAACTCTGCCGTTGCCGCTAGTTCCATTTGCCGCACAAATACCTGCTTCTGCGTTTCCCGCGGAGAATGATCGTAGTAGTAATCCAAGCCGATCTCGCCCCATGCGATTACCTTGGGATAACGCGCCAGTCGCTCCATTTCAGCGTACGCATGGTCGGAGGCCAACCTCGCTTCGTGCGGATGGATGCCGATGGTTGCATAAATGAACGGGTACTGGCCGGCAAGTTGAATCCCGGCGTCAAGCGTAGGAGGGCCGTCGCCATTGCCAATGGCGACCATCGTCTGCACTCCCGCTTCTCGAGCGCGAGCAATGACCTGCTCGCGGTCGGAGTCGAACTGCTTGCCGTCGAGATGTGCGTGAGAATCTATGAACATCTGAATCGGACCTTGGACCTTAGACCGCAGACGTTGGACCGTGGATTTTGTATCCGGCTTCGATTTTCGTTTTTAACGGTCCGAGGCCCAAGGTCTAAGGGCTAAGGTCCGAGGTCAGCATTTCTACTTTAATCGCGCCCCTACCGGCACATCTTCCAGAAAGCCCGCCAGCACTGGCTTTCCGCCTTCCAGCGATGCCGCTACGATCATCCCGTTCGATTCCATGCCGCGCAGTTTTCGCGGAGCAAGGTTGGCGACGATCACTACTTTGCGGCCCACCAGAGTCTCGGGCGCATAAGCGTCCGCGATTCCGGCCAGAACCTGGCGCACTTCGGAGCCAATATCGATTTCCAGCCGCAGCAATTTGTCGCCTTTGGGCACTCGCTCGGCAACCTTTACCACACCCACGCGCAATTCGATCTTGGCGAAGTCGTCGATGGTAATCTTCCCGCCGTCGGTCGCCGCAGGCGTTGGTATCGGGGCGACCGGCACCTTCGCTGCCGGCGGCGCTGCTGGTTCCTGGGCTTCCTCGACCACAGGACCTCTCTGCTGATCTTCCATCAGCTGCATCCTGTCGATAGCACTCTTGTCGGCGCGGGGGAAAACCGGACGCACCTCGCCAAGTTTCGTGCCTAGCCGCAACTGTCCCCAAGCCAGATCGGCCAACGCGAGTTTCTTGACGTCGCCAAGGCCCATCTGTTCCCAGATTTTGGCTGTTGCCTCGGGCATGACCGGATGCGCCAGCGCAGTCGCAATTCGCAGCGCTTCGGCTGATGTGTAGAGCACCGTGGCTAGCCGCGCCCGGCTCTCGTCGTCCTGTTTTTCGCCCAGCGACCACGGCTCGTTCTCGACAATGTATTTATCGACCGCTGCTATTAATGCCCACGCCGATTCCAATGCGCGTGAAAATTGGAACTGATCGAAGAACGTGCCAAATTCACAAATGGTTCTTCGAGCCGCCTCTGCAATCGCGTCGTCGGCGGCAGTTCTTGCGACCGAGTGTGACGGATAGGGCACCTCTCCCTTGAAGTACCGGTTGATCATGGTCAAGGTGCGGCTGGCCAGATTTCCCAGGCCATTGGCAAGATCGGAGTTGTAACGCTGCACCAGCGCGTCAAATGAAAACGATCCATCCTGCCCGAACACCACTTCGCGCAGCAGGAAATAACGGAGCGCATCGGCGCCCAGCACATCGAGAATCGTCTCCGTGCGCACGATGTTGCCGCGCGATTTCGACATCTTGCTCTCTTCAAACAGCAGCCAGCCGTGCGCCACGATCGTTTTGGGCAGGGCCAATCCCGCTGCCAGCAGAAATGCCGGCCAGTAGACACAGTGGAAGCGGACGATTTCCTTGCCGATCATGTGGACGTCGGCCGGCCAGTACTTCTTAAACGCTTCCTGCGCGCCGGTGTGAGTTGAGCCGTAGCCGATAGCGGTGATGTAGTTGGCCAGTGCGTCGAGCCACACATAGATCACGTGCTTGGGGTCGTCCGGCACCGGAATGCCCCATGAAAATGTCGACCGGCTGATTGATTGGTCGCGCAACCCCGAGCGCACGAATGAAATTACTTCATTGCGACGCGTCTCGGGGCGGATGAATTCCGGATTCGCATAGAGTTCCAGCAGTTTGTCCTGAAACGCCGACAGCTTGAAGAAGTAATTCTCCTCATGCACAGTCTCGGTGATGCGCCCACAAGTTGGGCAGGCATCGCCGGGCTGCGCGCCATCGACATAGAGTTCATCGGATACGCAGTATTGCCCCGTGTAAGTTCCCTTATAGATATAGCCGTTGTCACGAATCCGCCGAAACAATTCCTGCATGCGTTTCTTGTGGCGCTCTTCGGTGGTGCGGATGAAGTCGTCGTTCGAGATTCCCATCCGCTGCCACAGCTTCCGGAATTCAGCGGAAATTTCATCGGCATACTGCTGCGGCGTTTTACCTGCGGCGGCCGCGGCGCGCTCAATCTTTTGACCATGCTCGTCGGTGCCAGTCAGGAAAAAAGTATCAGCGCCCAGCAGTCGTTGCCGCCGTGCGATCGTGTCACAAGCGATCGTGGTGTAAGCATGGCCGATGTGCGGCCGCGCGTTCACGTAATAAATCGGAGTCGTGATGTAGAACTTTCTGGTCATGCGGATGGGATGGTCGCTCTCGGTTTTTGCGCAAAAATGTAAGCTCGACGGCTCTGATACTCAACCTCGGGCGCATAAGGTTCGCGCTCGATAATTTCTTCGATCTCGAAACCCGCTTCTCGCAGGTAACCCGTTACGCTTTCCAGGCGGAAGAAGTGAAATTCGAGCGCGGCCCCGGAGCCCCAAAGGTCTTCGACCTGCGACGTGTCTTCGCCGATATGGAAGCTGAGTAAAAGCCGGCCTCCGGGCACAAGTACCCGTAGCATCTCGTGCAGCGCCTGAACTAAATCGCACGGTGGCAGGTGTACGATCGCATAAAATGCCGCGATGCCAGCCCAAGAGTTGTCATTCACAGGGAGGGCCCGCATGTCTCCCGGATGGAATTCGATGCCCGGATTCAATTGCCGGGCTCGCGCAACCATTCCCGCGGACAAATCCATGCCGCAGACCTGAATTCCGCATTCGTGGAGATAACGTGCAATCTGTCCCGGGCCGCAGCCGAGGTCGCAGGCAACGCCCGCCTGTCGCACGCTCTCGGCGAAGCGGTCGAGCAGTCGGCGATCCAACGGCTTGTTCTTCAACTCGTCGTAAATACGTCGGGCATGCTCGCCGGCAACCAAGTCGTAGCCGGATCGAACATCGCTGATTTTCTCGCGGATCATCTGGTTGTGTCTTGATACTATTTTTGGCCGCCGCCGATGTAGGCTCGTGTTGCTTCCTGGAGCACTGTTTTGAGCGGCACGTGATGCTCTGCGGCTATGCGCCGGCAATCTTCATACTCCGGGGCGTAATTAGTGACCGTTCCATTCATGCTGGCTACTTTGATTCGAACCTCGCCCCATTGGGTGCTCACATTTTCCCAGCGGCGCGCCAGGGTCTGCCGCACTTCGTCTCGGCGTCGTACGCCCAGAGTGGTGGTCTCGGTGAAGATTAAGTGCGTCAACTTGTTCGCGTCCTCAGGTTTGCAAAGCACGGTGAGCAGCGTGCCGGGACGGTTCTTCTTCATCTGCACCGGCATGCCAAACGCGTCCAAAGCGCCTTCTTCGAGCAGGCGATCCATCACATATCCGAATACCTGCGGATTCAGATCATCGAGATTGGCTTCCAGAACAGTGACAGTCTCGGACGCGGTCCTTGCGGCCAGCGATGATGGAGCCTCACCTAGCGTCAATCGCACAACGTTCGGGTGTCCGGGGAACTCGCGCGATCCAGCGCCGTAACCCGATTTTTCAATTGTCATCGCCGGGAAGGGCGCAAAGCGTTTCACCAAAGTCTTCACAATCGCAGCTCCCGTGGGAGTCACCAGTTCCGCCTGCACGCCTGTCGAATACGCCGGCGCATCTTTCAGCAGTTCCACCGTGGCCGGAGCGGGCACAGGGAATGTGCCGTGCGCGCACTGGACCGTTCCACCGCCGACGTTCAAGGGAGAGCAGATGATCTCATCCGCTCCCAGAGCCTCCACCCCAACCGAGGCGCAAACGATGTCGACCATCGCATCTACCGCGCCTACTTCGTGGAAGTGAACCTTTTCGATGGAAGTGTCGTGAATCTTTGCCTCGGCTGCACCCAAAGCTTCGAAGGTCGCAATGGCGGTCTTTTTTGACGTGTCGCTGACCGCCGCCTTGCTAATGATTTCGCGAATCTCACTCAGCCGGCGGGCATGCCTGTGCGTGTGTGGCGCGGGCGCCCCCGCCCGCGAATGCTCGTGTTCAACAACATACTCATGCGTGTGATCATGGGCATGATCGTGTTCGTGATGATGAAGGTGGCCGTGCTCGTGTTTAGATTCCGCGGGCGCGGGCGCCCGCGCCACATCTGGTTTGGCCCAGTACTGCTCGCGCGGCAAATCTTTCTCGCCGTCCACCCAAACGTCCACCTTGGTCGCCGAAATTCCGCTGCGCACCACGCGCGAAATCTCCAGTCGCGCGCCTAAGCCCAGAGCGGCCACGGTCTCTTCCAGCAAACGCGGCGGAACTCCGGCGTCGATGAGCGCTCCTAGAAACATGTCGCCGCTCATGCCGGAAAAACACTCAAGATAGGCAATGCGCATATGAAAATCGTCGTTGGTCGTTAGTCGTTTGTCGTTGGGGTCAACGACCAAAGACTAATCACCAATGACGGAACTTTCATCATAGGGAACGGTTCAATCTCCGTCAAACGCGCGCCTGCTGCCCGCTCTGATAAAATCGCTTTTCTTCAACAGCCTAGAGGGACTTTTTGTATCGCCATCTGGAACATCGTCTTGCCCAGCGCGTGCTGGAGTGTCTGCAGCGTCGCTATCCCGGCGCCGTTTTGCCCAACGTCGTAATCGAACAGCCTCCAAAGGTCGAACTCGGCGACTTTGCGATTCCGATTTTTCCATTTGCCAAGCCCCTGCGGTCGGCTCCGCTGAAGATCGCAGAGACAATTGGCGCGGAGATTGGCGATATCGAGGGCATCGCTGAGATGCAGGTCGCTCCTCCCGGCTATCTCAACGTCAGGATTGACCGGGGATGGATGGCGGCTGCCCTCGCCGCTGACGCGAAGCCACCCGCAGAAATTCCGCACGGCAAGATTCTCGTCGAACATTCGAGTATCAATCCGAATAAGTCTGCGCACATTGGACACCTGCGCAATGCGATTCTCGGAGACACTTTTGTCCGGCTTTTGCGTTATGCGGGCAGAACAGTCGACGTTCAGAACTACATCGACAATACGGGCGTGCAGGTAGCAGATGTGGTGGTCGGTTTTACCCACATCGAAAAGAAATCTCGCGCGGACATCGAAGCGCTGACTCGGCAGCAGCGTTTCGACTACTACAGCTGGGATCTCTACGCGCGCGTCTCCCAGTGGTACGAAGCCGACAAGCAGAATCTGCAAGTGCGGCTGCAGACCTTGCACGCCATTGAAGATGCTGCGTCTCAGACCGCTGCTATAGCCGATTTGATCTCGGTGGCTGTTTTACGGCGCCATCTTGAGACGATGGACCGGCTCGACATCGAATACGACTTCCTTCCGCGGGAGAGCGAAATTCTTCACCTGCACTTTTGGGATGCGGCTTTCATCAAGCTGAAAGAAAGTGGTGTGCTGACCTATGAGACTGAAGGCAAGAACAAAGGCTGCTGGGTGATGCGCCGGGCCGGGACCGCAAAAACAACATCAACCACAGAAGTCACCGAGGGCACCGAAGACGACAAGATCACAGAGGAAGACCAGAAAGTAATCGTTCGTTCTAACGGGACCGTTGGATATGTCGGCAAGGACATTGCTTATCACATGTGGAAGTTTGGCCTGCTCGGGCGCGACTTCGGCTACCGCAAGTTCTACCGCTATCCCAACGGTCACGATTGCTGGATCTCGACGGCAGATGGAGAGAAAGATCATCCTCACTTTGGCGACGTCGCCGAAATCTACAACGTCATCGATGCCCGACAGTCTGAGGCGCAGAACACGGTGATCGAAGCGCTGCGCGGACTCGGCCACGGTGAGGCCGCCGATCACTACACGCACTTTTCTTACGAGATGGTTGCATTGACTCCGCGCTGCGCCGCCGAACTTGGCTACAACCTGAGCGACGAAGACAAGATGCGTTCCTATATCGAAGTCAGCGGCCGCAAGGGCTTCGGCGTTAAAGCCGACGATCTGCTTGATCAGCTAATTCTGGCGGCCAAGAAGGAAGTCGATTCGCGTCATCCGCAGCTTACGGATCCCGAACGCCAGGAAATCGCCACGCAGATTGCCATCGGTGCTTTGCGCTACTTCATGCTGAAATACACGAAGCAGTCGGTGATCGCTTTTGATTTCAAGGAAGCGCTGAGCTTCGAGGGCGAGACTGGTCCGTACGCCCAGTATGCAATTGTGCGGGCCGCCAGTATCTTCAAGAAAGCTTCTCTGGATCCCGATCGTAGCTTGATGGAATACGTGGTAAAGCCTGCGACGACGGCGATCGATGCGCAAGATCTCAGGACGGATTCTTATACAGATCGAGTCGGGGTCCGCATGGCGCACGTTCCCACCGGTATCACAGTCGGTTCTGACGACGCTGCTTCACAAGCGAGGAACCGGGCGCGCGCGATGGAGATGTTGAACACCAGAGTGGGTCTCCGCGCAACTCTCGCCCAATATCTTCAAAATGAGGCTGGCAACGAATTCTGGGAACTATGGCTCGCATCATCCAAGACGTCCTTCGTGATCGACAAATGTATTGCCACCACGGAGCCAGCGCACCTTGCGAAACATGTTTTCCAACTCGCCCAGCTTTTTAACACCTTCTACCACCGCCATCCCATCCTCAGCGAACCGGACGAGAAGCGGAAACAATTTCTGCTCGCCACCGTTGCTGTGGTGCGCCGCGAACTGATTCGGTGCTTGGCGGTCATGGGCATCGCCGTGCCGCCAGTCATGTAGATTCCTGCATCGCTCGCGCCGTATGGGCAACGTTCTTGCACGGTCGAAAGCCTCGATCTGCGCCGTCCCTCCGGCGTCCGCATCCAGATTTCTCAAGCGGAACCTGGCTGTTACTCACCGCCCTCGCTCAAACCTGCTAACCTTTTTTTCACTCACTGAAAGCACGTTTTGCTTCCGTTGCTCAGGAGCACAATGATGGAATTAACGGCTCGGCCCACCCTTGTCACAATTGCTTTCCTCGTTTTGTGTGGCACGACTCTGCCGCTTTTTTCGCAGGATACTTCCCCAACTACGCAACCCGCCGTTCCTGCCCATCGTCCGCGCATCGGTCTGGCCCTCAGCGGTGGTGGCGCGCTTGGCCTGGCCGAAATCGGCGTGCTCCGATGGATGGAAGAGAATCGCATCCCGGTGGACCGCATCGCTGGGACCAGCATGGGCAGTATTATCGGCGCGATGTATGCCACCGGCATGTCGCCTGCCGAGATACAGACGTTTGCGGAAAAGATTAACTGGTATGAGGCCCTCCTCCCCGAGCCGGTTTATACGCAGATGTCCTACCGCCGTAAGCAGGATCGGCGCGATTTTCAGATCAAAGCTCCCCTTGGCATCAAGCATGGTCTTAGGGGGCCGAACGGGTTCAACTCCGGCCAGGGTGTAGGGCTGTTGCTGGACCGCATCGCTTTCCCCGAGTCCGGTGCCGCCAGCTTTGACGATCTGCCCATTCCATTTCGTTGTGTCGCCACCGACATGCTCAGCGGCGAGGGTGTGGTGCTGCGCGACGGCCCGCTGGCCCAGGCCGTGCGTGCCTCGATGGCCATCCCCGGCGTATTTACCCCGGTAGAATTTAACGGGCGTGTGTTGGCGGACGGTGGTATGGTGCAGAACATTCCGGTTGAAACAGTCCTCGCAATGCATTCGGATGCCGTAATCGCGGTGGAGCTACGCCTGCCGCCGGGAACAACCACGCAACTGGAAACGATCACGGGCGTGCTCACCCGCGCGGTCGATGTCATGATCACGCAAAACGAACGGCGTTCCCTGGCGCTGGCCAAGGCCACTGTGACCATTGGTACGGGTGGTTTCGAAATCACGGACTATGTGCATGTCAGGGAACTTGTGGAGCTTGGCTATAGGAGCGCATCGCAACAGTCTGCGTCTCTGCTGCCTTACGCGATCCAGGATCCGGCGGAGTGGCAGCAGTATGTTACGGCCCGCGCAGCGCGCAAACATCATCCGCCCGACAACGTGGAGATAGTCGAAGTTACAGGCGCCGATTCAGACACCGACACCAGGGTCCAGCACCGGCTCACCAAGGCACTGCGAGGACCACTGAATCTCTCCAAACTCGAGACCCAACTTACCCGGATTGCAGGGGAAGGCGAGTTCGATCGTCTCGGCTATGAAGGTTTTACACAGAATGGGGTGCCCGCTGTGCGGGTTACGGCTCACGAGAAGTCTTACGGTCCTCCCTTCGTCGACCTTGCCGTCAACGTGGACGGTTCCGGTGTGGCTGCCTTCGATTTTTCGGCTGGTGCGCGAGTGACCTTCATGGACATCGCACATCACGGCGGCGAGTGGCGCAACGATCTTTTGTTCGGCTCCAGCAATCTGGCCGCGACCGAGTTCTACCAGCCTTTGGGCCAGTCGCACTTATTCGTTGCTCCGTTTGCTTTTGCGTCAAAGTTCGCGCGCAACTCGTTTACTGGCTTGACTCGCGTTGCGGTCTTCGGCGACGAGCGCGCCGGAGGCGGGTTGGACATCGGGTATGACTCGGGCCGCCGTAGCGAATTCCGGATCGGCTACGAACTCTTTGATGGAAAGTTGAGTCCGCAGATCGGAAACGCAGGTCTACCTATCGTTCACGGCAGCACCGGTGAATTCCGCGCGCGCTATGTCTGGGATGGACAGGATAGTCCCTCGGTGCCTGGCCGTGGTACCCGCATGGTGGCGACGATCTCGCGGGTGCTGCAAAGCCCCGGCTTGGCGCACCCGATTGGGCAACTCGATTTGCAGACTTCAACTTTTGTTCCGGTTGGGCCGAAGACTTCGCTGTTCTTCAACGTCTCCGGCGGCACCACCTTTCGCGGTTCCGCCGGACCGTTTCAGGTTTTTACGCTCGGTGGATCCTTCCGCTTGGGTGCGTACCTTCCTTACGAATTTCTGGGCAACCACTACGCGTACTCGTCACTCGGATTTCGCCGCGAACTCTACCGTCTGCCCACGCTGGTGGGAAGAAATATCTACTGGGGCGGATGGTACGAGGCGGGTACAGCCTTCGGAACCGCGACCAACGATCCGGGACCAATTGTGGTGCGCGGCACATTTAACCTTGGATTGATTGCGGACACCATCGTGGGCCCCATTGCTCTGGCGGGAAGTGTGAGCCCAACCGGACAGAGCCGAGTTAATTTCTCAGTCGGACGTTTGTTTTGAGCCATACGCAGATTGGTATACTTCGCTACCTGGCTCATCTCAACAAAACGCACGGAGGAAAATTGGTGCGCTCGTACACTCTGCGCTTCGTGCTCCCCTTGTTGCTCACGATCTCGGCCGCCGCACAACAAGCCTCGCCGCAACCCTCCGCCAAGCCTCCGTTCAAACTTCAGGAAGTCATGATTCCCGTGCGCGACGGAGTTCATTTGCAGACTGCGATTCTCACACCCGCGGACCAGAAGGGCCCGCTGCCGATTCTGTTTCGGCGTACGCCTTACGGCGTTCCCGAGAAACCACCCGAGCAGATACCTCCGTCTTTCAAGGAACTGGTGCAAGACGGCTACATCTTCGTCTTCCAGAATCTGCGTGGACGCTTCAAATCTGAGGGCGTGTTTAGCCTTTCCTCCTGGGTCGACTTAAATGATCCCAAAGCCACAAACGAAACCACTGATGCCTACGACTCAATCGACTGGCTTGTGAAAAACGTCCCTAACAACAATGGCAGGGTCGGGATGTTCGGCGTTTCCTACGACGGATTGACGACAGCGCTCACGCTGCTTCATCCGCATCCGGCGCTCATGGCGATCAGCGAGCAGGCGTCGCCCGTGGATCAATGGATGAACGACGATGACCATCGCTATGGCGCGCTGCGCGAGAGCTATGACTTTGAGTATGCGGTCATGGAGCAGGCTGACAAAAACAAAAACACGCACTTTGATTTTGAGACCTACGACACTTACCAGTGGTACCTCGACCTGGGCCCGCTTTCAAACATCAACGCGAAATATCTTCACGGCTCGATTCCTTACTGGAACTCGAGTGTGGAGCATCCTGACTACGACGACTTCTGGAAGAAAGAAGCGTGGGTCAGCCAGCTTCACGCCTCGACCGTGCCCAATCTGAATGTCGCAGGATTCTGGGATCAGGAAGATCCGTGGGGACCGTGGCAGATTTTTCGTCACGCCGAAGAGAGCGACCCGCAGCACACAAATTTCATCGTCGCCGGTCCCTGGTTTCACGGGGAGTGGCAGACGCCCAAAGGAGACAGCATCGGAATCATCCCGTTTGGCGGACACGAAACCGCGCGCGAATTTCGCGAGAATATCCAAGCACCCTTCTTTCGCTACTATCTGCACGGGCAGGGAGAGAAGCCGGCATGGAAGGCCAACACTTTTCAGAGCGGATCGAACACGTGGCACACCTACGCGGTTTGGCCGCCGAAGGAAGCTAAGCCGACAAGACTCTATTTGCATGCGGACGGGACGCTTTCGTTTACGGCTCCAGGCGCGGCCAAGACAGACCCGCCTTATCGTGAGTACATCTCCGATCCTGCAAATCCTGTGCCCTATCGCCAGCGTCCTATCTCGCCCACGTATCCGGGTGGCGACTGGCGCACTTGGGAGGTTGCCGACCAGCGCTTTGTCGATCATCGCCCCGATGTTCTGTCATTCGTCGGCGCACCGCTCGATCACGATCTAACCGTCACTGGCCCGCTGGCGGCGAATCTGTTCGCGACAACTACCGGCACCGACAGCGATTTCGTAGTCAAGCTGATCGATGTTTTTCCGGAGAACGTGCAGAAGAATTCCTGGTCTCTCGAAGAAGGACCAAAGCCGAGCCAATATGGGCAGTCTCTGAATGGCTACGAGCTACCGGTAGCGATGGAAGTAAGGCGGGGACGCTATCTGGTGAGTTATGAGAAGCCGTCTCCTCTCGTGGCGAACAAACCGGCGGAATGGAACATTCCCCTGCGCGATCACGATTACGTATTCCTCAAAGGGCATCGGATCATGGTCCAGGTTCAATCAACGTGGTTTCCCGTGATCGACCGCAACCCGCAGAAGTTTGTGCCGAGTATCTATCAGGTAGCTGCGTCTGATTTTGTACCCGCGACGCAGCGCATTTATTGCTCACCGGATATGCCTTCGCATCTCGTGCTGCCGATTATGCCTTAACAATCGGGGGTGACGCGGCGCATTCAAAATGAAAACGGCAGCCTCGCGGGCTGCCGTTCTAAAGTGAAGAGCCAAGAACCTACTTCATCGCATTAACACGAGCACCCAGCCGCGACTTGTAGCGCGAAGCAGTGTTTTCGTGGAGCGTCCCCTTCTGGATGGCTTTGTCGAGGGCGGAAACGGTCTGGCGATACGTCTGCTCCGCAGCCGCTTTGTCGCCTTTTTGGATGGTCTCTCGCAAAACGCGCAACTGGGTGCGCAGGCTGGAAGCGTTGGCGCGGTTGCGCACGGTGCGGCGTTCGGTTTGGCGCGCACGTTGCAGCGCCGAAAGATGGTTTGCCATAGCTGGTTCGTTACCTTCGTGTAGTCAGAGGAATATTCGGGCGGGTCCGAATTCCTTATTATAGGGGAGCACTCTCGACCGGTCAAACTCAGGAGGCTATGTGGAGACAGCCGCCCTCGGCTGTCGGTCGAGCATAGCGCGAGGACTTACAACCCAAGCACGACGGTTCTAACCATGACAGACGGACTCGATCGCCTGAAGGTTCTCATCAACTCGTCGACCCCCATCGTTGTGATGGAGACGTCGGAGGAGATGCACGCCGTGAACCTGGTGCGCGCGGCGTGCGGTGAGCTCAACATGGCGACCTTCGAATGGAGCATTGCCGACGGTCTGTTGCGCTCCGGGTCCAACACTCCGCCCGAAGGACAAAAGATGTCGCTGCAGGCCCGCATCGATCAGGCCACGAGCTGGACGCAGGACGGACACAGCCAGACGCAAACACGAACCTCCCTCAGCCCCGGAACTGCGGAAGCGACCAGATTGGCTCGTGCCATGGCGTCGTCCCTGGGAGCCGACACATCGGCCGCCGCCGTATCCGCCATCTACAACACGCGGGAACCGGTGCAGGCATTGGCCAACATGCAGTCGATGACGGTCGAAGCTGTCTTCATACTGAAGGATTTTCACCGTCACATGGATGATCCAGTCGTGGTGCGCCGACTGCGCGACGTGGGGCAGAAATTCGCAACCAACCGGCGGACGGTGGTAATTACCGCGCCCGAAATTGCGGTGCCGCCGGAACTGGCTACACTAGTGGAATATTTCGATCTCCCGTTGCCCGATCGCGACCGCCTGCACGAAATCATTCACGACATGTTTACCCGGCTCTCCAAAACTTACACGTTGAAATTGCAACTCGATGCGGCGGGTGTGGATGCGATGTCCGCCAACCTGCGCGGCCTGACCGAAGAGGAAGCCGAGCGGGCTATTTCGCAGGCTCTGGTCACCCGTTATGCTCTGTGTCCCGAGAGCGTTACGGATGTCCTTGAGGCCAAGAAGCAGCTGCTGAGGCATTCCGGCATGCTTGAGTTCATCGAAGCCTCCGACAACATGGGCGCAGTCGGCGGCCTCGAGAACTTGAAGCACTGGCTGAGACAGCGCCGGGGAGCCTGGGAAGATGCGGCTTGCGAATTTGGGCTGGAGCCGCCGCGCGGAATGATCATCCTCGGCGTGCAGGGATGCGGCAAGTCGCTTTGCGCGCGTGCTGTTGCCGGAGAGTGGAAACTGCCGCTGGTGAAGTTCGACACTTCCGCGGTCTACGACAAGTACATCGGCGAAACTGAAAAGCGCATCCGCAAAGTTTTTCAGGTGGCTGAGGGACTTGCGCCGTGCGTCCTGTGGATCGACGAGTTGGAAAAAGTGTTTGCCGGGAGCGGCCCCGATTCCGCCTCGGCCGACGCTGGCGTGTCCTCACGCCTGCTGGCGTCGTTTCTATCGTGGATGCAGGACCGCAAGGCAGCCGTATTCGTCGCTGCCACGTGCAACAACGTAACCGTGCTGCCGCCGGAATTAATCCGCAAAGGTCGTTTCGATGAATTGTTCTTTGTCGACCTGCCCAGCCAGGCTGAGCGCGAGCAGATCTTCTCGATCCAACTGGCGAAGCGCAAGCGCAATCCTGCGGATTTCGATCTGGAGAAGGTTGCCGCCGCCGCGAAGGGATATTCCGGCGCCGAAATCGATGCCGCCGTACAGGGCGCGCTCTACGCCGCCTATTCTGAAAAGAAGCCGCTCTCTACACAGTCGCTGCTAGACGCCCTGGCCCAGACCGTCCCGCTTTCCACCACGCGCGCGGAGGAAATCGCCGCCCTGCGCGAATGGGCTCGGACCAGGGCCGTTCCAGCGTCAGTTCGCGATACTGGCGTGGTCACGACGTAAGGTTTCCCTGTCACAGTCTTGACTACAGTTAGCCTCCCATTGACTCCCTCTCCGACCCGCGTTACGCTTTACTTAATGGCAGTGACTTGCCCTCTGGGCATGCGCATTCCGGTTGGTCCCGTCTTCCAGCGAAACCTTGTTCTGTTCCTGACGTGGAGCAGGCACAGGTGTACCTCAATGTCCGCCACCGCTGGGCTTTGCCTGGCCGGACAGCCGCGGGCGGCTGTCCCCACATTGCTTGCCGGTCCGGGTCAGAAACCCGGGCCCAAAAAGGCATAAACCGAATCTAGGCAGAACCAAAGAATGAAGAAGAGCATCGGGGTTAGCCCCAACATCGAGACACTTTTCGGCACGCGCGACGAGAATGTGCGTTTGCTGGAAGACGGCCTCAACATCACCATCAATCTGCGGTCGAACGCCATCGAACTGGAAGGCGCGGCCCGCGATGTGGCGCGCGCCGAGCAGGTCTTTGCTGACTTCGAGACTTTGCAGCGCTCTGGCTATACCTTTAACAATGGCGACCTCAACAGTATGCTGCGCGTGCTCACTTCGGACCCCAACACTACTCTCCGCGGATTGGCGGATGCTGGCCGCCAGCGCTCGTTCGGACGCCGCACCGTGCAACCCAAGAGCAGCAACCAACGTCGCTACCTCGAGGCCATCGAGGGGCACGACATGGTGTTTGGCATTGGCCCGGCCGGCACCGGGAAGACTTACCTCGCCGTCGCGATGGCGATTTCCGCATTGCTGGCCAAGCGCGTGAACCGCATTATCTTGGCGCGTCCGGCGGTGGAAGCGGGCGAGCGGCTGGGATTCTTGCCGGGCACGTTGCAGGACAAGATTGATCCCTATCTCCGACCGCTTTACGACGCCTTGTATGACATGCTCGACCCCGAGAAAGTGGATCGCTACCTGGAAAAGAACGTCATCGAAATTGCTCCGATTGCTTTCATGCGCGGGCGCACGCTGAACGATTCGTTCGTTATCCTCGACGAGGCGCAAAATACGACTTCCGAGCAGATGAAAATGTTTGTCACCCGCTTGGGTTTCAACTCGAAAGCGGTGATCACCGGCGACGTCACACAGATCGATTTGCCCAACGCGCGGCGCAGCGGGCTTTTGGAAGCGATGGATGTGCTGAAAACCGTGGACGGGTTGGCATTTTGTCACTTCGACGAAACCGATGTGGTGCGTCATCATCTGGTGCAGCGGATCGTTCGCGCCTACGACGAGCACAAGACGCGCGTCGCCGAGCAGCAGTTGCTCTTGCTGGGCGAACCCCGGCATGCCGACGCTGCGAGCGCAGAAAAACAGGCGGCGGCAGCCGCGCAGGCGGAGAAGGCTACGTCCGCCGAAGCCAAAGGGTAGCGCTGTACTTTGTTTGGCGGGGGGCCTGACCTGGGCCCTCCTGTTTGATTTTGCGCCGCGCGCCGAAGAAAGGCTGTTAAGAACAGCTTGGTGATTCTGGAAAAGAAAGTCGCGGGATTGAACGTAGACGCACTGGGACGTTTCGTCTTGCGGGCGCGAAACGCCCTAGGCCTGAGGGGACAAGTGAATGTGTTGGTGACCAGCAGTGCGGTCGTGCGCTCGCTGAACCTTCGGTTTCGTCGGCAGAACAAGGCGACGGATGTGTTATCGTTTCCACTAACATCCTCGACCTCCGAATCTCGCAAAGCACCCAAACTGGCGGGCGAAATCGCCATCTCCGCCGACATTGCACTGCAAAATTCTTTCCGGCTCGGACATCCCGCAGCTCAGGAGATTAAGATTCTGGCGCTGCACGGAATCCTCCATCTGGCGGGCTTTGACCACGAGCGCGATAATGGTGAAATGGCGCGCAAGGAAGGCAAGTTGCGCCGGGCGCTAGGGCTGCCGGCTGCCTTAATAGAACGAGTGACGCCCGATCGAGCCCAGTTCCCCCGTGGGCGATTCACGAAACCGCGGCAGCGCGCAACGCAGGCCAAAAGGACGCGGAGGATGGCATGAATTACGCCGTCGCCGTCGCGCTTCTTCTCTTGCTCGGTCTGCTGACGCTAGTGTCTTACGTCGATCGCGTCTATCAGGAAGTCGGAAAATTCCTCTCTCGCGAATTTCAGGACAACATTGACGTTTTCGAGCGGAAGATCGAACCCGAGCTGGGAGGAGCTCGTCCCCGAGCCGCACTCTCCATGGCGGTGCTGACGCAACTTACTATGGCGACGATTGCCTTCGTCATAGGCTTTCTGGTTTTCAACGACCAGTCGTGGAGCATCTACGAAATTCTGCAGGCGGCGATCAGCCTGATTCTGATCGTCATTGTCTTCAACCGCTTTCTTCCGTTCGTATTTTTTTCGCGCACCAAGGGCGAGTGGTTGATTCACTTTACGCTCGTGCTAAAGATGCTGATCTACCTGGTAATGCCGGTAACGATTGTGCTGGGTTTCCTGCAGTCGGTGGCTTCGCTGACCAAGCAGAACACCGCCGAACAGCCCGAAACCTCGGCTGAGGCCGTGGATGCCTTGATTGAGGCGGGCCAGGAAGAGGGAATCATTCAGGAAGGAGACCGCGACCTGATCCAGTCGGTGGTTGAATTCAGCGGCAAGACCGTGCGCGAGGCGATGCAGCCGCGTCCCCAGATGTTTGCCGTCCCCAACGATACTACGGTCGAGCATTTCATCGAATTGCTGCGGGTCAAGCACTACTCGCGTGTGCCCGTTTATGAACGCACCATCCACAACATCAAAGGGATCGTCTACACGCAGGACGTGTTGCAAGTGCCTGACAGCGAAGCCCACGTCCGCGTCGTAGAGACGATCATGCGGCGCGACGTCTATTTCGTGCCGGAGAGCAAGTTGGGCAGCGATCTGTTACGTGAAATGCAGACCCAGAATATTCGCATGGCGATCGTGGTTGACGAATACGGCGGCGTCGCCGGACTGGTCACCATTGAAGACCTGGTAGAAGAGATCGTTGGTGAGATCCGCGACGACCATGAAAAGCCGGAGATCGTACGGGAAGGTGAACGTTCGTTCATCGTTGCCGGCGGAATGGACGTAGACCGTCTCGATGAGCTTTTCGGCAGCAAGCCAGAAGGAAAAGAGTCGGCCACCATTGCGGGCCTGGTCAGCGAACTCGCAGGCCGGATTCCCCGCAAGGGCGAGGTCATTCAGGACGACGGCTTGCGCTTTGAAATCCTGGAGTCCACAGACCGCAGGGTGGAGCGAGTGCGAGTCAGTGCAGTGCAACCTCAACAATTGAAATTAATATAACAACACCTTCTAGCTGCTAGCTTCCAGCAACGCCCGCCGATCGTTACACTCAAAATCTGAGGATTACGGCGAATGGAACAACGCGTGAGCATCGTCACGCTGGGCGTGGCAGATTTAAAGCGCAGCAGGGAATTCTACGAGCGCCTCGGATGGCGGCGGTCCATGTCTAACTCTGAAGGCATCGTGTTTTTCCAGGCTGGAGGCGTGGCGCTTGCCCTGTATCCACGGGTGGAGCTCGCAAAGGAAGCGAATGTTCCTGCTGATGGCGATGGTTTCAGTGGAGTTTCGCTCGCCTATAACACGCGCCATCGTCATGAAGTTGACACGACGCTCGAAGATGCCAAAAGAGCAGGCGCCAAGATGCTCAAACCCGCACGGGAAGCCTTCTGGGGCGGCTACTCCGGTTACTTTCCGATCCAGACGGGTTCCTATGGGAAGTCGCATGGAATCCGTTCTTCGCCATCGCCCCGGACGAAAGCATTCGAATTCCTGAATAGTCCGCCATAAAAGCAGTTCGTGCAATTCCCCTAAGCAAGATTCGGTCGGCGGCTTGGAGGCGCCTCCATTCGTACTCTAAGATGAAGGACGTGCCGCAAGCCTAGCTGTAGCCAGAAGCTAGCAGCTGAAAGCGAATTCTCATGCCATTCCGCTCCGGTTTCGTTTGCATTCTTGGCCGCCCGAACGCAGGCAAATCCACGCTGCTCAATGCGCTCGTCGGAGAGAAACTGGCGATCATCTCGCCCAAGCCTCAAACCACGCGCAACCGCATCCAGGGCTTCGTCCACTTTCCGGAGCGAAAAGGCAAAGGAAACGACGGTGGGCAGATCGTGCTGGTCGATACTCCCGGAGTCCACAAGCCGGACAGTTCACTCGGCCGAAAAATGATGGTCGAGGTGCGCGAAGCACTGGAGGGCTGCGACCTCGTGCTGATGATCATGGATGCGACGCGCAAGTTCGATCCCCGCGACCAGTTTGCGCTCGATTTGCTGCGAGGCACGAAGGCGAAGGCATTTTTGCTCCTGAACAAGGTGGACTTGATCCGCGAAAAATCGAAGCTGCTGCCTCTCATCGAGCAATACCGCAAGCTCTACGACTTCAGCGAAGTAATCCCCATGTCTGCGCTGAAATGCAAGGGCCTGGATACCCTCTTGGAGAAGGTGATTGCGGCGCTACCGGCTGGCCCAGCGTACTTTCCTGAAGATCAAATCACCGATCAGCCGGCGAGGTTCATGGCAGCGGAAATTATTCGTGAGCAAGTGCTGTTGAACACTAGCGAAGAGATTCCTTATGCGACCACCGTAATCGTCGATGATTTCGAGGAAGGCGCCAGGCTCACTCGGATCGCAGCGACCATCTATTGTGAGCGCGAAGGGCAGAAGGGCATCCTGGTCGGCAAGGGCGGCAAAATGCTGAAGAAGATCGGCACTTCTGCCCGATTGCAGATTGAGCGCATGCTGGGAATGAAGGTTTTTCTCGAGCTTTACGTAAAGGCCGAACCAGGTTGGCGGGATTCACGGCGCTTTGTGGAGGAACTCGACTGGCGCCGCCAACTGGAACATAGAATGCTGGAAAATAGCGTGCAAGAGCAAGCCGCAGAAACGATCAGAATTGTTGGGGAGAAAGGAAACGATACAGAAGGCTAGGGTTTGTTATGGTTGCGACGCCTCGAATAGCGCCTGCCGTTGCCGGATTTGATCCATGCCGCTAAAATCGACATAGGCCGTGCTTCCACGGGCGGACTCAGACGAGCGACCAACCATGGAATCTGGGACCTCCGAGGAACACTTCCCGGAGCATGATTTCGATCCAGAAAAGCTGAGCTTGCGAGTGCGGGTCACGCTCGCAGCCGACCGGAAGTCCGTGGACCCGGTCGTGGCTCAGGTTATGCGCGCGGTCCGCGACACGAAATGCATTGACGGCAAGGAAGATGCCATTGAACTTGCCTTGCAAGAGGCTCTGGCCAACGCCGTGATTCATGGCGCCAAGGAAGACCCCAGCAAAATCGTAGAGTGCGTGGTAGCTTGTGACGAGCAACGCGGGGTTCTCATCATCGTGCGCGATCCCGGGCCGGGGTTCGATCCCAAGACGATACCGAGTTGCACTATGGGCGAGAATCTCTACTCTAATCACGGCCGCGGAATCTTCCTCATCAATCAACTGATGGATGAGGTCGAGTTCCATAAGAATGGAACCGAGATTCACATGGTGAAGCGGTAGGTTTCTCCGGGCGCGCTCGGCGCGCCGCACACAAGTTCTGAGGTGAAGGAAAAGTTTAGATGCGGAAGCAAAAAGGATTCTCGCTGATCGAACTTCTGATCGTGGTCGCTATTATTCTGATCATCGCGGCGATTGCGATCCCTAACTTGTTACGCGCCAAAATGGCCGCCAACGAGTCCGCAGCAGTGGGCGCCATTCGCACCATCACCACCGCCGAAATCAGTTATAGCTCAGCCTATCCCTCGGTTGGCTATGCTCCCAGCTTGGCCGCGCTGGGCGGAGTGGCCCCCTGCACGCCCAGTCCTGCCGGTGCGTGCCTGATCGACAGTGTGCTGTCGAGCGGCAGCAAGGCCGGTTACAACTTCGCTGCAGTCGGCACGGGCGGTCCCCCAGCTACGGAGTACTACGCGGCGGGAGTTCCGGTTACGTTTAACCAGACAGGTGTCCGCAGCTTTTGCGCAGTCGAGGATGCAACAATTCGCGTCGACCCGACTGGAGCCGCAATCGCCAGTGAAGCTGCCTGCCAGGCACTGGCACCGCTTCCGTAAGCTTGCTGGTTGAAGCTGTTCGGGTTTCCCATCCTAATTTGTAAGGGTACCAGCGTCACCTGATCCGCCATCCGTCCGGTGATAACCTTACGAGATGCCACACGATCTTTACGTAACCCCATCTTCCAAGCCTGCTCGATCTCGCGTAGCGGTTGTATTCGCTCTGGTGTTGGGACTGTTTCTCGGCGTGATCTTTGTCGGATCGATGGGAGGGCTGCTGCTCTCCCGACATTCGGGTCGGAGTCTATTGAATCGTATGTGGTCGGCGGTCACGGGCAGGACCCTGAGCATCGATTTAAGCCAACCGACCGTGGTCGATCGCATCCAGCGCCTGCAGCGGCTGGAGACGGTGGTTTACACCATGGACAAGATCGTGTCCGGCGCGAAACAACTTTCCTTCTTCCCGGATTTTCTGGCTGGAGATCGCTTGTTGATGTTGGTGCACGGCGAGGTTGTCGCCGGGATCGACTTCTCGAATCTAAAGCCTGGGGATGTCAGGATCGAGGGCAAGCAGGTTCATCTGCATCTTCCCGCTCCGCGGGTGTTCAGTACGCGCATCGACAGCGCGAGGACCCGTGTGTATTCCAGGCAAACCGGTTTACTGGTACCCACCGACCCGAATCTGGAAACCGAAGTGCGCCAGGCAGCGGAACGCCAGCTACAAGAGTCTGCGATGGCCGATGGCATTTTGCGAACCGCCCAGCAGAATGCGGCCTCAACGATTACCAGCCTCTTGCACGGGTTGGGATTCGAGACGATTGAGTTCGACTAACGGAAGTTTTTATAAACTGGCGAACTCCAGCAGAACTATTTCTGGATTCGAGCCCAAACGCAATGGTGGTCCCCACGTCCCCGCTCCGCTCGAAGTGTAGACCTGCATCTTACCGATTCGGCTTAAACCGTATACAAATTGACGGTAAATTCGGCGCGCCATCCAACTCCAGGGTATGAACTGGCCGAGATGCGTGTGCCCAGAGAGTTGCAGGGAAACGCCCGCAGCCTCAGCGATTTCCGGGCGGTCAGGAGCATGCGTCAACAGGATGCTCGCTCGATTGCGGTCCAAGCCGATGCTGTGTAGGACGGACGCAAAAAGGCCGTCTTGTCGGGCATTCCGATAGGGCACGCCAATAATCTGCAAACCGTCTACATCCACCTTCTCATTGTGCAGCACGCGTACGCCGGCGGCGGCAATGGCGCCAAGATATTTGCGGTCGTCTCCAAACTGCTCATGATTTCCTGCGACAAAATATACGCCCTTCGGCGCCGTCAACCGGTTCAAAGGCGCCGCTGCCCGCGTCGCGTCAATCGCCGTCCCGTCATACAGGTCACCGGCAATAAAGATGGCGTCCGGTTCTTCCTTCAAAATCGTCGCAACCAAGCGTCGCAGAAACCGTCCATTTCGCACGTGTCCCAGGTGCACATCGCTGATGAGCGCCGCCTTTCGCCCGTGCCAGGCCGCCGGCAAATTCGCCAGTCGCACCGTTGTGCGCGTGATTCGAGTCCAGCCCGCGTTGAAAACTCCGTAGATTCCCGCCATGATCGCGGCGCCGAACAGTGCTTCCACGATCCGATGAAAGTTAACCGCCAGCCCAGCCAAGTTTGCCACTTCGAGAGTTATCCACGAGGAAACTGCCGCGACAAACAGGAACGTGAGCAGACCGATCCAGACCGCAGCAGCCTTGTACAAGGCGCGCACAGCCGCATTCGTGTAGCGAAAAGCCAGTAGTGAAGCGGCGACGAAGCTTACCGACAAAAGGCCGAGGATGAGCCCGATCCAGGTCGCTCCTGGCGAATGAGTCGCTCCTGGCATAAACATCCAAGTCTCATACAGCAGGTAATGGGTCAGAAAAAGTATTGACTGGACAACCAAGATGAAACCGATAAGCCCTTTTTGCACTCGCATGGAACATTAGATTCACCAAACCGAAATTCGATTGTGGGTCCAACTCGAAAAAGAGGCAGAAGTAGCGCAGTCCCCCCCGGTCTACGCCGAGGTTTGCCAAAAAGCGCCTGCGGCGTGCAAAGTGGTGTTCATGCCCGAATTGCCTGATATCGCCGCCTATATCACCGCGCTTGCCCCTCGCATCGTCGGGCAGCCGCTAAAGCACGTGCGGCTGAACAGCGCCTTTCTGCTGCGAACGGCGAAACCGCCGCTGGCCAGTGTGGAGGGCCGTACCGTTCGCGAAATGCGGCGGATTGGTAAGCGCATCGTATTCGGATTAGAGAATGACCTCTGGCTGGCGCTGCATTTGATGATCGCCGGACGGCTGCACTGGCACGCCCCGGCAGCCAAACTGGCCGGCCGCCGAAGTCTTGCCGCCTTCGATTTTCCCGATGGTTCTCTGGTCCTTACCGAGGCGGGCACAAAACACCGCGCTTCATTGCACGTGCTCCAGGGCGAGGATAACTTGCGCTCCATCGATCCCGGAGGAATCGACATCTTCTCCAGCGACCTCAATTCGTTTCGTGCCGTGCTCACCGCCGAGAATCACACGCTCAAGCGTGCGCTGACCGATCCTCGCCTGATTAGTGGTATCGGGAATGCCTATTCGGATGAGATCCTGCACGCGGCGCAACTGTCTCCCATTGCGCTCACGCAAAAACTAAAGCCCGAACAGTGGCAGAGATTATTCGCTGCCACCCGCCACACGATTCAATATTGGCTCGACAAGCTCCAGGCCGAAGCGAAGACCGCGTTCCCGGAAAAAGTCACGGCGTTTCGCAAGGGAATGGCAGTTCATGGGCGGTACGGCGAGCCTTGTCCAAGATGCGGCGACAAGGTTCTGCGAATTCGTTATGCCGACAAGGAAACAAATTACTGCGCGCGCTGCCAGACCGGTGGGAAAGTTCTGGCGGATCGGAGTTTGTCGAGGCTCTTGGGATCGGACTGGCCCCGAACGTTGGACGAGTTGGAAGCTCTCAAGCGCCGCTAATCAGGCTTCCGGCGCGCGGCTTCCGGAAAGCATTGAAGCCGAAAGCTCGATTCCGAAATCCGAAAAGCCGCCTTCACTCCTTCGCCGCGATCGCCAACGCCTTCATCTTCCGGTAAAGATGGCTGCGCTCCAGCCCAAGCACCTCTGCCGTGCGGCTTACGTTGCCGTGGTTCTGGTCCAGTGTCTTCAGAATGTAGTCGCGTTCGTAGGCGTCGCGGGCCTGATGCAGCGTGGAAAATTCACTCTTGGGCGCGCGCCGACTGCCTTCGCGATACACCAGCGGCGGCAGATGCTTACTGTCGAAGCGCGTCGTGGTAGGGTTCATGATCACGATACGCTCTATCACATTGCGCAATTCGCGCACATTGCCCGGCCAGGAGTAACGCATCAGTATCTCGATGGCGTCGTCGCTGATTTCTCGCGGCCGGCGCCCATACGTCGCCGCCAGTTCCTTCAGAAAGTGTCGCGTGAAAAGTGGAATATCTTCCTTTCGTTCACGCAGCGGCGGAACAAAAAAAGGAATCACGTTGAGCCGGTAGAAAAGATCTTCGCGGAAGTTGCCCCGCGAGATTTCTTCATCCAGATCTTTGTTCGTCGAGGCAATCACGCGAACATCGACCGTGATCGTTTCGTCGCTGCCCACGGGCGTAAAGCGCTGCTCCTCGAGCGTGCGCAAGACTTTCGATTGCGTCTTCAAGCTCATGTCGCCGACTTCATCGAGAAATAGCGTGCCGCCATGAGCTCGCTGAAACTTTCCTTCCTTGTCGGCCGCCGCTCCGGGAAACGATCCCTTGCAGTGGCCAAACAGTTCGCTCTCGATTAGATCTTCCGGAATTGCGGCGCAATTGACCTCGACGAAGGTTTCGTCTTTGCGCAGGCTCTGGCCGTGGATTGCATGGGCCACGAGTTCTTTCCCTGTGCCGGATTCTCCGTAAACCAAAACGCGCCCGTTCGTCGGTGCCATCAACCCAATTTGCTGGCGCAAAGCCTTCATCGGGATGCTTTCGCCGACGATGATGCTCTTCACCTGAAGCTGTTTTTTCAGGTCGACGTTCTCCCGGTGCAACTTCTTGGATTCGATGGCATTCTTGACCAGGATCAGAGTCTTTTCCAGGGAGAGCGGTTTTTCCAGGAAGTCATACGCGCCCAGTTTCGTCGCGCGCACCGCAGTCTCGATGGTTCCGTGGCCGGAGATCATGATTACTTCGGGAGGATTGTCGAACTCTCGAATCCTTTCCAGGATCTCAAGGCCGTCGACGCCGGGCAGCCAGATGTCGAGCAGCACCACGTCGAATGCGGCCTTGCGCAGCAAGTCCAGGCACGCCTCGCCGCTGCCCACAGAAGAGGTGGCGTAGCCTTCGTCGGCCAGGATGCCAGACAGGGAGTCGCGAATTCCCGCTTCATCATCAACGATGAGGATGTTAGGCATGTTGGACGGTAGCGGCGGCGGGCACGGCCTCCAGCACAACCGGGAGTTCAACGATGAAACGCGTTCCCACGGGATGGTTCTCTTCTACGCGGATCGAACCGTGATGATCTTCCACGATGCGGCTCACAATGGCCAAACCTAGGCCCGTGCCGCGCTTCTTGGTGGAGAAGTAGGGCAGGAAGAGTTTTTCCTTGAGTTCGCGAGTCACGCCGTGGCCGGTGTCGGCAACGGTGATCTCCACTGCGTCGCGGGTCGCCACCAATGCAGTCGAAATTTCAATCTCGCGCACCACGGAGTCTTGCGATGCCTCGGCCGCGTTGTCCACCAGGTTGGCTACAGCGCGCTTGATCGCTTCGCTGTCGGCCATGACCTTGGGAAGATCGGCGGCCAGCGATTTGTGAAGATCGATTCCATCCAACCGGCCGTTGAACATCGAGAGCGCATTCTCGATAACTTCGTTGATGTCGGCCGGCTGCGGTTTGGCAACCGGGAAGCGAGCCAGCGTGGAGAACTCATCTACCAAACGTCGAACCGTCTCAACCGCGCCAGCAATCGTTTCCGCGCAGGAACGTACCACGCCCAGCGACGCAGGATCATTTGGCGTAGCACGGTCGAGATGCCGTTGAATGCGCTCCGCCGACAGCGCGATGGGCGTCAACGGATTCTTGATTTCATGCGCCACACGACGAGCCACTTCCCGCCATGCCGCCTGCTTCTGAGCTTTCAGCAGGTCGGAGAGATCTTCAAACACGACGACATAGCCGGAGCCTTCGCCCTGATGCCTCAGAGTGGCTACGGTCACGGCGACGTTCAAGGATACTCGAGGCAGTTGGATCTGCATCAGGCTGGTCGTCATGCCCATGCGATCGGCGCGCCGCAGCAGCGGTTCAAAATCCTCAAGAACCTCGGCGGGAAAAACATCCTTCAAAGACGCTCCGCGGAGAATCTGAGGACCGGTGTCGTGTCCGGCATCGGGATGAAACATGCGCAGCAACGCCTGATTGACGTGCGTCACCTGACGACCGGCATCGAGCGACAGCACACCAGTGGGAATACTCTCGAGGATGGTTTCCATTTGACGCCGGCGTTGATCGAGTTCGGCGTTGGCTGCGCTTAGGTCCCGGCTGGAAGCCTCCAGCTGGCGCCGGCTGCCCTCGAGATCTTCCGCCATGCGGTTGAAGGAGCGCACCAGGTCGCCAATTTCGTCGGCGGCGCTCAGCGGCACGCGATAATCGAGACGCCCGCGTGAAATCTCCTGCGTCGCTTCGGCCAGCGCGGATAGCGGCCGCGTCACGATCTTGGAAAGGAACAAAGCAAGCCAAGTGGTGACGAAGAGCACGATCATCGTGAGCAAGAGCAGCAAGCCCATGTATGTGCGCCGCACGAGTTTCCGCTCACGGGCCAGATCATAGTAGCGTTGCTGGCTGGCTTCGACCTGTCGCACAGTTTGCGAAAATTCGCGAGGGAGTGGAATCGCCACGAGAATCAACCCTCCGCCCTGCACAGGAGCACTGGCCAGGGTGTAGTCGACTTGTTGCCAGGTAAACTGTGCGGGATGACCCGAAGCCGCCTCCGACAATGGCAGTCTGGATTTCAGGACAGGCCACGGCGCAGGCAAATTGAAACTTGCTTCTGCGTTGCCGTCGCGAAGCGCCAGTGCAAATCCGCCTTGCAGAGTTTGTTCGCGGCCCTGAAACTCCGTCACCACACCCGAAAACCCGCGCCCTGAGAAGCCGCGCTCGATCTCCGGAGATCCCGCAATGGAAGACGCTTCCGACCGCGCGTTCTGCATGGCATAGTTCGCCAGTAGCGTAGCCATGGCATGGGTATCTGCGCGTACTTCCTCCACTGGAGTTGAGAACCACTTGTCGATCGAGCGGTTCATCAACCCGTAGGCGAACCAGTACATGACCATCACCGGTAGGGAAGAGAGCAGAAGTGCACCGGCCACCATGCGCGTACGAAACTTCGAACCCAGCACGCCGAGGCGCCGTTCGGCAAACAGTTTCAGCAGATTTCGTAGCAGAACAAATGTGAGCGCAACGAAAAGCAGGAAAATGAGAGCCGAGAGAGCTGCAAAGACAATAATGTCTTCATTGTTTCCGGGACGCAGGAAGGTCAGATCAAAGGCAGTTTGCGACACCAGGATCGCAAGCAAGAGAAAAACGGAAATCGCGAGCAGGATGATGACTTGCTTGCGATGCGAAGTCTTCTCTGGCGGAATTGAGTTCGACTGTGCCACTGGAGTTTCCGCGTACAGGCGCTTCCTGTCCGCGTTCGACACGGAAACGCCAACACGAGACACTCATTATAGATGCATCGTGGCGGACCCAAGCTGCATTTGCGCACTGCGACCCTGTTCCGTTATCAGCTGAAGTGCTTAAGACCGGCGAGGCGTCATTAGGGCTTTAACGCCGGCGATTCCGTGGGTTCGAGATCTCTTCAAGCATGACGTCGTAAGCGGGCTTCGGCTTATAGATGCGGTCAAACGGCAGCGCTGCACCGCGCGCACCGTGCGAGTGGGACCCAATCCAGGAGTACTTGTCGGTGAATCCCCAGGTCTGAATCGCGGTGCAGCCGGCATTTTGCAGACACGCCCGTACCACCCCGCGGTATACCTCAGCCTGCCGAAGAAGATCGTCGGTCTGCGCCTGGCCGCTGGAGTCCACTGGCAGGGACACGTCGAATTCAGTGATGTGCACCTGAACTCCCAACGCCGTTAGACGGGCGATATTAGCGGCAATCGCTGCAGTATCAAAATCAAGCCGCGAGATGTGTAACTGCAGACCGATTCCATCGATGGGCACACCGCGATGCTTGAAATCCTTCACCATCGCGTAGATGGCATCCGATTTCGGGTTGAGCCCCTCGCCCTCCGCTTCGTTGTAAAAGAGGAGCGCTTGTGGGTCGGCCGCATGGGCCCAGCGGAAAGCTTGCTCGACAAAGGCCGTGCCCTTATCCGACAGTCCGATGCCGGGCAGGTTGTACCAGAGCGAATCCTTGACATGGCCTTTCGCATCCAGAGCCTCGTTCACCACATCCCAGGCGAAGACCTGGCCAGCGTAGTGCTTCATCACTGTTGTGATGTGCTCTTCCAACAGGTGCGACAGTTGAACTGGCGTGAAGTTGCCTTGGACGAGCCATGCGGGATTGTTGTGATCCCGTACCAGGCAGTGTCCGCGAACCTTCATGCTGTGCGCCTGCGCGAAGCGGACAACTTCATCGCCCTCACGGAAGTCGAATGCCCCGGCGTCCCGCCGCACGATCCACCACTTCATTACGTCCTCAGGCTCGACCATGTTGAATTCGCGAGCCAGGGCAGCCGAGTAAGCTGCTTCGGAGAACAGGGACGGACGAACGGCTGTGCCCACCAGCACGCCGGCGGTTTGCGCCGGCTCCCGCAGTGTCTGTGGCGGCCTCGAGACGAGAAGAATCGCTGGAGCAAAGAATAGCGCCGCACTGCGAAGCCAATTGTGAATGGTCATTACTGCTTCACTACTTCGCAGCTTGAGCGCGGGCTAACGGAGGAACCGCCTGCGTCATCGCAGCAGAAATATCTTTCGTGAGATCCTTCCCACCTTGGAAATTTACTACGAGCGACTGTATGGTGAAAATCGGTCCCCACGGGATTCCCCACCAACCCATGACCAGACTAAGCAGGATCCAAGGGAGACCCTTGGATACTGCGCTTTCCCCCGCAGGAATGAAATACGCGCCCGATGACCGCCGCAACGTCAGCACTACGACCGAGATGCAGTACTGGTAGCAGACGATTTTGGCACCCCGCTGAATTTCGAATCGCAACTGATCGGAAGACATATTCTCGGCGCCTTGGATCTTCATGTGAGCTCTCCTTGGGGGAGATGGAGACGCAATTGTAGGAGCAGCTCGGAGCGAGGTAAAGAACCAG
>Ga0070717_10000153_pt1 | contig 51690 bp, 55 predicted proteins | sample LARL113metaG_FD_71366 | JGI IMG/M metagenome (GOLD analysis project Ga0070717, IMG submission 71366) | Corn, switchgrass and miscanthus rhizosphere microbial communities from Kellogg Biological Station, Michigan, USA - LAR L11-3 metaG | ecosystem: Host-associated > Plants > Roots > Rhizosphere ...
CGCCAGGGCATCGAAGACCTCGTGCGGCGGGGTCGAGACCTGGAAAAGATGGTGCTGGCTCAAGCGGTGCGTTGGCACCTCGAGAACCGGGTCCTCGTTTATGGCAATAAGACCGTGGTTTTCGACTAAACCGCCCTCCCTCATGCTTTTCCGGCCAAACGCCGTCCCCTGAGCGGCTGTTTTCTAGATCGCTCCACCCGATTTCCTGCATTTACACGCTGCATCGCATTTGTTTTGGTGGGGGTTTCTTCTCGTTCCTCCTCGATCCGCGCCGATTCGTTCTATGTCCACTCCCGCTCCCCTCAACCCCAAAGTTCCCGCGCCCGAAACGTCAGCCGAAGCGGCCGCGCCGGTCGTGCCTTCCTTTGAAGAAAGACTGCGTCTCTTCTGGGAAAAGAACGCCAAAACCGTCTATGCCCTTTGTGTGGTGGTGCTCTTGGCAATCATCGGTCGGGGCGCGATGGAATATTATCAAGCGCAGAAAGAAAACGGAATCAAGGCCGACTATGCCGCAGCGACCACGCCGGAAAAGCTGAAGGCCTTTATCAATCAGTACCCCGATCATTCCTTGGCTGGGGTCGCTTCGCTGCGTCAGGCGGACGACGCGTATTCGGCAAAAAACTACGCGGAGGCTCTTTCCAGCTACCAACGCGCGGCCGATATTTTTAAGACCGGTCCCTTTTCCGGACGCGCGCGACTTGGCGTGGCGGTGACCAAACTCAATCTTGGGCAGACAGCCGAAGGTGAGGAGAAGCTGAAGCAGATCGCCAACGACTCCACTCAATTGAAACCTGTGCGCGCGGAAGCGGCTTACCATTTGGCTGTGCTCGCGACCGAGGCGGGTCGAGTCGACGACGCGACCAAGTATCTCGATTTGACCAGCAGTATTGAAGCCAATGGAACCTGGGCTCAACGCGCGATGATGCTTCGTACCAGTTTGCCTGCGCCAACCGTCGCGGCCACGCCGGCCACGCCCGCGGCTCCTGTATCCGCTCCTGCCACTACAAAACCTTGACCCCCTCCTTGGTCAATGGTCGGGGCGATAGGATTGTAACAGTACCTCTAATGGAAGCGATGGGGAACATTAGGGGAACAAATATCCCCTTGGGGAGCGCTACTCGGCCCAAATCATAAGCGAGTAACCGCCTAAAATCCGCGCAGTTAGTTCCCCGTGAAATGCGAAGCAGGCTTTGCGCGGGAGCTGTAGGAGGCGCGCTTTTCGGCTCTTTGGCCGATCAGCCCCGTTTGGTGTGTAGAACCACCCTTTTACCCGGTAGCCAGCATCTTCGAGAGTGGCAAGGGCAGTCTGCTTTGAAAAGTAGTGGAGGTGTCCGACCGAATTGCGCACGCCAAGCAGGGGCGAGGAGCGCAAGACCATCTGCACGTTCATGTCCAAAGGGACATGAAAAAGAAAGGATCGCCCCCGGGCTCGAAGTCGGCGGAGAAATCCAAGGCAATCCTCGACGTGCTCAAAAACATCGATGCAGAGGACGAGATCGAATTCGCGCCGTTCGTCCAACATGTCGGTGTTGAAGTATTCCAGCCGCTCTGACGCTCGTGTGGCGGCTAGCGCATACCCTTGCGGGCTGAGTTCGTAGCCACTGAACTGAACGTCGGGCATCTCCCGGGCGAGTTGGACAAGAATTTCGCCAGCGCCGCAGCCAATCTCAGCAACGGTTCTCGGATGCAGGCCGTACCGTATGATTGCCCGGCGAATTTGGCCAGCCTTCCATGGCGAGTCTTCCAAGTGAAAAGTGGGATTTTTTAAAAGGTATTCCCCATTCGAATACCGCTCTCCAAGCCTATGAAGTTGGCAACCTCCACTCATGCCTTTCAAGCAATCAGCCGAAAAGAGAAGGCGCAATTCCTTTTGTCGGGAATGGGACAGGCAATGTCCCATGCTTCCCGATAAGGTTGTCCTTGAAGTTAGTGACTGCGTCTATGTCCTGCGACGCAGCCTAGCCCTCTCGGTCGAAACCGAGGCCCGCACTCCGGCGCTCCGGAGGATTATAAGGGACCGATGGTTTGATGAGGATTGTATGGAAGTATATCCCTTCAATTGGGGTAACATATACGATTTTAATCGTATATGTAGGGCGCTAAGCGTTTACGAAAACGCTAAAAGTGGTTCATAAAGATCCATCAATTGGATACGATCAGAAGTCTCGTAAGTGATCCCCCACATTCCCGTACTTCGTGCGGTGCTTTGATGGAGACCAACTAGCTAAGTCGGCCAATTTGTAATGACGAAAGTTACAGTTAAAAAGTTACTTACGATACTTGAATTATTTGGGCAATTATCCGTTCAAATCATTGCCACTTGGCATGAAAATTATTTTTTGAACGCGTCTACTTAGGTAAAATATGCGCACAGTATGCGCACGATTTAAGATCGATCTTGCGCGGGATAAAAATCGAGACACCAAAATACTCTGTAATTATGAAAAAAGGCGGAAAGAAAGAACGTACCAACCTCTTACTTGATAGACGAACTAAGGCGCTGGGAAAAAACCTTGCTCGCGTTCTGTATAACGAGTCGTTGAGCCAGCACGTCGCTCGACTTATTCGGACGGAAGCTGATAGAGAGAAGCTCCGTTATAACAGGCTAATGATCGAACTTTCGGAAAGAGGTGGGACGAGTCTCTTGTGTTCAAACTCAAGCGATGCTGAGAAAAACTCAGAGGAATGCCTATGACCGACGCCAACACAGACCAAGCAAAGCTTGCTGAAGCCATCACCAAACTCGCTGGCGCGACCGAGTTACAGACAAGGATGCTGGAGCTTCTTACCGAAGGCATGAAGCCTTCAACTGAAGCAGCGATTCTCGGAGTATCGACTCGCACGGTGAGCCGACGCCGTAAGGCGCGACGATACGCAAGGCTAATGTCGTAGTACGTGTCACCATGAACCTGATACGGTTGAGGGATCTTGCCCGACCGCCCAAAAAAAGCCCGCTCTCAAGGAGCGGGCTTTAAAAACCCAGAGGAGCTAAGCTCTACTAAGGGCTTTTGGCGGGAGGGAATACTATCCTGCAACTCCGGCGTGAAAAAGCAAGCAGCAACATCGCGGGAACATCGTCTTTTGCTCTAATAATTTCAGGAGAATCCCCTAGCGGACTCCCCGCAGCCGTTGGGCTTGGTATGCCCTTTATCGTCTCCCACGGCTTACGAGCGCAGAAAATTTCCGAGCGGCTGCGGATCATATTTTTAGGCGTAACTAACGCCTGAATACAAGAAATGCCTGCCGTGTCACCGGCAGGCACAACTAATAACACCTAATAGCTAAACAAAGGTTAAATGAACTCAGTCATCGATTCCGTCAAGACCAGCACAAAGCTGGTCGTAACGCGTAACATCAAGCGCCAAGAGGCCCACGAGCCGAGATTCCAAACGCGTTTCGCTAACGAGCCTGCGACGTGCTATGGTCCAAAAAGTTCGATAGTTATCGGCGAAGTTAAGTTTGAGAGCACTCGCGGAAGGGAAGAATTCAAGGGCGAGCAAGGTTTCGGCTGTGGCACCATTGTGGTGGGCGAGCCGGTAGCGGACCTCACTGAAGCAATTGCCGCTCCATTGGTTCGTATCGAATTCAATGGGCGTGGTTTCGTGGAGGCGGACGCACGCCCGTCGATGCCGGCGCGGTACCTCGAAGGCGCTCAGCTCGTCGTCTTCAATAAACACGGAATGTTCGCCGTTCTCTAAGCGAATTTGTCCCGCTGGCAGACCGGGAGAACTGTCTGCTTCTATCGACAAAAAAACAGCCAAAAGACAATGAACGTACAAGTTTTGTCTGCAGAAAAACAAACCCTCACTTCCGCTCCTTCTGCGGCCCAAACCGGGGAAACCGCTGCGGCCGTCGTCGCCGCACAGGCGGCTGCCCTCATCCAAGCTCGCTATGTCATCGCGATGAAACGTCCCCGCGATCTGGATATTGTCCGGGAGAAATTGTTGAAGGAGTGCACGCGGCCATCCTTCGCGCGGGTAGCTCGCTATCGTAAGCCTATAGGCGACGGAATCGTCGGCCCTTCGATTCGCTTTGCTGAGGCGGCCATCCGCCTAATGGGTAACATTGTGGTGGATACTGTAACGCTGTTCGACGATCAGGAGAAACGTATCGTGCAGCTGAGCGTAAGCGATCTTGAATCGAATGTTTCCTATCCGTCTTCGATCACGGTGAGCAAAACGGTCGAACGGAAGAACCCGAAGGAGGGAGATACGATCATCGGAAAGCGTCAGAATTCAAAAAATGAGACGGTATATTTAGTCGAGGCAACGGAAGACAACCTGCTGAATAAGCAGGCTGCGTTGATATCAAAAGCGATCCGGAGCAACGGTCTTCGGCTGGTCCCTGGTGACATCATTGACGAGTGCATGTGGCAGGTCGTGGAGACACAAAAGAAGGAAGATGCGAAAGATCCCGACGGTGAAAAACTCCGGATCTTCGATCTCTTCGGTGCCCTTGGCGTGACCGTCGCGCAGCTCAAGAAACACCTTGGCCACGATGGCGCGACGCTCAATCCGAAGGAGCTAATCGATCTGCGCGCTTTGTATTCGGCGATCAAGGACGGAGAAACTTCCTGGAGGGAAGTTATGGAAGCACGAGAACCAGCCCAGAAAAAACGGCTCAGTGAGATGGTCGATCCATCGGAGAAAGGAGCAGCCCAGTGAACGATTCCCTTTCCTCCATGCAGTTGGGCATGATTCCGAACGAGGATATAGATACGTATCATTCCTCTAAGGCCATCTCGAATACCAAACTGAAGTTCTTTAAGGATAATTTTCCTCTAAAGTATTATCAGAAGTATATTGCAAAGGTGCTCACGCCAGAGCCGAGAAAAGCGCATTTTGATTTTGGTCACGCGTTGGAGGCGCGTGTTTACGGCGAACGGGCGTTCGAAGCGCTTGTATCCATAAGCCCTTACAATGACTATAAAAAGGACGCCGCGAAACACTGGCGAAATGAGCAATGGGCAGCTGGCAAAATCGTGCTCAGTCCCGACGAAGACCTGCTCTGCAGCCGTTGTTATGACGCGGTCATGGGCAACCCAGATGCTCGAGCAATCGTTGAGGCCAGCCACCCGCAAGTGACGTTCCGGGCGAAGTTGTCCACGGTGGCGGTACAATGTCGTTCCGACCTTTGGTGCCCGGCAGGCGTCACGCTCCCCAGTGACGGTTTTGAGACCGGCCCATTTGATTGCGATATAAAGACCACGGAGAGCATTTCTCCTGGAGCTTTCATGGGGTTCGACAAACAAGCGTGCGAGCTCGGGTACCATCACGCAGCGGTTTTCTACCGCTATGTGATCCGGCTGGCACTTGCTGGCCAGTATGCGGTCGAAGAAACGGAGATCCCGTTTGTTCGCCGATTGTTTATCGTGGTAGATAAACAAGAGTGGCCATCGTGTACGGTTTATAGTTTGCCCGATGAGTTGCTCGAACTTGCTGAAAAGGAGCTGATCGGCACCGAGTACGAGCCAGGAATTCTCCCGCGTCTTGTGTCGTGCTACCGGGAGAACAGTTGGCCAGGTGCCCCGGTGCGAAAAGCGATCGAACCTAGTGGCTGGATCAAACGGAAACTAAAGCCCGCCCCTCAAGAATTCTACGCGTGGGCTTAAAATTCTTCGAGTTTAGGGTAACGAATATGCAGACCGGGGAATCCGCAGGGTTCCTCGGTCAAGGCACAACGATGCAAGAAGCGTGGAGCGACGGCACGGCGAACGTGGTGGCCAGCTTTAGGCCAAAGCAGGACGGCAAGGCACGTAGGCAGCATGGTTTAGCCGTAGTCACTAAAACCGGTGGAGTAGTTATAAAATCGCTACAAGAATTTGAAAATGATACGAACAATTTCTAACGCGCAGAAAAACCCTGCCGCGCAAATCGCTCAAAGGATGGTCGTGGTCGCATTGGCGAATCGGTCAAGTATCACCGGAAGGGGGCGTTATGGCCGGTAACTGGATCAAGTTTGAGAAGTGCACATTTGATAAGCCGGAGGTATTCGCAATTGCCGAGCGCCTAAACATCGAGCCGGTGGCAGTTGTCGGAAGACTTTTGCGAATCTGGAGCTGGTTTGATGAGCACACGACTGACGGTAACGCTGTTGGCGTTACCATATCACTACTGGACTGGCAGGCTGGAGTTGCTGGATTCGCGGAAGCGATGATGGCTGTGGGTTGGCTCATTAAAGAAGATGGAAACATCTCCCTTTCTCATTTTGACCGTCACAATGGGGAAACCGCTAAAAAGCGGGCACTTACAGCAAAAAGAGCCGCCGCATTTAAATCAAAAAGTAAGGCTAGTGCTAACGCTCCTACTAACGCAACCAGCGTTAATAGTGCGTTACCTAGAGAAGATAAGAGAAGAGAAGAATATATACAGAAAGAAGAAGGAGAAGAAGAACGCGGGCGGGCGCGCGAGGAGGAACTTCTCAAAGTCGAGGTCGTGCACTCCGAGCCCATCTGGCAAAAAGATCACGGCTGGCAGGGGATCAGCGCCGAGGAAAAACAGCGTTGGAAGCTCGCCTATCCCGCCTGCGACATCGAGCGCCAGCTGCTGCAGATGGATATTTGGCTAAGGGCCAACCCGGCCGAGAGCCACAAGACGCAGTGGATGAAATTCATCACCGGCTGGCTCAAGCGTGAGCAGGATAAGGGCGGCGATGTTCGCGCAGACCGTCGCACCAATCCGATGACCGCAAGGAAGGGCGGCAATCCGTTTCAAATGAAAAAGTCCGACCATTCCCAGGGGTTTTAATCGATGAACTCACCCACCGATTTTATGATCGAGACGGCAGCTCCCGAAGACCTGGAGCGTTCGCCCTTCGAGGCCGACTACGAAACGCATGCCGATGACCGCAGCGGGCGCGTAACAGCGGAGCCAATACGCATCGCCGCCGAGGCCGTCAGTTATTTCATGGTCGGCGTCGACGATCCGCAGCAGCACGCCCATCCCTATGAGGGCAAATGCAAGGTTTGCGACCAGCTGCTTGAGGGACAGCTGTGGCGTACAATCGATCATCCGCGCTCGCCCGGCTACTATCCGGTGAACTGTTGCGATGCGTGCTACCAAAACGCTCAGATTGATCACGAGCGTCTCAAACGTAACCGCGAAGCCTGGGAGAAACTCTGCCCGACCGAATTCCGCTCCGATTGGGACAACGCGAAAGGCAGCCAGGCTCTATATAAACGCGTTACGGACTGGGCCGCAGAGTGGAATCTCGCCGAGCAGAAAGCGCCGAAAAAGGGGCTTCTCATCCATGGCGACAGCAGCACCGCGAAGACGCGCGTTTGTTGGCAGCTTTGCCGCAAACTCGCAGAGGAAGGCGTGCCATTCTTGTTCGTCGAAGCGATGGATCTTCTCGATGAAATGCCCAAGGAGGCGTTCCACGTCCCGTGCCTCGTGATTGATGATCTCGGCAATGACACGCTCGACTACAAGAAGGAGCAGCGACTCTTAAAACTCCTGCGCTCTCGTTCGCAATGGCATCGGCCCTACGTAGTGACGACACAATACGTCGGCGCTGATCTCGTCGCACGATTCTCTCAAGAGCCAGCCGGTGAAGCGGTCGTTCGTAGGCTACGCGAATTCTGCGAGCCAGTGCGTGCCCGTGCTCCAGGCGAAGGCGCAATCAAGCGAGACGCTAACGGCAAAGCTATACTCTCCTGACCTCGGGCCAGCACCGGAGAGACCGATCTGAAACGATCCGGAAAACCTACGGCTTCGTGAGTCTATATTCAGAAGGGCGTAGGCAAAAAATGCCGTCAAGAATTTTAGATAATATAGGCCGTAATTATTTTGTTGATACCGGTGGATAATGAGTCGCCCCAGGGCGGCCCCCTCCCCCCGCCCCCCAAAGGAATCTTTTTAGGGCCCCGTTTCTCTGCAGGGGCCAAACAACTGCCTTTCCCTTCTATGACTGCCGAAAAAACGAAAGTCTCACTCTCGCAAAATCTGCCGCTCCCCCGCTCCGAAATTTGGCCGCTCAGTCGCCTGAAACCAGCGGACTATAATCCGCGCAAAATTGACCAAGTTTCCCTCGACAGATTGGCAAAATCGCTTGCGGAATTTGGTAACCTACAGCCGATCGTGGTGAACGTTCGGACGGGAAACATCGTTGGAGGTCACCAGAAGCTAAAATGCCTACTTTTTCAGAGGAAGAGTGAGACTGAAGTGTGGCTTGTTGATTTGGACCCTCTGAAGGAAAAAGCGGCTAATCTCACGCTCAACAACTTTGCCGGGACCTGGGACACCGAGGCGCTCGACAAAATTATTTCCGAACTCAAGGCCGCGAATATAGATCTCGACCTGACGGGTTTTGCGCCGGATTCGCTCGATGAAATTCTCGCGTCGCTGGACGAGCCAGTGAACGACGTCGATGCCGAGCCGCAGATCGATCAAGCGGATGCGTTACGTGAAAAGTGGGGCGTTGAACTCGGGCAGGTGTGGCAGTTGGGTGAGCACCGGATCACCTGCGGGGATGCCACTAGCGAGGAAGTGGTGAAGCGTGTCCTGGCCGGCGACCTTCCGCATTTGATGGTGACGGATCCTCCGTATGGCGTGGAATACGACGCCAGCTGGAGAAACGAAGTCATCCGGGCCGACGGGTCGAAAGTGGAGGCTCGGGCAGTCGGGAAGGTCGCAAACGATGATCGAGCCGACTGGCGCGACGCATGGGAGCAGTTCCCCGGTGACGTGGCGTACGTCTGGCACGCTGGAATGTTTGCTCCGGTTGTAGCGGAGAGTCTGGCCGCAGCGGATTTTAATATACGGGCGCAGATTGTTTGGGCCAAAAATCAATTTGCGATCGGCCGGGGCGATTATCACTGGCAGCACGAGCCGTGTTGGTATGCGGTCAGGAAAGGGAAGGTAGGGCACTACTGCGGGGACCGGAGCCAGAGCACCCTCTGGGAAATCGATAAACCGAAAAAATCAGAAACCGGTCACAGCACGCAAAAGCCGGTGGAGTGCATGGAGCGTCCGATTCGAAACAACTCAAAACGAGGCGATCTTGTATATGAACCGTTTAGTGGAAGCGGCACGACGATCATTGCGTGCGAACGCACCGGGCGGAAATGCCGAGCGATAGAGTTGAATCCTGGATATGTGGCGGTGGCGATTCAGCGTTGGGTCGACGCGACGAAAGGGAGCCCACGTAAGCTCGCATGAGCCTAACGCCTCAACAACGAGAGCAACTTTTAGAAGCAGACGCGAAAGCGAGACTCAGATCTGCGGTGGAAAAACTACGTGCTAACAAGCCGCTCACCCCGGCCGAGCGAAAATTTATCGAGGAAGCGAACGAAGCCGACACTTCCGAAGCCGAGGGAGACGCGGCGGCGTGGCCCAAATGGGCGAAGTCAAAAGCCGACGCTCAACGAATCACCGGGATCCGCCGCGAAATCCTTCTCCGTTACGAAAAAGCTGGGTGTCGCGCCTTTCGCTCCAGCGGAAAAGTAAACTTGCACGAGTTGCGCGCTTGGATGGAAGAAAACGACAAACGCGGAGGGCAGCAGGCGAGTGCGAGCATTGGCGAAGCGCGTATCCGAGTTTTGAATCTACAGGCGCGGAAACTTGAGATCGAGATCGCTCGCGAGGAAGGTAAAATCGTGGACGTCGAGGTTGCCCATGCTGCGGAGGATCGGTGCATCGCCAAGGCGCGGGCCGTTCTGGTGCAGAAATTCGAAACTGAACTTCCGCCCAAACAAGACGGCATGCCGGCCACGAAAATCGCCGAACTCAATCGCCAGGCGCTCGATCAGGTTTTCGCCATCCTTGGCGACATGAAGACCTACGAATGATCCATTCGGCGACGCAACGTTTCGCGCGTGGGTTTGCTCCAGCCGATCGCCGACCGATCGACGAGTGGGGCCGTGAAAACATCAAAGTTGGGGCGTGGTCACCCTGGGAAGGCGACTTTTCCACGGACCGCACACCGCAGATCGTGGAGCCCCTGCGCGTGCTGGGGCTGCCGGGGCCGCGCCGGTTGACGATTATTGGGCCGGCTGCCGGAAGTAAGTCCACGATCATGGAGGTTTTCCTCGCGTGGCTGATCGACAACGCGCCCGGATTCGCCGTCTGGTATGCTCAAGACGAGGAGGCGGCGAAGGAATTTGCGGAAACGCGGGTCAACCGATTTTTGGAGTCATGTGAGCGGGTGTCGCGCTGGTTTCCGTCGGGATCTTCGCGAAATAAAAAACGGACCCAGGCGATTCATTTTCCGCATATGTCGTTTGTGATCCAGGCCGCAAACCTGGGTAACGTGCAGTCGAAGCATATTCGGCACATGCTCTGCGATGAAACCCACCTATGGGAGCCGGGAATGTTGGCCGCGGCGCACAAACGCACCACTCGCTTTAGTCATAACCGAACGATTATAGAAAGTTCTACGGGATCGCTGGAAGGCGACGAGACCGATCAGGCATGGCACCAGGGGACGAAGCAACGTTGGCAGCTTTTTTGCCCGAACTGCGGCACCCACCACGTGCCGAAGTGGTCGTTCGGAAAAGTAGGGAGCCGCGGAGGAGTCAAGTGGTCGCAGGCCGCGAAAAGTAAGAGCGGTGTTTGGGACGTGCGGAAGGTCGCGGAAACAACCGGATACGAATGCCCGCTCTGCCAAAAGCTCTATGAGGCGAATCCAGCTAATGGATACACGCTTAATAAGGATGGCATCTATACTCCACCGGCCCCGGATGCGATGCCGCGCCATTGGTCGTTTCATTGGAACTGCATCTGCACGGATTTCTCGCAGTTGGGAACAATCGCAGTCGAGTACCTTCAGGCGAAAGCGGCGGTCAAACGCGGCACCACGCAACTCCTTAAAGAATTTCGGCAGAAGAAGGAGGCTGAGGCATGGAAAGAGGAGCCTCCAGAAATTCAACTAGCGGATTTAGATAGTGACTACTCACTCGGTGAGCCGTGGGCGGACGAAGCGATCCGTATATTGGTCGTCGATTGCCAAATGACGCATTTTTGGGCGTTGGTGCGGCTGTTCTCCAAGGATGGGCGCTCTCGGCTTTATGCCTGCGCCCGGCTCGAAAGCTGGGAAGCGGTGAAGGCCTATCAAACGAACAACGCAGTCCCCAACGATTGCGTGGTGGTGGATTCGGGAAAATTCACCGATGATGTTTATACAGCCTGCTGTTTGCATGGCTGGTTTTGTATTAAAGGCGAAAAAGCGCCCGGTGGGTATTTGATGACGCTCCCGGACAAGCGAAAGGCGTACGTCATTGCGCGGGCGTCTGCCGATGTGAATGGAAGGATGGTCGCACACTATCCCACCCAGCTTGCGCCGGGGTCAAAACTACGCGCCTGCAATCTTTTTCTCGTTTCCGATGAGATGAGTTCCCAGGTGCTAGCGAAAGCTCGCGCGGGCGAACTTGCCGGGTGGACGGTCGCAAAAGACGCTCCGGAATTCTATCGGCAGCAACTTGCCTCAATGGTGCGGCTATCAAAGCCTCATCCGCTCACCAACGCACCCGAGTGGTATTGGAAAATACTCGGTCAGGCGGGGAATCACTTGTGGGACTGCGAGCGATACGCCATGGCCGCGGCGTTTGTTGCGGGATATTTTTATTTAACCGAGGCGACGTATAAAGAAGCGGCGTAAATAATTTGGCTACAATGAATGTTATTAAAAATACCAACGTCACTGCCCAAAAGTATCTTTCTGCGAAGGAACTCGTTTTCGAGATCAAGAAAGAATTCGGTTTAGTCGTATCCGAGAATTTCGTACGCTCAATGATGCGAGCCGGAGTCAAACGAATCGGATATAAGGCGCGTCTAAGTGACGTGATGGAGTGGTGGGAAAAAAATCCCGATTTCTCACCCCGCTCAAAAAAGGCGTCGCCTGGCTAAGCAGTCACCTCGGCGTAAGTTTGGGTAAGCGGCGGTGAGAACGGGAACGTTATGCGAGTTAGCCAACGACAGGAGGAAAAGGGCAGCGTGGTCCCGTGCCAGTCACCACGGAAACCAAGTGCAATCTGATAGAAAACTTCGCCGAACAAGCGGAGGCGAGTGGCGTTTCGCTCCTTTCAATTCTGAAGGACGCGAGGCGAGAGGTGGTTGCCCAACTCATGGCGGGGAAGATTTTGATCGAGGCTCGCGGCGAAGGAGTAATGGCTCGTTATGAAGTTCCTGTAGGGAGAGGACCACTACGACTTCAGGACGTCGGCGACGCGATTTCCGAACTGATTAGCCTTTATCGCGTCGTCAGTGGCTCGCTGGTTAGCCCGACAGATGCAGAAATCCTTAGCGGTATGCTTGGACAACTAACGATTGTCCGTTCCTGCGGCTGGGATTTTTCGACCTCCCTTTGCCGATGAAAAACCTTTGGGAGAAATTCACGCGTTGGGTCGCAAAAAAGGAGATCGCGCAAATTCAAGGACGCTATGAGGCCGCGTATTGGAATCTCAACCGGTCCTACTTGCCCGGGTTTATACAATCGGCGCACGAAGATATTAACGCGCTCTCACGCCAAGAAATTCTCCGGCGCGTCCGGTACTTCGAGAAAAATTCCAATGTACTCTCGAAAGTATTGACGATCCTGGACGTAAACGTGGTCGGCGCGGGCATCACGCCGACGCCAGCCACCTCGAACGTAGGATGGAACAAGTCAGCCTTGGAATGGTGGACGGAGTGGAGCCAAAGCGCGGACGTGACCGGTATGCGGACGATTCCGCAATGTCAGTCGATCGTTTTTCGGGGTCAAAATGTCGACGGTGACCACGGAGTTGAGCTCACGGAGACACCTTCGGGACGTCCGGCCGTCGCTCTCGTGGAGGGCCACCGGATCAACAGTCTCGGTTACGATTCGGAGTTTATCGACGCGCAGGGTTTCCGGGTTGTTGACGGCGTTTTAGTGGACAAACGAACCGGCCGCCCGATGGCGTACTTGGTTTCCGACGAATTCGACAAGTCGTCGGTGCGGCCGATTCCGACGAGCCGGTTTATTCATTTTCTTCGGCAAAAACGGGCGGGTCAGTACCGAGGAATCACAATTTTTCACGCAGCGATCGTTGATCTGCACGACTCAGACGACTTGCAGAGATTCGAAATGATTGCGGCGAAAGTCGCGTCTTCGCGCGCTGAATACATCAAAACAGCGCAGGGATCGATAACGCCAAGTGAACCAATGATTGGGCGCTCTTTGCAGCTCGCTCCACCGACGGGCAACACGGTCGAGCGGGAGAAATACTATGCGCAAGCCTTCGGTGGGGAAAGCAAGGTCCTTTTCCCTGGTGATGACGTGACGCAGGCCCGCAGCGATCGGCCTAGTGCTGCGATCTCTGGATTCTGGGACCGGCTTGACAACAAGATCGTGCAAGGAGCCGGTGTCTCCTACGCGGCGCTCGTAGATTATCGAGGCAATTGGGGTGGGGCGACCCTTCGTGCCGCGGTTCAATCCGACAATCGACTATACGAACTCAATACGATCGAACAAGCGATCGGCTGGCAAAAAGTTTGGGAATACGCCGTGGGCTGGGCGATCCAGCACGGCGAACTCGCTCCAAATGTTGAATACAGAAAAGTGCGCTGGCACCCGCCGCGTCGTGCGACCGTAGATATTGGTCACGAGTCCCAAGCTATGCTCGCGGAATTGCAAGCGGGCGCAAAGACGTTCCAAGACCTTTACGGTGAACTGGGCGAGGATTGGAAAGATCGACTGACCCAGCGCGCCGACGAGGAGGCGTTCATCGACCAGCTTGCAAAGGAAAAGAAGATCCCGCGCCAACTCATTTCCAGTTTCGCGCAAGAGCGGCTAAACGGCCAAGCACCCGACGCGGTGGGCACTGCCCCCGCGGGCGGTGGTATGGGAGAAAGGAAAGCCGCATGAAAACGCGCCTACGTATCCAGGCAAAGGGTACACAACCAATTATCGCCTTCGCTGCGCCGTCGCAGCTGACGACACCCGACAAGGCAGAAAACCCGCTCCCCGAGGCCATTGTATGGATGCCAGCCGGGCGCCACGCGATCAACGCGGGCACCCTGGACGGGTCAACCTTCACGGGGTCGGTTATCTGTGACGAACAAGCAGCGAGGGCGATTTCTTCTTCGTTTACGCAAATTCAGTCATCGGGCCAGCGAGTTTGGATCGATTTCGATCATGAGGACGGCGAAGCCGCTGCATGGGTAAAGTCGTTTTCGTGGGATCCCGCTCGCGGAATATTGGCGCACGTCGACTGGACGACCAAGGGAGCGGAGGCGGTGCGGGGCAAATCGTATTATTCGTTCAGCCCAGCCTTTGAAGCGGAAGGACGATCCGGCCGCGTCTTGGGTTTAATCGGAGGACATGCGGCCGGAGGACTCGTAAACGCACCGGCTTTTGGCGCGGCGATGCCGTCACTCATCGCCGCTCGTATTGGAAAATTCACGACACCGGAGGGACAAACTACTATTATGAAGGAACTACTCGTAAAACTACTTGCTGCTATGGCAATCAGTGCCCCAGCAGATGCGTCCGAGGAAACGCTTGTTTCCCTTGTGGCGAAACACACGGCGGAGGCTCATAAGTCCGGAGCGGAAGTCGACGCCCTAAAAAAGGAGATCGCAGCCGCGCAGACTGCAGCAAAAACCGCGACTGATACGCTCGCCCTCCAGGCGAAGAAAGCGCAGGAGGAGAAAGACGCGCTCGCGAAGGAACTCGGCGAAGTTCGAGCGGTGCAGGCTGCTCTTTCCGCTCGGGGCGCGGGAAGTGTTACGGTGACGAGCCAAGATCTCGTGGATCTTCTCGCGTCCTATGCGGGCAAGGATCCAGCGCAGCTCCCTGCCCACGAGCGTTTCTCCAATGCTCGCGAGGAATTGGCCCGGGAACGTGCAGGGATTTGGGCGAAACATTTTGCTCCGTTTGTTCGGCGCGAAAGCCTCTACGATTTGGTTTGCTTAGCGGAGCAGCGGTCGGTCGACGTTAAACGAGTTGCGGCTAAAAACGTAACCGGACCGGTGGCGATCTTTGCAGCGAACAATCTGGGCACGCTCACCGGATCCCTGATTACTCAGCAAAGTCTGTCGCTCCTCAAAGCGGATTTGCCGGCGTTGGACATGTTCACGACTGATTTCTCGCCTGCAGCGGCGAAACTGAATCAGACGATCATCACGCGGACTCGAGGAATTCCTGCGGTGCAATCCTACACGGCGAACAATGGCTACGTGTCGGGTGGAACGTCGACCCAAGACATTCCGGTCTCGATTAACGCGCACCAGTATGTCCAGTTTGAATACAATGTAAGCGAACTAGCGAGTACCAACCGGGATCTGTTTGGCGAGCAAGCCGAAGGGGCGATTTATGCGCTCGGCAAGGACATGCTCGACACCTCACTGACCCTCTTTACCGCGGCAAACTATAATCTGCCGACGCAAAAGTCTGTGGTTGCGCAGGCGAATTTCAATCGCTCTGCCATCGTAGCTCAGCAGGTGGCGTTGCGGAAGCGGAAGGTACAAGCGAAGGTCAAATTTGCGCTCTGTAACGAGGACTATTTCGGAACCCTCTCCGAAGATCCTTCAATTGTATCGCTCGCGACCTTCCAGCGGCCTGAGATCATCACCGACTACGTTCTGCCGAACGTAGCAGGCTTCCGAATCACTGGATACGTCGATTTGCCATCCACCGGCAACCTTGCCGCCGTCTTCGGCACCAAAGAGGCACTCATTATTGCGGCGCGTCTGCCCTATGATTACGTCGATGCGCAGGCCGGAGCGAGTAACGGTGTCGTGTCGCAGATCACCGATCCTAGCACCGGGTTGTCGGTGATGCTTGTCCAGTGGGTGAGTCACGACGCGGGTGCGAGCAAGTATCGTGTCGCTCTCATGTACGGCTCGGCCGTAGGCGATAAAACCCGCGCTCAGTTGGTCCTTGCGGCCTAATACCATGCCGAGCCCGGTTCAGTCTGCTCTTCAGGAGGCGCTGGCGACAATAAAGCGCAGTGCCTCGATCAAACTGACGTTTTCATCGGTCACGTTCGACGCGTGGCCGGTGAAAATGCCAGAGACTGAGCAGGGCTCGGTGGCGGGTTCGCAAACGCTAAAAGTGTGGCTGGAGGCGCAGTCGGCCCCCGCCTTCAAACGAGGTGATAGTCTTGAAGGGGTGAATATGAGCACCGGCGCCCGGGAATATTATACCGTTTCCGATCGGTATCCGACCAATCTCTACAAAGGGACGTTCATTTTTGCGCTGCTACCAGGGAGGGACGAATGAGCGACGGGATCACTTTGCAGGTAAATGAGGGGCCGCTGCAACAGCTCCTGGCGGTGATGGAGGACTACATCGCTCTCACTGGTAAGCCTCAGTCGACGGCGCTTCTAAAAGCCGCACGCGAAGTGGACTATGCGATGCTTTTGGAAATGCGCGTCCAACCGCCGCGGCCGGTCGCGGGTACGATCACAGCAGCGGCGAAGGCTCGTGGTTGGACCGTGAATACAAATTCGGACGGATATTTCACCGGCTATGGCCAGGCGCTCAAGTTACTCGGTGGTTACAAGAGCGGGTACTTTCGCATTTTTGAGAAAAACGGGCGAATCCTCGTTGATCCCGTTTTCCTCGGCGTGTCTGGTAAGGTTCTAAAGCAGGGCAGGGGGAAAAAAAGCGCCGGTTATTCGCTCGTTACCGACGCAGGACAGGCATCAGTCCCATCAGGAGCCAAGCGTCTCAATCTCGGCGCACTCGCAACGCTGCTTGCCATTCAGGGAAGAGAAAAAGCCGCTGCGGGCGGATACATGGCGCAGGAGTTTAAGACCTACAAAGCATTAGACCGCGGGGCCGTCGAATCGGCGACCTATTACACCAAGAACCAAAAGGGAGTCGGCCGAGTAGATGCCGAGTCTACGAACGGAAACGTTCACCGTGTAACGATTCGTGGATACGTCCCGCGGGCGGCAAACATCGCCGAAAAATATGGGATTGTGAACAAAGCGTTCAGTCGCGGTGCCGACCTCTATCGCACCGACATGTACGAATACATCGTTCAGAAAAATAGAGACCTTCTAGCGAAGCTGGGACAAGGATGACGCTCGAGAATGTTCAACCGCAGGTGGTCGCTTTGCTGACTGCTAGCCCATCGCTCGCGCCCTTCGCCCCCTTCTTGATTGAAGACGGCGTCACTGACCATTCCAGCGCGATCGACAAAGGACTAAATCTTCGTGGCGCATGTATCATTCTAGGTGACGTTACTGGAGGGCACGTAGACCCAAACGATCCCACGGTGACGTCAGTCGTCACCTTCCCAGTTTTTGTCTTCGGCGCACCGAGTCGACCACACGACCCGGCCGGGCTTTCACTTCTTAAATCGATCATTCAGGCGCTCACCGCTCGGCATCAATTTCGCCTCCTTCAGTTCGGTCGGTTCATGAACGAAAAGGGCGGGACGCTCACAATCTGCGAATTTTGTTCGACCGTCGTATTTAACGTATAACTACAATGGGTACTCCACACACTCACCGAATCGGTTCGCTTAAATTTTATTATTTGGGCGGAGCACTTCCTCCAGCGACACTCAATAGTCCGGCGCTTTACCTGACCACGTTTGCCGAAGGCAAAGGCGAATTTGATCCCGGGATTAAGACCACGGAAATTACAAGCCCCCTCGCCGGAGTAAACCGCCGAGTCGCTCTTCCGATCACGGAGGCGTTTCCGGAATATAAGATCACGACGAGCCTCTATAACGCGAACTTGGAGGCGCTTTGGTATGGTGGTGTAAATCCCACCTCGGACACGGCTCCGGCGACGATCAACGTCGGTGAAAACTACCTCTTCACCGGCTGGGGTCTCATTATGGAATACAACGTCGGCGACGTCCTGAACGTTCCCTCGATGGTCCATGCCGGGTTTAGATGCCAACTCCTCCCGGACGGGAAAATTGCCCGTGAGCCCGGGAAACCCACCGAGCTTACTTATCGCGTCGTCCTGATCGATGCCATGAACGCTGGGATTCGTTCGACGACCGGAGTCTAACCGATGGAAACGAAGAAACGCCTAGAGCCATCCGCGTGGGCCGCAATCTTTGGATGGGAAGACGTGGAGGTGCAACTGGCCGACGGCACGCCGCTCGCTGTTCGAGTCCGCATCGTTCGCGCCGGTCAAGCCTTTCACCTCCTCGGTATCTACGAGGACGCGTACCAGGTGCTTGAATACGTATGCATTTCACCGACGGGCAATCCGCTGCCCGAAGGATGGATTGACCTTCTCTCGGCTGGCTCCCACCGGGCACTAGTTAAAAAGGCACGAGAATTAAATTTTCCAGTGATCCTCGGCGAAGTCGAAGAACGGTACGGAGCGGTCGAGGATCTGGAGAAAGCGCTCCCAGCAGTGCAAAAGGCGCAAGGCTTGAAGACTTCCTTGATGAGTGCTGCTGCGTCTTAAAACGCAGTTACGAGCAAATCCTAAACGAATATTCGATTCCGCAGCTTGAGCGGCTGATGAAGTGCCAAGCGTTGCGGGAGGCAAAATCTCAACTGTCGATGTTCTGGGCATTTCACCGCGCCTATACGGCAGCTCGAAGCGAGGAAGGTAAAGACAAGGCGGACGAGTACCTGCATAGCTTGCGCGAATTTATCTATGGACCGCTTCCGCCCTTGGATCCGGCTGAAGTCGACCGGATGTTTTCGGCCGTGGGTGTGAAGGTGAAAAAATGAGCGATACAACCGCAACGATTGGTCTTGTGCTGGAGTTAAAGGCCAAGACGGAGGAACTCCGCCGAGGCCAGGAGGAAATTATTGCGTTCGCGAAGTCGGCGCAAGATGCGTCCAAGGCGGCAAGTAGTATTGCGTCGGGTTTTACTCAAGGGCTGGGGATTGGCGGCGCTTTGTCGGTCGTGGGGCTAGTGAAGTCTACAATCAGTGCGGCGGTCGGTGAGTTGAAGGCCTTGGTCGTTGAAGGTATTCACTTGAACGCTACAATGGAGACGGCGCAGATCAGCGTCGCGGGTGCGTTGCGGCAATTTTACCCCGAGCGCTTTAAGAGTTTTAACGAAGCGCTCACCGGATCGGCCGACGTGATCGATCAGATGCGGAAGAAGTCGGTGGATTTCGGTCTATCGTTCGACGACCTGGCTCATACCTATCAATCGACCGTCCGAGCCATGTTTCGGGCCGGGATCTTTGATATTAGTAAGCAGATCGAGCTAACGGCTACACTTCAGCGATCTCTCGCCGGGCTAGGAGTCACCGGTCAGCGCGCAGCGCGCGACATTGCTGACATTTTTAACGGGCAGGCCAATCGCATTATTGCCGCTAAAGCATTGGGAATTTCCAACGAGGAAATCGCCGCGGCGAAACAGCGCGGTGAACTCTACGAATATCTCCAAGGTAAACTCAGCGGATATAAAGAAGCCGTCGATTTTGCTGCGGATTCGACCGAGCGTTTGGAAAGTCGGCTCGCGAATACGAAAGCAAGCGTTGCAGCTGATGCGACCAAGGAATTGTCGGCGGCCTATAAAGACCTACTTAAATCGCTGATTGAGTTGGTAAAGTCGGATGCCTTTCGCGATGCGATTAAACTTTTGGCCGATGCGGCCAAAGGCACGATCAATGTAGTCAAAAGCGCTGTCGATTTTGTCCGCAAAGATTATAGCAATACGCCGGGAAACGTCAGTCGACGGTTTGACGCCGAGGCGATTGAATTGGCAAAGCGGATACCCAGTGCCCGCTCGCAAGAGGATCTCGAAAAAATCAAAGCTGATATAAAGGCAAAGATTGATGAGATCCAGGCGTCGATGGACGGAGAAAATTTCCACCTCCGTTTCCCCGCGGTTGTTCGTGACCGGTCTGATACGATCGAGCGACTCAAGTACACCGCGTCACGTATCGACGATGCGGGCAAAGAAGCCATCGCGCAAAATAAGATCGCCGACGCAGAAAAGGCACGAGAAGAAGCGGCCGCACGCGTCCGCGAAGCGGAGGACGCGGCCGGGCTGGAACTCGAAAAGAACGCCTCCAAGGCGGATATATTGAGGCAGAAGCTGGAACTTGTAGGAGCGAGAGATGAGGCACGGCTGGAAATTTTAGAAAAGATCCGGATCGAGACCGAACGCGAGTTCGCGACCAAATCACTTGGTGCGACCGGTCCAAATCAGATCGCACTGATTGAAGAACAACGTCAAAAGGCGCTCGTTCCAATTCTTTCGCAGATTGCGTCGACGAAGGAAAAAATTGCGACTGAGAGCGAGCGGCAGGCGAAGGCGGTGGAGCGTGAACTGACGCAGTATTTCAATGCGGTGGAAAGCGAGGCCGCTCGGTTGGAAATTGAAAAGGCGCGGGAGAGGTTGACGCAGATCGATGCGCAAAAGGCGGAGATCGAAAATGATCGATACAAAACTCGTCAGGACAAACAGAGGGAAATTCTGGCTCTTCTCAAAGAAGAGCCAGCCGCACTCGATGCGATTATTTCCAAGCTGGAACTGGTGGCGCAACACACCGAAGACGCAGCGGCCGCTCAGGCCATCACAGCGGAGGTTAATTCACTCAAAAAGCGCCGGGCGCAAATCCCCGCAGTGGCGGAGAAGAATGCGACGCCGGAAACGCCGCTTGAGGAAGCGCAGGCGGGCGTGGTTGAAGCGCAAAACAATTTTCTCACTCTTGGACGAGCCGTAGCCAACTCCGTCAGTGTGATGATTGGAGGTGTTTCAAATGGGTTTGAGGGATTGCTAAACCGGACGGAAACGGTAGGGCAGGCGATTCAATCGATTTACGTGGGACTCGCGCGATCGGTCGTGAAAGCGATTTCCGACATGGCAGCGCAGTGGCTCGTGCAACACACGGTGATGGCGGGAATCAGTGCACTTTTCCACGAGCGAGAAGTAGCCGGCCATGCTGCGACCGAAGCGGCAAAAACAGGCGCAAGCGTTGCGGGTGAGAGTACACGGACCGGCACAACCTTGGTAGGTTCGCTTACGCGCCGGGGTATTCACCTAGCAGAGACGGTATTCCATGGTGTCCAAGTAGCCATCCGCACGGCGGCCCACATTGCCGGTGAAATCATGAAAACCGCGATCTCCGTCGTTCAAGCCGGTATTCGCATCGGAGTCATTGTAGCCGAGTCGATCGCATCGGTTGTTAAAGGCGCGGTCGAAGCGTTTTCGGCCATGGCGTCAATTCCCTACGTGGGACCATTTCTCGGCGCAGCGGCGATGGCAGCAGCGCTAGCAGCGGGTTTTTCGTTGGTGAACGGAGTCAGCAAAGGCTTCGCAGACGGGGGGTACCATGCCGGGCCCGGGAGCTCTCGCTCAGATAGTATCCCGATTCGTGTATCCAATGGTGAATACACGTTGAGCGCTCCGACCGTTTCGCGAATTGGTGTGGACCGGTTAGACGCGATGAATTTCGGGGGCGCGTACCTGGAGGACATGGTGAATCACGGTCCGATCGTAAACGCAAAGCCGACGAGCAGCAGCCGTTCGTCAGATTCGCAGGCGGCTCCGAGTGTAAACCTCACCCCCCGCTTTATCGTAGTCGACAGTGACCGCGAAGCGCAGCGCTTGGCCGATACCGAGGCAAATGAGGCCTACATCCTCAAGATCGCCAGAAAGCACGGGTTCTACTAATGCAGTACCCGTTTCCAGTCACCACCCTGACCGCTGCTCCGGTCGGGAATTCTTTCCCCAGCGGATCCAACCTTCTCACCGTGACGCCGGCCGGCACGGTCGAGCAGACTCCGGTTTCGCTTCTTCCAAACCAGCCACTCTATAGAGCTGTAACGAACTTTGGCGCGAAAGGAGACGGGATCACCGATGACACGGCCGCAGTTGCATCGTGCTTTGCGACCGCACCCGAAGGCACCACGATCGTTTTTCCACCTGGTGGCACGTTTTTAATAACACGCCCTATCGCGATCGTGGCAGATCGGATCAGGATTATTGGGATAGGATCGAGGATCATCAGCAATGCTCCGGGGCAGGATCGGAAGTTCGCTGTCTCGGGTCGCAAAGGCGTCGAGTTCCATTACCTAACGATTGACGGCGGCGGATATACTTTCCTTCCGAAAACGTATGTTTTCGACACCTACAGTCCTAGAACTCACCCGGGCACGCTGCATTTTGTGGATTGCGTCAAGGGGAAGGTTTTTAACTGCGATATTCAAGGCGTTAACTGGCCGGTTACGCTGCTGGGAAGCTGCGACAATATCCATATTAGCGAGTGCGTTTTTGCGGGTTATTATGCAGCGATTTATGGGTATTTTTCGGGAGACACCGGACCTTCGCCTAAACGGGTAAAAATTCGGGATAATCATTTTAAGGCGGGAAAGTTTCCCACTGTTCCCTTGGCTCCGAGCGGTAGTCCACGGTCGACGGCTGTTGATGACGTATGGTGTTCGGGTGCGATCAAATTCCGAGGCACGCCAACCGACGCTCAGGAGTTTTCGTATACCGGCCACGTGATCAGCGGCAATACGATCGTCGAAGCGGGGCAAATGGGGATCGAACTCCAAGGCGTCAACGATAGCGCGGTTTCGGATAACAATATTACAAGTTGCACTCTGGGAATTTCGCTCAGCTTTGCCCGCAGAATTTCGGTTGAGAACAACACCATCAAAGATGCGATTTACACCTGCATCGAAGTCGATGGGCGCAATGACGGGGTTTTCATTGATGTATCCTCGACCGATGCGATTTCGCTCACCGGTAATACGCTCGATGGACGTGATGAGTACGGCCGCCCAGTCGACTGGGTAAATAACTATGGAATCGTTCTGTCCAACGTGTCGCTTAACGTCAGCGTCACGGGTGGGGCGATCAAGTATTGCAAGACTGCGATCGCGGTTACGTCGCACACGAATAAACTCCTCATTACCGGGGTTAAAATCGTAACCAACGAACAGAGCGACTACGGCGGTATCGGAGGATTCGATACGAGCCAGGGAATACTTCTAAAAGGTGTTTTCGATGTGGACATCAATGGCTGCAAGTTGGAGCCGGTCCAAAATAGCTGGCAGCGGATGATAAATATCCTCGAATCGAGCGGGGTTCGGATTCGCGGGTGCACGATCACGAGCAACAATTGTCCGGTCTATATTCATAATTCCTCCAATGTGCTCGTGGAGAATTGCCTCTTAAAAATGGGCGCGGCTCCGGTTCCTGGCTCGGCTGGCACGTCGTTTGTTGGCGTGGATTCGCGAGAGGACGTGTGCGAGGTGATCCGGATTCGCGGAAATACGATGGTAGGGGCGGTCACTTACGGGATCAGCCTGTATTCGCCCGCCAATCACATCTCGGACGTTCTAATCACGGACAACGACACGTCCCTTGCTTCGTGCGGCGCAGCGTCCTTTTTGACCCGGTCTGTATCCGGCACGGGTTCAATCAGTGGCCTAAAAGTTTTCGGCAATCACGGTTCCGGCGATGCCAGCCCACAAACGAACCTCGGCGTTCCGGTTTACCTTCTTACCGGCACGATCATGGATTTGCCCGAGTATGAAACGATTCTAGCGGAGTGGACCTGCGTCGTGAATTTGCAGACCGCGGTAGGGTACAATGGGAAAATCAAACGGGTCATCTGCGTTTCTCCCTTCAGCACGGTCACCCTTCGTCCTCAGTCCGGGGAAAAAATCAGCGGGAACGCGGGCGATCTCGTCATGAACACGCAGTGGGACAAGCGCACGCTCCTTTCTGACGGAGCTAACTGGCATTTAATATGATTCCTCTAAATTTTCAGGGAGAGGACGTTTATCTCCTAAACGAACGAGCCAACTGGCTGCCCGGTATGAGCGCCTTCTTTTCGCGTATGAGCGACGTTGAGGGCTCGGCCGAGGGACTTGAATCCCGCACCCCGCTCAATCTTTCGGTGCGCACGCGTCTCGCGTTTCAGCTAATTCTTTCTCTTCGGGAAAGTGCCGAATTTCGCGTGGGCCTCCAGCGACTCGAAAACAGGCGGATTCTCTGTCCCTTTTGGGCTGCCGCTCACCGCTATTATACCGGAGGCTCAGTCTATATTGCGGTGCCCGGTAGTGAGGTTTACACCGCTATACCGGGCGGCGAAGTGTACGTTTCGGGGACAGGCGAAGCGCCTCGGGTCGGAGCGGGTATCTGGCTTACCTTTGAGCCGGATCGGTCGGCCTACGAAGTGCACGTAACCGATGCGCCTGTCATAATGGCACCGAGCCTCGCGGCCATTCGCGTGCCTCTCCTTCTAGGTTACTTCGAAGCGGCTCCGGAGCCAGTCCCATACACGGACGAACTCCTGAAGTGCGATATAAAGTTCAAGCAATCGTCGGCTGGAGCATTTTCCCTAAAACCGATCAACACGGTTTTTGCTGACGGCCCGGCAGTTTCAAACCGTCTCCCCCAGGTGTTTCCCATTCGACCCAACTGGGCAAAACCCGTCGCGGCTGGAGGCGCGAGCGTTGAGGTGGAGCGCAACGACTTGGGCTTTGGTGGAGAGAGTTTGGAAGTTTACTATCCTCAAAAAAGTAAGCGAGCGATGCAGCTAGGGTTTACGCTGATCGGGTGGAAGGAAATCGCTCAACTTTTAGGTTTCTTCCACAAGCGCAGTGGAAACGTAGAGAGCTTTTGGATACCGGGCGCACTTGCAGAATGCAAACTCGCGGCCCCCTCCTCGGATTCAAGTTCAGTTATCACCGTCGACCACGCGGCCGGGTTCGGGGATAATCTTTTCATCGCGTTTGTGACGCCAGGCGGTGCCCCCGTCATGCGGCGGATTCTGTCAATTGCCGCAAACGAGGTCACGCTCGATGCCCCTCCGGGAATATTTTATCCAGGAAGAGTCGGCATCGTTTCGCTGCTTCTCGCTCGCTTTCGAAAAACTGAGATGGAGGTGAAATTCGACACAGACCTCGTCGCTTCGGCGCAGATTCAGTTTATCGAGACCTCAGACGAATATTCAACGGCCCCAGGAGAAACGCTTAGCGCCACCTACGGCGCTCTGCCAGCGAAAGCGTTTCTGTACCGGTTCTATCAACGGTATCCTCTGGGTACGGTGATCGACCGCTTCACCTCGTTCGAGGGTACGATCAACGCCGCTGGAGAAATTTTTATTTCTCGAAAAGGGCATATCGATCACGCCGATATTGAGGACTCGCTCGATATTGAGCGCACGTCGGTCAAGGTGCGTTCCCGCGCTTTTGAGGGCAATCCGCTTCTGCTCCTCTTTCCCAATTCAATCGACGTTCCCCTTGAACTGGAAATTTTGGAGTGCTCGCCTGACTCGGCTAACATCGCAGGCGCACCGCGGCAGCTCTTTATTGGTGAAGTCACTTCCCCAAGCCAAGTCGGGCCGAAGCTCACCGCTCTAGTGACGCACAAGTTGAGCACGTTTTCGGCAAACGTGCCGACGATGCTCGTTCAGCCGACTTGCCCCTATAAACTCTATAGCGGCCCCTGTGGCTTGGTTGAGGCAGACTGGCGGTTCAGCGCGGTGGTGGTGTCGTACACGCCCTCTGCTGCTCGTCTGGTCGTGGGATCCATCTCGCGGGCTCTCGGCCTCCCGGCGTTTGACTTGGGCTGGTTTAGATTTGGGAAAGTTTATGGTGGAGTCGGAGCCGGCCAGTGGCTCCGTACAATTTACGAATCGACCGCGCCATTTGAGGGCAATCTTACCCTCACTTTGTCGTTTCCGATCAAAAACCCACCCAGTGTAGGGGAGATCGTGTATCTAACTCCTGGATGCACGGGAACAGTTAACGAATGCGAAAACAAGTTCGCGAACTATCCAAAAAATTTCGGGGGTTCGCCGTTTGTTCCTAATGGCGATCCTTCGTTCGGCGAAGCGCCAAAAACCGCGGGAACGGGGAAAAAATGAAAACGTACTCTTGGTACAATACTCCGGAAAAACTTAGCAAATTGAGCATGGCGGCAAACTCATGGCTCGGCACGCCTTTTGTTCAAAACAGTCGGATCAGAGGGCCAAGTGGCGGCGTGTCCTGCCAAATGCTTTGCGCGGCGCTGCAGATCGAAACAGGGGCGGTTGAGGTATTCGACCCTCCTCGTGCCCCCATGAATTGGGCGAAGCACAATAAGACAAGTTTGGTTGAGCCTTACATGGATGCGCATCCCCGGTTTGTTCGGATTTTAAACGAACCGCTGCATCCTGGAGATGTGCTTGGTTTCAAGCTTGGAGGATGTATTCATCATATGGGTACTTACTTGGGCGTGAATGACTTCATCCACGTTTTTGAAAATGTGGGTGTCTTTAAGGCAAGTATCCACGAACCCACCTATAGTAAGCGCCTTCTGGTCGTCTGGAGGGTAGTTCCATGAGTTTTGGGGGAAATGCGTCGACCAGTGCGGACAATCTTAATTTGTCCGGTATCAATCCCGACGTGGAGCCGACCTATCAGGAGGCAATTGTCGCCTCCTATTGGACAGGAACGCGCAAAATCGGCGTTCAGTGGCTGAGCCCGGTATATAACGAATATGCGGTCGAAGCACCGCAAACTAGACCCGCGAAAAAATGAGCAGCGGCAAAGGCGGCTCTGCCGCGTCGAAAACGTACAATAATTTCGGCTCAATCGCCGCGCGGGTTCGCGCCGGGCGGACCGACATTTTATGGGCCATTGAACTCGACGGCAAAGTCATTTGGGAGGGACCGCTTTACCGGAAAAATTCGCCGAATCCAGTTGTCATCACAATCCCAGGACGGGGAATTGCACGTTATTACTGGGGTCTAGCTAACCAGTTCACGGTTGACCCTGTGCTGACGGTCTCAGGCAACAACCAAGGCCATGCTCATCCCGCCTATACTGGGCAATCCTATATCGTCTTTGAGAACTTTCTCTTTGGACAGGAACGCAGTTTCGCGAACCGGGTGAAGGTTGTCGCATCGGCAATTCCAGAACAGAGCCTAATCGGGGGCAGTGCGGCCGAACTCGATGCCGATGGTCAAGCGAATCCCTATGCGATCCTCGCTGAACTCGCAACCAGCGAGCGGTTCGGCCAAGGGCTGCCCGCATCGATCTTCAAGGCGTTATCTTGGCAAGCGTCCGCTGACGCGGCGCTCCAGCAAAGCGGATTAACCTACGTATCCACACTCCTAACACAGCAGAAGACGTTAAAACAGGTTGCGGACGATCTGCTTGTTCTTTGCGACGGGTGGCTGCGCGCCGATCGCGAAACCGGTGCCTGCGAAGCAGGATTCTTTCCGCAACCAGAGACGATCGATCCCACGGTCTTGCCGTTAATCGACAGTAGCTCGATTGCGGCCGGAGAAAATCCGAGCTGGGACTCGGAGACGTGGCGCGATGTTAAGACCAGCTGGGTCTGTATCTATTCCGATAAAGACAAAGATTACAAAAGCCGGCCGTCGCAAAGGTATGACGATCCTCGCGCCCTAGCAGCGCGTTCGCTGCGAGATCCGGAAACACTGGAGCGTCCGCACATTTGCCGGGCAGGCCAAGCCTTCGGACACGCGCATCGTTACGGACGGCGCTTCGCCGTTCCCGGTGCGAAGGGAGAAATTCCCGTCCGACGAGTGGTGGCGGAAAACTTAAAGCCGGGACAACACCTGAAGCTCGACATCGATCCCGAACCGGGTGGGGCGCAGCTCCAGCAGGTTTGCCGGCTGGTCTCCATCACTCGCCCGCAATTGGGCTCGGCGACGTTGAAGGTTGAAATCGAACCCACGCTTCAACCGGTCGCCATTATTGCGCCCGTTATTCCTTCGGTACCACCTCCTCCGGCTGCCATTCCCGATGTTCAGTTTGTGCGGTTTTTTGAGGTGCCGATTGGACTCGTTGCAGAAAACTTTGCCGTTGGGGTGCTCTCGTCTCGTCCGAGTGGGCTCGTGGTCGACTTTTTGGTTTACTACGACCGAAACCTTTCGGGCGCATTTCCACTAGTGGGGGGATCTCGCTCCTATGCCCTTCGTGGGAAGTTGAGTCAGGCGTTCGCCGTTGATGCGGCGGGGCCAGTCGTGGTTGACCTTATCGATCCACTAAACCGAGAAATCATTGGGCAAGATCCTGGGGATGCGGCTGCGCGTGATGACGCGCTCCTTATGGTCATTTTAAAGATTGCTGGGAGTGGGCAGATTGAAGCCGACGCAAGCGGGAAGGGCTGGATTGAGATTTTTAGCTGCGAAGCTTTTATTGCGAGCGGCGCAAATCAGGTATCCGTGACGGCCCTACGCGCCCGCCAGGGCACGCCAGCTCGGGATTTTGCCGCTGGGGACGAGTTGTGGTTTATTCGACGCAATGCACTCACGATTCTCGAGCATGCTGATTTCCCGAAAATTGCGGCCGAGCAGGTTTCCGCCTATTTTAAACTCCAACCTGGAACGCAGCGCGAAGAGCGTCCGCTCGAAGACTGCGCCCTTTGGACGTTCAGCTTTTCACTGAACCGTGAACAGCCCACCCAGAACAAGTTTTTAGAACGGCGTTATCTGCGCTCCAATGTTCCGGCAACGCCGCCATCCAATGTTGATCTGCCCTTTGGATGGTCGCTTGAGCGGCCGAGTGGCGCTGGTGCCATTTGGGTGATCGAAGGATATAAATCGATTGAGACCGGTCACCTTCTCGGCTCTTGGAGTGCACCGGTGCGGGAGAGCGGATCGATTTATTTCTTCGATGCGGTCGATCCAGTCTCTCTCGGCTACGCGGTTGAGATTAATGACGTGTGGGTCGAGACCGACGCCGATAATAAAACCTTCAGCTGGAGTGGGGCAGGGTGGACTCCACGGTTTGCGCCCATTCTCAAGCACAACGGCGGCATCGTTTACGGGCTCCAGACCGCTGCCGGCGGGAATTATGATTACGTTCTGGTTTATGGAGACAAGTTCCAGATCTGGAACGGCAAAGACGCTGAAGTTCCCTTCGAGGTGGTTGGCGATCCTGCACGGGTTTATATCAAAGACGGTTTCATCCGCGAATTAGCAGCGGGGAAAATCACGTCGGGGGCGATCGATTCCCAAGAGATCGTTTTAAGCGGTGGCGTGAACGGAATCATTCGCTCTGCGAATTTTGAACCAGGACTTGCTGGGTTTATCTTCCGCGGGGACGGCTCGGGGGAGTTGAACGATCTCACAATTCGCGGCCGACTTGCCGCGGGCAAGATCGCAACCGAGGCGGCAATCTACAATCACAGCGACCCAGAGCATGAGGACAGCACGTTTCCGGCCGTCCTGGCGCAGTCGAACAGTACGGCCGTCGACGTAAGCAGTGGTCTGGGGCCGGTCATCACCGTTAACTTTTTCGGTTGGAAAACTGGAGGTGGCTACGCTCGCGATCGATTCGGGCGCAGCGATCCAGTTTTTCTCCTCCAATTTAACGGCGTCTTGGACCACTACGTTTCCCTTTGGTATCAGATCGACGGCGGAGCGTGGACTTACGTCAACGGCACGCAGCAGGTGGAGCCCTTGAACGGATACGGCAGCACTGGCACGCAAGGGACACTTTCTCTCGCGGGGCTAGCAGGGACCGAGACCATTACTTTTGGCGTCCGGGGGACCAATTCCAGCGGAGCTTTTTTAGATAATTCGAAGCAGCTGATCCGCGGCACCCTTTCGGTGATTTGCTTTAATTTTTGAACTATATGAAAGTATCAGGTCGGTCATTACAAGTTCTGTCCATCATCACGCTGGCACTGTTCGTTGCCTCGTGCGCTCAGCCTCCCGCGGTCGTCAAAGTAAATGCCGCGCCCGGAGCTTCCGAAGTGCGGTACAGGGAAATCGGGGAAGCGGAGAATTCGAAGGCCGCTGCTGCGGTCAAAGCCGCAATCAACGCCAACGAGCGGAATGCCGATGGGCTGCCCAAGATGGCAACCTCCGGCGCTTTGAGCGTTGCCTCTGGCTTTTTGCCGGAACCGACAGAAATCGATCAAGCCGAAGCACAGGCGCTCGTAGATGCCGCCCTTTCGGGTGATATTGCGACAGCACGCAAAGGATGGGCACTGGCGCACGTTCAGGCGGGGCAATTGCGAGCGCAGCTCGTTGCGGCGCAAGTCGCGGCCGAACAGGAGCGGAAGGACAATGCAGCGAAATGGGAACGAGCCCAGGCCGAGTGGAAGGCTGCGGTGGATGATGAACGCAGGAAGGGAGAAGCGGAAACGCGTCGGCTTGTGGGATATGTATTTTTCGGCGGCGCGGCATTATCTTTTGCGGCTGGCGTCGGATGCTTGACGATCTTGGCTGGTCTTCCATTTATGTGTGGTAAAATCACACAAGGATGTTTTATATTAGGGGGAATACTTTCTGCCGTAGGAATTGGATTATCACAAATACTTTATTGTACTTGGATAAATTATGCCGAGTGCGTTGCGGCAATCGTTGTTGCGGTCCTGGTGACCTTAGCTTGGTCAAATCATCGGCATGCAAAAGCGCCACCTATTAAGGTCTCGTAAGGAGCTCACAGTATCGGTCGGTAGATGTGCGACCATTTAGAATTTCGATATTTTAAGCAGTAGGCCCAAAATACCACCTTGCGACGGGAGACCTCGATAATGGGTCGCTTTACTAGTCCTGTGATATCAACATGGTGTAGATCGAAGCAGCGACCGAAGCATGGGATCGCAGCAGGCGAGGGGAGTGGCCTTCGCCATATAAAGTCATCCAGAAGCCTCTCTTACCTTCTAAAGATTCAGGGCCAAAAATTGTTTTTATGTAGTTAACTGCTTCAATTGGTTTTAATGGGTCGTTTTCTCCTTGTAATAAGGTGACCTTGTACTGGTTATCCGGGATAGGTCTGAAATCCTTTACTATGTCAACTAGACCCCGGAGAACCAGGATTCCTTGCTTATCAGATAGATTGCCGGCAGTACGAATTACGAACGATGTACCAACGCTTTCCCCAAAAAGTAGAATTTTGTCCGCCCGTACTCCAATGACCGATTTGGCGTATTCGATCAATTCCATTGCATCCTTTATGTCGTCGTTTAATGCAGTATTGAAGATCGTTGGATCTTCAAGTTTTTGAGGTCGAAATCCAAAGGATATATAATCGAAACCTTTGCTGACGAGGTATTGAACGGCTCCATTGAATTCGGATGAAGGATTATCGGTTCTGTTTGTGGGAAACCTAATGATTAAACCTCGGTTCTTCCCGCGATCTGCCCGCCAAATCAATGCATTTAGCAAGTTTCCCTCCCTTAGTGGGATTGATAGGCGTTGTGGCTCTACGCCTTTAATATTTTCTGTGCCGGGCGTCTTATAAACCACTTTGTAGTCGGTCTCATCGGTCAAATTTACCCTATATAATTGCCTCGGCTCAGTACTGCTTGTGTGACTAATTATAAGGGAATTGCGCGTTTTTTCCAAGCATCCGTACCAATTTGTACCGTTGGGAAAGACAAAAGGATGAGGTTCTGTGTCTAAGCCCGCAATCATCTGGATGGCCATTCCTTCGCCAAATAAATCGAACAGGAACCGACCATCAGGTAACGGATTTTCAGTCCCAATTACGCGGCCAGAAGGCGGCGACGCGACGATACTTGAGCGGCCGTCGAGGTCAACAGACCTTACAGTGAAGTCGCCGCGTCCCGCCGTCCTACATGCTGTGATCACGTTTTTCCCATCGAGGGACCAAGTGACGTGATTAATACGCTGTCCACGAGAAACTCGTAGAGTCTTTAGGTTTTTACCCTGCGGGTCCAAAAGTATTAGCGCACCATCAGTGCCTTCTAATGAAAGACAAATTGTTTTGGCATCCGGCGACCAAGCAAAATCTAATATAGATTCAGCCTCAAAAATGGTTTTGGGAGCTTCTGAAGGCTTCTCCATGTCGAATAAGCAAAGCTGTTCTTTGGTTAAATCGGTAGTTGGAATGCGAAAGCCAAGATAGCGGCCGTCGGGCGACCACCGCATTGTTTTATACCCCTGCGACATTATAGGCACGTTTGGGACAGCTATTTTAGAGTCCCGCGGCGTCCAGAAAGTTAACTGGAATTTATGGTCACCTTTATTGTCGTTAACAAACGACATCATTTTACTTTTTGGTCGCCACAATATCAGTAATGGATTGCCTTCGTCATAGCGCCCAATTTGTTCGCCGGACTCAAAATATTGCAGCAGGATTTCCGCATTGCCATTTGGAAGGTCACGTTTTGTCAATAGTTCAGTTCCGTCCGGTGAAAGTAAAAGGGGAGCTCTATCAGAAATCCAAGGAAGTAGTTCAGACGCTATGGAGAGAACCTGTGTTTCGGCAGATGCCGATTGATCTGGACTGGCTATAGCAGGTTGTGTATTTAGATAGGCTATCGCGCATCCGAACAATATATGGGGAAAAAGTCCGCAATATTGGAGTATTTGTGTGCGTATCATAGAATTTAGGCCGTATCAGAGTAAGTTGCGAACGATTTTCCAATCCCGCCGGTTGATTTTAAGAGACCTTAGAAAAAGTTTCCTGTCAAAGCGCCCACTAACGGAAGTGTCGGGCAAACGGCTGTCAATGACAACATAAAGATAAGCGGGGAAGGGAATTTTAAATTAATAAATAGAGCGAGTGCGCGTATATTAAGTGACAGCGCCCCGTCCCTTGTGGCAAATAAATGGCGTTAGTTCCCTGAAAAACATTTCGGTTGAAAACTAAAGAAATTACAAGAACAACAAGTTCACGTTTATGTCGTTTACTGGGGGTGGCAGAGTGCCCGTCTGTGATCGCAAAACTTACTACCATGAATATCCGATTCGCAATTAGCCTCCTGGGAGCAGTTTCATTAGCCTTTTTGATTCCACGCCTTTTCGGCGAGTCTCCGAAGCAGGACGTAGGCATAGCGGAAAGGATAGGTAAATTATCGCCGACTGAAATAGATGCCTCAATTCTATTAGATAATGGAACCATACTCGCAGTTTTTAAAAATGGTGATCAAGCAGTAATTCTAAAGTTTCCTCCTTTGAGTAAAAAAGCGGGAGCGGCCCAGGAAGTTAAATTAAGTTTGCAGCCTGGAATGCCCGACGAAGTAGATGTTCAGCCCAATTCGCCTATAGAGAAAAGCCTTTTAAAAATGACGAAAGACGTGCTGGGATCGACGGGCGAAATATCTGCGCGTTCCAAGCTCGTAGCGCAAAATTGTTACTCTCTTCTATTCGATAGAAAGACGATCGCGCTTAATCTAAGGTGGCCATAATCCGTTCGTGCCAGCCAAACCAGCATATCCACTACAAGTTGCTAGAATGAAAAAATCTTATATTGTTATCCTTTGCTTCGCGATTATGGCCCTTATTATAGATAATATTCGGTTACGCAGTCTTGCCCGGGAAAAGGACGTTGTAAAAATTACGAGCCAAGCGGCTGAAAAGGCTAGCCCTTTACAACCGAATGATGTTGCGGCCGGGAAGGATTTGGTAACGAAGAAAGGTGAAGATCCGGCGGTACTTGCAAAAAAGAAGGAAGATGCGATAAAGGCCAGGCAGTTATTAGACGAGGCGTTTATGAAGGCTAGCAGTGTTCAAACTGCAATTGGCCCGGAGCTGCGCACTGCAAGATCTAGACGGGAGGTTGAAAAGGCTCTTTCCCCATATTTGTCGGAGCTCAACCTAGATCCAACAAAACTTCTTGCTGTAAAAAATATATTGGCGGAAAGAACTTCAACCGCAGCTGACACCCGGGAGCTAGCTCGTAAGCAGCGGCTAACACGGGACGAAACGGAGGCGTTAATTGAGGATGCGGAGAAAAAGTTGAATGACGATCTTGTGAATTTAGTTGGTCAAGCAGCCTTCGACAAGATAGCGGAAATTTCCAAAATGCAACCGGAGCTGCAGTTGATTCAAAATACGTATGCACTAGACATGTCATATTCTGGTGTTCCGCTCAATCCTTCTCAGGTAAAGTCATTAGCAGGCCTCATCACTAAATATTCGGGCACTGACCCAGAAACTCGTCGGCGACGCACGAGTATAGCAAATACCTCAACAAATACTTCCGAGATTGACCAAGAAGTACTGGCCAAAGCAGCGACTTTCTTGGATGAAAAACAATTGGCGGTATTACGTTCAGATCTGGCTGTCGCAACAAAAGGAGCAATTGCTGGTACGGTGGTTAACGCGCAGAAGTAGAACTTCTAAATGCCCGTAAATTAGACGGAGGCACCAGCGCGCTGTGAATGTGATCTTCGATCAGTAAGATAACCCGGTCTCGCGTTTGCCCCAATATCTAGGATTTCTTGGTGCAGGAAGAAGTTCTCAGTTACTCTCCTCCTTAGTAAGGATCCGATTACTACGTAGATTTAATGTCCATCGGATGCGTTTCTTAACTGCCTCGGTTTCATTGTTGGCAACGGCATGTATATTATAAGTGTCACGAGTGAAACTATATCGCCATTGGCCGTCGTTTATGACGATGGGAGGAAGGGGCGTAATTGGTTTATAGTATTCTGACCATTTCATCTGGCCCCATATAAAATCCGATCGATTTGTTTGATCACCTATTCGCGAAATAAGTTTGTTCTCGTACTTGATATAGATCGCGTTAGCGGGGTTTTCGGATCTGCCCGCGCTTGCTAGCTGTTGATTTTCGTTATATGACAAACGATATAAGGTGCCTCGATTAACGATGCCAACGGGCTGATGACTGTTGTTTAGTGTCAATACTATAGTTGGTACTTCCCGGGATTGGCCGCTCCAGATTTTTATAGTGTTCGCGATGCGCTCAAAAGTAAGCTCATATTGGTCGGTTTTGGCGTAAATCACTTCGCAATTTATGAATGAATATAGGTCGCCAGCCGAACTCTCAATCTGCTTTGAGGCACCTTCTGGAGCTGCGTCTCGGACCATCCAAGACCGGCCAAACGCCAAAGTAGGCTTTGTTTTACTGATAATTATAAACTCGCCGCCCGGTGTTTCCCATAAAAAATTGTCATCGTTGAGCGGAGTTAGGTACGACAAGACTCCAATTAGCCGAAATGCACTATAATATGTGGAGCCATCGTACTCAATTTGGTGGCGCAGATAAGGGGCTTTGATTCCCTTTGTAACGGGCGGCCCTACCGATATGGACACAATAGGACTACCGTCCGCTGATATTAAAAATGGCCATTTATTGTCGGTCGCTAGTACATCTTGGCAACTAAACCCCCAAGAGAGTAGTGCAATGAAATGCGTGTATATTCTCTTACTTATCATATCCTATTAAGGCGTCTTTTAAAAATGAACACCAGGTGGACCGTACATCTTGACCGCAGCTAGGTAGAACCGTGACTCGTGTTTTTCGCGCTGAACAATATTTTAGCCACTGGTCATTGAATCCAAGTTGATCGAATGATGGAATACCTATAGCATTTATATTCGCAACCTCTGTGCTATTTGTTACCGGACCTGTAGGAGCAACGGCAATGATAAACTTACCTTTAGTCCTCATAAGAACATCAACTATCTTTGGGCCAAATGCCACAACGATTTGTTCGTCCGAGGGCTTATACGCCTTATCGGCGGGGAATATTATTACCGAGTACGAATCCAGTGATAAAAGTTCAAGCGTTTTGCGTATTTCCTTACCGTAGTCTAATCCCAAGCTCCGGTTATCGGGGACAAAGCAGATTGATTGATTCGCACGTGCATTGCGATTAATTAGATAAATTTGCCCTTCTTGCCCTTTTTTGATTTTCCAGCGTTCACCGTGTCCAAACGCGAAGGAAAGCATGAAAATGCAGGTAGCTACAGCGGCGGAAATAACCAAGGTGCAAAGCGCAGTGGTTCTTAGAAAGGCGTAATCTTGTCTGCTAACCGATCGATGTAGAAACAATAGTAAGAGAATTATGTCGAAAGTTAGCGGTAACCAGACAATAGAAGCGTACATCCATAATGTAGAAAAAAATGCAGCGGCAAGAAAGGCTATAAAACCTGACGAAAAACTTTGTATTACGTATGTATCAAACGCGCTGTCGTCCTCATTTGAACGCATACAGAAGACAAATGGGGCCACCAAGAAGGTCGTGACCACGAAGAACATAGGCAGTCCGGCTTCTACGGCTATATGAAGGAAACTGTTAACCATCCCTCCATAAAGTTCCTTGGATGAATATGGTTGAACCCAATGACGAAATGCGTTCCCGGACTCGCCGAGCCCCCACCCAGTAAGGGGACTGCTATTTATAAGGCAAAGGCCGCCGGCCCACAATTGGAGGCGGTTGGCTACAGACTTGTCGGATCCGATTTCTATAAACCTGCTAAATACGCCGATCGCCAACGCCGAGATCAGCAGAAGGCTTAAGTGTGGAATGACAAAATCTGCAAATTGCCGAATGGAGTTGCCGCGCGCTTTTGATCGGATTAGCCCATACCAAATGTATGCGATCGCGACTGCTGTAATAGCTCCTCTCGAAAATGTTAAAGAAATTGCGAGTAATAGTGCGACTTCTCCAGCCCATCCTACAACTCTAGGAATTATTGCCTTAAATCCTTCGAGCGGTATGAATAACGGAGTAATGCAGGCGAGAAATGCTGCTGCGTGGTTAGGATTTGCCCATCCAAACCCAAGGCGATGAGCTCCATTAACTACATAATCCGTTTTAAAGAATTCAAGGAAGGCCATCTTGGCTTACGATGAAGCCGAGGACGAAAACGGCTGAGAGGCGCCGCTTTCTATGCCTCGGCTTCAATTTGATCTCGAAATAGTGGCGTAGTAAACGTCGACTACTCCCTTGCTGCTTAATTTTCGATATACATTGGCGCCATTTGGTAGACAGGTTGGTAATTTATATCGCCCTCTCCAGCCGCAATGTCTTTACCTACAGTATCTGGATATATGGTGCCAACTTCCTTGCTCCTAGGATCGTACTCAAGATTCATGCCACAATGAAATGTTGCGTCGACATTTGCTTCCGCGTACCAGGTTGTATCTACCACGGGTCCAGCAGTTGTAGATAGTGTTCCCTGATATGTGGGCGTACTGTAAGGCGTCTCCCGATCATAATTTCCATGCATCACTGCATAATTGGAGTCGCCGGCATCAGGACTGCTTGTCAGGTCGTTTAATTCATCTAAATTATCAACAACCTTGAGCACAAAATAATCCCCCGTGGTTTGAGCAGCCGCGCTGTTCAGGTTATTGACAACACCCGCCATTGCTGCGCCCGTTGCTTGATCTAAGGCAGCGTTCCCGGATCGGACGTAGATTACGTCGACGGTTTCCTGGCTATAGGACAGTTGAAAAAGCGCCAAAAAGGCGCAAATTACTAACGATATTTTGATATGTTTCATTTGTCTCCCGATATTAGTTTGAATTGCCGATGGGGGAGAATCAGCAAGTTAAACATTATTCAAGCGTATTTATTTTTTCTTCTAGTTACGGCTATGAATTTGCCAATTTAGATCACTTGATACGAGGTAAGATTACAATGAGACTATCCTTAAGTACAGGTGACGTTTCAGCTGCCCGGTTTGATAGATTCGTGGACAATATTGGCGGTGAAATTAAATAGGCGTAGATTTAAAATGGCTTTAATCAAGGGGTGACGCTGCAAGGGGCTGGCGATTGATGTCGAGGGTCTAAAAAGTGAGCTGAAAAGGCTTATACCTGAGACTGTATATGACGGCGGTTTCCTCTTGAACAGCTAGCTGCGATGGATGTCGATATGCATTTAGACAAGTTGCTGGAATCAATAAATTAATCTGAAATTAAGTTCTGGTCGCCGGAATGTAATAGCTGCAATAGAATCGCTCGAAAACTGATTCTTGTGACCATATACTGTCTCGAGCTTCGGGAATTTATGTAGCGTGATAATATCTCTGTTGGAGATGCTTGTCCGTGCAATGTCTAAGGTTTTTAGTCCGATTTGGTCTGGTAAACTTACGAGTAATTCTCCAGAAACCCGTTTATTGCCTTTTAAATTTAGATGCTGAATTTCCATGGCGTCTCCGAGGAATTTAAGATCGTCGTCGTCAAGGGCTTCTAGTTCAAGTTTGACGCTGCTGAATCGGCCCCCAATAAACAGTTTTACCCAATCTGCTGCCCCAGCTTTTAAAAATGCGGGTGCGTAGTCCGCATAAACTGTTATTAGGTTATCTGCATTTAGCTGAGCATGTACCCGCCCAGTACGGTTTAATAGATCCGCTCGCTCCTTTGGAGTCATTGATGGTTTTGTTGAGAATTTTATGCGGTTGTGCTTTGATGTGGGCTGTTGTAGCTGCTAATTTTTAATCATTTGGCCGCAAGGCAACTTGCACCAGTGGTTGTACAAAATACGTGATGTTTTCGGCCCTTTTGGGCGGCAAAGCTGTGAGGTCGTCGATTCGAGTGTAGGGCATCTAAGCGCGACGCGCTTTTCCTGCTTCGGAATCACTGTCTAAATTTCTCGGGTTGAACCCACACCCACAATAACACGGCTGAAATAATACTGAACGGCGGTATCAAAACTGATCGAGTGAGACTCGCCCGGCGCTTTGCCTCTAACGTTTCGCGCTTTGTCATGATATTAATCAAATGATGTTGAGCTGCTTCACGAGGCTTTTTGAAAGGGGTAGCCACCCCTGAAACATATTGTCGTACTATCCTTAGACGGATCAAAGCCCCACCACGTACACGCTGTATTTTTTACCTTTTAGCTCGATCAGCGCACGAAGATCGCTGCGTTGTTCTGGGCGAGTATAGAGCATCCAGGCACGGCGGCATTTCGTTGCTTCCGCTTCTGTGTTTACGGTTACGACCTCGCCCCTGTTAAGCTGTTCAGCATACCACTTATATCGCCCATGCTCTCGAAAATCGCTGTCGAGCAGGCTTCCGGGTTTCGGCTTGGACGGGTCTTGGGGGATTAGTAGCCAGAGATCGGGCTTCACTTGCCTGATGTAAAGTTGAAGGTCCAACTTGTGGTGCTGCTTGTAGCGGGTAAACAGCTTAAAAAAGGTCGGGTATTCCTTTTTGTTATGAATCCCGACCATCGTGCCGTCACCCAGGGCCTCCACGTAGTATTGCTTGTTGGGACGCAACGGCGAATTTTTTGGCGTTTCTGGGAACTCGATATACTCGCCCAGCGCAACTTCAGCGCGTAAAGGCTCGAGGGTTAAGGTGGAGGCGGTGGACTTGATTGGCATCGAGCGACGAAAGAGGCGTAAAGATTCATTGTCAATGGATCTTCGATTTCACTTTAGCCCCACCAATTTCATTGCCAAGTCGCTCATCGTTAGAGGACGTCAGGCGTGAGGTAAATTTTCGGCTCGCCGAGGTCGTGGACGGCAGTGTCCAAAAGAACACTATGTCGCCCGAGAGCTACCCCGTTTACTTCCGTTTGCTGTGTGGACTACCCATTCACCTAACATTCCCCTCAGTCTCTTGGATGCTAGCGATTTATCAAATCAGTGGTGGTGGTAGCCCATTTATCCTCGAAGGTTGTCCAGCTACGGGCGGATGGTGGGCACTTAGTGAACGTTTCACTTGGCGAGACGACTTAGAAGACGCCCTTTTCAAATATGGAATCGAGTTCAGACACGACCGAATCAGTGGGACAGTCGTTCGTGGCCTCGTCTGGCGTGGCTGGGCGGAGATCGTCCCGCCGCCGCACCCCAAAACGCTTTGGCGACCAAAAGCGCAGCGTGAGTACCTGGGATGTACCGCGTTCGAGTATCTCAATCGTGAGCGCAGCCAAACCGAATCCGGCCGTCCATGACCTCACTATGTAATGCCGCAGCAACTACGTCTCGTGAAATTTCGCTCGCTTCGTTGTCTTCCATTTGAGCCACGCCCCGAAACTCCCGCTGCTTTTTCTCGATCGCTTCAACGATCCGAGCGGCGATAGGGTAGAGTGGAGAGTCCTCGGGTGGAACGTCCATACGCACAACCGTATCCGTTGGTTTGCACATTGCCAGTTTCTCGCCATGATTTTTGGCATGTGTGGCAGATTCACCGCCAAGAATCCCAACTTGATTAAAAAGCGTTTTGAGGAGTTCGACCTTCACGGGCCGAGCATGCCGGCGCGCTACAACATAGGCCCGGCGCAACTGCTGTTTGTCATCTCCATTAATGAACAGGGAAAGCCGGGAGCGAAAGAGATGAAATGGGGACTTGTACCGTTCTGGGATAAGAGCGAAAAGCCGAGAATTGCTCCAATCAATGCCAAGTCCGAAGAGGTTCTCACTAAACGCGTATTCTCGCAGCCACTACAGAAGAGGCGTTGCCTCGTGCCGGCTGACGGTTTCTACGAATGGAAGAAACTCCGGGGTGAACTAAAAGAGCCTCACCACATACAATTGAAAAATGGAGAGCCGTTCTTCTTTGCTGGCGTGTACGAGCGCGGAGGTGATGAAAGACCGGATACGTTTGCGATGTTAACGACCGCGGCGAATGACCTGATGAAAGGGATTCACGTCCGTATGCCGGTTATTCTTTACGGGGAGATGGCCCACGCTTGGCTTGGATCGGGGCCGATCAGCCAGGAGGAGCTTTCACGGCTCTCGGCACCATACCCCGCAACAGAAATGGAAGAATGGGCGGTGGGGGAAGCAGTGGGCAACGTGAAGAACGAGGGGCCGGAGCTGGTTGTGCCTGTCGTTGCGGGCGCGATGATCGCTGAAAGGGCAAGCGGTGAGCAGTTGAGTTTGCTATAACGCGAGGCGCTCATCGGCCAACGCCCTCAGTTCCCTTTTAAGGAAAGCCGCAAATTTTTCTCCGACTCGGTTTGCTCCCCAATTATGATGAATGACATGAACCCCATAGTTTGTGACGCTGCTGTAGTCAGTGATCACTGACCACGTCCGGGTTGATTCTTTAGCGGCGTAGGGTTGCCCGTGCACCGGATTGTGAATAGCGAAAAAACGCTCTTTATCATAAATGTAGTGCGACATGATGTTTGTTTTAGACCCCGAGTGGAAATAGGTCAATCGGACCATCCGCCGCGCTTAAGCGCTCGAGTTCGCTACCTCGACAGCACAAAAAAGCCCGCCCAGTGAAGGGCGGGGGGAAAATCATACGGAGTTAGGCTCTACTAAGCGGTTTTGGCGGGAGGGACTTCCAAAGTGAGCAGGCTTTTGGCATGCTAACGTTGTACCCACTTCTAAATTACAGTTTTCTCCGTTACGGGGTAATTATCGGAATTGCTTTTTATGCGCCAGTTTAGGGGACGATAGAAACCTTAGAAAAACGTTTAGGGAAGTGATTTATCAGCATCTCGGCGAACCGCCCCTGATAGACGCCGGGCACATCTATTTCCAATCCAGATTGCGGGCGGACTATCGTGAGGGATAACTCCTCTAAACTAGCAACGGGGCGTAACCAGGCTTTGGTCACCCATTGAGCTGGGGAATGGGTAAAGTCTCCGTCTTTATCGTAGCGCCAGGTTTCAATTTTCTTAGTATCAATTGCCGATCTAATGTCTTGCAGTAGACCCTTAGGGTCGGGGGTGGAAATCGATAACGCCATAATGTTATTACCTCATGGATTTCTCTGGTCGGGTGTGATTATTAGCGGCCGGTAGGCCGGTCCCTCAATAGATCCGCTAGGAATCATTTACTCTAAATGAGTTGGTCGGACTATGTCAATAGCGAGCGGGCAGGAGTTCACCCTAGACTTCCGCACCCCTTCCACGAGCGTGCGCGTAGAGCGTTACTCCTGAACCCGCCCATCGGGGTATGCATTTTACGTTTACTGGCGCGAACTAGCTTGCGGCATTCCGCATCTGCATTGACCCTGGCAATATGCAAGAGCGTGAACTCAACTCTTGGGAAGAGTTTCTAGAAGCTTCGAAGCCTTGCATCGAGGCTGAGACACGACCCCAACCCTTACTTTTTAGGGGACAAGCAAACAGCGAATGGGGCCTTCAAACCACGCTAGAACGTCGCGGGCACGGACTATACAGCGCTAGCGTTTACTATCAACAAATAGGAATTGTATCGCGCACATTGGAGACGGTGACCGGAAGACATTGGGAACTCCCCGAGCTCACTACTCGTGAAGATTGTTCAAGTACTCCGACTGGTTACGCGTATATGGCTTTTTTACGGCAGAACGGGTTTCCCTCTCCGCTTTTGGATTGGAGTCGCTCTCCCTACGTCGCGAGCTTTTTTGCTTATCACGACGCCAAGGCAGTCCAAGCCGGTGGGAAAGTCGCGATCTACGCGTTTCAAGAGTACGGCGAGCAAGGAAAGCAAATAGACATGAGAGGTCCGGCCATTCTGGGGCTTGGCCGATGGATTGCTACGGACCGCAAGCACTTCCTCCAGCAAAGCGAGTACACGATTTGCCGTAGAATGAGAGGAAACGACCTGCTTTATTGCCCGCATGAAGATGCGATGAAAACGCCCGTCGAAGACTATTTCTTCCGACAAGACCTCCTAACTAAATTTATCTTACCAGCGAAGGAAGCCCCGCGAGTTAGAGCAAGGCTTTACCAAATGAACATCACTGAGTATTCGCTTTTCGAGGACACCCGAGCGCTGCTCAGCATTTTCGCTGATGATGTTCTTGGTCCAAAGTAAGAGTCTGTGAAAAGCCCGGCTTCTCTAACGATGATTTCTGACCTCCCGCGGGCGACGGGTCAGCGAAAGCGCCGTAGTCTATTCCCTTTTCACCCCTTAAATAAGCCTCTTGGCGTAGTGGCGTCGTCACGGGGAGCGGTTGCTCCTTCGGAGCAAACCTAAGGCCGGGCCTGACTGGATCTGCCGTGGTTCGGTCTGAACTCGGCATAACTGACGGCGTAAGACTGGGAATAAAGCGTTTTTGGGTAGACAATGAGCCCCTTGTGGTGTTCATTTGAACACTAATTCAGAAGCTAACTGCCCATGAAGGCAGGCAATGTGAGGCGTTTTCTTTCAGTAGCCCGGATAAAAGATGCGTTGAACTTGTCCAAACAAGTGGTAGCTTCTTCTGGCACACATAAAACGCACACATTAGTTGATCATTCCGTGAACAAAGCGACTCTGAGAAAGATTGCGGCGGCGACCGCTATCGTGATGGAGGAGTTCGGCGGGACCATCGATGTTTACTTTTTGATGAAAGCCTTGTACCGGGCGGACCGGCGGATGCTCATGGATTTTGGCCGCACAATTACAGGGGACCGTTATTCTTCGATGCCGAAGGGGCCGATAGTTAGTGAAACCTACGATTTAGTGCGCAATAAATTCGATCTCCCGGAATTCCAGGCGATATGGAACGAGGCGTTCTTTACAACGGCACACACAATTCAACCTAGGGGAATAATTGATCTTGGTCCGCTGTCTCCTGTGGAAGAGGATTTTTTGCGTTTTGAAGCCCGAGAAGTGAAAGCAAAACGCGACAACGGCGAAAACGTTGCGGATTGGATGCATAAGACCTGTCCAGAATGGGAGCGGGTGGATAAGGGTACGAGCAAGCCTTTGAAAGTGAGCCGTATCGTAGAGCACCTGAACCCAGCCCCATCTCTTCCGGCCGCCGAAATTGAGGCGCGACTGAAACAGGGCAGGAGGATTCTCGATAAAGGAAAATTTTCTACGAAACCGCTCTTGCTCTCTAACGAACAATGAGTTCTGACTGCATGCCTACCCGGTATGCAGAAAGGAGATTGTTTTTGGGGGGATCCCGCGGGCGGATCCAACCCCCACCCCTGGCTTGTCCTCAGTTCCCCGAACTCCGCGGGTGAAATTGCAATAGTTAATCTAACTACGGGCTTGGGTGGCGTGAAAGCACACCAGGTAAAGCCATCTAGTCTGCCCATCTTAAAGTACGACTCTGAAGTAGCGTGGTTCGAGGCCATTACTTACGACAACGCTCAGGCAGATAAGCGCGTGTCGGCTAAATTGTGGACGTGGGACAGCAATATCCCCTCTAACCGCGTCGACGCTATTATTAACCAGGGACTGATGCTGGGATTGATCTCCAGGGAACTTAAGGCGTTCCTCAAAAAGGCAGGAAGCTCTGCGTGTGCGTAGCTTCTACTAACGTTGCTTCAAACGAGGGCACTCGAAGTCCGAAAAGTTTGAGCAAAACCTGTTGTAGTTTTCCCTTTCCTTCCTCTTTAATTCTCTCTTCTCCCGCATGGTTCTGAGGGGCTTTCGGTACCGCATCCTAGATTCCCGACTCAATTTTTTTGGATTCTGTGTACCCAACGTGTGCCGTTTTCGACTCTCCTCTGGTAGTGGCGCCCCTACGGGCAGTATGCACTCCGGCTGCTGAAGCCCGACCAGAAGCGAGAGGACGAATGTTCGTTTCGCGCCTAGTTGCCCAGAATTCCGTGATATTCCGGGCAAACCGATTTAAACTCGTAGGTAAATTCAACGCTTTCGTAAAGCAATGACTAGGGCTCGATCGAAAAATACCTTTTCCCTTCGGATTCAGTGGCCATCCCTCGATAATCGTTATTTAGGGAGGCGAGGTTCCTTTTCGACATCAAATAGAGCGTTAGTTGTGGCTGCTTGAATGCTGCTAGGTGAAAGGAAGCAAATGAGTGCCGGAACACGTTTTTCATGTCTTCAAATTGCGCTAACTCATCTTCGCTCCAATTGACGCCATTTGCGGGGCTTTCTGGCTTTAAACCAGCACGTTCGAAAGCCTCGCGCTTTAAATCTAAATAGGAGCGCCGACTAACGTCCCAACAGGCGTCTGGCGCATGCTTGAGCCACTTGAAAAGATTTTCGGGCCAACCATCGATGTAGTGCCGATTGCCGCTCTTGTGCTGCCGGCCGGGAAGAACGATGCCCTTTTCCTCCCATCGTAAAGATGTACGTTTGATACGGGCGGCGGAGGTGTAGCGAAGGCCGGCAAACGCCTCTAGTGCCAAACGGCCGATCACCAGGCAGTCCCGGTTCACGCGGAAAAAAATCTCCGCTTGCTCGACCGTCATGATGTTGACGCTTTCGGTCGAGGCGCTGCCGTCCTCATCTCTAACTTCGCTCTCGTCTTGTGGTGCCTCGACAATTTTGGCGGGGCTTTCGTCCATCCACTTTTCATCGACAGCGCGGTCGAAGAAGCACCGCCAGCTTTTAAGGTGATGACGCTTCGTGACTGTCGAAAGGGCTTCCCCAGTTTCTGGATCGGTTAGCCCTTTCAGCGCACGACGCAGGTCCTCCGCCTCGATCTCCTTCAACTTTTTCTTTTCGCCTAGCGCCTTCACAAGACGCGAGAGGTGGAGTTTCATGTGGGACTTCGCATCACCTCCGACTTTGAGGTCGGCCCGAAGATTGAGAAAATTGGTTCGAGCTGTCTCCAACTCCATCTCACCGCCCCGTCGCCCGCGGTATTTGGCCCAAAAGCGAGCGACCTCCAACGGGTCGGCATTTTCGGTGATTTGAGAAAATGTGAGCCACTTAAGCGCTTCTGCAGCGGGAACAACGGGCATCGCTTTGCCCTTGTCGATCCGTTCTTTTTCCCAGTACTCCGCAAATTCCCAGCGTTCTTTTTCAGTTTTAAACGCCTGGGACCGCATTTCCCCGTTGGCTTCTCGCCATCTAGCAACAAATGGCTTCGGCCTATCGGGCCGAGGCACAAAGAAAAGACCCTCGGGTGGCTTCTGGTCCTGTTGTTCCCCGAGTTCCCCCGGGGCACTTTTGGGGAACAAAACAATGTCGTTTTTTGGCTTCATCCCCGCCAAATTGTGACTCGTTCCCTAGGTAAGCAAGGCGAACGAGGGCAATGGTCGGGGCGATAGGATTCGAACCTACGACCTCCTGGTCCCAAACCAGGCGCTCTACCAGACTAAGCTACACCCCGTGAAGGTGCGAAGGCATGCTTCTTTGTCTTCGCTGTCAACGTTAACCTCCACCTGATGTAAGTGCAGGTTTGCTACACTCTCGGCTTGCGTAGGTAATCGATTCATCCTAACCGTCGACGTCTCAATATTTCTTTTTCATGGATACCATTTCTCGCGAGAACAACAGCATCTTGCCGATCGCCGGCGTACTAGTGGGCGTGCTTGCGCTCCTCCTTTCCGGCGTAGCGCTCGTCAAGCTTTCTTCCGCGAATAAGACGATCGAAGGTCTTAAGGAATCCATGACCAAGATCGACTCGGTCGAAGCCGAGGCTCGCGCCGCCACCAGTTCGGCGGAGCAGGCGAAGAGCGCGGCGGACAATGCTAACCGCGGCATCAGCTCTCTCCAGAATTCCACCCAGAGTGGGTTCAATTCTGTCGCCACCGAGTTGACCAATTTGCACGGCGAGATCGAGAAATTGCACGCCCCGAAGCCGGTCGCAGGCGCGGCGGGTCCGGGCGGAGCGGCCAAGGGTGAAAAAGCAGAGAAAGCCGCTCCGGTCGCGGGCGAAGGCGAATACCTGGTCAAAGCCGGAGACAGCGGAGTTAAAATCGCGAAAGCGCATGGGGTTTCTCTCGATGATTTGAAAGCGGTGAACCCAGGTGTGAACTGGAGCGGTCTGAAGGTCGCGCAGAAGATCAAGATCCCGAAAAAGTAAACTACCGCTTTAATATTTTAAAACGCCTCCCTTCCTTCGTGGTCGGGAGGCTTTTTTATGAGCAACGCAAACGCCTCGCCCTCACGCTGGCAGAAACTCGGGGAAAAAATTCTCACCACGACCCGGATCTTTGATCTGCGCAGTGCGATGTACCGGCATCCGGTGCGCCAGACAGAAAAAGATTTTTATGTGATCCATTCCCCAGACTGGGTGAATGTTTTAGCGCTCACCTCCGATCATCACCTGGTTTTGGTGAATCAATTTCGCTTCGGTATCGACACCTTCTCGCTGGAAATTCCTGGCGGTGTGATGGACCTCGGTGAAAATCCAATCGAGGCCGGACTAAGGGAGCTCCGCGAAGAAACGGGGTATGTGGGCAGTGGCGCCAAAATTCTCGGCAGTGTTCATCCCAATCCCGCGATCCAGAGTAATCGCTGCCATTTGGTCCTGGTGGAAAATGTGCAACGTTCGGCCGCGCTCGACTGGGATCCGGAGGAAGAAATCGAAGTTCTGACTCTGCCGGTGAACCAGGTTTATGATTGGGCTCGTTCGGGGAAGATCACGCACAGCCTGGTGCTCGACGCTTTGCTCTTTTTTGCCCCTCGCTGGGCCGAGTTAAATCGATGAGAATCAGGACCGCTCGATTGACTTGTCCTTGCCGGTGTCGTTAGGTGCCTAACTATTCAGTGGTCGTGCGACCACGCAGCTATGTCCTCGCCTTTGTTTGCAAACACCCCTTCGGCCCTTGGCGTCACTTCCGACGACCGCGTTCCTGCGCCGCTCGAAAGCGAGATCCGAAAAATCTATGAGCGCAGCCCGCTCTACAGCCAGCGGTTTCCGCTCCATCCGGAACCGCTCCGTTGGTCGTGTTACCGCGAGATCCCGACGCTTTCGAAAAGTGAAATCGTAGAGCGCGGGCACACCGCGTTTTTTCCTGACGCCGGACACGTCGATCGCGCGCTGCAGGAGAAACGTTACGAATACGAATCCACCTCCGGCACGACCTCGGGTCCGATGACGGTGATCATGGAGGAGGGCTGGTGGACCGCTCAAACCCTCCGCGCTTATCGAGCACACCCGCTGCTCGCTCCTTTCGCGGACCGGCCGCACCGCAAGTGCGTGTTGGCGCCGATTGGCTGTTCGAGCAACCTTTGTCCGTACGAGGACCACCCGTTTCCCCACCGCTACTTCGACGGAACGGTGTACCTCAACCTCACGAGCGATCCTTTTGTTTTTCCGGAGTCGGAATGGGACCGTATTGTCCTGGAGCTTCAAGCGGTGCAGCCGGAGATTTTGGAAGGCGAGCCGGTTTACCTTTCGCTGCTCGCTCGCGCCGCGCAGAAGCGGCAGGTGAAGTTGCCGAGCCTCAGGGTCGTTATTCTCACCTACGGCAAGGCCAGTCTCCAGCATTCGCAGCGGATCGCTGAAGCGTTTCCCGCCGCGCAGGTCGACTTGTACGGTTCCACCGAGGCGGGCTATCTTTTCGTCGGAGAAGCGTTCAAGGACGATTCGCGGGTGATCGACGAGAATGCGTTTATCGAGCTCGTCCCGTATCAGAAAAGAGAGGACGTGTTTCAAATCTACGTCACGACCCGCGACCGCGAGGCGATGCCCTTGCTCCGCTATCACACCGGCGATATCGTCCGACGCCTCCCGACCGGCTACCGGTTGCTCGGTCGCGAGCGCGATTTATATTTCACCTCGGACGGAGCGATCGTTTCCCCGTGGGAAATCGATCATGCGCTGCCGAAGAATTTTGCCTGTTGGCACTACACCCTTCAGCAAACGGGAGAGAATCGTTGGGATTTTCACTACGTCGCCGATCACGCCGCGCCGGCTGGCGTTGAGGCGGGGATCGCTCCGGTGCTCGGTGCCGGCGTGCGCGTGAATGCGTTTCGCCGTCGGTTCATCGCGCCCGCTGCGAGCGGCAAGTTTTCTCTCCTCAAGCCGCTGGCTAAATAATTCTCGCGGGCGAAAAGCAAAGCGCCGGGCGTCGGTACCGCCTACTGGAGCGGGTAAGGGAGGCTTATTTCGGCGTCCTTTCTCTCGCCTTTGCACCGATGCACTTTACTTAGGGGTTCGTAACCGTGTAACACACGTATTGCGAGCGGGTTTCCCCCCGCGCGTATGCGTCCTTCGCCATCCCCTTGCTCCGTGATGAATTCCGTCGGCTATCTCTTTCGTTCGTCCATCGGCAGAAAGTTTCTCATGGCCATCACCGGCCTTGTGCTGGTCGGCTTCGTCATTGGCCATCTGGTGGGAAACCTGCAGATCTTTTCTCCGCCTGAGAAGATCAACGGGTATGCTGAGTTTCTTCATGGCCTCGGGCCGACGCTTTGGGTGGTGCGGATATTTTTGCTCGTGTGCGCCGCGATTCATATTTGGGCCGCGATCGTTTTGACCCGGGAGAATCAACAGGCGCGAGGCGCCCAACGCTATGCGGTGAAGCACACCATCCGAGCGACGCTGGCTTCCCGCACGATGCGCCTCACCGGTTTTGTTGTATTGGCTTTTCTGATCTATCATTTGGCCCATTTCACCATCGGTGGGGTGGACGAGAATTTTAAAGCCAACTTGAGCCGCTTTGAGATGCCGACCGATTATCACATCCTCGGCGTATCCGTCGTGCCCAAGGGCACCTCGGTCCTCGATGTCCACACCATGGTGGTGAAAGGTTTTCAAAATCCGATTGTATCCATTTTCTACATCGTGGCAGTGGGCTTGCTCAGTTATCATCTGCTTCACGGCATCGATAGCATGTTCCAGACGCTAGGTTTTCGGAATCATCGCTGGTCGGGCGGACTGAGGAAATTCGCTGTGCTCTTCGCGCTGGTCTACTTCCTGGGAAACCTCGCGATTCCCGCCGCGATTTTGGCGGGAAAAATCGAGCCTCGCGCGGGCTGGGGCAAAGCCGGCTCTACCACCGCTCAGGTCACCGCTGCCGCCGTTTCTCATTAATCCGCTGCTTTTCTCGCCATGGCCAAACTCGAGTCTAAAATTCCCGCCGGCCCTCTGCCCGACAAGTGGCGCAAGCACAAAGCCGAGATCAAGCTGGTCAATCCCGCCAACAAGCGCAAATACGAGGTCATCGTGGTCGGCGCGGGCTTGGCCGGAGCCTCGGCTGCGGCCACGCTCGCCGAGCTGGGATATGGCGTAAAATCGTTCGTTTTTCACGACAGCCCCCGTCGCGCCCATTCCATCGCCGCGCAGGGCGGGATCAACGCCGCCAAGAATTACCAGAACGACGGCGACAGCGTGTATCGGCTTTTCTACGACACGATCAAGGGTGGGGACTATCGCTCTCGTGAAGCCAACGTTCATCGTCTGGCGGAAGTTTCGGTCAACATCATCGATCAGTGCGTCGCCCAAGGCGTGCCGTTTGCCCGCGAGTACGGCGGTCTATTGGCCAATCGTTCCTTCGGCGGCGCTCAGGTCTCCCGGACCTTCTACGCTCGCGGTCAAACCGGACAGCAGCTGTTGCTCGGCGCCTATTCCGCGCTCTCCCGCATGATCGGCGCCGGCGCGGTGCAGCTCTTCGCCAACAGTGAAATGCTGGACCTGGTGCTGGTCGGCGGCCAGGCCAAGGGCATCATCGTCCGAAATCTGAATACAGGTGAAATCACCCGCCACTCCGCCGATGCGGTGATCTTGGCGACGGGTGGCTACGGCAATGTCTTCGATCTTTCCACCTACGCGCGCAATTCGAACGCCACTGCGATCTGGCGGGCCTACAAACGCGGCGCCTGTTTTGCCAATCCCTGCTACACTCAAATTCACCCGACCTGTATTCCGGTCTCCGGCGAGTACCAATCGAAACTGACCTTGATGTCGGAGTCGTTGCGCAACGATGGGCGTATCTGGGTCCCCAAGAAAAAAGAGGACTGCAAAAAAGATCCGACCAGCATTCCGGAAGAAGACCGCGACTATTATCTAGAGCGGATGTATCCGAGTTTTGGAAACTTGGCTCCGCGCGACATCGCGTCTCGCGCCGCCAAGCGCGTGTGCGACGAAGGTCGTGGCGTGGGCGAGACCGGTCTTGGGGTGTATTTGGATTTTAGTGACGCCATTCGGCGCCTCGGCGAGGCCGGAGTTCGCGAACGCTACGGGAATCTCTTCGATATTTATCACGAGATCACGGCCGAAAATGCCTACAAGACGCCGATGCGTATCTTCCCCGCGGTGCACTACACCATGGGCGGTCTTTGGGTGGACTATAACTTGATGAGCAACATCCCGGGCCTCTTTGTGCTTGGGGAAGCGAATTTTTCCGACCACGGCGCGAATCGCCTCGGCGCCTCGGCACTGATGCAGGGCTTGGCCGACGGGTATTTTGTTATTCCCTACACGATCGGGGACTACCTCGCTACGCAGAAGCCGGGCTCCCGCCCTTCCTCCGATGCCGCGGAGTTCAAACAGGCGGAGGAGAATGTCACCGCCATGACCACTCGGTTGCTCAATACCAAGGGCCAGCAGCCGGTCAGTTATTTCCACCGAAAGCTCGGTCAGATCATGTGGGCTTATTGTGGAATGGCCCGCACGGCCGAAGGTTTGAAGAAGGCGTTGCAGGAGATTCCGAAACTTCGAGAGGAATTCTGGCGCAGCGTGAACGTGCCGGGCTCGGGGGACAGTCTCAACCAGGCGCTCGAGCGCGCGGGCCGGGTGGCGGACTTCATCGAGCTGGGCGAACTGATGTGTCTGGATGCCTTGACCCGCGAGGAGAGCTGCGGCGGTCATTTTCGCGAGGAGTACCAGTATCCAGATGGTGAATGCAAACGTGACGACGAGAGGTTCGGGCATGTTGCGGCCTGGGAGTTCCAGGGACCGAATCAGCCGCCGCTGCGTAACACCGAGCCGCTTAACTACGAGTTCGTGAAGATGAGCGTGCGAAACTACAAGTGAGGTTTTGAGGCCACACCCCGTGACCTCCTTCTCCTCTGCCCAGCATATCTCAAATTGTGACATCCTCCGCCTCCACCAAAAAAGCCAAGAATGCCTCCTCGGAGGGATTGATTCCGACCGAGCAGATCGATCGGAGGATTTTTTTGGTTCGTGGGCAGAAGATTCTGCTGGATCGGCACTTGGCTGATTTGTATGGCACCACCACTCGCTTGGTGAATCAGGCGGTGAGGCGGAATCGCGAACGCTTTCCCGAGGATTTTCTTTTCGAGCTTACGCGGGAGGAAATCCAGAAGATATCTCAGATTGAGACATCCTTGAAGTTCTCCAAATCGGTCTACGCCTTCACCGAGCAGGGGGTGGCGATGCTCTCCGGTCTTTTGAGCAGCCCGCGCGCGATTGCAGTCAACGTCGAGATCATGCGCGCCTTCGTCCGTTTGCGCGAGATGATCGCCTCCAGCGCTGATCTGGCGCGCAAACTCAACCAGCTCGAAAAGAAATACGACGCTCAATTCAAAGCGGTCTTCGATGCGATTCGTGAGTTGATGACACCAGTCGACGACGACGATGAAGAGCTGGAGCCCGTCCGCGAGATGGGGTTTCACGCCACGCTTAAGACGAAGTCCGATAAATCCTAAT
>Ga0070717_10000154_pt1 | contig 51605 bp, 66 predicted proteins | sample LARL113metaG_FD_71366 | JGI IMG/M metagenome (GOLD analysis project Ga0070717, IMG submission 71366) | Corn, switchgrass and miscanthus rhizosphere microbial communities from Kellogg Biological Station, Michigan, USA - LAR L11-3 metaG | ecosystem: Host-associated > Plants > Roots > Rhizosphere ...
GAGAGGATGCCGACGATCTGCTGAGCGTGCCGTTCGATCAGGTTCGCCATCCGCCGACGATACCGCCGACCGTGCCTCGAACTTTCTTTCTTGGTTTCGGCTACGCCGAGGTAGGGAAATCGTCCAGCCCGTCACTCCTTCTTGTGAAGGGCCCTCCAATAAAAACTTTTTGAACGTGCGCGCGCTGAGCGCGCGCGCAGGAGGGCCTATGCATAAGTTCACAGTCGCACTTCTCTTGTCTTTACTTTTGACATCGCCGATGTATGCACGACGGGACGACGACGACTTCATCCGGCGTGACCTTTTCAAGCTGTTAAAGAAGATCGCCAGGGTGATCATGCCGCAGGACGAGGGGCCACTCATCACACCGCCGATTCCCTGATAGGTTCTGGACGTGATCGGCGGCGCGGCGGCCACATTGGCCGCGCCGCCTCACCGTCCAGGGGGTAGGGAAAAGTCTGCGCCAGTCACTCCTTAAGAAAGTCGATCCCTCTGAGAGGAAATCATGCCCGTCAAGAATGGAAGATTCCAGACTTCAAAGGCCCCGCGCCGGGATCTGGCTCTGATCGAAGGCAGCACGCCGCCATCCGTAGCAGACCTTATAACATGCGCCATCGCCGCCGCCGTGCCACCTATCCCGTGCGAACCGGGCACGCCGTTGGATAGGATTTTCGGAGAACGAGCAAGTGCAGAGGAAATCGCTCACGGCCGCGACTTGGAGCGATGGCTGCGGGGGACCTAAAATTCGGGGAGGATTGCAGAAGCGTTTTGCAGCTCTTCCAGCCAACTGAAGCCGGAGACCGAGACTTCAGTCGCGTCTAGCAGCGGCTTCACGTCTACGATGTGTGCCTTCGGGCCGTCTACGGTCAAATAAATAGCGAGCGGTGCGAGATCACATTTCAGCGACGCGAGCCCGGGATCGTCCGACCCGGGAAGAAGAATAGTGGCAGGGATATCAATCATCCGCACAAGTTCATTCCCTGGGAGCAGAGGGATCTTGCCCGCGACGTACCGAGCTCGCCAAACCAGAACCGCGAGCGAGCGGTTCTGTGCGGCCGTCAACTGCAAGCTTTTCGCCTTCTCAACGAAGTCGGGATGCATGTCGACCTCCCAGACGAGCCGCGTCGTCAGCGGATCAGGTGGTATGAGTTCTAGGGGCTCCATATAGCACCTCCCGCGGCGCCAACTCTAATTGCGTAGGGCCGTGTCTCTGTCTCCTTCGGACCCGGCGGCGGGTACATGGGGCGTGCCGCCGTTTCACTTCCTGTCGCCACTCCTTTCTAAATCGATAACCGGGCCGGTTTTCAGGAGACGGCGCGAATCGAACGAGCCGTCTCCTTCCTGCAGAAGCGCGTAAACCGGACCAATCATCCCGGTGGCTTATCAATATCTGAGCCGCGATCTTTCTCGCGCCGCGGCAAAACATCACTGCTTGCCGAGCCGGGGACATCGGCTTTGTCGCCGAAGTAGAACCCCGTCACGGTGCCGACCAGCGCGATTATCGGCGGGAAAATAATATTGAGAATCTCCTTTACGTCCGGAACCGACAATCCGCCAGCATTAACCCATTCGACGTTCCGAAGACATGCGGCGGTAAATGAGGCCGCAACGACAGCGACAAGAAGCCACACCAATACCATCGCGATGTGTCCTCGCTTTCGCTCGCGCCGCAACGGCAGATCGCTCGGCGGAGTCTCAATATGAGGTCGGCGAACAAAAGCCGATGGCGGCTCGTTCTCCGTGAGATCGAGTACGCGTTGTCTTGACTTACTGCTTTCCTGCTGGTTCGATTCCGTTTCCGACGCCATGCGACCTCCGGCTTGCGCTTACTTGCCGCGAGCGCGGCGGTGAACGACACCGCCGCGCCTTACCGGATGACGAGTTCTTTCAGACGCTGCTTCTCGTCTTCGATCAACAGCTTGCCGCCCTTACGTGTGGCGTCGTGGAGGTATTTCTCTACCCAGATTGCCCTCCGGATAACATCGGCGACGGTGGTGCCGCGGTCCTCCGCGATTGCACGCAACGCTTCGACAGCTTCTGGTGGTAGATTGATGGACGTTTTGATTGGCTGTGGCTTGGCGGTAGAGGGACCTGCTTCGTTGGCTTTCATGACTCCTCCTTCTTTCTCCTCTCGGACCGTGCGACAAGCGCCTACGGGCACCTCTCCCCGCCTGCCGTCCGCCCGAGCTTCTCGGCTGGTAGGGCGTTTTACCACCTAACCAGCCACCTTGCAAGAGTAAAATACACCGAAGGTGGGTGGCAAATTTCATGCAAGGTTTCTTCACACGCCCCCGAGTATCCGATCGGTCGACTGTAAGTACAGATAGGTCAATAGGTTGTCCGATCGCTTCGATGGCATTGTGCCGGAGGTTATTACAAGGTTTCGAGGGTGGGCACGTTTTCTGGAGAGTGCGCCGATGGAGAATCCGACATCGCTGACGATCATCGCCGCCGGATTGGTGCTGGCACAGGTATTCGAGACCACTCGTCCTCCCGTGTTCACACGATTTCGTCCCGAAAACTCGACGGCTCGGCCCGTCGTCAACTCTTCGCACCTACGCCGAAACTGTTTCGCTGGCTGCCCGATCCTCCAACGTGCCTACTACGACTTCGGACCTACGTTCCTGATTGCTCGTCAAGCATATGCGCTCGAGGTGAGCGGACGCGACAAAGTACCCCTTTGGGTATCGGAATACGTCACGGCATCTGAACTCGATAGCCACGCTTCGGGCAGCCTGCGATATGTGGCTGACCCTCTTTTACCGCCTCAGGAGCGTTCAGAGCCGAACGATTATCGCAATGCCCCATTTGACCTGGCGCCGCTGGCATCACTCGCTCACCAACGTACTCTCAAAGAAGTCCAAGCTGACGTTTTCTTCATGTCGAACGTGGCGCCGCAAGTGCCAGAATTTCACCGTCAGGTCTGGAAACATCTGGACTTCCTGACGCGGCGATGGATTCAAGCGCGAGGAGCGGCTTACGTCATTACCGGCGGATTCTTTTATGACAGAAGAGAAGAAGACCCGGCGGTTGCCACCGGAGCCGTCCGTTACTTAACCATCGGTCCGGGCCGGGTTGCTGTACCGACTCATTTTTACAAGATCATAATCGCACGCAATCCACGGTCCCATCTTTTCGAATCGATTGCTTTTGTCCTGGAAAACCGCGCGTATCGGGAGCCATATGATGAACAATCCTACATACGTTCTATCAAGTGGATCGAGGACAGAACCGGCATCCGTTTCATGTCACAACTCGAGGCGACCGACGTTGCGCGTCTCAAAGAAACTGAGGCTCAACTCTGGCCGACCAGATGACTCGCCGCCCTCCCGAGAACCTTCGCTTCGGGCTACTTATCGCTTTTTGCGTTCTCGGCCTCAATGAATCGCAAAGCAGCCGCAAGGTCTGATGCAGCCTTCGCAAGTGCCTCGCGCCGCTGGAAGTATGGCGACAACATCGTGCCCGCCGCCGATGCGATCAATGCATAATACGTCCTATCGGGAAATTCGTCGGATAAACCGCTGAAAATCTGTCGGAACTCCAACACCTTATTGTATAGATCCTCGCGCAGGAGCTGTAATTCATGCGCTCTGATTTCCTCGGAGGTCTTGTTCGGGAAGAGATTCTCCTCGAACTGTTGCTGGTAATCGTCGTTTCCAGAGGTTTGAGGTATTGAATTGTCTGGTGATTTCGGCACCTAACAGCAAAGGATTACCTGCGCGTACGACGAGTGGGCGCAATTCCACTGTAGCACACCTTCTGCAAAAAGCCAGTTGCCATTGCGACGTTCCGTCGACGGGGGGGTAACAGCTCCTTTCCGCTACTCCTCTTACGAGGAGGTACGTTTGTCCGAACCCGTCATCCACTCCCACTGGCATCAGTCCATCGCCGGCCTCACCATCGTCCCGACCGAGTTCTACGAAGCCGTGGCCCAGGCGATCGCCCGGAGGAACATCCCTGGCGTGAACATCACCGGCACCTACTTCTCGGAGGGAGCCATCGGCTCCGCCCAACGGCTCTACCTCCGGGCCAAGCGCTTCGAGTACTTCTTCGACATCTGCGGCGCGCCGTTCGCGGACGGCTCCTTCGTCTCCTGGTGGCTCGTGGAGGACACCGGCTGCGCGCGAGGATGCCTCCTCGGCATCCCGTGGCTCGGCTGGCTCCTCCTCGTTCTCTTTTACCGGGAGACCTACTACAAGGTGGACACCCGCCTAATGTTCCAGGACGCAATCCACTCCGCCGTGCTAGAAGTAGTGGATGCCATGACTAAGGCGAACGGCCTTCGCGAGCTCTCTCCGGTCGAACGCCAGCCCACCATGCAGAAGCTCATGAAGTAAATTAGCGCATGCCCTTCGCCGCCGAGGAACTCACGCGCCGCTTCTACGAGTGGGAGCGGCGCGGGCGCGGCTGGACGCAGTGGCCGCGATGCGTCATGCTCGAGCCGCCCTTCCGCCCGTTCTACGGCCACTTCATCCTGCCGCCGACAACGCCGAAGGATGACGGCCGCCGGGAGACGGTCGTAAGCCGGTTCTTCGGCTCACTCGTTCCGAAGAGCGTACCGACGTCTGCGCCTCAACTGCCGGAAGGACTCTTCGACGAACCCGACCCCGAATTCGTCGAGCCGCAGGAGTACGCGGAGCTCGCGGTTGCGCTGCCCGAGGGCACGCGCGTTGACCACGATGCTGCGGAAGGGCTTCTCGTCGCGCTTGGCGCTTCACAGCACCCCGTCGCCTTCGAAATCATCGGCACGTCGGAACGCATCGTTATGCAACTCGCGGCGGCCGAGAACGAAGCCCCGCACGTCGCGGAAACTCTTCGCGGCTTCTTCCCCGCGGCTGGTGTAGCGGAAGGCCGCGGATCGCTCCTTCAGGCGTGGCGCGAAGCGGGCGAGCGGATCGCAATCGTGGAGTGCGCTTTAGCGCGCGAGTTTATGCTGCCGCTCCGCACCTTCCTTAAAGCTGATCCCGATCCACTCATTGGCCTCTTTGCTGCGTTTGGAAACCTCACGCCGGGCGACCTCGGCGTCCTCCAGATCCTCTTCCGCGCGACGCGCGAGGACTGGCCGGGAAGCGTGAAGCGTGCGCTCCTCGACGGCGAAGGCAAGCCGTTCTTCATGGACGCGCCGGAGCTCACGCACCTTGGCATGGAGAAGGTCGCGCATCCGCTCTTCGCGGTCGTCGTCCGCATCGCGGCGACGGCGCATGATCAGGATCGCGCCACCGCGATCGCCGAGCACATCGCCAGCGCTCTCGCGCACTTCGGCCGCGCGGACGGCAACGAGCTCGTATTGATCGGGAATGACGAAGGCGCCGACCTCGAACGCGATCTCATCTTCCGTACCTCGCACCGGAGCGGCATGCTTCTCTCCTCCGGCGAGCTCGTTGGCCTTGTGCATCCGCCCTCGGCTTCGGTCGTGGCGCCGAAGCTCGTGCGGCGCATGCGCAGGACCAAAGCCGCGCCGGAGGAGGCGATCGGCCGTCCGATCGTCCTCGGCACGAACGAACACGCCGGCCGCTCGGTCACGGTGGGCCTCACGCCGGACCTCCGCATGCGGCACATGCAGGTCGTTGGCGCCTCGGGCATGGGCAAGAGCACCCTACTCCTCGATCTCGTCCTGCAGTCCATCGAGCAGGGCCGCGGCGTCGGTGTCCTCGACCCGCACGGCGACCTCGTGGACGAGATCCTCGCCCGCATCCCGGCCGACCGCGAAGAAGATGTCGTGCTCGTCGACGCCTCCGATGCGGAGCGCCCGGTCGGGTTCAATCTCCTAGACGCGCACTCCGAGCTCGAGCGGACGCTCCTCGCCTCCGATCTCGTCGGCGTCTTCCGCAGGCTCTCCACGACCTGGGGCGACCAGATGCAGGCGGTCTTGGCGAACGCGATCCAGGCGTTCTTGACCTCCCGCGAAGGAGGGAACCTCGCCGACCTCCGGCGCTTTCTCATCGAGCAGGACTACCGGCGCGAGTTCCTCGGGACCGTCGAAGACGAGGAAGTTGTCTACTACTGGACGAAGGAGTTCCCGCTTCTTGTCGGAAAGCCTGCAGGACCGATCCTCACCCGGCTCGACTCCTTCCTCCGTCCGAAGCCCTTGCGCGGCATGCTCACGCAGCGGAAGAGCGCCCTCGACTTCCGCGACATCCTGGACCGCAGCCGCATCTTCCTTGCGAAGCTCGCCCAGGGCGCGATCGGCGAGGAGAATGCCGCGCTCCTCGGAAGCCTCATCGTTGCCAAATTCCACCAGGCCGCCATCAGCCGCCAGGACGTGAGAAGCGAATCGCGCCGCGACTTCGACCTCGTGATCGACGAGTTCCAAGATGTGGTGACGCCCTCAGTCGCGAACATCCTCGCCGGCACGCGCAAGTACCGCCTGGGGCTCACGGCCGCGCACCAGTCGCTCCGGCCCGTCTTCGAGGCCGACCAGGCAGTCGCCTCCGCGCTCCTCGCGAACGCCGCGACGCGGGTCGTCTTCCGCGTGGGCGAGGATGACGCGAAGAAGCTTGCGGACGGCTTCGCATCCTTCGACGCGCAGGCGCTTACGTCTCTTAGCGTCGGCGAAGCGGTCTGCCGGATCGACCGCGCGGACCACGATTTCAACCTCAAGATCCGTCTCCGGCCCAAGGCCGGCAGCGATGCCGCCGAGCGGCGCGACCGGATCGTTGCGCGCTCCCGTAAAAGGTACGGCACGGCTGCCAGCGAACGACGCACCACGACCAACCCGTCCATTCCGCACTCGGCGAAGCAAAATCCGAATGGCACACCCGACGAGCGTCAGACGAAGCGTCCGACACGCCTCAAGGATTTGCTGGAGAAGATGGACGAAGGACCTCAGGATTAGTGTGGATGCAAAATGTGGAGACGATTCCACACTTTTCCGAACGGTTCGGTGCGCGTTTTCTTGAAGTTGGCTTCAGGTGCGAAGGTGCGGCTTCTAGAAAGCAAATCGCGCACGCCCCTCAAAGATAGTAGTAAATTTGACGCCACTTCACTCCGTCGCACTCACCCCACCCGGCCAGCCTTCTGGCCGGGTGGGGGAAACCGGGCCTGTCCGTCACTCCATACGGTAAAGGGAGGGATCCATGAAGAAAATGCTTTTGTTCGTCCTCTTTCTCGGAGCCGCACCAGCCTTCGCCCAAGTCTGCAACACATCCCTTGATCAGCACGTCTATCATCCGGACCGGCTCGAACAGCACCAAGTGAACGGAAAAAACTGCATCGAGGTCCGGGGCACCATCCGAGACATGCGCGTCGAAAAAGACGGCGACTACCACATCCAACTCACCCTCGACGCGGCACAGCCGGACGGCGAGCAGCCGCAATCGCTTATCAACTCCAAAAACAAGGCTATTCAACACGGCTGCCTCGTGTTGGAGCCGATCTGCAAAGGCCACGTGACGCAGTCGGACGCCATCCAGCCCTGCCAGGGAGCGAAGAAAATATCCGTGCCCGCGATCGGCTCCCATGTGAGCGTCGTCGGACGGTTCGTGCGGGACACAGAAAACGGCCACGGCTGGATGGAGCTCCATCCTGTCACGAAGATCACCGTCATGCCCTGAGAGGGCGAGAGGGCCGCTCAAATCTGAAGGTCGCGGCGTAGTTCCGCGAGGCCTGCCTTGCCCGTACGCTCCGGCAGCGGTTCGACAATGAGCCGCCCGAAGGTCGCCGCGGCGGCGGCAAGTTGTTCCATGCGGCGGCGGCCTTGGGTGAGGACTAGAATTGCCGCTCTTTCGCCGCAGCTCTCACCGAGCGAATGGGCGAGACGCCGCAGCTTCGGGAGAAACACCCTCCCGAGATTCTCCGTTCCGCGATCCACTTCGCATGCGAGAAGGAGGCGAACCCCTTTGGAGCTGCCCCACACGGCGAGTAGGTCGGGCACGACGTCGCCGGCGAACTGGCGCTGCAGCACCCAGGCGGGCAGGAGCTCGGTTGGCGGCCGGTTCTGGGTCGCGAGCACCACCCGCAGATCGTTGATGCGCACCGTATGTACCAAGTCCTTCAGCGCCACCCACCGCCGCGGCGCGAAGAGGCGCTCGCCCGAACCACCGGAGCTCACAAGCGTGTCACGCCCCGTGCGCGTGAGCCGCAGTCGGTTCATGCCGATGCCGTATAGACGCTCCACGGCGATGAGCCCGCGCGCGGCGGCGCGGCGCACAAACCGTGACGCCACCGTAGGCGAGAGTGCGCCGAACACCGCCGCCTCGAGCTGGTACTGTGCCACCTCGTAGCCCTCGCCGATCCAGGCAAGCGCGCCGAAATCGCGCGCGGAGAGGCGCCGCTTGCCCCGAGCGTTCATCGGCACTACTCGCGCTTTCTCGCCGCTGCCGAGCGCCACGACCGCTTCCTGCGAGCGCGTGGAGGAGCGCGGCGCGAGGCTCGGCAATCGTCGTCCGCGATGAAAGTAGCGCTGGCGCTTGCGATACGCGCCGCCGCGAGCGAAAAGAACCGCGGATCGAGCTCGACACCGATGTAGCCGCGGCCAAGCGTCTTCGCGACCGCGCAGGTCGTGCCGCTCCCCATGAAGGGATCGCAGACAACTTCTCCCGGCACGCTCGCGTGCTCAATCGGGCGGCGCACGAGCGTGGCCGGCTTCATCGTCTCGTGATGGAACTCCTCCGCCCGCGCGTGCCGCGTCTCGCGGCGGATGCGCCACACGTCGCGCCCCTGATCGTCTCCAGTTCCTTTGTTGCGCGGCAGGAAGCGTCCTTTCGCGGCGAAGATGAGGAGCTCGTGGCTGTGGGCGTAGTTCTGGTAGTTCAGGCCCGGCACGATCTTGTCCCACACGATGAGGTTCTTGAGGCGGAAGCGGGCGACCGCGAGAGCGTCCAGCCACACGCCCAGGCTCCGCCAGTTCATGAAGACGTAGCAGGCCCGGTCATCTTTGAGGATGCGGTAGCACTCGCGCGCCACCGTTCGTGCGAGCAGCTTGTACTCTTCGGGCGAGTAGGCGTCGTGGAAGAAGTTCTGCAGACGGCTCGCGTTCCGTGCGGTCATGCCGGTGTTATAGGGCGGATCGGTGAGGACGAGATCGACCGCGCCGTCTTCAATCTCCGCCAGTCGCTTCGTCGAGTCGCCGAGAAGAAGTTGCTCTCTTATTCGCATGCCGAGCAACGTAGGAGCGATCTTGCGGCGAGGGAAGATGGCGCGGCTCCGGCCGGAGGGTGAGGAGACTTCGGGGATTCAGCACGCGCAGAAGTTCACGGCCGTGTCCCAGGTATCCGTATAAGGCTCGGCTTGACCCTTCCCAGCAGGTGGTTTGCCACGATTATCGGTGTGCGCTGTGGCTGGATTTTTCCGCAAGCAGGTAGGAAGTTCGGCCGCCGCGTCACTCCTATAGGCAGGAGGCGATCCATGCGGGAACTGTTTGGAGCGCTCGTCGTGTCCGTCCTCGTGACTTCCTCTCTCGCCGCGCAAGACGGCAAATTCGAACCGAAATGTGCGTGGCCGTTCAACGAGACGCCCGTTCGCCAGGGCTTTGATGACAAGTGCAACGAGGGGAAAACGAACGATCCCGGCACGCAGGTGCAGGATGTGGTGAAAGACAACTTCTGCGCCGCCGAGCCGGCAATCGTCATCGATATCCCGACGCTAAAGAAGCTCCAAACCGAGGTCGAGTCGCCGAACGTGCTTGGGCCGCAATACAAGCCGCCGACTGACCGAACCAAGCTCCAGAACCTGTCGACGAAGGCGCCGGACGGCAGCGCGCTGAGCGAGGGCCGGCGCGTGCAGATCGTCGCCTTTATCTTCGAGGCGCACTATTCGGACGTGAAAGACGGCGAGAGCGTCAACTGCAAGCTGCCAGGCAATGAAAACAACGACATCCACATGGCGCTCGTCGCGAGCCCCGACGAGCAAGAATGCAACAGCGTCACGACCGAGATCACTCCTCATTACCGGCCAGCGGTCTGGACCGACAAGGCCCTGAACGCGCTCAAGGGAAAACCGCCGGTCCGGATCACGGGCCAGCTCTTCTTCGACGCGAGTCATCACCCAGGTTCAGGCAGTAACTGCCAGCCGCCGAAGCGCCAATCGAGCTGGGAGATCCATCCTCTCTACAAGCTCGAGGTATGCACGAAAGACTCTCTCGAGCAGTGCAAGGCTAGCGACAACACGCCTGGCCTCTGGCTCTCGCTGAGCGATTACACGAAGACGAAGCCGGATGAAAAGAATAAAAAAGAAGAAGAATCGAAAGCCGCGGCAACACCGCCCGGCCAAAGCCAGTGGGAATCGACGCTGGCTTACCCATACACGAAAGGCGACGGCGCGCTGAAGGTCCGGTACAAAGGCGAACTCGTCACGTTGAAGGTGGACGAAAAAGCGCTCGGCTCGGACACAGTGGAGAATCTTACGAACTTCTCGGAAGGAGACACGATTTGGGTGCGCGTGAGCTCCGACCGCACAAGTCTCGCGAAAGTAGACTGCGTGCCGGTTCCGGGCGGCGAGAGGCTCCTCGCACTCGCGATCCCTGCGGCTGCGCTGATCCTCTTTACTCTTCTTCTGAGTTGGGGCGGAGCGCTCCATTTCCTGATGGGGGTAGACGGACATTACAGCAAATCTAAGTTCCAACTCGCGGTCTGGTTCGGCGCGTTGGTGTGTATCTACTTGGCCACCTACTGGCTGCGCTGGCGATATGGAGCGGGGTTCGGCGGCATCAGCATTCCCGCGCATCTCGCGCTCATAAGCGGGATCAGCGCCTTCACCTTCGCAGCCGCGAAAAGCATCGCGGTGACGAAGAACACACCGAACAGCGCGGCCGCCGGGGCTGCGCCAGCAGCCGCGCCTCAAGGTGATGTAGTGCCTCCGGTGCCGCCACAGCCGGTCGCGCCGCCCAAAGGAGCCGCACAGCGGTGGACATTTATACGCGACCTCCTGACCGATAGCGGCGGCAACGCGGAGCTCGGCGACTACCAGATGCTCGTGATTCTCCTGATCGCGGTCGGGACGTACCTGTTCCAGGCGTATCACTTCCTCGGCACGATCACTTTCGCCGAAGTGAAGCTGCCCGATGTGGATTCGACGATCTTGGCCGCGTTCGGCCTCGGCCAGGGCGCGTATCTCGGAAATAAAGTTGCTTCGGATGGGAAGCCTTCCGATGGCAAGCCACCGGAGAAAAAGTAAGCGACAACGGAGGTCACAATGGCGAAAGGACTTGATGTCGGCGAAGACTGCACGGACCAGATAGGGTGCTTGACCGAGGGAGGGTTCGAGTTCGTAGGTCGCTACTACAACACGAACAATCCGTCGAAGAACCTAACACTTGCGGAGGCGCAGGCGCTCGCGGCGGCAGGGCTCACCGTCGTTGCGATCTGGGAAAATGGATTTCCCACGACAGCCGGCTATTTCTCTGATGCGAAGGGCGTTTCGGACGCGACGGCGGCCCTCAAGATGGCTTCGCAGGTGATCGGTCAGCCGGAAGGCAGCGGCATCTACTTTGCCGTCGACTATGACGCTACCGCAGCGGACGTGAGCGGTCGGATCACCCAGTACTTCCAAGGCGTGAAAAGCGTCCTTAATGCCGCCGAACAACAGTACGAAATCGGGGTGTACGGCTCTGGCGCAACGTGCCAGTCTCTTCTTGACGCGGGACTCGTAACCCTCGCATGGTTGTCGCAGTCCACGGGCTTCCGCGGCACTAAGACGTTCAAAGCTTTTAATATCAAACAGGGACCAGAAACAACGATTTGCGGCATGGATGCCGACGAAGATGAGGCACCGGATGTCGCGAACTGCGGCGGTTTCGTGGTTTGAGGTCGATAAATTCAGAAGAAGATGGAGGTCTTGCAATGCCGGCACGAACGGTCAGCGCTCTGAGTCTATTCGGAATGACACTGGCGTTGGCCTTGGCAGCAGCAGCCGATAGCCATCACACGACGCCGACCCCTTTTCCGGCAACGAAGGGAAATATCCAGTCGATTCCCTCGAACCTCGGCGTTAAACGTGTGCTCCTCGTCATACTCGAGAATGGCGATCCGAAGGATGCCGAAGACAAGAAGACGAAGTCCTTCCTGCCGTTCTTGGCGGATACCGGCGCGGTGATCAGCCAATACTTCGCTGTCGCCCACCCGAGCCAGCCGAACTACATCGCGCTCATCTCAGGAAGCATCGCCGGCGTGCCGAACGGCGACGATCTGGTTACCGTCGACCGCGATCACCTCGGGAAGGCCCTCGGCGAACGCTGGAGAGCCTATGTCGAGAACTATCCGACGCCCCCGAAGCACGCCGGAAAGACGAAGTGCAACCTAATCGAGAACGTGGGCGGCCCGGGAAAATACGTCAAGCGCCACGTCCCGTTTCTGAATTTCAAGGACGTGCAAAATGGCGATTGCCATCAGATCATCGCTGAGGACGAGCACCTCACCCGACTCGCCGCTGATCTGAAGAGTGGCTCGCTTGCGGATTTCTCCCTCCTCATCCCGAACCTCAAGCACGACGGACACGCCCCCTCGAATATGATCATTGCCGACAATTGGCTCCAGAGAAACCTCAAGCCACTGCTCACCACAGATCCGAAACTCGTAAAGGACCTCGTAGTCATCGTTACCTTCGACGAAGATGATCACACCGACGCGTCGCACGAGAACAAGGTATTCACGGTCTTTTGGGGCGATCACGTCTTGCATCGGAGAGTGGACGACGTCGCTTACGATCACTACGACCTTCTGGCGACCATCGAGGCCCTTCTCCATGTGCAGCGGCCGGCATTGCCGGCAGGGGCGCGCCCGATCGGTGGCATATGGCAATAGGGGCTAGCACGAGGGAAGGATTGCGGTCGGGATTTTTGTGGGCCGTGGTCGGCGGCCTGGTCGGGGTCGTTCTTGCACTAACATTACAACGACCGATAGAGCATTGGCTGAATCAGCGAGAGCAGTCGACTAAGCAAATCAATCAGTTGCTCGCGTCAGCGGAAAATGACCGCGCCACTTTTACAGAAACGGGGTTCAACTCGAGCATCGACAAATATAACTCCGTGTCGTCACGCCCTGGACCAATTCGAGCAATAGCTTTACAAGGACTCAGCAGGACGTACTCCGACTGGACGGCGCTCAGATTCCGGCTTGGTCTATCACGTGGATCTTATCCGGACAAGGCGCTCACATACGCTCTCCGAGCAGCCGCTGTTGCTCCCAAGGATGTCTACACCGAGCTCGCGATCGCGCATGCATATCAGGCGCTTGGAAGGTACAGCAACGAACGCGCGGCTGCCAAAGCGAAGGTAATTGAGCTATTAGACCACAAATACAGCGATGCCGGAGTGCAGTTCGAGCTGAATTATCTCGACTGGATTTCCGCCGCTTCCAATGACGGCAAATCATTCCCAGATCGACTCGATCCAAATAACGTCGCGAATGTTCGTGTTCTCGTGGATGCCGGAATGGATCTTGCGGAGCGCGGGCGAAAGAGCACCAGCCCGCAACGCGATCAATATTTGAAGAGGGCCTCTGAGTTTTGCAACAGAGCAGTGCTGGTCCAGCCGGGCAATCAGGTCGGCAGTTTCTGCCTGGGCTATGTCGCGATGGTGTTAGATAACAAACTTGAGGCAATCAGGCAGTACGGCTTGGCTGTGCAGGGTACGAGCGAGTTTCCCCGAGCTCATAACAACTTAGGGTTCATATACGCAGGCGACGGGCAGTTCAGCGCCGCTGCGGAGCAGTTTGACGCGGCCGTCAAGACATTGGATGCCCCGACGACTTCGTTGGGGCTGTGGCTTTATAACCTTGGAGCCGCGTACTTGGAATCATCGGCGAATGATAAGGCGATCAGTGTCTGGAGGCGGGCAGCTGAGTTGCCCGGAGCTGGAGACAGCTATCCGACTGAGTGGGGACTAGCGATGTCTTATTACATTGGCAATAAGCCGCAGAACGCGCTCGAACATTACAGGAGAGCGGTTGAACTGGCATCGAAGGAAAACATCAACCTGACCGACATTCATGCTTTTGAACAGAGCAATGCCGGCCCCCGCGAATTAGCGATTGCAAGGCAGTTGATCACGATGTCGATGTTACATTGATTGGGGAAGTAGAAGTTCGTACGTCTTCGCTCGCGTGTCGAAGGGCCTCTTAGACGGTTTGCGTATCGCACTGCCGATTTATTGAAAATAGGAAGCACCGCAGCGAGATCGTTGCGGTGCTTCTTCCTACGAAACGGGCGGTCTGCCAGCCTAGAAACCGCTCATCTTGTAACCGTCAACGAACATGTTGCAGTCTGACTCTGACCCAATTGCGCGTCGGTGATTACGACCCAATTCGAAACCGTCTGGACGTTTGGGTATGACTTCGAATAGCTCGATGTCGTCGTGCCATTAAGCCACCGGTAAGTGAACGAACCGCTGCCTCCGCTCGCCTGCGCCCGCCAAGTGATCGTATTGTTGATCCGAACAGGATTCGGACTCGCTGCGCAGGTAGCACTCATCGGCCGAGAGACCTGAACCTGGCTGCCACTCTGCGCCTGTTGGCCTGCGCTGTCCCGCACGATCGAGACAATTGTGCCGCTTTGAATCGGCCTGATTACAGCCGACGCCAGTTGCGAGTACTGCGGCTGGCTAAACGCTTGCCCGTTAATCGACATCTGGTACGGTGGCAAGCCTCCGACTGCCGTTACCCGACACGTGACCGTACCGCCAAGAACGACGGAACTCGGTTGGCAACTGCTCGACGCCGAAAGCGGCGGCGCGTCAACCTTGAGCGAAACAGTTGTCGATCGTGTGAGACGGCCGACCGTTCCGGAGACTTTGAGCGAATTGAGAGCGATCGGCGTCGAGGACGTCGTTTTCACGATAAGCGTGGTGCTCGCCTGACCGTTTAGCGGCGGCCGAACCACCGCATCGGAGAAGGTCGCGGTGCTACCTGCCGGAACGCCGGTCACCGAGAGCGAGATAGATGCGCTGAAGCCGTCGATACTTGAAAGCGTAATGGGAATTGCCGTACTCGCGGCCTGTCTGACGACAAAGTCGGCCGGTGGAGATGCGACAGCAAAGTCAGCGTGCCCAGTTGTCCAGAGATATGCGACACTGACCCAGTTGCTCGCTGAAGTCTTGAACCCGAGGGCGCTCGCCGTGCCCGAACCGAGATCGATTCCCGCAGGATTCGTGACAGAGGAACAGCACGAACTCGCTTTTCCGTTGTAGCCGTTCTGATACGCGGCCTGGGCCTCAGGCATTCCGAGCGCCAGGTTGCTCCACGCTTCGCGGATGTTCGACGGATTCCAATAGTCATCCGCCGTGTTCCACGGCCCCACGTCCCACACCGGCGCCGTCACCGTCTTGTTGTTGTAGCTGATCTGCACCTCGAATTCGTGTCCATTCGGGCTCGACAACGCCCGTCGTGAAGGGAGGGCTACGAAGTTGTCGCCTGCCTGGATGATGTGGCCGTTCGACGTGGCGTGGCCGATTTTTCCCTCCTGTGTCGCATACACGGTGAGCGTGAGCGAAGAAGAGGCGCTCGTCGGCGCCACGGCGAAAGGCCCGAGATGCCCGGACGCTGGAGCAGGTGCAACTCGCTCGTCCATTCTGCTATGGCCGTAGCGAATCGGCGCATCCGCGTCAGAACCGTCAAACACGGTCGTTTGACTCTTGCCTTTCGTGAGCGCGAACGCCACGTTGAGCTCCATCATCGCCCCAGGCAGAACCGGGATGTAGTCCACGATCGTCGAATCGTAGCCAGGTGCGGTCGCGATCACCGTGTATGGTTTATACGGATAGGGAGTCGGAACGCCGGCTAGCAAGAACTCGCCCGCGGAATTCGTCAAAACGTTAAAACGCGGCGCGATTGCTTCCTTCGGTATAATCACGATCCCCTTGTTGGACGGCGCTGCGAATCCCTCCGCCGTCTGCCGCCGTCCCAGCGGCCTGTCCACCAGCATGACCTCTGCGCCGACCACCGGCCTTCCGGTTTCCGCGTCCGTAACCGTGCCGTAGACGTTTCCAACGTAGTCCTTCTCGCGCACGGGAGCATCCGCTGCGAGCACTGACGCCGCTCCGGCAAACAAAAGCAATCCCCACAGCATGGACCTCAAGATTTCCGACATGGGACACCTCGCCTGTTACTGCGTTGGACTGCCAGACTTCAGCCTGACTTCCTTCGTGTCGTAACTAAACGTGTAAAGCACGTCGCCCCCGGACAGAAGGGTTGCGCGAACGAGTACCGTGTTGTCATCCAGCCATCTCTCCAACTGCGTGGAGAAGCGTTCGTTTGGCGATGGCAGAGATATTTCAACGAGACCGCTGCCGTCGCGACGCACGACCCACACGTGCGAGGTCGTGAGAGGGCTGTGACCCTCCAAGTCGTAGGTTTCAAACGCCAACAGCGTCCCGAGAGCGGACCACGCGAAGTTGTCCTTGACCCCCTCGCCGTCCTCTAAGCGGCCCACCTTGATCGCCGGCTTGCCAGTTTCGGCGATCCACAGTTCTGGCACCCCAGTCGGCGTGGATACAAGTTCCGCCTCCGCCGAACGGTCTGGCGCCCGCCGAACGAGCGGTTCGTTTTTCGCGGAAGAACCGACGTGAACTCTCGACGCCGCGACCACGATGCCAGCAACGGCCAGCACTACGAGGGCAACAACTTGGAGGCGCCGGGGGACCGGGGACATTGCCAGAGAGTCTAAATAAGTTATCGCTAAACGTCAAATAAATATGGGTTACCACACGTCTGTCGCGAACCGTCCAAAGGAGCGCTGCAGTCCAAAGGAGCGCTGCAGGCGTTGGAAGGGCGGGCGACGAGTGGCCGCCGTCCGCGAACAACGTGCCGCGTTACCTCGCGGCGGAGGACGTCACTGGACTAACTACCGTCATCCGGTTCTGTACGCGAAGGGCGACTTTCCCGGGGATCCGAATGTTGCGGTACGTTCGCCTGCCGGTCGCCTGTATCCGAAAGATCAGGGTGCCCGGCTCCCGGACGAACAGTCGCCGGATTGATTCGGGTGACATGTTCCAAAGGAAAGCCAATTCCTTCACCGAATAGCAGTAAGCCGGATCGAGGGTGGACGTTTGTTCCATGCCGAACCTCCATGCGGGCAGGTTCGGTGTCCCCGCTTGACCCCGATCCGAGCGGGTAAGCCCGGGCCACTCCGGACAAGGACAAGTGTAGCAGGCGCGCAATCGCCGTACGATTTCAGGTTGTCAAAAAACACCGCAACATCATTCCTGCGGTGCCTTTTTGTCATCTGGCCTTTTCCGCCATGCGCCCGGCAGAGCGGCACTACGAACGGGTGAAAGTGTCTGCCGATACGCTCGGTGCAGCCTTTCGCGAGCGCCGTTGGTCGCGCGGTTTTGGGCACCAGGAGGCGGCAGCTAAGATCGGAGTGCCAGTTGCCACCTACCGCCGATGGGAGGCGAATCAGGCGGTCCCCACCCTGAAGTATCTCCCCTCTGCGATTGCCTTCCTAGGCTATGACTGGCGCCCTGCACCGCATTCATTCGGAGAGTCGCTCCGCTTCAGGCGCATGCGCCTTGGCTGGTCTATTCGTGAGCTCGCACGACGCGCTGGCGTGGACTGGACGACCATCCGAGCATGGGAGCGAGGCGAACAGCGGCCGACGAAAAGACTGCTTGCCGCTGTGGAAAGGGCGCTCGCAATGGCGGCCTCCACCACGGTGGATTCGTAGGAGTTGCCGCAGCGAGAAAGAAGCGCTTACGTCCCGCGCGGCGCGAGCCATGCTCTGCGTGCATGCGACCGCTCATGGTTCGGCCGCGGTACGAAACCCTGCTGCAGGTTCCGCCGGCGCCGCTTGAGAGCTGCGGACCTCAAGCCGGCTCGAGCCCCATTGGCCCCGCCCACCGAAATTTCAGCAAACCGTCGCCGCGGCGCTCGCAGATAAGAGCTATTCGAGCACTTCTAAACGACCCACTGCAGAATCTCGTTCGCCCGTTCCGTATTGATGCAGCGAAGCGCGATGATTGCGCGAGCCTTCGCCTGCCTTCCGGGGCTCCTGACCCTCTCGCTCAACGGTCCCACCGCAGGATCTCCAATCGAAGCTAGAGAATCACCGCACGCTCATGCCGTTGCTGCACCATCCGTTCGTTGTCATCCTTCAGCCTGGCGATCTGGTCGTCGCGTGACTGGAGTTCGAGTCGCTGCCGCTCTTCCAGGCTGGCGATCTGCGCCTTCAATGCTGCGACTTCGTTCGACCATCCTCCAGCTAGCGACACCTAAGAAACCGAGCAGGATGGCGTTGACTCGTCTCGCTTCGCCATGAGCCTAAATTCTAAGGAACCAGGAGGATCTCATCGGCTCGCCTGCACGATTACCAGCTCTTGTTTTTCGGTCCGGCCCCTTCACAAGATACCTGAACCAGGGCCAGGCTGCCGGGAGCGGTTTGTCGGCCGGATTACCCGCAAAAAGATGATGCGCCGCCGTGCCGAGATACCCGGTCACGACCGGCAGGACGATTTCTATTATGCGGAAGGCATCGGGATATTCGAGAGGATAGCTCGTGGCGGGTGCGATGATCGCGAAGAGTACCAGAGGCAAAAGCTCGCAAGAATGATCCATGTACGCGCCTGATTAACGGTCATCGTCAGTCCTCATGTCCTCTGGATTTTTAGGCTCACGCGAGCTACCACCCATGCGTCATAGCCAGCGCCATACGCCGCCGTGATTCGAGCACGTACCCCGTCGATGCATCGAGAAGCTGTACTTATCATCGTTGCACACTGCACGTCCTGGATCATGACGGGGCTCCCGGCTGGCATGCGCGTCACGAGATCGGCGACGGCTGCATCACCAGTTCGAGGCGGTGATGACCTCGCCTCCTTTCAGCCGGATGTCCCGTCGATTCTCTTCCTGTATTCACGTCATCCTGACAGAGATCCCACCTAATTCGCACCTAATTCCCCGGTCGACCACCTGCGTCGGGCCGACAAGCTTGGAGATAGAGCTTTTCGTTGCCGTCATGCATGAGCGCCAACCGTCTGCAGGCCTCTCCGAGCAATTCACCGTCATCCCAAATCACCCGGATACTACCGACGAAAAGGTAGCGGTCGTGATCGCTGAAGTGCACCCTGTCGCGTGCGCCTTCCAGTACGGGTCGCCATTTGTCCAATCTGAGCCGCGCAACCTCTTCCGGAGCGTGCTGCCAATTCTTCCACACACGCACGAAGTCCGCCTCGTCGTGCATCACGAGAAACTCCCCCGACTCGGAAAACGAGAGTGATTTGACCGGCGCGTCCGTCTCAATTGACGCCGCTTCCGACAGGGTTGCCGTGTCGCGAATGCGGATGCCGTCGCCTCCGCTAACAATGAATCGCCTGGCGGGATCGACATCAAGAGCCCGGATGGACCGCTCGCTGAACCCGCCGTCCAAGGTGCGCGTCCGCCACTCCCAGATAGACACACGGTCGTCGCGGTAGGTGGCGACGCGGTCTTGGTCGACGCATGCTGCCACATCATCAATGCCAGATGGTAGTTCCACGCTGCTTCCGTACTGAGGCCCAGGTCCGGGCCCGGCAAAAGCAACCCTTACCTTCAGCACATCTCGAAATACCGCGTAGCCCGTGCCCCCCAACGTGCATAACACGTCACTACGGTTGTCCGAGCCGGCGATCCACTCAGAATGGATGGAATCCGGATTCCAGATCCAAACTCCGTGCGATGAGAGTGACGCTATCGAGCCATCGCGTCTGAACCCGACGGCACCGTATATGTCGTTTCTTAACGACGGATACCATCCGGGCAACAACATGCCGCCGCCAGTGAGCGTTACGCACGAGATCAGGTTTGAGAGTGCACGAAATGAGGCCGATGACCCCGTCATTACGCCAAACTTCCATTACGTAGCCATGCGAACTTCCGATACGTCTTTTGAGGTGTGGGATGTCGAGCGTCGTGTACAGCATCGATTCGACCTCGGCAATTTCGGACCCTCTGTCGGCCTTGCGGCGATGAGCTCCGACGGGCGCTTCATCGCGGTCGCTCTCGACAATTCCGACAACGAGACGCGTGTCTGGCGGGTCGATGACGGCTTGCAGGTGGCGTCGTTCCACACGCCGTTCGAGGTCGCCGGGATTGCGCTGACTGCTGAGGGAAGGGAGATCGCTTTGTCGGGGTCCGTACCAGTGCCGGACGAAGCGGCGCGCGAGGACAGTGACGACGAGGAGGCGGACCTACACCAGTGGAACCACTGCTACGTGACCATTCGGCATGTCCATACAGGGAGAGTGGTCCGGTCTCTGGAATTCTTCTCGAAATTTGTCTCGGAGGTCAGATTTAGCCGAAGCGACCGGATTCTGTCCATTGATGCATCGCCGGCGCGAATCTGGAAGTGGGACGCAGGACAAGTCTTTGTCTGTCCCGATCGGAATTGCAATCAACCCGTTCTCAATCCTGCCGATGATGGCGTCGTCGCTACGACCTGGGGACAAGGTGGAGAAGCCGTTTCACGCTGGCGAGATTGGGCTAAGGGGGCTGCTGTTCCGCTATGGCTAGACAAGGAGGCGAATTTGGAGCAGGGATACTTGCCGAGATTCAGCGATGATGGCAGTGCGCTCGTTTACCTAACAAGGGAGCGCGAGATTCGGCGAGCATTCTGGGGATTGGGGGACGGATTTGAAACGATTGTGCGCCTGGACGCCGACATTTCGACGTTCGCGGTCGATTCAAGGGGCATTCTAGTCGCGGTGGCTTACGAAAGCGAGGTGCTGGCTCTAATACTGAATCCGATGCGAGCATGCGGAGGCCGAGTCGTTCGCAATCGATGAACCGATGCGGCAGCGAGATACGTAGCTTTCACAAGGCTTTCTGGCTGGCTTTGCAAGAGCATTGTTGCCTCATTCGCCTCACGCAATGCGATGGCGACAGTCATTTCGCGCTGTTTCAGTTGTTCAGCAACACGGGCAGTCCGTACGGCGTAACCCAGCCATGCTGTCGCAGTAGTCGCAGCAACGATTACTGTTGCAATCGACCATCTCAACCGTGTTTCCTGTCGCACAAAGGTGGTCGCATTCTCGATTCGTTCGATCACATGTGGCGACGGCGACCGGCCTTGCTCCTCGGCGACGGGATCCGTGCCGGGCCATCGGTGCCGATCGCCGATGGCATCGTTGACGTCAATCGGAACCACGGTTCGCTGTCGCGAAGACACAATGTTAATCTCCTGCTGCACCGCAGCCGAGGCGAGTGCGGATGGCGTGGCAACCACGACGAGCAGCCGGCAGCGCTTCGCAGCGCGGATCACGCTACGTGACAATTCATCGCTGGGCGAAGCACCCCATCCGCCCAGGAAAACGCTCAGCTTTCGCTGCTGAAGAGAGATCGCGAGCGCCTCCGCGTAACGCGTGTCGTCATAGGAATAGGACACGAAAACGTCGCGGCCAAAGAGAAAGGCTGCCAGTTTGTCGAACATAGCCCTAACATATCGTAGCCTCGCTAGGCGGCTACGCAATCAAGCTGTTTGTCGTGCCGTACAGATACTGCCGCTGACGAAGCTGTATGGCAGCCAGGTGAATGTCTGTCGCTGCCGCTCCGTGCTGACAGATCGCTCGCTTCAGCGTAGTTTCCATCGAACTACACACACACACGATTCGCCGTGAACAGCCGCTGGCCTCAAACAGGCTGTGGTATTCGTTGGGCCCCATCTCGGCTATCGGATTTCTAATGACAAGTTTCAGGAGAACCGCCGGACGGAGGTGTCGCGATTGACCCTCGCTGCTGCTCGACTTCCTCATTCCTGCGGTGCCTTTTTGCCATTTGACGTTTTTGGCCGGCCGGCCGCCGCTCCGCCGGTACGAAAGGGTCAACGTGCCGGAAGGGACATTCGGGGATCGTCTGCGGCAGCGCCGGTGGCGGGACCGGCTTGAGCAGGCCGATGTCGCTCGGTTACTCGGTGTCTCGAAAAGCACCTACCGCAATTGGGAGGTGAACCGGAGGCTGCCGTCTACGCGTTCGCGGACGCGCGTCTTCAAGTGGTTGGGCTCATAGCCCGAAAGTCGCAGGCCTATCCCTGGCCCCCGAACGGCTCCGTCCGGCACTCCCTCAGTAGAGACCGATGATCGCTGAAATGCGTCGTGGACGGAACCCGCGGCATTCAGGCGAGCACCGGCGACAACGAGATCAAGGAGAACAGCATGAGCACGGACAAACAAGAGCAGGAGAAGCCGGTCACGATCATCGTCAACGGGAGGCAGCGCACCGTCACGGCGAAGGAGTTGACGTTCGCCGAGGTCGTCGCCCTGGCCTTCGACACGCCACCCACAGGCGATGCGGTCGAGATCACGATCACCTATACGCGAGGGCACGGTGAGAAGCCGGCAGGCAGCCTCACCGACGGACACAGCGTCAAGGTCAAAGAGGGGATGATCTTCAATGTCTCAGCGACTAATCGATCGTAGTCCGGACCTGAAGCGGCTCCGCGACGAGGGGTACGCCATCGAGGTGCGTGCCGGGTACCTTCTCGTGAGGGATGTCCCATACGTCACCGAAGCGCGTGAGGTCGCGCGCGGCATCTTGGTCTCGACCCTCAACATGGCCGGGGACGTCACGCAGCCGCCCGACACACACGTCGTGTCATTCGCAGGGAGCTTCCCGTGCCGGAGCAACGGATCTCCCATCACGACGATCCAGCACTCCAGTCAGCGCACCGAGCTTTCGGCGGGGGTGATCGTCGAACACTCGTTCTCGAACAAACCGGCAAACGGGTACCCCGATTACTACGCGAAGATGACGACGTACGTCACGATTCTTCTGCGCGCTCCTCGACATCACGCCTACTACCTACGCGTCGACGGTGCGAGATATGCGCCGCACGATGATTCGCGCAGGATTCAAGCGTCCGACGAAGACGCAGAAGGGACCCGCCCGTGGCTGACCCGAAAGACCGCCAAGCGCTCGACCGGCTGCACGATGCGATCGAAGCTTCCATTGAAGCCGCCTCCGACGCCGAATTGCGAGAGGACCTCGCGATGGAGGGCCGAAATCCCGCCGATGTTGCGGCCTCGATGCGCAGCGTCTTTGACCGCGTCGGCAAGGCGTACCGGCAGAAGCGGCTCCATGAGGCGCGGCGCGCAAGGGAGGTGGCGCTCAGCGCGTATGAACAGCACAAGGCAAAACTGCCGACGGCCCCTCAAGCCCGCCGCACACTGCTTCAAAGCGTCATCGCAGCGCAGCCGCACCTCACGATGCAGTTCCGCGATCTCGATCACCAATCGGATGCCGACGTCGAAAGCCTGCAGCCGATGGGCGCGACCACGCGGACTTGCTCGCGGAAGCCTACCATCTTACGCTCGAAGGCGACCGGCGATGGCCGAAGAGCGTGCCGTCGAGAGTCAGGCGCAGGTGCTCGATGCCGCGGTGACCTCGAAAACGTTCGGCGTCATTGAAGCCGACGCCGCGGAGTCCGTCTTCCACTACATCGATACCGCCGCGAGCCGCGCCGGCGTCGTCACACTCTCGGAGAAGCTCGCCGTCAGCGCCATCGCGATCGTCGGTCTCGGCGGGACCGGATCGTACGTACTCGATCTCGTCGCGAAGACACCAGTCCAAGAGATCCATCTGTTCGACGGCGACCGGTTCTTCCAGCACAACGCCTTCCGATCGCCCGGCGCTCCCAGCATCGGAACGCTCCGGACCGCCACTCACAAGGTTACCTACCTTAAGGGCGAGTACGAGCGGATGCGCCGCGGGATCGTCGCCCACCCGTACTTCATTGATGAGTGCACGATCGAGCAGCTGCGCGGCATGCGCTTCGTGTTCATCTGCATCGACGACGCCCCGTCGAAAAAGCGGATCATCGACCACCTGACCGCGTGGGGTACGCCCTTCGTGGACGTCGGGATGGGTTTGCAACTCACCGACGGCGCGCTCGGCGGCATCGTACGCGTCACCGCGAGCACGGATGGGCATCGCGACCACGTCAGCCGTAGGGTGTTCATCGGTGATCCGGGCGCGAACGACGAGTACGGCCAGAATATCCAGATCGCGGACCTGAACGCCCTCAATGCGGCGATGGCCGTCATCAAATGGAAGAAGCTCTCCGGGTTCTACCGGGATTTGGAGCGCGAGCACCACAGCACGTACTCGCTCGATGTAAACATGCTCCTCAGCGAGGATCAGGGATGAGACGTCAGACGGTGGAGCACCGCTTCGTCGAGTTTATTCCGGAAGACCTGGAGGAGGGAGTCGTCTATGTGTCGATCACGTACGCGACGGTCGTACACCGCTGTCTCTGCGGGTGCGGCGGCGAGGTGGTGACGCCCATCGATCCTCATCGTTGGTCGCTCAACTTCGACGGCGCATCCATCTCCCTCGCGCCGTCGATCGGAAACTGGAGCTTCGCCTGTCAATCGCACTACTGGATTGAGCGCAACTGCGTCGATTGGTCGCGTCGGTGGACCCGCGATGAGATCGCGGACGGACGTGCGTTCGATCGGGCGGCCGTGCAGCATCCCGCGAAGCTACCGTCCGACAGCCCGACCGCAGGGGCACGCCCGCCCGTTCAACCCGCAAGCATCTGGAGGCGCATGCTTCGGACGCTCGGCGTGCGCGGAGGGAGAGACAGTGGCAGAGAACGAGCTTCCCGAGACGTCGCCAACCCGACAGGCGTAACGCAAAGCGGAACGGAGAATTCATAATGCCGCCGATGCTGACGCGAACTGTGCGAGCGAGAAGCGGTGCATGCCGAACGTCGCCGGAACCGGCAGCAGCGATGCTAGCGGCAGAGCGACGGAGCTCACCCGTCGGGCGCGCCTCGACGACGCGCTCGCGCACCTTCGGGGAAGCACGGCCGCCACGCCTCGGTTATTGGCCAACTGCTACGCAACGAAAGCCGATTCCAGGACTCCGGCGCCCCCACGCCGTAATCGTCTTCGCTGAAACCCTCAGCTCACTCGGACCAGAATCGAAATCGCCACCGCGAACCGCTATAGTCTCACCGGGAGACGTCGTTTGCCCCACGTAGCACCATTCCGCCACATTGCCGGCCATGTCATGCAGGCCCCATTCGTTCCCCGGTCGCGCGCCGACAGGTGACGGCTTACGGTCTTTTGCGGATCCAGCAAAGACGCACTTTTCACCATCAAATGTGTTACCCCACGGATAGCGCCATTCTGGGCGTCCTCCGCGAGCCGCATATTCCCACTCCGCTTCATTCGGTAGACGTCCGCCCACCCAATGACAGAATTCGTTTGCGTCGTCACCATCAACCCAGGCCACAGGAAGATCCGTTTGCGACCGCCAATCTCCGGCATCCGGCGGCAAGTCAGCGCACCGTCCCGCCGTTACGCACGCTGCATATTCGCCACCGGTGATCTCGTCCTTCGTCATCCGGAATGGCTCGCCAAACGAAATGCGCGTGGTCGGGAATTCGTTTGCAGCGCATTCTTGATCGCCGTTCGTACACCCGAACATCTCCGAGCCGGCTGGCACCACGACAGCGGCGATGCGCCCGACATGAGCATCAACACGGGGAGCGGGCACGGTGATGGTCGAACCGGAAGTGTCCTGCGAGGTACCGGTCGTGCTCTTGGCGCCGGTTCCATCTATGATCGGCTTGGGAGGCAGATTCCTCCTCTGTTCTACCGCTACAGCAGCAATGCCGATCGCAATAGCTAACACGGCGATAATGATGCTAACCAATATGACATGACCCAGATAACGTGTAATGGACGACGCCGCGTGATGTTTTTGCCAATATCCGCCAACGAACGCCGCAGCTCCCGCCAATACAGCCACGCCGAACATCGCGTAGCTAAAAACCTCTCCCATTCAGCGAACCCCCGCCATGTTCCCCGCTTAAAGCAAATCGGCGCACGGAAACACGAAAATGTGGACGGCCTGGTTCAACACAAGTGGGTCACCGTCGTAATCCTCGCTGCTGATGCCCAGCACTCCAGCGTCGCTAGGTGTAAGTTGAAAGACATCGTATCCCAGCCAGCCGCCGCGAAATGCGCGGCATTTGATGCCAAGATCATTTTCTAGATATGACGTGATTGTTTCCATCCGACGCTGCGACAGGTCGAAGTTGTACGCGCTACTGCCGCTCGTGTGACTCGCCTGGCCTATGACATACACTACTGAGTTAACCCGATCGATTAACCTGAGGCTTGCAAGTTGGTCGCGCTTCCACTTGTTCCAATGAAGGACGTCGCCCTTTGTCGCACCATCATACTTGAAAAATACATGAAGCGGTTTCAAGTCAGGATCGCGCAACGCGGCCAGCAATGTAGGCTTGTCAACATTGTTGAGCTGCTTCAGAAGGTGTGGTTTACAGTTCACACGATCGCACGCCGAATCAATGATCCTAACCGCCTCACGTAGTTGCTTATTGAAGCATACACGCGGGTAGCCGCCAGCGGGAACGTGCGACACGACACCCTGAGCCATCGCGATATTGGCATACAACAGCACCGTAGCTATAACGCATCTTCTTATCGGCATTTTTCCTTCTCCGAGTCTATGCGTCGTATCAGCCGAACGGTTGTCTCTAGCGTGGTTCCATTCTGCAATGGATCGAAGCTGATACGTGCCGCAACATTTCTGTCGAGCATACGGCCGTGAAAAAGAACGAAAGGCCCACCGCGTATCGGCTTCAGCCGGTCGATCCACGCATTCACCAGGCCCTGCGCGCGGTCATACTGCGGCATCCTATTCACCGTTGTCGCTAAATCCAACGTATCGCCTACGATGCTATCTATCTCCGCGTTGTCGCGTGGCAATGTCTCCGAGAGCTTCAGCAAGACCTCGACGTATGTCTTCCGATCCGCCTTCATGGCCGTGAACTTCAGCGCGGCTGCCGCGTAACGACTCAGATCGTCGTCGTCCGGGCGCGGTAGGTAGAAGACGCCGGTGTCGGCATGTGCCCGCTCGAATTCTCGCGCTACCTGAAGAACGTGCTGGCAGGTGCTGCATGTCGGATCGACGAAAACAAATACGGAGTCAGCGTTAGCTCCAGGAAACTCCTTTGTCGCAGCGCGAGCGATGGCTTCAAAAGCGCGCGGACTGTTTGCGACACGCCATAGCCCAGTCAGCGCTCCCGCTGTCTCAGTCGCAGAATACTCTCGTCGACGAATCAGGTCCTCCGGCAGATGGCCGAGAACAAAATTCTCGGAGTGATGCCAGCCACGACTCAAACATCTATAACCGTTCGCGACGTCCTGCGGAAGTTGCCGCATCCCTTCTTTGAGCACTCTTTGTACCGTGCCGTCATCTTTCCGCGGCGTCGTTAAGTTTGCGCAAGAGGTGTTTGCCAACGTGACAAGTGAAGAAATAACCATGATGCATTTCCTCATCGTACCGTCGCGGCGGCGCGCTTCAGCGCGTCCGTAACCGTTTCCTTCGCGTGCGGATCCGTAGCTATGCTGCCAGTCACACTTCGCAAGAGCTTACCGTCCGCCCCAAAAATTAACGTCAAAGGCAATTCTACGTTATTGATTTTATCCTTTGGGTCGATAGCGAAGAATCTGTCTGTGACCGCGCCGAGGTTTTGTGCCGCGTATTGTACCGGCAGCAGTTCCGCTGGGACGATGCTTCGGACGGTATTACAGAGATCGTCCGAATGTGGCTGAATCAATATGCCAACAAACGAGATGCCTTTCCCGTATCGATGGCGCAGCTCGGCGAGGTCGCTCATTTCGGCGCGGCAACCCGGACACCATGTCGCCCAGACATTGACCACCAACCCGTGGCCTTGCGGACGTAGCAGTTCGGATAAGGCCAGCGAGCGTTCTGACCCGCAGGCAATCACTCGTGCTGCGTCAGCTTCGCTCCGTTTAATGGGCGCTTGTGGATGGATCGGCGCGATACGCACGGGGTGCTGCGGCTTCTTTTCTTCAACTTTTGCTCGTGGCGGCGGCGGCATCTTAAGCGACGCCAAAGTTTTCGCTATCGACGACAATTCGTCGGACGTGTTGCGGTCGATCGGTGAGTACCAAACAATTTCGCCCGCGGGCCCGAATGCGTACACCCCGAAGAGTGAAGTTGTATCCGTCGATATGTGTTTTGCGAAGGCGTCTAGCGTCTTAACCGACACGAGAAGGGTGCCTGCATGCTCCTCGCCGCCGGCGATCCCATCCAAGGTGTCAGTCAGGCTGTCGGTCACCTCTATGACCGTAACAGTGACCGGGATACGCTGCGTTGCTTCTTGTACGGTTTTGATTCTTGTCTGCTCCTGCTCCGACACGATCAGCAAAATTGTCGGTTTGCGCTCCTGATTCCTGAGTAATTTGTCCTTGTAGTCACGAATATCGAGGTCGTTCGGGTGAAGCGCCGTTGCCGCCGAGATGACGGACTTCAGAGATCCGATCGAACGAACCGGGAGCTTCGATTCGAAAGCGAAACCCGAGGCTGGGGCGTGGTCGCGATCTTCACCGCGCGCGCCGGCGGGCGCCGTACCGAACAGGTAGAACAGGATGATTACCTGCACGCACGCGGTCGTACCGAAGAGTCTAGAAGCGTTAGATTTCACGAACATCGGATTCCTCCGAAGCATTCGGGCGCTCCTTGTAGAAGGGGCGCGTTGTGGTATTCTATCAGATAGTTTCTTCGCTGGTTATGCGTCTACCCAGGGCGTGGCTTAGTCGTCGGCTGCGCCGCCTCGTCGAGAGACGGCAGAACGCTCGTGCGTTTTGCCGGACTCTTGAGGAGGAAAGTATGACGAGATTTCCATCGCGTTCCCGCCTGCCAGTGCTTACGTTGAAAGTTGGCATAGCGGTTTTGATTCCCATTCATCTCTATCTCAGTGTGTTATCGTCTCCCACGCCGGTCCCGCTGTGGCTGCTGACCGTTATGATTGTCGCGGCCTGCGCCGTCATTGTTGGGATGATTTACGCACGCTGACTCAGGTAAGCGACCGCTCCGGCGGTCGTTTTCATTTTGTCGAGCAAGGTGGGCAGCCCTGTCGCATTCGAACCGTGCTGCCTACACGATTACGGCTCGTTCTAAGCTATCGACTGCCACGCTGGCCCTGCCTGTGGCACTTGCATCCGCCAACGTATCGCTTTAGTGCTATCCTGATCCGTCTTCATTACGCGACCATTTCCGTCCACCACTGATACGCGCCGTCACCTCGGTGAGGAGAGAAGCGAGCGCAACGCATTATTCGTCTTAGCGCCTTGCCTGCCCGTTCGCGCGGAATGACGCTGCGTTCTACCACGCGTGAAGCAGCCCCGGCGTCGATATCAACCGAGAAGACGAGCCAAGTTGTCCGAAGATCGTCCGCACCTTCGGGTCATCCGATGCGAGATCGTAGTTACGTCGCGCCGCTACCGTTACCGCCAGCGCCTCCGCGTCATCAAGCGTCCGCGCTAGCTCCACAAACAGATCCTCCTCGGAAGGTTCGGGGCTGGCACAATGCAGAAACGCATGCAGCCATGACAACCATGGCGCGGAGGCGACGGTGCAGGTTCCAATACAGCTAATCGTTTTCGGCGAACCCGAGGCCGAAGAATAGACCGCGGAGACCGACTATGAAAGCAAAAGGCCCATTCATCTGGCTGCTACTTGCCGCCTTGCTTATTTTTGGCGTGAACGTCGCCATCACCTTCTGGCTCAAGCCCGAAGTCATTCAGTGGTGGACCTTCGGCCCCGCGGATGTGACGCGTATTCTCACGCCGCTAGTTTTGGTCGCTCTCTTCATCGAGCGCGCGCTCGAGGTCTTCATCACCACCTGGCGCGAGGATCTTGGGCTGCGTCCGGACATCTTCTCATGTGTACCACGGCGGATGATTCGCGCAAGGGCTACGGCGCCAAGCGCTTCCCTTTTGTATAACGCGCCCCTCTGCGCCAGGCAGCGATTCTAAAGCTTTCCGATCACTGTCATGCGGTTCTGCACGCGAAGTGCGACATTGCCAGGAATCCGTATGTTGCGATATGCACGCCTACCGGGCGTCGCCTGTATTCGGAAGATCAAGGTTCCCGGCTCCCGGATAAACAATCGCCGGACAGATTCCGGCGAAACATTCCATATGTGCGCTAATTCCTTCACCGAATAGCAATAGTTTGATCGATACCTTTTTGTTCTTCCAAGCGTCTCCTCACGACTTCAAGTTTCGCAGGCTACCTACTCGTTAGCCGCGCCGCCGAACAAATATCAGCAGTCTTCCGCACCGGTCAAGAACCGTAAAAGTACCGCCGCAGCGCCCAACCTCCCGGCTCGTTCAACCGCTCGGGCTACAGCCGCAAGCACGCATACCGCTTGCGCGTGATGTTCTCGCTTTGCGAGCCTAAAGTGAGTATTGTTACCTGAACAAGTCAGTCGCCCGTAGCCGAATGAGCAAGAATTCCGCAACGCTTCGTGTCGTGTCTGGGGTCGGTACTCCCCCTCAGAGATCCTGTTGAAAAGGAGTTTTCCATGAAACGAGGAATCTCGATCACCCTTCTCCTCCTCGCCACGAACGCGCTCTACGCTCAGAAGTTCACGATGAGCTGCGATCCTCCATTTCCAGACCGTCTGGAGCTATCCACTCAGGCGAATGACGACTGCGGCATCATCGGCTCGGAGACCGATTCGACGACGGCGCACGCGAAGCAGAACGCGGCAAAGAACAACCTCTGCGCCACCGGTGACGTGATAAGCACCACTTTCGTGACCTTCATGCGCCTTCAGGCGAACCTGGAGAAGGCCGGGCACGCCGTGTTTTCCTCACGTAGCCTTCCCGAAGACCGGAGCATCTTCGAGGATGTCGCGAAGACTTCGAACGGCGACACAATCGGCGAAGGCACCATCGTTTCGCTCGTCGCTTTCGTCGGCAAGGTGAAGCGCGGCGGGAAGGAGAGCGTGAACTGCGGGCTCAGCAAGGCGGTCGACGTTGACTCGCACATCGTCCTCCTACCAAGCCGCACTGCGGAGGAATGTGACAGCGTAACGGCGGAGATCATTCCGCATTTCCGGCCTATGGCCTGGGATGCTGCCGGAATCAACTCGCCGGAGGTGCCGATGCGCTTCACGGGGCAGCTTTTTTACGACGCGAGCCATAAGCCGTGCGCGAACGGGGTTCGCGACTCCGGCAGCCCGGCGAGGTTCACGAACTGGGAAATCCATCCGGTTTATGCAATCGAGGTCTGCAAGAACGCCTCGATGAAGCGCTGCTCAGTCGACGACGATTCGGTCTGGATGCCGCTCGACGAGTGGCTCGCGACGCAGGAAGCCGGCGACGAACCCGCGCAGTAGACGCGCGACGAGGCGCTCGCGCCGCGGCCGCTCTGTAGTTCGGCGCGTAAGACCGTATTTTATTCAGTGCCGACACGTTGCCCCGTCAGTGCAAGGATTACCTTTGCGGCATGGCGTATCTGTTCTCGTTCCCAAGGGCCGAAGGGAAGCTCTTCCTCGTTGAGCAACCATCCGACCGTGACGCCCGTCGCAAAAGCGATGCGTACAACGGTATCGAATGCAGGCTTCGCATCTACGGCATTTAGGATGCGGGACAGCGTTACATCGGTGACGCCTGCTATCTGCGCGATGTCCGATTGTTTGCGACCGCTGCGCCGGATCGCTTCGCGAAGGCGCTCGCGCCACGCGTCATTCATGTCCGCCCGCCTGCCGATCTTTTTCGCGTCTCCACTTTCGCAGGACGTCGCTGCCGGAGAACAGGCGATACGCCAAGTCGTAGGCATACGGCTCTAGCTCCTCCTGTAGCACGTCCGAGTAGAGCGCCCAAAGATCGATATCGATCCGCATCTTTCCGAGCTTTGGGTGGTCGTCTACGGCACCGAGGAAGCGTTCCATGATTCGAATGCAAAGCTCTGCATGGTCCTGGCCTCGTCTTCGTGCTGAACGTGACGGCGCGGCGGAACCGGCCCGGTACGGTGTCTCACGGGATCTCCTCTATCGGCTCGGTGCAGATCCGCTGCAGGCCATCGGCAAGCCAATAGCTGCGGCGCCGGTTCGCATTCAGTGTGAGGCGCAGCGAATCGCGGAGATGTTCGCGCGCTTGTTCGATGCTCTCGCCCTGCGACATGGCGCCGGGCGCTTCCAGCACGAAGCCGAGTACTGTTTTGCCGTCTCTGCTCTCGACGTACAACGCGGTATATGGCATCGCTCACGCCTCCCCACGGCCACGCCTGCGGAGCGGCGAACCGCCAACCGTGATCGCCAGTCGATGGACCACGCGGGCATCGTGGAACGCGGCAGCGGTGAACTTCCGGTTCGCGTCGAGAATGAGTTTTACGGCTCCGTGGATACGCCGCTCGGCTTCTTCGACGGTTCGCCCCTGTGTGAGCGCGCCCGGTAACTCTTCGATGTAACCGACGATCCAGCCATCCTCGCCATCAACGAATACAGCCGTGAAGGTGTAGCGCATTGCTACCGCCCGCTCCCCGCATCGTTAGTCATCGTCACCAAGGTCAAATAGCTCGCGCCCGAACAGGCCGCCGCGTCAGCCGCGCTCAGTTTGCGAGCTGCAGCGCCACTCACGCGTACCTCCTGCGCCGCAGATACGTTCGTTCGGTGGGGCGATTCAGACCGCGCAGCCGCCGTTCGTCGTGCAGGTCGGAAAGCGCGGGCGGCTTATGCACGACGTCGCTCCGCGCGCACGGATACGACGATGGCTGGCTGGGGCGGCGGCACGACAACGCCGTGGCGCTCTATGCGCGCTATGACGGCGATGGTCCGGTAGAGCGGGTAGCCGTCTTTGCGGGTGATATCAACGCGGCGCTCAGCCGTCTCAATGAAGAATTTGCCGGGACGGCCGGACCCTAGGCCGTCGCGCTGCAGTATGCCGAGGATAATCGCTCCATCATCAGCGCATTCGACGACGAGTCGCCCGACCTTGCTCTCCATGGCCGGATCCACCGTCAGCGTGTCCTTGGTCGTGATTCCGACGTGCTCCTGGTTCGTGAGCACCCTGGCGCGGAACGCCCCCCAGGGCAGGCGCCCGTCAAGGAGTTCCGGGTCTGGTATCGAGAAGATTGTGCGTAGCTCGCAGAGAAAGCGCGGGCGGTAGAACCCCAAGTCTGGCGGGACTGGCGCGCTGAGGGATTCGAGAAGCGCGCGATCCTGCTGAATGCGTACGTAGTTCTCCTGCTCGTTGCGGTACGTGCGCGGGAGGACGCGCGTGATGATGCCGAGAATCTCCTCGCGAGCGACGGATTTGGGTTCGGAGTAGCGCGGGTTGTCCTTACCGAGCCAGATGCGGTCGCCGTCAACGTAGTACCGCCACACGTACCCTTTGATAGCACCACAGACCGGATGCGGTCCTTTTACGACAACGATGTCCCGATGCCGCGGCGCGCGGATCGTGGAGACCACAATCGTGTCGTTGTCGAGGATTGTCGGCTGCATGCTGTCCCCAATGACCCCGGCCACGTACGCCCTACCGCGCGCGAGCTGTCGCTCCACACTCCACGGGATTGGAACGGGTCGTTCGATGCGTACTGGTGCCGGTGGGATGTGCGGCCGGCGAATGCGTACCGTCCCGTCAGGGTCACGTTCCGGAATGCCGACGTACTCCCAATCGTTCATCGCTGCTCCTTTCGCGATTCGTCAATTTCCCTAGGAGGTCATAAGGTTCGGCGGCCTCAGCCCGAACTCGCATTGGTAGCGCCCAACGCAGCGCGAACCCGTAACCAAGCAATTGAGCATTGCGCGTTCGGCGGGCACGAGGCTCTTGCACAAAGCCTGGGAACGCATAAGCGTCTTGCCAGGGCAAAAAAAATGAACCACAGACGTATGTTCGCCCTCTCATCAGGCGCTCGCTTTCGTGTCCGGGTACTCGTATGCGGCGTTGAAATCGGCGTCATTGCGGAAGAACGCGACCGTCGCGTCATCAAGGAGAAGATGCAGGTTCTTCGCGACGTGATCCTCAACGCTCGCACCGTGCACGACGGCTTCGCGCGCGAGGACCGCCTGCACTTCCATCGCGCGCACGAGGTAAAACGGCAGTTTCCAGGCTACTGGCCGCAGATGCAGCTCGCGCGGGATGAGGACCGCCTTATCGCCGAGCGCCCGCAGCAAGATCGACCGCGGCCACACATCGAGAAGCCAATAGGCGATCTCGTTCCACACGACTGTTCCGTCGGGGAGGAACGCCTGCTCCGCGCGGAGCTTCTCGAAGAGCTGCCGCGATGGCCAGCCAAGAAGTCTTGCCGCCTCGTCGAGCGGCAACGCCGGCCGTTCGGCGAAGAAGCGGATCAGCGCGGTCCGCTCGGGAAGTCGGGGAGTGTCAGCCATGCCGCGGCTGTTTTACCGCGCCCATGCATGATCGACTTTATTATTTTTTAACCTCTGCTACTCGATTCGCCTAAAGTTTTTTAACCTCCAGGTAGGGAACCTCAAGGAGCTGTCACTCCTCATGTGAGAAGAGATGCAGGACCCGCGACCCAACGCAGTGCCTGAAGCATCGACCGAGCCAGAGAGGAGGCCGGCAGCCGGTGCCGCGGCAGCGTTTGAGGAGGTCTATTTGCAGTACGCGGCGAGGCTTCGAAAGATCGCGGTCCGGAAGTTTCACATCCCCATCCCCGAGGCGCAGACGCTCGTGCACGACGTCTTCGCCACCTACATCACCCATGCGTCTTCCGTCCGGGCAGTCGAACCGTATCTTGTGGGCGCGATCTGCAATGCCTCGCGCCGCTACCTCCAGCAGGCCGACGCGAGGGACGCGCTTTTCTGCGGCGAGAGCCCCTGCGCGGCGACGCCGGCCGACGCGCTCTTGGACGAGATCGCGCGCAAGCTCACCTTGTCGCGCATGCTCGCGAGGAGCGGCAGCCGCTGTCGCGACCTGCTGCAGCGCCACTACCTGAACGGCGAGACCACGAGCTCGATCGCGGAGACCATGGGCTCGACGCCGGCCAGCGTCGTCGTCTTCCTGCACAAGTGCCGTAAGCGGGCGCTCGCCGCCTATCGCGCCCTCACCGAACGAGGCTGACCATGGACCATATCTCGGAAGACGAACTTGCACTCTTCGCCTTCAGCGCGAACGCCGTCGCGCCCGAGCGGAGGGAAGCGATCGAGCGGCATACCGCCGCATGCGCGTCCTGCCGCGCCACGCGCGATTTCTTCGCGGTGGCGGAAGAAGACCTGAGCGACCTCGACATGTGGGAGCAGATCGCGGGCTCCGCGACGCGCGAGACACTAGCGGCGTACGCCCAACGGATCGCCGACGAAGACGATGAAGCCGAGGATCTCTTAAAGCCGCTCCTCGACGCGCCGGGCAAGACGGCGTGGACGAATCTCCTCGCCCAGCGGCGTTTTCGCACCGGCGGCGTGGTTCGTCGATTGACGGCGCATGCAGCGAGCATCGCGGACAGCGAGCCGCTTGCCGCCTTGACCTTTGCCGACGCGGCGATCTCGATCGCGGAGGCGCTCCCGGACGACATCTACCCCGCACGAGCCGTCTACGAAATCCGTGGAAGAGCGTGGGAGAAACGCGGATACGCGCAGTGCAGACTCGCCGAATTCAAGGAAGCGTTCGAATCACTCGCCCACGCCGAGCACATGTACAAGCATCTCGCTTCGCCGTCACTCGGCCTGGCGAGAATCGCATACAGCCGGGCGATCGTGTTGTACGCGCAACAACATTTGAATGAAGCCGCGTCGATGGCAGAACGCGCAGAGCACGCGTTCGCGCACCTCGGCGACGATGACCAGCGCATGAAAGCCGCTTACCTGCGCGCCGGCATCCGCTACGAAGCGCGCGATCTCGAGGACGCCGTGGCCCTTTTCCAGCAGGTCATGGAGTACGGCGAATCGGTTGACGACCCAGCATGGATCGCGCGCGCCTCAAACGCGCTTGGGTACTGCGAAGTGCAACGCGAAAATCTCGGCGAAGCAAGTTTGCACTTCCATAAGGCGCTCGCACTATTCCGCGAGATCGGCCCCGAATCCGAACGCGTCACCGCTGAATGGGGAATTGCGCTCGTTCTGCTGCACGGCGGAAAACGCAGCGAGGCGATTCGGCGCCTCCGCGACGCAGCGGCAGAGTTCGAAAAGCGAGGCATGGTTACTGATGCGGCGCTTGTAAGTCTCGATATCGCCGACGGGCTGTTGGCACAAGGCTACATTCAGCCGATCTTGGATCTTGCGAAACACATGTTCGAGGTTTTCACAAAGGCAGGGATGGTCACCGGCGCATTGAGCGCGCTGGCATATATCAAGGAGACTGCGGCGGCTGGAACGCTCACGACCGAAGACCTCCAAGTGGCTCGCCGTTTTCTGAGGCGCGTCCAGCGCCAACCGGACTTGCTCTTCGTTCCGCCGCCCGAAAACCGTTAAGGTTTTAGCTGCCATCTGCACCCTCCTTCCGCGAGGGCGCCCTCTCACTCGCCGACACCGTCGGCCGAAGGAGGGGTTCATGCGAAGTGTCTTTTCCGCCGCAAGGCGCGCCGCCGCCGTGCTCGCTGTTATTGCATTGTTGCTGGTTCCTGTCGCTGCCTTGGCGGACGATCCCCAAATCAATCCGCCCCAGCCACAATCGTCGCCAACGTTCTGGCACATGGTGCTGGTTCTCGTGACCCACGGGCGCGTCCTGCCATTCATCAGCTGACCGGCGTGGGTCCAGACTGGACCCACCAGCCGTCTCCCTGACGTTTTTTTCGTTCCCCAAGCGGTAGGGGGCTTGGAGGTGGTGTCACTCCTCGAAGCAGAGGAGCGATGATGCCGCCCGCCAAGCCTCGCCCGCAGACGACGCGCCCATTCCGGGCGGCATCGTCGCCTACTCGCCCCCGTCGCGCGCGTAAGTTCACGCATGCCCACCGCCAGCGGCTGCAGCGCGCCGTCCGCCACTACCTCGACGGGTGCTACCGGCGCGTGACCGCCGCCCGTGTCTCCGAGTGCGCTGCCTATCTGGAGGTCACCCTTCCTTACCTCAGCAGGATCGCGCCGGAGATCCTCGGGATGCCCCTCCTTCGCTACATGCGCCAGAAGCAGGTCGCGCATGCGGCCAAGCTCCTCCTCACCGGGCCGCTCCACGCCCAAGAGATCGCCCTCCAGGCGGGATTCGGGAGCGTTCCGACCTTCTACAAATGGTTCCAGGCCGTCCACGGCATGGCGCCCGGCGAGTTCCGTGAGGTTAAAAAATGATAAGCGAGCAACTTTTTTTCGAGGAGGAGCGCATGTCGCCAGTTCTTCCTCTCGACCTCACGATCCCGCTCGCAACATGGGTGGCCCTCACCGTCCGAACCCGCATCGCGTGGTATTTGGCGGACATGCTGTCCGCAGCCGCGGATATCCAAGGCCTGCTCGCGAGCGAAAATGCGGCGCACCTCCAGTGGATCAAGCGGGAGCTCAATCACGTCTCCCGCGAAACCGGAGACATCCTCAAAGGACTCGCATGCTAGGCTTCCGCTCGCGACTCAGACGCACGCATCTCGACCAATATGAAAAGCCCCGTCGCGTTAATTCGCGACGGGGTACTGCTTGCCCACACGAGGCTGCGCGCCTCGTTCTTCTCTTCAGGCTTTTTCCTCGATACCTTTCCTCCATTTTTCAAGGTGCAAGATGTAGAGCCGCATGGCTCCGGCTATTCGGACTTGCGCGTGGCCTCTTTCTCCTTTCCGGCATCCTCGATTCTCGCGAGGAGCCTTCGTGATTTCGGGGCATGGCTGCCCCCGGTCTCGTAGACCTCGATTACGTCGCGGCCGTGCTCGATCCGGCAGGAGACCTTCACGCCGACGTTCCAGCCGCGGATGTGCGAGTCCATCGCGCTGTGGCCGAGCCGCGTGGCGCGGCCACGCGTGCCCTGGATCTCTCCGTAAAAGCGCGCCACCGCCGCCTCCTAGTGCTCGGACGGCAACAGGAGCACGTCGCCTTCGACATAGAGCCGCACGAGCGCGAGCGGGCAGTCGGTGAAGGGGATCTTCTGGCGGAAGACCGCGTCGTCGGAGTCGCGCGAACAGACGAGATCCGCCGACGAGTCGTCCTTCACCATGAGTTCCCAGAGCTGGAACTCCGCGAGGCTCGTGTCCTTCAACGCCTTCGGCTGCCAGGACGCGATCGCGTCGATCAGCCAATAGGCGCCGCACCGCTCAGCCAGGAACTTCACGCCTTCGGTGTAGCGAAGCTGGTTCGTCCAGTGCTGGTAGAGCGTCTCGGAGCCGATGAACTGCCGGAGTTCGTGGTAGATCGCGTCCTGCGCTTCAAGACTCGCGATCATTCCGCGCCTCTCTTACTTCTGGCAGACACACTTCTGCCGATCGGAAGCATTGCTTCCATGAGCACCTCCGTTTGTTGGTTTGTTGGTTTGTGGTTTGTGCGTCAGACGGCAATGCGGAGCCGCGCGGGCTGCGCGACGATCGCCGCCTGGACCTGTTCCATGAGCCGGGCCTCAAGGCGCAGACGCGCCTCTTCCGGCAGCCGCCGGAGCGCGGCAATGAGGCTGCCCTGGGTAGGCGAAAGCCGCTCCAGCTCGTCGAATACCGCGCGTTCGACGCCGTCGCCGAAGAACTCGGCCGGCGTCACATCATAGGCGGCCAGGATCGAGAAGAGTTGCAGGAGCTTGATCGAGGTAATGCGGGCGCCGGTTTCAAAGGAGCTTAGGGTTTTGACGTTCATGGCGGCTTTTTCCGCCGCCTCCTGTTGGGTAAGGCCGCGCAGGCGGCGCAGCTCGCGGAGTTTCAAGACGACATCCAATTCGATCACCTCCCTTATCTAACCAATCGTTATGAAGCCGCAGAGGAGCGCTTCCTCCATGCCGTAGACCGTTCGTTCGCCGCAGCTTTCGCATTCACAGCGGCGCGCGTCCGGCTCCACGTTGGAGTTCGTCACCTCGTTGCAGTTCGTGCAGAACCCCTCGTAGGACTCACGGGCGTCCGTGAACTCCTCGACGGTCAGCCGCGGTGTGGAACGCTTCGTGACAGCGCGATCACTCATGCGTTTCTCCGCTTTGCGCCGCCGCCCGCCCGCGCGGTCTTCGCGGCGATCGGCGGCTTTGGCGTTTTCTTCGCCTCGACCGCCTGCCGCTTCGCCTCGTCGATCGCGCGGTTCGCGACCTTCGCGTACTCGACGCCCGCGAGCTTCAGCACGAAGCGGTAGAGCTCCTGCTCGCCCTTGTCCGCGCTGCCCTGCCAGTCGCCGATCAGAAGGTCGACGAGGAAGGCGCGCTTCTCGGCCTCGGACATTGCCTCCAGCCGGTTCTTCACTATCCGCTCGCGCTTTTCCGCGAACTCCTGATGGGAGCCGGCGAAGCCGTGACGCCGGAGCACTCCTTCCAGCTTCCAGTGACGCTCCATGACGGCGATGCGGAGCAAGAGATCGATCCAGCCACCCAGCGCGAGCTTCACTGAGCGGAGTTTCACGGCGAGCTCGCGGCTCACCGCGTCCTCGCCAATCCGCTCAAGCTGTGCGGCGGAACGCGCCTCCTCGGCTTTGCCGTTGCCCTTCGCCTTCGGCTTGTCTTTCGCGAACGCGTGGCCGGCCGCGAGAAGCGCCGGGCGCACGTCCCTCGACGGAAAGAGCCGCCGCACGCGCCCGTCCTTCAGCGCGAAGACCGTTTTGAGCTTCTCCGCTTTCGAGAGGAGCTCGTCGTACTTCCGGAGCTTGGGATCGTCGGAACAGACGTTCTCCAGATCGATGAACTCCTTCGAGAGCTGCCGGCTGCCGTCAGGAAAGGCCCGCTTCAGCTCCTTCGGGGTGAGGAGGACGGTGTAGCCCGTCTCCCGCCGGCGCTTCAGGTGGTTTTCGGTCTTCAGCCTGAAGTCCTTCGGGTTCGTGCATACCGCCTTGCCTCTCACGTCGCCGAAGAGCGTCGGGTTGTTGCCGACGAGGTGCGGGCACTTCGAGCAGGCTCCGAGCGGCGAGAGCTCCGCGTCTTCCGGATCGAAGACGGCGACGGAGAGCGGGGCCATGAACTGCTCCTCGATGAGCCGCTTCGCGACCGCATAGGGCACCGGGCGCGTGGTGGGCTTCTCCTCGCCGTCGTAATGCTCGCTCTCGAGGATCGCAGCGAGCGCCTCGTCGTGGAGCTTCGGGTCGGGGATGCGGGCGATAAGCTCCGCATATTCGACGCCGATCGCGCCCGTGGCGAGGGAGTCCTTCACGCGCTTCCCGAGCGTCGTAAGCGGCAGCCGCCGCGCCACCTGGCTCGGCTCTCGGCTCACCTTTTTCGCGATCGCCGGAACGGCCATCCCGGTCGCCTGGAGCTCCGCGTAGGTCTCCGCCTCTTCGAGCGGCGAGAGGTCGTCGCGCTGGCCGTTCTCGACGAGCTGAACGAGCCTCACCTCCTCGTCCGAGAGGTCTTTGAAGATCACCGGCACTTCGGCGAGTCCCGCGAGCTTCGCGGCGCGGTAGCGCCGTGCGCCGCAGATGATCTCTGCGTCGGCCGGTTTCCCGCGCACGACGAGCGGTTCGATGATGCCGTGCTCCTTGACGCTGTCGGAGAGCTCCTTCAGTTTCTTCGGGTCGAAATACTTCCGTGGATTCGTGGGCGATTCGCGGAGCGCGGTGATGGGAAGGAACTGCGATACTGCGGACTTCGATTGGACAGAGCTAACGCTGGACATTCGATTTCTCCTTTCTTTTTTAATTTGGAAATGTCCAGCCCTCACCCTATAGGGCCGCGCATCTTGTGCCCAGATACCAAAAATCCTGTTCCGTGGTACCGCCGCCGCAAGCCGCAGCCACCACAATTACGGTCTACGCAGCCGACGTGGCTTCCTCCACCCCGAATGCTTGCAGAACGAGCGATGCGGCATCGAAGAGCTGGATTCCCGCCGGTTCGATGTCTTGGTGCAGCCGCGGCTCCGGCACGAGCGGCTCAAGTTCGTCGAATCCATTGCCGATTTCTCTCGCAATTGCGTATTTCGTTCTCGCGCCGCGCACACGCCATGCGGAGGTCACCGCCTCGCGTGGAACGGCCACGACTTCCAATCCTCCCTTTCGGGCATGCGCGGCCAGTCTCCGCAGCGCTACGCGCATCCGCATGCGGCGCCGGCACTCCGGAGCCCGTTCGTCCTCGAGGACGAGCACCTCCGCAGCGCAGCGGCCTGTGAGGACATCAAGGGCCTTCACCATCTCTTCCATACTCCCCGCCATGCGTGTGCCCCAGTCTTGTACGCCGCCGTCTTCGAAGGACACGAAGGCGAGCCCGCGGGGCGTGGGATCAATGCCCAAGATGCATCGCCTGTCGCCGAGGGCCATCATGCCGCGATGCGTTCGAGCGACCGTATCCGGCGCGCCTCTGCGGCGGTATGAGGCGCGGGTGACTTCGCGAGGAGATCGCGTGCACGCTCACGCACACCCGAGCCTACCTTCTCGTTCGTGCCAGCGAAAATGTCGCTCACGTGCTTGCCATAGATCTTCTGGTAGGCGAATCCCGTGTCGAGAGGGGGCAACGCCGGCCCGCGTTCATAGCGCGAAACCCGCGTCTTCCATTGCACGCCCAAGAGTGCGGCAATGTCCGCCTGCGTGAATCCAAGGCGTCGCCGTTCGTTGCGTAAATAGTGGAGGAGTCTGCGGGGCATTGAGGTGTAGCGTACCCGCCCCTCCGGAGTCCGCCTAGGTACCATAAATCCCCTGCGACGGTACCTGCGAGTGTCGCGGAGTTCACGGAAGCGCTGGCGGATAATCCGAAAAGACCATCGGATCAGGGGGTTAAAGACATACAATGCAAACATAATTCTTTCTATTTGTCAATGGCAGCGGCTCTCGTTGTCCAACGTTTGGCTCCGGTACTTATGAGGCCACGTCTCCAACAGTCCGACATGAAGGATGCGGCCGACACGTACCTTGCCGCCTGCTTTGAGCACGAAATACCGCCTCGCGCAACCGAACTCGCCGCGCACTTACAGATGAGTCCTAGCTATTTCTCGCGTGCCTTCCGGAAGCACGTCGGCAAGCCACTCTCCGCATATCTTAAGGACGCGCAGATCGTCCAGGCTAAGTATCTTCTTCGGACGACAAGTCTCTCCATTAACGGAATTGCGTACCGCGCCGGCTTCGGCACTCGTCGAGGGACTTTTTTTCGCGCGTTTCGACGTGTGACAGGGATCACACCAGCGCAATACCGAGAACACAGCAAAGACGCATAATGCTACTAGACGCCCATGCGAGCCTTTTCGTATGATTTAACCGCCGCCTAGCGGACTTCTACCTAGCAGGAAAGGCTCATATGCTTAAGGCTCCCATCTGGCGTAAACGCTTCCTATTCCTATCATTTGCAGTGCTTCTGCCATCGGGGGTTTTCGCCTCCGACCCACCCAAAAACACCGGCCACGCCACGCCGCCCTCCTGGACCCCTCCGGCACGTGACTGGTTTGACAACACGCCGGTTGTCCCCGATCCAAATGCGCAGGCCGACCCCTTAGTGCTCGCAGGTTCCGGCAGCTTCACTCTGCAGCCGCAGTTCCGGCCGAGGAAACCCGGCAAGACTTCGACGTCGTCAGTCGCACCATTCTCGGATACGGTCCCGCTTGCCGGCAGTCATCATTTCAAACTCCGCGCGAATCCGCTCACCGTCCCCGGGGGCTCGCCGCAACTTATCGGCCAGCCGTTTTTTTACTCAACGCTGAACGTTGCCGAGACCGAACCCTATATCATCGCCAACAACATTTATCACGCCGATACTGGACAGACGCTGACTCATCACGTTGCCGCATTCCACCATCCCGCGACGTACAACGGCAGCTATGACATCTGGATCCACGCGAATTACACGACCGATGCCACTTCCGCATCGGGCCTAAGTACGCCGGCTCTGCAGTACGTTCCCTCGGGCTACACTTTTAGCACCGATCCATGGCTCTCGCAGAATTCGTTCAACGACGGCATTGCCCCGCGCCGGATGTACCTCAGCGGCGTGACGGCGACCCGCAATGCCCAAGGAGTCGGCGTCAGTCCTTCGGCCGTGCGGGTTTGGTACTCAGATACCGGTGGTATCACATGGAGCGGCGGCTGGCCCGTTGATTCCCGGTCTGCGGGGCAGCCCATTCTTGATCGACCAACGAGCGCAGTATCCGACTATTCAGGAACGCGCGGATACTACTACGTCGCCTACACTGAGATGGGGAACCCGGCGACGCTTTGGATCACGAGTTCAACGAACGGCGTCCACCCCTTCTGCAACGCTGTGCCGCCAATCCGCTGCTATCCGCCTCAGCTAACCACGGCGGTAGTATCCAACAGAGACACGCCGTTCGCAGCGCAGATCATTATCAATCCCGCGACTGGCCGCTTATACGTGCTGTACTGGCCTCAGACCACCGTTTACGGCAATGCCGAGATCCGCATGCGCCGCTCAAGCGACTGGTCCGTCACCAATTTCGAAGTTGACGGTTTCGGCAATCCGATCGAGTATACGATCGCGAACGGCTTCACCTCGACAGGTTTTCTTTATAACGGCATCAGGGCCTTCACTGCACCCACCGCCAAATATAACAGCGCGACCGGACGCATCGACCTAGCATGGCACGGCTCCAATTCCGGCTCTAATGGCACGGCGATATTCTACATGTCGTTCGATCCAGACGTTGTCACTTCCTACAACACACCGATGCCGTACGCACGCATCGACGCGACCGGAGATCAGTATGATCCAGTGCTCGACCACGATCCGAACGGCTATACGTTCATTAGCTACCTCAGCAATCAGGACGACGGCAGTAATAATTCGTGGTACAAACACTACGGCGTGGCGGTCGCGCCATGGGGATACATCTACAACCCGGTCGCGTTCGATTCCACGACGATGAATCCAATCATGCCCGGCGATTATCACGGCAATTTCTACTGGTCTTCCCTCGACGCCTTTGGCGCACGCTGGTTGACTGTGGATGCGCCATGGAACACCACCACTGACTATTATCTAGACGTTCGCTGGAGCAACATACAATGAAGCGCTACATGGTTGTTGCCGCTGCTGCCCTATTCGCTGCCAGCGCCTCAGCCAGCGAATCATGGGTATTGTTCGGCTCCGTGCTCGGCTACAGAAATGGCTGCGATCCAAGTTACGTATGGAAGACGGAGCCGATTTTTCACAACCGCAGTGCTGCTGATCAAATCATCGCGGTTCTACATCGTAGTGGCACTTTCAGCCTTCCCGGCACGCTCACGATTCCGGCTGGCACGTCGCTTCCGCTCTCGCTTTTGGCAGGCGGGCCTCAACTAGGCATCGGGGTAATCGAGCTGGATGCCCCTGCTGATGTGACCGTTCAACCCCGGCTCGAGTACGAAAATATTTTGCCTTGCAGCGGCGCCGCTCCCGCGCTCGGACCGTCCGGCAACATACCGTTGCCTCTATTTCATGTGGTAGAGGCCGGCCAAGCCCAACTGCATTACGGTCTTGATCTCGGCATTCAGTCGGTTCGCGTCAATGTTGGCGTATATAACGCCGGCACGCGCACGGCCACGGCAACGATCGTTTTACAACGGCCTTCGTGCAACAATCCGACGAGTACTTCCGTGACCGTGCCGCCGGACGCTCTGATACAGGTGCCAATTCCTGTGCCACCGATCTGCTCAGTGCCTGTAAATCCAAGTCCACCGTTTCTTTTAAACGCAACTGTCGTTGTCGACCAACCCAGCTTTTCGTACGCTACAACCGTGTCTAACGGACAATCACCGAATGTCACCTTTGGGGCAGGAATGCCGTAATTAGTCACGCCTGTGGTGCCGGCTCGTTTGGCGGCACCACACGGTTTCGCTCTTTCAGTCGCCGAGGTCTTCCGGCCGGAATCCGCCGATGTCTTGGGGCAATAGTGGTGTAGGCTTTGTCGAAGGTTTCGGTTTCTCCCCCGGCTTTGGAATCGTGATGGTCTTGCCGGTGAAGGCTTCGATGGATTGTCCTTCGACGAGCGCCCGTATCCAGAACATGCGGTTCGGGAGTAGTGTGAGTTCATAGAACTCCAGTTCGGGATGAAGCTCCTTCACGAGCTTCTGCGCGTCTACTGCGCCGACGCGGAAGACGACGAGCGTGCCGACGTTCCCGAGGATGGCGCTCCGGAGCTCGGCGTCGATCTGGTCCATGAACTGATTCGCGAGCACGAGTCCCATGCCGTACTTCCTGAGCTCCGCGAGCATGTTTATGAGCGCCAAGGTAGTGAAGGTCTGGAACTCATCGAGGTACATGAAAAATGGCCGGCGCTCCTTCTGCGGCGTGTCGCCGCGGGAAAGGCCGGCAAGACCGAGCATCGTCACCAGGAGTCCGCCGAAGAGCATCGCCGGCGCTTCGCCGATCTTCCCTTTGGCCAGGTTCACGAGGAGGACTTTGCCGCTGTCGATCGCCTCCCGAGGGTCGAAGGTGCTCCTCGGCACCGTGAGGATGCGAGAGACGAAGGGATCGACGAGAAGGCTCCCAAGCTTGTTTTCTATGGGAGTTACCGCCTCGGACCTATGCCGGCCGTACTTTTCAAACTCGATCAGCCAGAAGCGCTTTACCTCTTTGTTTTCGAGCCGCTCTGCGGCTTCCTTGCGGAAGTCTTTGTCGTGGAAGAGCCTGACGACATCGGCAAGCGTGGCTTCCGGCTGCTCCAGGAGAAGCATCAGGGCATTCCTCAAAATGTATTCGAGCCGGATACCCCAGGCGTCATCGAAGAGCTTCTTCAGGGTCTCCACAATGCCGTTCGCGGCGAGCGAACGCCGGAGCGGCGGGACCTTCTCCAGCGGATTGAACCCGAAGGGCTGCAGTGGGTCGGGGACATTGAGGTAGATGAGATCGGCCCGGCGCGACTCGGGTATCCACTCTACGAGCCGCTCCGCGAGATCGCCATGCGGGTCGAAGAGGGCGAGTCCGTTTCCAGCGAGAACATCCTGCCGGATCATCGCCTCGAGGAGCGAGGACTTGCCCGTGCCGGTCTTCCCGATCACGTACATGTGCGCGCATCGGTCGCTAGGGCGGAGGCCGAACGGGCGATCCATGTCCCGCCACTTCGTGCGGCCGATGAAGATGAGCGGCTCTCCGCTCATGCCGCTGCCGGAGGCGTTTGTTCGACCTGTGTGTCGTTTTCCGTCCCGGCCGGCTCGATGCCGAAGCGCTTGTAAAGCGAGGCGAGCCGCGCCACCTCTTCCGGCCCGAGCGTGAAGATGCCCGTCGAGCGCGAAGGCTTGAGGCCAAGCCTGCGCCTCACGAGCGAGCCAATCCACCGCGGCGTGACCCGACGCTCGTACTCGTCGCCGTAGCGGCGCACGAACTCCCGCGTGATGTCCTGGATCGCGAGCCTCGCTTCCGGCCCGCGCGAGACGAGGTCGCGGATCACCTGGAGGACCTGCGCCTCGGCGGCCTCCGAGCGCTCTTCCACGAGGTCTTCGTTCACTTTCGCGATGTAGGCGACGGCTTTCGACCGCTCAGACGCATCGCTAATCACCGAGACGAGAGGCCCGAAGATTTGTTGAAGCCTCGGCTCGAGATCGCGTGCGCCCGCGCGGGTTTCCCCCCGCGCGTCCTTGAAGTGCCTGAGACGCCAGAGGAGGAGCTGGTTCCGTATCCCCCGGGCCTCCTCGTGGAAGCGCTCGTCGAGGTTTAGCGGAATCTCTGTTCGTATCTGGCCGCCGCGCATGTCCTCCGTGACGCAGCGGCTCTCTAGGGCTCGGTCCTGGAAGAAGCCTCGCGTCGCGACGATCTTCGGCCCGAAGACGTTGTACGCCCGCGGGTCGAACTCCTTCTTCGGGGAGACTTCCGTGCGGAGGACGGGGAAGCCCTTGGCGTTCCCGTTATTGAGGATCTTCACGATCTCCGCTTTCTCGTCCGAGAAGCGGAAGTCTCCCTCATCGAGGATAAGAGTCCCGCGGAAGGCGTCGAGGAGCCGGAAGATCGGCGAGACCGTCGAGGCGGCGCTGGCGAATATCGGGAGGCGGCAAAGGGACCCCACGGTTAGTAGGAACCGTGTTTTGCCGCTCCCGTATCCGCCGCGAACCCGGACATAGGGGACTTCGTGGAAGGCATCGTAGACCCAGGTGAAGAGGATGTAGTAGGTAGCGATCAACTCATAATCCTCCGATACCTCCACGTGCCTTCGCACGAAGTCACGGATACGGGAAACCAGAGCAGCTTCGTCGCCATAGTCGGCCGGCTCGGACGGAAAGAGCACCACCCCGTGCTTTACGAGGTTGTTCGTCGCTGAATACGGCACGAGCCGCTCGGCCGGCGAGAGTTCTACGGACTCCTCATAGCGCCATTCCTCCCCCATGCCGACCACGAACTGTGTGTGCCGGCCGGCAGGGTCGTAGACCATCTCCACGAGCTCGCCCGTGTCCAAGACGGCCGAGGCGGTCGGCAGGACGGCAGGCTTCTTCTCCGGGATTGGCTTGGCAGGTTCAGAGTTCATGGCTGTAGAGGTAGCGCTCCAAGGCATTGAGCGCCTGACTGAAGGTCATCGACTCCTTGTTCATGAGGAACATGACCACATCGCCTTCGGCACCGCAGACGGAGCAGGTGTACGTGTCCGTGTCGGGATAGACAGAAAAAGAGCGCGAGCCGTCATCATGGAAGGGGCAGTGCCCGACGAGGCGCCCGCCGCTCGCCTGCAGGTTCGTGAACTCGTAGACCACATCGTGCAAACGCACGCTTTTTCTCAGTCGCTCGGCCCAGCGCTCGTGCGCTCTGTTCGCAGGACGGAACGGTTTCACCTGCGGAGGCTGACCGGCGGCTGCATTGGCAGCACCGCCGGCGAGAAGAATCTCGAAATCGCGCCCGCTTTGAAGCAGCCGCAGGAAGTAGTCGCAAACGCTGCCGTTCCCGCCCACGTCTGCGGGAAGCATCGCGATACGCGCTCGCGGGATCACCTTCTGCACGCGCTTTGCGGCCGTATCGCTTGCGACACTACGCCGGAAGCAAATGAAAACGTCCTCGATACCGTCGAAGAGCGCTGCCCATTCCGGCAGGAAGACATCGGCGCCGCCCGTCGAGGTCACGGCTGGAAAGCCCCGGGACTCTAGGAGGAGGCGGTCGAATTCGCCCTCGCAGACGACGACCCGGTGCGGTTTCCTGGCGAGCGTTTCCCGACCGTAGAGCTCGGGATCAGAATGACCGTCAGAAACGACGTCCGGGTTGTCCCACGGGTCCTTCGGCAGCGTCGCGTAGCGGAACCCAAGCACCTCGCGCGTGTTCTCACCGAAGACCGGAATGGTGATCCGTTCGCCGTCCCAGCCGAGGAGCTGGCGTTCGATCATCGTTGCCGGAATGCCACGGCCTTTGAGGAACTGCCGGACCTCATCCGGCATGAAGCGGTTGTACCGCTCCGCAATGTCTCGCGGGGTGAGTATGGGTTGAAGCATGCGCGTAACGCTACGCGGCGATCTTCAGCTCTACTAGATACCAAGAATCCTGTGGCGCTGTACTTTTGGTATCTCGTGTGTTTCCGCCGCGTGAGTATGCTGAATCCCCATGAATCGCGGGAACGAACAAACGACGATGAGCCCTGCCGAAAGACTCCGGCAATACGCCGAGGTTGTGCTTGTCGTTGCGAACAAGGACGCCCTTTTGACAGCTTCCGAATCGCGAGCTACGGTGTCTGCGGGGTCGGAGGTCGAGCCCCAAGCACCTCACAATTCAATACACCAATGCTGAAACGCCTCTTCGGATACATTCGCGTATCCACCACCAGGCAGGCGGAAAAGGGCGTCTCGCTCAAGGAGCAGCGCGCAGCGATCCAGGCCTATGCCGACAAGCAGGGCTTCACGATCGTCGGCTGGTACGAGGAGCACATCACGGCCGCCAAGCGCGGCCGGCCGGTCTTCACTGCCATGCTCGCGGCGCTCCGTCGCGGCAAGGCGGACGGCATTGTGATTCACAAGATCGACCGCAGCGCCCGCAACCTTGGCGACTGGGCAGACTTGGGGGAACTCATCGACGCCGGTTTCGACATCCACTTGGCGCACGAGCCCTTGGATCTCCACTCTCGCGGCGGCCGGCTCTCGGCCGACATCCTGGCGGTCGTGGCGGCGGACTTCGTCCGCAACAACCGGCAGGAAGCGCGGAAGGGCTTCTACGGACGCCTCAAGGAAGGCATCTACCCCTTGGGCGCGCCGATCGGCTACCTCGACCAGGGCAAGGGCGGCAAAGTGAAGACCCTCGATCCTGAACGGGCGCCGCTCGTCCGACACGCCTTCGAGCGGTACGCGACAGGCGAAGTCGGTCTCCTCGCGTTGCAGGGCGAGCTCACCGAGAAAGGGCTGCGCAACCGGAAAGGAAAGGTTCTTAGCCTCACCGGCCTCGTGACCATCCTCCGCAATCCCTTCTACGCTGGCGTGATCCGGTTACTGAAGACGGGAGAAACGTTTCCCGCGATCCACGAGCCGCTGATCCGCATGTCACTCTTCGAGCGCGTACAGGCGATCCTCGATGGCAAGAAGCCACGGCGAGTCCAAACACACGAATACCTGTACCGCCGTCTCTTCAACTGCGCAACTTGCGGCCGCGCGCTCGTCGGAACGAAGGTCAAGGGACGCGTCTACTACCGCTGCCAAGTACCTGCGTGCCCCACGACCTGCCTTCGCGAAGACATGCTCGATCGCATCGTCACGTCCACCATGCGAGCGATCGCCCTGCCGGAAGCCCAGATCGAAAAGATCAAAACGGAGATCGAACGGGCGCAGAAGAACGCCACCGAGGCCCGCGAAGCCAGCCGCGTCCAACTCACCGCGCAACTCGGCGGCATCGCCTCCCGGCTTGAACGCCTCGCCGACGCGTACATCGAGGGAAAGATCGAGAAGGAGTTTCACGATGAGCGACGCGCGTCGCTTCTCGCCGAACGGCAGAAGGTGACCGATGCGCTAGCGAATATCGAAGTCGATTACGCTCGCGGAACCGAGTTCCTTCTGCAATGCCTCCAACTTGCGAAAAAGCCGGAAAACCTGTATCTCGCCGCTCCCGACACCGAGAAACGTCGCCTGCTCGAAATCATGACCTCCAACCGCACCGCCAACGGCAAGAATATACAGATTGCAATAGCCGAACCGTTTTGTTTCCTCACGAGAGCGCGAGAAAACCCTTCATGTGCACTTCAAACAGGGGAAACTCCAACTTTTGGAGTTGCTCATGAACTACTGGAGTGGCTCACGAGTCATGGCTCGGAAGCGGATGCGATGCTCGTTAGACTAGATCCGCCCGAGTCTGACGACAATCTCGTCCCGACAATGCGCGCCGCCTGACCGCCAGAACACCCTCCCTGCGAGGGTGTTCTCGTTCGGATGGTCAGCGCAATGTCCCCTATGTCCCCAATGTCACCGTTCGTCGGGTGACAGAAATCCCGCAGGATCGGATTCCTGCCAGTTCGGTAGGCTGAGGGATGACCAACATTTCATCCCATCATTCACCCAAAGGTCGGTTCCTCGCCTACCTCCGAGTCTCGACCTGGCGGCAAAGCGAGGGCGTATCCCTCCTCACGCAGCGGGAGACGATCGCCGCCTTCGCAGCTCGCAAGCATCTCCTTGTGACCGGCTGGTTCGAGGAGAAAGAGACCGCCGCGAAACGAGGTAGACCGGTCTGGCGGCAGGTTTTGAAGATACTCCGAGAAGGCAAGGCGGCACCTGGTACGCGACGGGCGACTACACGCTCCGGAAGTTGAATGCGCTGCTGTTTGATCTCGGCCTACGGAACCGTTCTGGAAGCCGGCTGACGGTGAGCGGTCTCTCGCATCTCCTCCGTAATCCGTTCTACATCGGCTATCTCGATGCGAAAGCGACGGGCGAGTCTCCTCAAAGTGCTTCGGGTTTTGGATGCCACGAGAGATCGCGTCTTCGATAGCCCCTGCGATAACGCGCGCAAACTTCGGGCCGCTCCCCAGCCCAGAGGTACCTTCAGAGGTATAGCCCAGGCAGAACTCCTTGGGCTCCGGAAACGTTAGGACGTGTAGCGCCTTTTGATACGACAGGCTTTCCTGGTTGCCATGGCTCTCCGCGATGAGGTGAAAGGCGTAGTTAAAGTGCGCGATCAGCTTCGCGTGCGCGTCAGCCCATCGGCCGTCCCGCTCCTTGAAAACAAGAAACGGGTCGAGAAACAGTTTCGTATCGGCATCGAGAATAACGTCGAACCAGTCGTCATTCGGCCCGCAGGTAAGGTTGAAATGTGAGCTTGCCAGCATAAAAGGGCTAGAGGTCCGCCGCCGGGCGTCGGCATCCGGATGGACCGCATGAGGTCAGGGTAGGCGGCGATCCATCCCAGGTCAAGCCGCTGCGTCATGAATGATCTCGCGCTTGCTCACATGCCCTGTGGGAGTAGGCTCTTCCCACGATACGGTTCCGCCTCCGTCACTTATGCTATCTACTTCGAGATTTGAAACTCGCCTGATTTCTATCGCCGGCTCCCGTCCGATTACCACGTACTGCGGCCCGTCCGAAAACCGCTTCGCGAGGAGCCGATGCTTCTCGCCGCCCACCTCTTCCAGGCTTTCCTCCGAAGCCTCGAGCTGGTGATAGAGCGCGGAGGTGAAGTGAGTCTCCATCGGCAGGCCCGCGAAGGCAGCATCGCGGACAGTAGTGCCGCTGTTGTAGTGCGCGAGGAGTGCCTTCTCGGTGAAGCTCATCCGAGTGGCGCGGTAGAGCTCCTTCGCGTACTCCACCACCTCACCAAAACTTTTTCGGCCCGAGAGAATGTCTGTGAGCTTGCCGCCATTGACGACGATCCAAGCAGTTTTCAGGTGCACCTTGGGCATCGGATTGATGCTACCGCGCACGGCAAAAAGTGCAACGCGCCCTCCCTCCCTGCACGTCTCGGGTAGTCCGTTCGCCGGACGATTGATTGCAGAAAAGCAAGAATCTGGCGATCAGTAGGTCAGGGCAGCGCTGGCGAACTCGGGAACGAGGAACAAGTTCTTGAGTGTGAGACCGGCAAT
>Ga0070717_10000155_pt1 | contig 51546 bp, 39 predicted proteins | sample LARL113metaG_FD_71366 | JGI IMG/M metagenome (GOLD analysis project Ga0070717, IMG submission 71366) | Corn, switchgrass and miscanthus rhizosphere microbial communities from Kellogg Biological Station, Michigan, USA - LAR L11-3 metaG | ecosystem: Host-associated > Plants > Roots > Rhizosphere ...
CGGCGGAGACTTCACGACGGGTCGGTCTACTCGCCCGGTTAGCGGTGGTCGGTGATCGGTGGTCGGTGATCGGGAGCTGTCAGTTCACTGACCACTGACCACCGATCACCGTTCACCCATGGAAATGCCGTCCGACACTCGTCATACTCCCTTCCGACCCTCCAGGAGCTACGCTCGCGTGTCCCGCCTACTTGCTCTCCTTTTCTTGATGCTCGCGCCGGTCGCTGGCGCGCAATCGACCAGTACCTTCGCCGAAATGCACTGGCGCGAGATTGGCCCGACGCGCGCCGGCCGCGCCCGCGCCGTGGCCGGCGTGCCGAGCCAACCTAACGTTGCCTACATCGGCTTCGACAATGGCGGCGTCTGGCGCTCGACCGATTACGGCTCGACCTGGCAGCCGCTCTTCGACGACCAGAGCACCGGTTCGATTGGCGCGATTGGCGTGTCGCCGTCCGATCCCAACGTGATCTACGTGGGCAGCGGCGCCGGCATCATCAGACCTGACCTCGCCACGGGCAACGGCCTTTACAAGTCCACCGACGGTGGTAAGAGCTGGGTCAATCTCGGGTTGCACGATACGCAGATGATCGCGATGATCGCCGTCGACTCGCACGATGCCAATCGGGTGTTCGTCGCCGCCCTCGGCCATCCGTACGGCCCTAACGAGGAGCGGGGCGTGTTTCGCTCGACGGACGGCGGCCGGACCTTCCAGAAGGTGCTCTATAAGGACGAGTACACCAGCGCCAACGACGTCAAGATCGACCCGAGCAATCCAAACGTCGTCTATGCCGCGCTGTGGCAGCAGCAGCAGAGCTACATCGAGGGCGGATCCTTCGGCGGCTCGAGCGGTGGCATCTTCAAGTCGGTAGACGGTGGCAACACCTGGCAACAGCTCACCGATGGACTTCCGACGGTCCTTCAGGCGAACCTCGCCATTGCACCGAGCGATCCGAAGACGATCTACGCGACTATTGCTGGCGCGGCGCCCGGCGTGGCCGCCGCACCAGTTGGATTCGGCGGCGGCGTGGTTGGCTTCTATAAGTCCACCGATGCTGGCGCGCACTGGACGCAGGTCAATGGCACCGGCATCACCGGTCGGCAACCGGACAATCGGCCGCTCGCGCGCATCGGCGGCGGCGACCTGCCGCAGCTTGCAGTCGATGCGAAGAATCCCAACGTCGTGTATACGTGCTCCACGGTGTTCTGGCGAACCGAGGATGGTGGTGTCACCTGGACGGCGGTCCGCGGCGCACCGGGCGGCGACGACTACCAGCAGCTCTGGATCAACTCGAACGATCCAAACATTCTCATCCTCGTCAGCGACCAGGGTGGCGTCGTCAGCTCCAATCGCGGCGCGTCGTGGAGCAACTGGTACACCCAGCCGACCGCGGCGATGTACCACGTTTCGACCGACAACACCTTCGTCTATCGCGTCTGCGGCGGCCAGCAGGACTCCGGTTCTGCGTGCGTCGACAGCAGGTCCAACGACGGTGAGATCACCTTCCACGATTGGCATCCCGTCAACATCCAGGAGTACGGCATCGCGGCGCCCGACCCGCGCGATCCGGACAGGGTGTATGGGAGCGAGCGCCAGGGCGTGTCGCTTTACGATCGCCACACCGGTCAGACGACGCAGGTCGGGCCCGACATGAGCGGCAAGCTGCCTAACGGCGGCGCGATGAATCGGAACGTTCGCACCATGCCCATCGCCTGGTCGCCCGTCACCGCCGGCGTGCTGTATTACGTTTCGAATGTCGTCTGGAAGAGCACCGACCACGCGCACAGCTGGACGCGCGTCAGCCCCGACCTCACGCGTCAGAGCTGGGCCGTTCCCGCCAGCGCCGGGAAATACGCCGCCGGTGTCACGCCTGCGCCGACAGGTAGCATAACGGCGCTGTCACTGTCGCCGCGGAGCGCCAACGTGATCTGGGCGGGTACCGACGACGGCAACATTCAGGCGACGTTCGACGGTGGAAAGAGCTGGTCTAATGTGACCCCCGCCGCGATCAAACCGTGGACGCGCATCTTCAACATCGAAGCTGGCCACTTCGACGACCGGACTGCGTACGCCGCCGCGAACACGATGCGCGTGGACGACATGAATCCGCACCTCTGGCGCACGCACGACGGAGGCAAGACGTGGACGGAGATCAACAGCGGCATCGCGCCAGGCGCCGTCACGAACTCCATTCGTGAGGATCCGCGCAAGCCCGGGCTGCTCTACGCATCCACCGACACCCAGGTGTGGGTGTCGTTCGACGATGGCGGACATTGGGAGTCGCTTCGCCTCAACATGCCAGCGATCTCCGTACGCGATCTGCAGCTGAAGGACGATTCGTCATGTCTCTGTGCCGATCTCATCGCCGGCACTCACGGACGGGGCTTCTGGATTCTCGACGACGTGACGCCGTTGCGTCAGGAGGCAGAAGCTCGCGGAGCGAAGGCCGCCTACCTTTTCAAGCCGCAGACGGCAGTTCGGGTCCGCTTCGCTACGAACGATCCAACGCCCTGGCCGCCCGAGCTCCCCGCTGGCGAGAATCCTCCGCCTGGAGGCATCATCGACTACTATCTACCTAACGACGCGAGCGGAGAGGTGAAGCTCGAGATTCTCGAGAACGGCGGAAAGGTCATTCGTAGCTACTCCAGCAACGATCCGGTCCTCCGTCCGCATCCCGCGGTCGACTCGGCAGCGTACAATCGCATCTGCCAGCAGAATCCGGGCGCGCCACACTGCGCGCTCCCGCTCTACTGGCCAGCACCGCCGATGGTTCTGTCGACGCAGCGCGGCATGCACCGCTTCGCGTGGGACCTCCACTACAACCCGGTGACCGCGGGCGACACCGTACCGCAAAGTGACGAGGAGGCCAACGGTGCGGTGCCACATCGCACCTTTCCCACGGTCAACTCGCCATGGGCGCCGCCGGGCAACTACACCGTCCGCCTAACGGTCAACGGGCAGAGCACGACGCAGCCGATGACGCTCCGCCTCGATCCTCGCGTGCGGACGTCGACGGCGGGACTGACGCAGCTCGCCTCGCTCTCGCGCGATCTGTACGACCGCGCGGTGGTGTTGCACGCGGCGTATCTGCAGGCACGTTCGATGGCAGCGTCGCAGGGCGAGACCTCATCGCTTCGCGCGACGTTGGACTCCATTGCGCCACCGCCGGTTCGCGGCGGTGGTCGTCGCGGAGGCTTCGGTCGCCGCGGCGGCGCAGGTAACGCCACACCGACGCTCAATGGTGCGAGCGACGCCCTGCTCGCGGCGGCGATGGCGATGCAGAGTGCCGACGTTGCTCCTACCGCCGTCCAGATTGCCGCCGCGGACCGGGCACGCGCACAGGCGACTGCCGTAATGGGGAAGTGGAGTGTCCTGAGGGCTTCGACGTCCGCTCGCGGCAGAGACTAGGCTGGGTTAGGGGTTAGGGGTTAGCGGTTAGGGGCTAGGGGCCGCTCATCCAAATCGCTGAGCTGGCCCTAGCCCCTAGCCCTATTTCGCCAGCTCCCTCACCTCGTTCGCCAGCGTGCGCACCTTCGAAGCGTCATTCGACGACGCGACATCGCTGTCGAGTAAGCTCACGATCTGCGTCAGCGCGCTGCTGCGCGCGGACCCGGAAGCGGCTTCGCCGGCGTCGAGTGCCTGCCTAACGGCGGCGACGCGTGCTGCCGACAGGCCGCCCGACCGCTCGAGCTGATCGACGTACGCGCGCGCCACCACGAACGCGTGCGGCCACACCAGCTTCTGCTGATCCTGGATGTTCATCTCGTCGAAGTGGATGAGCTTCGCCGCTTCGATCTCGTTCTGGGACAACAATCCACTCGGAACGAGCTCGAACACGTCGAGCCCTCGTGCAATCTCCGAGCTGTAAATGAACCCGTTGTACCAGTACGCGGACCATGAGCCGGCGACGAACAGGGTATCCTTGCTCAGCGGCCCGCGGTCGAAGTAGGCGATCTCCCTGGGATGCGCGGGATCGGTGAAGTCGAAAACCGAGACGCCGCCCTGATACCATCCCTGGACCATGACATCGCGGCCGGGTATCGGGACCAGCGAGCCGTTGTGCGCGACGCAATTCTCTGTCGACGTCTGCGGGGCTGGCAGCTTGTAGTATCCCTTGAATGCCATCTGGTCGTTACTGAGACTGAAGATGGCGTCCGCGCCCCACTCGGGCTTGTCGGTCACGCGACAGCGCGGTTGCGTTCCACCGCCCCACTCATCGGTGAAGAGGATCTTCGTACCGTCGTTGTTGAAGCTCGCCGAGTGCCAGAAGGAGAAGTTCGAGTCGGCGACCGCGCTCAGTCGCTTGGGGTGCGCCGGGTCGCGAATGTCGAGCAGGACACCGTAGCCGCCGCAGGCACCGCCAGCGAGGCCGATGGCGGGATACACGGTGATGTCGTGGCATTGCTGCGGACCACGCCGCGGGCCCTGACCGCCACCGACCAGGCGCTGAACGATCGTTGGTAGATCACGACGAAGCGCTGCGCTGTCCGCGGACGTCGGCTCCCCTGTTCCACCGCGCAACTTGACGAGACTGTCCAGTAAGTGCTTGCTGAACGCCGACGGCAGGACCTGTTCGGTGCCGAAGATCGTTGCCGTGAACTCACCGCGAGCGCGCGCGGCGGCCGCGATCTGTGCCGCGCGCGCCACGTCCTCGGGTGCTTCACCGTGGCCCTGAACGGGCGCGAGTGCGGCGAGGATCGGCGGCTTGCTCACGACGTGTGCCTGTTCCGGGTGCGCGACGGGAATCTGGATCACCTCGATCCGGAACAACTCGCTGTTCGGATCCTGGGAAGGGTCCATCGCCGAACAGCCCGCGAGCTCGTTAGGCGACCGAACCGGCGCCGAGCCCGAGATGTAGATGTAGACGTTCTCCCGGTCGTTCGGGTCGGTGACCAGACTGTGGGTGTGCGAGCCGCGACAGGTCTGAACGGTCGTCAACAGCTTCGGATGCGATAGATCGGAGATTTCGTAAATGCGAATGCCCCGCAGACGCTCCTTGCTGACGGTGTCGGCCACACCCTGTCCGCCGCAGTCGTTGCGTGCGTTCAGCGATTCGCTCGACTCGAAGAGGAGATTGTGATAGACCGAGACGTCGCTCTGCGTTCCCGGACACACGTACGACGAGTACAACGTCGGCTTGCGCGGGTTCGACACGTCCCAGATCTGGTAGCCGCTGAAGTTCCCCTGAATCACATAATGTCCGGTGAACGCCATGTCGGAATTCCACATCCGACTGTCCCCGGGGTCGTTGCGGTTGATGAAAGGCGCCGATGGTTGGGTTGTGGAGGCCAGTCGCAGATTCCACGATGCCTCAGCGGCACTGAACCAGCCGGGCGCTAGACCGACTCGTCGATCGGGGCTTGGCGCCGTCATGGACATGTCGGGTGTCGGCGCCGGGCCGCCGGCCATCGTGGCCGTGGCTCCGGTGCTCGCGCACGCGGCAATCGCATACATGCCGAAGGCGAGCGAGAGTGCGTGGAGAAGGTCTTCGCGTTTCACGGGAAAGCTCCGGTGAGTCGTGGCGAACGATCGTGAGTCGGCTCGCGAACCGGACCATCATACGGGCGATTGTCCACCTGTCGCAATCCGCTCGCTCATGCGGGGGTGCGTATTCGGGATCTTCACGGAATTCCGTGGGACTCTAACTTGCCCACTGCACTTCTTTTTCGGACAAGCGGCAGTGCCACGACAATGCGGCCTCGCACCCAGTGGGTGCGAGGCCGCATCGGTAGAGTTGGTAGCCCGGAATCGTTTACTGCGCGGCCACCAGGTTTACGGTCGCCGAGTTGCAGCCGGAGTAGGTGATGTCGGCGTAACCGGCGGTCTGCTGGTTAGTCACCGCGACGCGCACGTGCCCCGCCGTGAACGGCGAGAGAGAAGTGCCCTGCTGGACGCCCGCGGCGCAGGACGCGCTGTACTGGAGTGGATCGATCGTCGTCACCGTGAAGGTCGCGACGCGATTGCCCTGCTGGAAGTTGACGCTGCCGCTCGGCGAATACGCCCCGTCCGGCAGGCTGCGCCCAGCCGTGATCGACTGTCCCGCCGCCGCCGTGAAGCTGTTCGTCCATTGAATGTTGTCGCTGGCGCTCGCCACGCCCGTGATCACGGCGTTGTCCGTCCAGGTCGCGCTCTGGTAGAGCCCGGACTGCGAGACACTGATAGAGGCCGAGCCGTTGCGTGAGACGTAGCCGCTGACATTCGAGCCGTTGATAGTGATCTTGAAGTTCTGGAGACCGAAATCGAGCGCCATGCTCGCCGTGCCCGGCTGCGGATCCGAGATGTTCAGGATACCCGTCACGTCATAGCTGCTGGTCGCATCGGTGAAGTGGCAGGCCGGGAGCGCGAAGGTCACGTTGAAGTTGTCCGGCACGCCATCGCCGTCGGTGTCGACCGGCGGGTTCTGCGAGGCAACGCCGCAAGCCGAGACGTCGCTGACGCTCGCGCTCGGTGCATAACGATTGAAGGAGAGGCCGTACCGATTCTGCGCCAGGCCGCGCATCATTGCGACTGTTGCACGAGGCACGCGCGAGAAAGTCGGGGCGCCGCCATTGGTGTTCACGACATCCTGCGCGGTGAACTGAGCCATGGCGCCTTCGATCTCGGTGGCGACCGACGAACCCATCGTCGTGAGCTGATCGGGCGTGATGTTGAGCGGCGCGGTGCTGGAGTCGCTGCAGGCGGCGAGCGTGAGCGCGCCGATCGCGAGCACCCCTGCACGCGCGATCATTCGGCGCGAGAGGAACATTGGGGGTGGGATTAGGATGGAGGGGTAGTGCGGGAGGCGAACACACACATAACGATCGAAGACCCGCAGGGGATACGCGATGCCGATCGATATCTGCCGCCTGCGCTTGGCCGGGCAATTTCTGACCAGGAATGGACCGGCGACACCCGCGCAGGCCGTCCAGATTCTTGGCGCTGTTCAGTCTCAGGACTATGCGGGCGCCAAGTGGGCCGTTGCCCAGCGGGTGCCCGGCGTCACGGACGTCGCAGTGGAAGGCGCATTCGACGCCGGTCGGATCCTTCGTACCCATGTATTGCGGCCTACCTGGCACTTCGTGATCCCAGCCGACATTCGTTGGATGCTCGCACTCACGGGGCCGCGCGTCAGGGCGAAAATGGCGGGTTCGAACGGACGGCTCGGGATCGACGAAGCCCTCGTTCGTCGAAGCAATGCGGTCTTCGAGAAAGCGCTGGCGGGCGGCCGCAGCCTAACGAGAGCCGAGCTCGCGGCGGCGCTTCAGCATGCGCGAGTGGGCGTCGTCGCTGGTCAGCGGCTCGCCCATCTGCTAATGCTCGCCGAGCTGGATGGCGTCGTGGTCAGCGGGCCGCGCCGCGGCAAGCAATTCACATATGCGTTGCTCGAAGAGCGTGCTCCCAACGCGCCGTCGATGACGACCGAGGAAGCTATCCACGAGCTGGCGCGGCGCTACTTCACGACCCGCGGTCCGGCGACGCCGCACGACTTCGCCTGGTGGTCTGGACTCACTATCGCTGACGCCAGGCGTGGCATCGCCTCGAACGCCGCCGCGCTCGAGCGCGTCTCGTTAGGTGGCATGGACTACTGGATGGGCGTCGACCAGACGCCGCCGTCGCGTCGCGGCTCGGCGCACCTGCTTCCGAACTACGACGAGTATTTCATCGGCCATCGCGACCGCAGCGCGATCGGCGCACGGCTCCGCGATGTCGGCTCGGTGATGGGTGGGACCGTTCTCGTCCCGAACGTGATCATCGTCGATGGGCAACTCGTTGGCACATGGAAGCGGCTGGGGAGCGGACAACGAGGAGCGCGCGGACTGGCGCGGAAGACGCCAGCCGAAATCGACGCGATGGTTGTGGAGTTGCGCCCGACTGCTCGGCTCGCGGCGGCGGAAAAACGCCGTATTGTTTCCGCGGCCATGGAGTTCGGGCGCTTCCACGCAGCGAGTACCAGCGTGCGCTGGCTCTGATTGCGTAAGGGCGGCCTCGGGAGGTGGAATTTTCGTTGGGCGCGAGCCATGATTGGGCGCCCCAATCCCACAGGTTTCCCGCGATGCGCCTCGCCCTCCTGCTGCTCGCCGTTGCCGCGCCAGTCCTCGCACAGCCGCCATCGATCCGACCTCTGGTTCCAAGCCCGCGCAAGGAACAACAACCAGTCTTCGGGCCCGCGCCTGTGGTACCGGCATCGGTCCGCGGCGTCCACGATCGCGCCGAGCTCGCCGCATTTCTCGATGGTGTAATGGCCGCCAACCTGCGCGACAAGCACGTCGCCGGCGCGACCGTCGCCGTCGTGAAGGACGGTACCCTCTTTTATGCGAAGGGTTACGGATACTCCGACGTCGCCAAACGAGCACCGGTGGACGCGGAGCACTCGCTCTTTCGCATCGGCTCGACCAGCAAGCTGTTCACGTGGACAGCCGTCATGCAGCTCGTCGAGCAGGGCAAGATCAATCTCGATGCGGACGTCAACAGCTATCTCGACTTCAAGATTCCGGCGACGTATCCGCAGCCGATCACGATGCGGAACATCATGACGCATACGCCGGGCTTCGAGGAGGATGGCCGCGATCTCATCATCGACGATCCGGCAAAGATGGCAACGTTAGGCGGCTGGCTCAAGACGCACATCCCGGGACGCGTGCGGCCGCCGGGCACCTATTCGTCGTACTCCAACTATGCGACCGCGCTCGCCGGCTATGTCGTGCAGCGAGTATCCGGGTTGCCTTACGACGATTACATCGAGCAGCACATTCTGACACCATTGGGCATGACGCAGACGACGACGCGCCAGCCGTTGCCAGCCGCCCTTCGCGCGGACATGTCTCAGGGCTACACCTTTGCCGCCGGCAGCTACAGCCCACAGAAGTACGAGATCGTCAACGCCGCACCGGCCGGCTCGGTCGCCTCGAGCGCGACCGACATGGCGAAGTTCATGATTACGCACCTCAACGACGGCTTGTACAACGGCCATCGCATTCTCTCCGACTCGACGGCGGAGCTGATGCACGCGCGCGCCTTCGGCCACGATCCTCGCATCCCGGGCTTCGCGTTAGGCTTCTACGAGAAGTCCAGCCATGGCCTGCGTATCATCGGCCACGGCGGTGACACCCGCTGGTTCCACACCGATCTGGCGCTCATCCCCGAGGAGAAGCTCGGCGTCTTCGTCTCGTACAATACCGCGACCGGCGGCGAGTTGAGCTTCGGTCCGTTCCTCACGCAGTTCCTCGACCATTATTATCCGGCGCCGGCGCCCGTCGTCGCCCTCCCCGCCGATGCGAAACAGGAAGCGAAGCGCGTTGCCGGTGAGTACGAGTTCAATCGTCGCTCGTACACCACGTTCCAGAAGGCGATCGGCCTCGCCGGGGACATCCGCATCGCCGCGACCGACAGCGGCAAGCTCGTACTGCACTCGGGACTCGGCGACTCTCGGCTCGTGCCCGTCGGCCCGCTCCTCTACCGCGACGAGTTGGGAGGAGATCTCGTCGCATTCCAGGCGGACAGCAAAGGGCACATCGAGCGCGGCTTCCTCGGCGAGGCACCGATGATGACAATGGAGCGGGTGCCCTTCTCGCAGTCCGTGACGCTGCACTGGATTCTTCTCGGCCTGGGAGTGCTCGTTTTCATCGGGGTGGTGCTCGCCGCGATGGGCAGGTTCGTTAGGCACCGCTTCGGCGAGGCGCGGCTCGACGATGCACTACCCGGACGTTGGCTGCTCGTCACGCTCGCGTTGCTCGAGCTCGTGTTTCTCGGTGTCGTCATCGCCATCGTCGGGAGCGGCGGCGGGTTGCTGGAGGGTCCACTCACGGGACTCAAGATCGCACTGCTGCTCCCAATCCTCGCGACGCTCTGCACGCTCGCCGCAGTCTACATGGCCGCTCGCCACTGGCGCCTCGGTGCCGGCACCACCGCCGCGCGCCTCCGCTACAGCGGCGCCGTCGCCGTCGCGTTGCTGTTCACCTGGTCGCTGGCTCAGTGGAATCTGCTCGGCTGGCACATGTAGGCGTTGGGCGTTGCGCGTTTGGCGTTGGGCGTTGGGCGTTGAGCGTTGAGCGTGAATACTGAACGAAGCGTTGAGACGGTGGTGAGTGTTCGAGTGCCTCACACCACATCGACGCTTCGTTCCTTTTCCAAACGCCCAACGCCCAACGCCAAACGCGCAACGCCAAACGCTCAACGCCCAACTCATGGTAGCCACGCCTTGAGTCGCTCGCGCAGGATGCGCAGTGCTTTGCCCATCTGCACCTCGACCGTCTTGATCGAGATTCCCAGTCGCGCCGCGATCTCAGCGTACTTGAGTCCATCCACGCGACTGAGCTCGAAAATCTGGCGGCACCGGTCTGGGAGGTCGGCGATCGCCGACTGAATCGCGCCCTCGAGCTCCTTCTCACGAACCGAGGCATCCGTCGACGGTAACCGCGAGACGCCATCGACCAGTTGCGGCTCACTTCGCCGCTCGATGGCGCGGTGGCGAATAGCATTCAACGACCGGTTGCGCGTCGCCTGCAGCAGATAGCCGCGCACCGAGTCCGTGAGCTCCAATGCCTCACGACGGCGCCAGAGCTCGAGCATCACGTCCTGCGCGATCTCTTCGGCCATGCCGCGCTCCCGCAGCATCGCCTCGGCAACGCGCACGAGGAGTGCGTAGTTCGAACGAAAGATCGCGTCGAACGCACTGGTCTCACCGGCGCGCAGGCGGGCGAGCAACTCACGGTCGTCTATGGCGGAAGTCGTCACAAAGGCAGCGTTATCCCCGAACCCTAAACCCCTCGGCCACTGTCGTCGAAGCCCTCGCCGTGTATCCTGCGGTGGACATCTGCTGCGTCGATAAGGGGACACCCGTACTCGCGTGTCCCTGACACAACCATATGCTCAACGACTCCAACACCCCCGACCGCTCCGAGCCCTCCGTCGACTGGGAGGCCCTCGCACGCTATCTCGCAGGCGAGAGCTCGGCAGCCGAGTCGGAGCAAATTGCTGGCTGGCTCGAAGAGCATAAAGCGGACGCAGCTCTGCTGCAGGCGCTAGACAACGCGATGGCGAATCTCGCGTTGCGTGACGTACCCGACGTGGACGTCGAAGCAGCGCTGAGCAGCGTTACCGCACGTCGCGATGCCGAGGTCCCGGCTAGAGACGCAATTCCGCTTCCCACAGCGGCCATCCAACGTCGTCCTCGGAAGACCGCTCCGGTATGGCGCGCTGTCACCTTCCTCGCGGCGGCCGCGGCGATCGTCGTGGCGGCGCGTGTCGTGCTTCATGGGAACGAAGGTGCCAATTCTTCGGGGACGACGGCTGGCGGAGAGCCAAGGACCTTCGCGACCGGGATTGGCAAACGGGATTCGGTTCGGCTAGCCGACGGCAGTCGAGTTGTACTTGGTCCCGCCAGCCAACTGACGGTTGAGGCAGGGTACGGCCAACGAGTGCGAGAGGTCGAGCTGCGTGGTGAAGCCTTCTTCGACGTGGTGCACGACACCGTGCATCCATTCGTCGTACGTGCCGCTGGCGCAACCATTCGCGACATCGGCACGACCTTCGTCGTTCGCAGCGACAGCGGTTCGCGAGTGCAGGTGGCCGTGACGTCGGGCTCCGTCCTTCTCCGTCCGAGAAAGGGTTCGATGAACGATGTGCTGATGGCAGGCGACGTTGGCGTCGTCGTCGACAGTGAGACCGTCACATCACACCATCGTGAGTCCACTGCGCTCTATCTCGCGTGGATGCGCGACAGCCTCGTCTTCCGCGAGGCGCCGCTCTCCGAGGTGAGCAGCGATCTGTACCGCTGGTATGGCGTCGTACTGCGCGTCCAGGACTCGGCGCTCGCGACGCAGCACCTCACCATGACCTTCTCCGGCGACTCCCTCGACGTCGTGCTCCGCGTCATCGCGCTCAACCTGCATCACGCGGAGATCGAGCGGCGCGGCGACACTGTGATCGTTCGACCGTCCACCGGGAGCGCCCGAGCGCAATGACCCCTGTCTCGAGCGCGCGGGTGAACGGCCAACGGCTTCTCCTGCGGGCTGCCTCGCTGCTTCTGCTCGCCGCGCCGGCCATGGTGCGCGCCGAGCCGTCGTGCAGCGCACGCATCGACGCCCGAGACAACGGACGCTGGCCAGCACCGCTCGACCGACGGGTGACTCTCCATAACCATGACCTGGCGCTTCGCGACGCCCTCGATCGTCTCGGGGCGGCGGCGCGCGTTCGACTCTCGTACTCGAGCGAGCTCCTGGAGCTCGATCGACGCGTTTGCGTGTCGTACGACTCGGTCGCGGTGGGCACCGTGCTCTCCGACCTGCTCGACGGAACCTCCGTCACGCCCATCGTCGCCGGTAACGATCAGGTCGTCCTCGCGCCTGCCACGCCGCGTCGTCAGACGTCGACGCGCGCCGAGCAGAGCGTGAACATTCTCGATCGCGTGTACGTCAACGGCCAGGCTTTGAGCGTTTCGCCACGGAGCCTCTCGTCAGCGGTCACGAGCATTGATCGGGCACAGCTTGCCAAGCAGACTGGTGGCAGTCTTTCACAAACGCTAAATGGAGTGGTTCCCGGACTCTGGCTCTGGGATCAGGCACCCGCGAGCCTCATCGCGCAATACGGCAGCATGCGCGGCGCGAGCTCGTTCGGGGTCAGCGCGCCCAAGGTCTACATCGACGGCATCGAGGTCGCCAATCCGCTCCTTGTCACGGAGTTGAGCCCCGACGCGGTCGAGCGAATCGACGTCATTCGCGGGCCGCAGGGTGCGGCGCTCTATGGAGCGGATGCGATCGCCGGCGTCGTGAACATCACGATGCGTCATGATGCTGGCGATGGCAGCGAGCTGGCGCGTCTCCGTAGCAGCGCCGGGGTGTCGCACAGCGTCTTCGCCACGCGGCCGGTGCTCGTGCAGGAGCATACCCTGTCGCTCCGCGGTGGCAACGATCTCAGATCCTCGACGCTATCGATCTCGCTCGGCAGCGTCGGCTCCTATGTACCTGGTGGGCAGAGCTGGAACGCGCGCGGTGATGGCGGCTTCCGACTCGTCGGCGAGCGCAGCATGCTCACCGGAACGTCACGCTTCTACGTCAAGGATGCAGGGGTCACTACCAGTCCGCTCGTGGCCTCGGGCTCCACCCCGATCAACTCGATGCAGAATGATCGCGACACCTGGCGTGATATGGGGCGCGGAGACGATCGGCCACCCGATCCGTCCGGGGGTGCCGCGACGACCCAGTCAATTCGCGAGTACACGTTAGGCACGACTGGAACGTTATTTACCGGTGAGCGATGGTCACACGCGCTCACCGTCGGCATTGATGGCTATCGTCTCTCCGGCGATCCGACGGCGACGCTGACCCCGATTCCGTCAGCTCTCGATTCCGCGTTGCGCGCCGCCCGCGGTGGTGCAGATCGCGCAACGCTTCGCGCGAGCAGCGAAGGACGCTTCGGTGCTCCCGACGGAGTGGCGGCGACAGTCAACTTCGCCGCCGAGCATTCGATGCTGCAGCAGCGCTCCGCCTACGATATGATGCCGGCGGCGGACCGATCGTACAGCGGTTGGGAGACGAACAGCGGCGTCATCGGTCAGGCGGATGCCTCGTGGCGGAGCGCGCTGTACGCGACTACCGGCCTGCGAATCGAGCGCGACGCGGGACTTGGTGCGACGAATGGTCTCGTGAGCCTGCCCATGCTTGGCGGTGCCGCGGTTCACGACTTCGGTCCAGTGATGACGAAGCTGCGTGCTTCGTACGGCAAGAGCATTCGTCCCGCGGGTTCGGCACTTCGTTCGTCGTGGATTGGCCGAGAAGCCCTTCTGAAGACCGGCTTCACCCCGGAAGAGCAGGGGGGCGTCGAGGCGGGACTCGACGCGACCGTTGGTCGCACGTTCGCGCTGCACGTGACGCGTTTCGACCAGACCGCGTACAGTCTCATTCAGCCCGTACTGGTGAGGTCCTCGCTTCTCCCGGCTCCCGACGCGCAAAGCCAAATGATCTACTCGCTACAGAACGTCGGGCAGATCAGCAATCGCGGTTGGGAGCTGGAGAGCTCACTGACCCGCGGACAGCTCACAGTCGGTGGCACGTTGTCGCTTGTCGACAGCCGCGTGCGGCGACTGGCGTTCGACTATCGCGGCGACCTTCAGACCGGCGACCGGATGCTTGGTGTGCCCGCGCGCACCGCCGGCCTAACGACGACATGGACTGCCCTGCGCTGGTCGACGTCGCTCACGCTCGCGCGCGCCGACGACTGGATCAATTACGACGCGCTCGCCTTGGCGATGACGTCGCCGGTCGCCCGTCCCACGGGTCTCCAGCTGCGCGATTACTGGCGGTTCTATCCTGGCGTCACCCGTCTCGACGCGTCCTTCACCCGCCAGTTCTTCTCCGGCTTCAGCCTCGTCCTCACTGGCCGCAACCTCCTGGACGTTCAGCGCGGCGAGCCCGACAACCTAACGGTGTTGCCGGGACGGACACTATCGGCAGGGCTGGAAGCCAAGTTCTAGGTCGCGGAGAAGCCTTGTCATCCTTCGCTTCGCTCAGGATGACAATCCTGTAAGTCCTCCGCCCTCCGCGTTTCAACACTGCAAGTGGCCGAAGGGGAGCGGCAGCGTGCAGTTCTTCGTCGTCCCATTCTTCGTGATCACCACCTTCGCCGTGGAAGATCCGTCGAACGTGATCACTTCGTGGCGCGACGCGGACACTGGGGACTTGCCACTCACATTCAATGTCACTGTGATCTCGCGAGCGATCGTGCCTGCGGTTGGGAAAGTGGGTCGCCCATCCTGCAGGGGAACGATGAGCCCACTGACCGTGTCCCCGGCAACGCGGGAAGCGGTGAAGGAGCTGCCATCGTCGGTCTTGCCCGAGGACTGTTCGGAAGCGAACGACTTGCCATCGACGCTTCGCTGCGTGCTGCCCGCGCCAAGTCCACCAACGGTGCGATCGCTGTTCTCCTGAACCTGCGACGTGATCTCACCTTCGTCGCGGGTCACGGTGCCAGTCACAGTGACCTGTTCGTTGATGCTGTTGGTGGTCGCACCCGGCACCTGCTGCGCGGCGCCCGAAGCATCCATGAACTCGAACGATCGTGAGATCGTGAGCCCCCTGCGAGTGGTGACGTCAGGGCACGTGACGCGGCCAGTCGTGCTCGAGAACACGCAGATCGTCGGGAAGTCGTTCAATCCAAACGGGCCGCGATCCCAGCCCCGGGCCAGGCCGATGCCGCCGAAGAACTCCGGACGGAGCCCTCCACCCATCATGCTGCCGTCGTCGCGAGCGGTGCGGTCGGGTTTCCACGGAACGCCGGCATCGCTGCCGGCCGAGAACGAGTTGTCCGTCGAGCTGTAGCCCGCCGGCGTCGACTGAAATGCGGCGACGAGCAGGGGCGAGATGTTGGACGGCGACGTCGTGGAATCCGAACACGCCACGGCGGCGACGATCGCGCCAGCGGTGACAATCCGGAAGGCAGTGCGGGTCATGGACTTTCTCCGATCTTGAGTGGCCAGCCGGAAATACCCGGGCACGCCACAATCCGCCGTGACGATCCTCACACGACGGTCTTCTTAGCCTGGTCTTAGTGTGAAGCGGGGAGTCGCCCACTCCCCGAAGACGCGCGGCGCTGCCTAACGGGCGCCGCGCGTCATTGCTGCCGTCAGCGCGCCCGCGCCTGCGAAGAGCGGGAGGTCGACCGGCTCGTGCCGCGGCCGCGATTGCCACTCGTGCGAGAGCGTACGCCTTCCTTGGCCACGCTTCGCTTGACCTGGCGGTCGCCGCCCTGGCTGGCCTCTTCCTCATCGCTGCCGACTTCAGCCTCGACATTCACCGACGACTCGGCGATCTGGGTCAGCAGATCGTTCGCGTGTCCTTCCTCGTCCAGCGTCTCCTGGAGCAGATCCGCCTGCTCGTCGAGACCGAGCAGACGTGCATACGCGCGCACTGTTCCGTAGCCGGCCATCTCGTAATGCTCGACGTGCTGCGCCTTCGAGATCATGCCCGCGTCGAGTACTTCCTCGGTTGCGTCCTCCTCGAGCAGCTCCTTGGCTTCCTCGATGAGGCCTTCCATACCCTTGCACTTCTTTCCTCCGGCCCGTTCGCCGAGCATCTCGAAGATCTGCTCGAGTCGTTCGACGTGGCCTTCCGTCTCCTGGAGATGAGTCGTGAATGCGTCCTTCAGCTCAGGATTGGTCGCGTTCTTCGCCATCTTGGGCAGCGCCTTCACCAACTGCTTCTCGGCGCTGTAGAGATCCTTGAGCTCATCGATGTACAGCTCTTTCAGTGATTGCATCTCCATAGTCTGCCTCTCCCTTCACCCGTGGTGAGTGTGATTCTCCGGCCGGGGGAAGGGAGGCAAGACGTATTCCGACCGGGTGGTCGGTGGTCGGTTGTCGGTGGTCTGTGAATGCCGTTCACCGTTCACCGTTCACCGTACACCGATCCCCTATTGACACCACTCTTGTACTGATACTACAATCCGACGGAGGCAACCACGGAGTCGTGACATGCGCATCGGGGATTTCGCAGTCGAGGTAGTAGCGCGAGGCAAAGGTGTCGGTGTTCGGGAAGTCGGGTCCGGGCATGTGCTCGCGCGCCCGGGACAGCTATACGCGCTTCGCATTCGCAACTTCGGACCGCTTCGGTGCGTGGCGGACGTGACCATAGACGGCCGGTGTGTCACGTCGGGAGGGTTAGTCATCGATGCGTGGTGCACCGAGGAGCTCGAGCGCCCCATCTCTCCGGATGAGGATGGCCGCTTCACGGTTGTCGCCGAAGGTGATGAACGTGTCTTCGGGCCGGATGGAGGCCGTGATAATCCCGATCTCGGCCTCATCGAGGTTCGTTTCCGGCGAGAGCTGCCCGGCGGCCCCGAGCGTCCCCGTCCGCTTCCGACAATGCCGGGCATCTTCGAGCGCGACCTCACTCGGAGTGGGCCAGCACATCCACTGCGTCCCCGTCCGGGAGACGTGACCATCTACAGCTTTGGCGGTGCCGATTGGTCGCCTGACGAACCGCGCGTTACGGAGCGGCTCTCGCTCTCTCCGAAGTCGCTGCGTGCACCCTCTGATGCCGACGATGCGGTCCTGGACGCGTCCGACACCGACATCGAGCGCGCGGCCGGCACCGGGCTGACCGGGCATTCGGCGCAGCGCTTCACACCGACAAAGCTCGGTCCGTTGGAGGGAGAGGCCACCGTCATTCAGCTTCGCCTCGTGATCGCGAGCGTTGAAACCATCGAGGCCGCCGGCTCGCTCGTCGAGGATCCTGTTCCTCCGGCTCGTCCGGCGGCACGACCGTAGGTCTGCCCATGTCCAATGAGCAGCGTCCTGCCGCGCGCGCGCATAGGCGGCCCGGTGCGCGCCGCGCGGATCCGCCGATCGCCTCACGTATGGGATTGCGTGCCGATGCCGTACGTGAGATCGAGCAGGAGCTCGACAGCTGGCGCGAGCGGGCCATACCCGATCCGACGATGCCGCTCGAGGCCGACGACGTCGCCCGCCTGGTCGGCGATTGCCTAACGGCGCTCGGTATCGACGAGGCGGCGTCCTCGAGCTTCACCATCAACACTGTTCACTTCTATCGGCGGAAGGAAATCCTCGACGCGCCCGAGGGCCGCACGTCCGCCGCTCGCTACACGGTGCGACATCTGTGGCAGGCGGTCGGTGCACGGCTTGCCGGTCAGCTCGGCTTGCTCACACTCGCCGAGGCGCGCGAGGCGATGAGTGGGCGCAGCGAGCGCGTGCTGCTTGCGTTCGTCGCCGAGCGCGTGCTCGATGCACGGGCGCGCCAGGCGGTTCGTCGAAGCGCGGCACCGATCGTGGTCGCGCGTCCCCTCACACCAGCCGCATCGGCGCCGAGCCTAACGACATCGGCGCGGCCGCTGCCGGCGCCGGGCGGCGCGACGCACACGAGTGGTAAGGACGCCGTCGTCTTTACACTTCCGGGCGATGCGTGGTGTGTCGTTCCGGCCGCGCATCCCGCGCATCGGTCGGCGACGGCGGCACGCGCGCTCGCGCGTGCGCTCACCGACGCCCTGAACGCGGCTGGCGAAGCCGCCATCGATTCCTGACCATGTCGAGCCTGCACGTACCCTACATCATCGAGCGTTCCAGCCGCGGGGAGCGGAGCTACGATATCTATTCGCGTCTGCTCATGGATCGCATCATCTTCCTCGGCTCGCAGATCAACGACGAAGTCGCGAACATCATCATCGCGCAGCTGCTCTTTCTCGAGGCCGACTCGCCGGGGAAGGACATTCAGTTGTACATCAACTCGCCAGGCGGCGACGTGTCCGCTGGGCTGGCGATCTACGACACGATGCAGCACCTCTCGTCGCCGGTTGCAACGATCTGCATGGGCATGGCGGCGAGCATGGGGTGCTTCCTGCTGGCGACTGGCCGCAAAGGAAAGCGCAGTGCGCTGCCGCATGCGCGGATCATGATGCATCAGCCGTGGGGCGGCACCGCAAAGGGCACCGCCGCCGACATCGAGATCGCGGCAAAGGAAATCCTGTACATGCGATCGAAGATGTTCGAGCTGCTCGGCAAGCACACCGGGCAGCCGCTCGAGCGCATCGAGCGCGAGTTCGATCGCGACTACTACATGTCGGCGGAAGAGGCGCGCCGCTACGGAATCATCGACAAAGTGGTCGAGCCGGACGTCAAACTCTTGCAGGCTGCGAGCGCGATCGAGAAGTCGGCGTAATGACGCTGCCGCGAAGCGCGCGCGTATCTCTCGATGCTGCCGCCACCCGGCTGGAGGCGTAAAACGCCTTTTGAACGAGTTTATGGAAGCCGCATCGAGTCCGGATCAAGCAGCATCGAGTTGTGGCAAGATGACAGCAAGTCGAGGTCACCTCACGTGAGGCGGCGGCGAGGCAACGTGAGTTGTTGGCAAGCTGACATGAGGTCTCGGCAAGATGTCAGGAGGTCGCGACCAGCTGACGTGAGTGCCTGGCAAGATGACGTGAGGTCGTGGCAAGGCGACGTGACTGCGCGGCAAGGTGACCGAAGGTCGTGGTCAGGCGACGTGAGGTCGCGGCGAGATGACGTGAGGTCGCGGCAAGGCGACGTGAGGCGAAAATCGCCGAAGAGAAGCCAAAGATCGAGCAGCCGCGAGGCCTCCGACTAGAGGCCCTGGCAACAGAGCCCGCAATTGACGATATCCTCGTGCGACGCATGTAGCGGAGGAATCGTGCTCAGTCGACTCGGCATCATCAGCGCTCTAGCGGTTTCGCTGTTCACGTTCGGTGCATCCACCCCGGCCGTTCTTCTGGATAACGGTCTGGCCCGCACTCCGCCAATGGGATGGAACAGCTGGAATCACTTCGGCTGTGACGTCAGCGAGCAACTCATCGAACAGGAAGCGGACGCCATTGCGTCGAGCGGGATGCGCGACGCGGGATATCACTATGTCGTCATCGACGACTGCTGGCAGACGGCGCGCGATGCGCATGGAGTCATTGTCGCGGACAGCGCCCGTTTCCCCCACGGCATAAAGGCGCTCGCCGATTACGTCCATGCGAAAGGGCTGAAGTTCGGCATCTACACCGACGCCGGCACGAAGACTTGCCAGGGTCGCCCGGGGACGTTGGGCCACGAAGTCCAGGACGCGCGGACGTACGCGTCCTGGGGCGTCGATTACGTGAAGGAAGACTGGTGCAACGCGTCCGGCCTCGTGGCGCGCGTACAGTACGCGAAGTTCCGCGACGCCCTCGCGCACTCCGGCCGCCCCATCGTGTTCAGTCTTTGCGAATGGGGCTCGAACCAGCCGTGGGAATGGGCACCAGCGATTGGCAACCTCTGGCGGACGACCGACGACATCGGAGACAACTGGCCGTCGATGCTCTCCAACCTCGATCAGAACTCGCAGCATTCAACGGTTGCACGACCTGGCGCCTGGAACGATCCGGACATGCTCGAGGTGGGCAATGGCGGCATGACGGACGACGAATATCGGGCGCACTTCAGTCTCTGGGCGATCATGGCCGCGCCGCTCATGGCGGGCCATGACGTGCGCACGATGTCCCCCGCAACGAGGGAGATCCTGACCAATCGCGAGGTGATCGCCGTCGATCAGGACCCGTTAGGCAAGCAGGGAATCCTCGTTGGCGAGGACAAGTCCGAATTGCAGGTCTGGGCGAAGCCGCTTGCCGACGGCTCTCGTGCGGTGGCACTGCTGAATCGCTCGAGCGCCGCCGCAAAGATCACCGCGTCTCTCGCGCGTATCGGCTTGCACGTGGATTCGGCGACGGTGCGCGATCTCTGGGCGCACGAAGATCGAGGAACCTTCCGCCGCGAGTATGCCGCGGAGGTGCCGAGTCACGGCGTGATCATGCTGCGGATTGCCCCAGCGAAAGCTCGGGCGGCGACTACGTCCTGACGGTGTTTGTGGTCCGCGCTTCGCCAGCGACAGCTCCGGAGCGCGCTCGCAGCCAGAGGAGCCAGAGCACGAGTGGCGGCAGGGCCAGCCAGAGCGCCGCGGTGAGGAAATGCACCGAGCCGCTCCAGAGGACCTGGCCGGACTGCTTGACGATGAGGCTGAAAACGCCGTCGGCGAAGTTGGCGCTGATCTCGCCTTTACCGGGGGCTGAGCCGGTTGCGCGCAGGATGGCCGGTACGGCCGGTCCGATCGTCACCAGAAGCAACGCGATCCAATACGCGGTCCAAGCAAGAAACAGGTGCCGTGGACGCCAGCGAGAGAGGGAAAGGAGGCTCATCATCCGTCGACCGCGAGAGAGACCGAAACTGATACGCCGCAAATGCAAAGTGGTTTCCTGGACACGGAACAGGGAAGGGCCCGCGGCGATGGCGAACGACTTCGTGCCCCTGTAGCCTTTCGAGCTCACCCACCAGACCCAGCAACGAGGACTCACATGCGACTAGGCCCGATCGCAGTTCTGGCGCTATTCATCGGCGCGGCTCCAGCTCGTGCGCAGGATGCCGACCGCGCCGCCGTGCTCGCGACCGTGCAGAAGGTGTTCGACGCGATGCGGACGCGCGATACGGCCCTGCTTCGTCAGGCATTCGACACGACGGCGCGCCTGGCCGGCGTATCGACCCGCGGCGGGCCAGCGACCGTGCGCCTAACGGCACCCGCATCCTTCGGTGCCAGCATCGCGACGGCGCCAGCGGGCGACGTGTGGAACGAGCGGATCTACGATCCCGAGGTCCGCATCGACGGTGACGTCGCGCAGGTGTGGGCCTATTACACCTTCCACCGCAACAAAAGCTTCAGCCATTGCGGCGTCGATGCGTTCATGCTGCTGAAGGTGGGCAGTGAGTGGAAGATCACACAGCTGGCGGACTCGCGACGCACGACGGGATGCACGCATACCGAATAGCGTCTGGGGTCTAGGGGCTAGGGGCTAGGGCCTGAGTTCGGATCTCTGCGCGTGGCTCTGGCCCCTGTTGGGCGTTGAGCGTTCGGCGTTGAGCGTTGAGCGTGAAGACTGAACGAAGCGTTGAGGTAGCAGTGAGTGTTTGCGCCACGCGCCACGCGCCAGGCGCCACGCGCCACGCGCCACGCCGAACGCTCAACGCTCAACGCTCAGCTCTAGTGCATGTCCCCCGCGGCCGCGCGTCCCTTTGGCTTGCGAATCACCAGAACCGCCGGTGCGGTGAGGATGAAACTCTTGAGGATGAGCATCCAGGTATCGTTGTAGCTCAACATCAGCGCCTGCGCCGTCAGGGCCTGGTCGATCGAGGCGTATGCGGCTGCTTGCGCTTTGACGTACGCGTAGCCGAGTGCGATGAAGTGCTGCATCGCTCCCTGGAAGCGCTCTATGAAGACGGGATTGGACGCGTAGATGTTGGCGACGAGATCAGCTCGGTGCAGAGCAGTGCGGCTTTCCAGATAGGTGCCGATGAGCGCAATGCCGAAACTGCCGCCGAGTTGGCGGGACAGATTGATCAGACCCGAGGCTTCCTGCGCCTGACTCGGCTTGAGGTTCGCATACGCGACGTTGTTGATCGGGGTGAAGAGGAAGCCGAGCGCGACGCCGCGGATGATCAATGGATAGCGCGCGTCCGCCTCGCCCGCCGCCGTCGTTAGGTGTCCAAGCTTCCACATCGAGTAGACGAAGATCGCGATGCCGACATAGATGAGGATTCGCGCATCGACGAGCGGCTTGGCGCCATTCAGCAGCCGGCCGCAGACGATCGCCGTGCAGGCGGTCGCAATGCCGCCGGGCATGAGCGCCAAGCCAGTCTCCGTCGGTGTAAAGTGCAGCAGATTCTGCGTGAACAGAGGAAAGAGAAACACCCCGCCGTAGAGGCCGAAGCCGAGCGTGATGAAAAGGAAGATCGAACCGGCGAGATCGCGGTTCCTGAGGACCCGGAAGTTGACCACAGGGTGCTCATTCCGCTTCGACATCTCCCACCAAACCATCGTCGCAAGGCAGACCGCGGCAAGGATACTCAATCGCACGATCAGCTGATCGTTGAACCAATCCTTCTCGCGCCCTTCCTCGAGCACGTATTGGAGCGACGCCAGTCCCACCGTGAGCAGCCCGATGCCGAGCCAGTCGACTGGACCGGTGCGGCGCTTCGCGTTAGGCGGGTCGTCGAGGAAGGTGGTGACGAGAAAGAAGGCGATGATACCGATCGGGATGTTGATGAAGAAGCACCAGCCCCAGTGATAGTTGTCGGTAATCCAGCCGCCGAGCGTCGGCCCCAGCGTGGGCGCGACGATGATCCCCATGATGAAGATCGCCTGGACCAATCCCTGTTGCTCGCGCGGAAAGATCTGTCGCAACGTCGCCTGTGCGGTGGACAACAACGCGGCACCGCCAGCACCCTGAAGCACGCGCCAGGCGATCAGCTCACCCAGACTGTTCGAGGTACCGCAGAGAAAGGACGCGACGACGAAGAGAATGATCGAGAAGCCGAGATACCTCTTGCGTCCAAACGTTGCGGTGAAGAACGCGGTCATCGGGAGGACGACAACGTTCGACAGGATGTAGCCGGTGCTCACCCACGCGATCTCCTGAATCGTCGCGCCGAGATTCCCCGCCATTTGCGGCAGCGCGACGTTGATGATCGTCGTGTCCAGCACTTCCATGATCGCCGCGGTAATCAGCCCGAGCAGAATGAGCCATCGGTACTCCGAGACCTCGGAGTCATCGGCGGGTCGCGGCTGCGGCGCGGAGACAACGGATTCGCGAGCGGCGTCAGTGGACACGTTGGGCGTTGGGTGTTGGGTGTTTGGTGTTGGGCGTTGAGGTTGAAGTACCTCACACCAAATCAACGCCTCGTTCAGTATTTACGCCCGACGCGCAACGCCGAACGCTCAACGCATCAAGCTACCATGGGCAAGAAGTCTGCGCGGCTGGCCGGCGCGGGGCGCATGTGCCATCATCAGGCCTCATTCCCATCGAGAAACCTTCATGCGTTACGCGGTCCTCGCTCTGCTCGCTACCACTTCGCTTCCAGCCATCGCGCAGAATCAGCGCGCCGCGCAAATACCCGTCGTTCCTCCTGTGCCACCGAGATTGGATGCGGCAGTCTGGCCAGGGGCGACTAGCTGGCGGCATATCGGTCCTGCGTCATTTGGCGGACGCATCGACGACATCGAGGCGGTGCCGGATGATCCGCGCATCATCTTCGTTGGTACGGCGTCGGGCGGAATCTTCCGGAGCCGCAACAACGGAGTGACGTGGGATCCTGTCTTCGATACCTATGGCACGGCGCTATCGATTGGTGACATCGCGATCGCGCCGAGCGATCCGAATATCATCTGGGCCGGCACAGGCGAGGCGAACAGTCGGCAGAGCTCGACGTGGGGGGATGGCGTCTACCGGTCGCTCGATGGCGGCACCACCTGGCAGCACATGGGACTGCGAGAGACGCAAACGATCGGGCGCATCGTCATCGATCCGCGGGACGCAAACACTGTCTTCGCGGCGGCGGCCGGCCATCTGTGGGGACCTAACGAGCAGCGTGGCCTGTATCGGACGAAGGATGCCGGCAAGAGCTGGCAGAAGATACTCGGTGTCGACGAGAATACCGGTGTCGTGGATGTGGCGATGGACCGCGACGGCCGTACGCTGTTTGCCGCGAGCTATCAGCGGCGCCGCCGCGCGTGGGGCTTTGCCGGCGGGGGACCGGGGAGCGCGCTCTGGCGCTCGCTCGACGGCGGCGACACGTGGGAGCGCCTAACGAATGGATTGCCCGGCGGCAACACCGGCCGCATCGGGATCGACATCTCGAAGAGCGACCCGAACATCGTGTTCGCGGTGATCGAAAACAAGAATGGGGGGGTGTTCCGCTCGACCGATCGCGGGACGACGTGGACGCGGCAGAGCCCGATCGATCCGCGGCCGAGTTACTACAGTCAGATCCGAGTCGATCCCCAGCATCCCGACCACGTCTGGCTCCTCGGCACGCCACTCTTTGTATCGAACGACGGCGGCAAGAACTTTTCGAGCGACTCGACCTATGAGCGAATCCACGTCGACCATCACGCGCTCTGGATCGATCCCCGCCGTCCCGAGCACATGATGCTCGGTAACGATGGTGGTCTGTACTTCACCTACGACGCGGCGCGCCACTGGGAATTCGTGGACAATCTGCCGATCGGCCAGTTCTATGACATCGCAATCGATAGCCGCGATCCGTACTGGATCTACGGCGGTGCGCAGGACAACGGCACCTGGGGTGTACCGAGCCGGACGTTCGCGAAGGTCGGGATCACGAATACAGACGTCGTGAACATCGCCTATGGCGACGGCTTTCAGGCCGCCGTCGATCCCCGCGATCCCCACGTGATCTACGCCAACTCACAGAGTGGCCGAGCGTACGTCGTCGATCTCGAAACGCGCGAGGAGAAGGGAATCACGCCGGTGTCATCGGATCGGAAGGAGAAGTATCGCTTCAACTGGAACACCGCCATTCTGCTCTCGCCTAACGACCCCAGCACGTATTACTTCGGTGGGAACAAGCTGTTCCGGACGGCGGATCGGGGCACCACGTGGAAGGAGATCAGTCCCGATTTGACCAGGAACCAGGATTGGAAGAAGCTCCCGTTAGGCGCCGGCGTGCCGGCGCGCGACGCCAACATGCCATCGCGCGACGACGGCGTCAGCGACTACGGGACGATCACGACGATCAGCGAATCTCCGAAAGCAGCCGGCACCCTCTACGTGGGCACGGACGACGGGAATGTGCAGATGACGACCGACGGCGGCGCGCACTGGACGGATCTGACGGGCCGGTTCCGTCTGCCGGGAGCGCGGTGGGTGAGTAAAGTGCTCGCATCGCGGCACCAGGCACGTACGGCGTTCGTGACGTTCGACGGGCACAACGACGACGACATGAAGCCGTATGTCTTCAGGACAACCGACGCTGGTGCGACGTGGACGCCGATCGTCGGTGATCTGCCGGATGGCGTAGTGGTGAAGACGATCGAGGAAGATCCGAAGAATCCGAATCTTCTGTTCGCCGGTACGGAGTTCGGTCTGTACTGGACATACGATGCCGGCCGTCACTGGCAGCTCGCCAGCGGCAACGTGCCGCGCGTGATCGTCGACCGAATCATCGTGAATGAGCGCAACAACGACCTCGTTCTCGGGACGCACGGTCGCAGTATCATCGTGCTCGACGACATCGCACCGCTCGAGGCGGGTGATCCCGTTGCGTCCGCGGATGACGCCCAACTCTTCCCCATCCGCCCAGCGACGGAGATCTACGAGTGGCGGATGCTTCCCTTCCCGGGGTCGGCGAAGTTTGCCGCGCCCAATCCACCCGTGGGCGCGCTTGTTTCATACATGCTAAAGGATGCGGCTCCGGTGACCATGGCCGGGTCGGCGACGATGACGAGTCGCACTGGCCCTTCCGGCGGCGTTGGGGGAACTGTCGCCGACAGCTCGCGCACCGTGAAGATTCAGGTTTTCGCGGCGGATGGTGCCCTCGTTCAGGAGATGACCGGGCCGGCTGGAAAGGGAATGCATCGTGTCATTTGGAACTTGCGGTACCAGTTCAAGGCGCCGCCTCCGCCAGATGAGGAAGGCTGGTTCGGTACACCGCGCGCGCCGTACGTCCTGCCAGGCGAGTACACGGTGAAGCTCCTCGCGAACGGTCGAGAGTTCACGCAAAAGGTGCAGGTGCGAGGCGATCCACGGGTGAACGTCACGACCGAAGCCCTGCGCTCACGCATCGACGCCGGCATGAAGATCGGCGAGCTGAATCGGGCGTTCGTGGACGGAGCGAAACTCTTCGAGCGCACCGATGCCGAAGCTGGGCGGTTGCGCGCGGCCCTCAAGGACTCGAAGAGCTCGACGGCGACTACCGCTGCCGACAGCGCGCTGCGCGATCTGAGCACGCGTATCGATTCACTGCGGCCACGCTTCCGGGGGCAGGGCTTCGGCAGTCCAATGGGCCGCGCCTTCGATCTACTCGGTGCTCTCGAGGCGTCGTCGGGTGCTCCCACCGAAGCCCAGCAGCGACTCCTCGATCACCTGACGATGGAGCTGCGCGAGAACATCGAGCAATTGAATGATGTTGCGTCGAAGAGAATGGTGTGCGTCCGTGGCAGAGTTGCGGCCGCGGTGGCCGTCGAGACAGTGAGACCACCGGATTAAGTGGGAGTTCCCTGCGCCCGTTGGAGCTCTGTTCAGGGAAGGACTGAAGGCCACTGATACAACAGCCGCCCTGCGGGCGGACACAGAAACCGCTGACGGATTCCTCTGCAGCGAAGCCTTCTCGCACCCGACCCAATTGTGATCTTTTTGGAACTGCCTCAAGAAGCTTCTACTGCTCAAAGAGGCTTCCCGAGGCACTAAACAAAAAACAAATCAACACCGGTGCGAGGGGCTCTCTCCGTCCACGGAGCAAATCAGGGGTGTCAGCGCGTGTCAGTGGTTTTCAGAGGCTCTCAGACCGTGCGTCGAACAGAGAGTTCTTGGGAGCGAAAAAGCTCGAAGCGCGGGCCTCTAAGGCCGTTTGTCTCTTCCCACGGCGAGCGCGGCGTTGGTCCGGGCTTCCTTTATCATCTGCAATGCGCGCTGCAGCTGAGTTCCGTTCAGCTCCTCGTACGCATCGCTTTCCGCGCTGCGAAGGTTTGTGCGCAGAGAATCGAGGGTGCGGTCGAGGGCGGGGTTGGGCACGTCCGGGAGATCGCCACGGGAGTGCGGAACATCGGTTTCGCGGTTGATTCGCTCGAGGTAGTCCAGCTGCCGCATCAAGGGAGTGTTGAGAGAATCCAATCGTCGCTTGATGACGGCGATGCGAGTCAACTGGTCGCTGGTGAGCGAGAGCTCCTTCGCGTGCGCGATGATGATGTTCACGCCGTTGGCGAGACGCAGCTCCAATTCGGGGCCAATCTGCTTCATCGCGGGGTCGTCGCGGTTGGGCGATCGACCCACGTTCATGCTGCTGCCACCGCGAGGTAGCTGAGCGCCCGCGATGACGCTGCTGCCGAGGAGTAGCGTCGTCGCGAGGCCAAATCGAATGCGCGTCATGTCGTGAAGGTACCCGGCGCCCGAGGCAATGGTCCTCGCGCAGGTGAACGAAAAACGGGACCGATTTCCATCCGGTCCCGTCGGCCATTGCAGCTTCCGAAGGCTACCAGTCCCACTGCTGGAAGGGCGAGTATGGCTTCGGCGCGTACTGCCAGCCAAAGGAACTCGACTGGATCATGGAGTTGATCTGCCGCGACGCGTGCGCGTTGTGCTGGCCGTAGATCACCCTCGACTCGGCGTCATAGCCCAGCTCACGACCGTTCTCGCGGGCCCGCAGCGGAACGTGGAAGCAGCCGGCGAGCGTGGCCGCGGTCGCGACGGCGATGAGAATCTTTACAACTCCTCCTGCTCGACTGTGACGCATCCCGACCTCCGCGGTTGGATTTGTATACAAGGTCATGCCGCACGAGCTGTTCCGCAAGACTTTCACACCCCGTCTGTCAACGAAGGAAGACACACTTCCTCTCGTCTTCCCCCTACGCACCGATCTGCGGTATGCGACCAGAGCCGCTGCGCCCGCTGCCAACCGGTCATCCTGCGCTATTTTGTGCTCGATGCCCGATATCGTGTTTCACGATCCTGCGCGATTCCCGCGTGGATTCCGCTGCGCCAGCCGCCTCATCGGACTCAAGCCGAGCGGCAAAGACCTGGCACTCTTTGTCAGCGAGGTCGACGCCACCGCAGCCGCGGTATTCACGCGCAACCATTTTCCCGGTGCGCCGGTCGTACTCGGCCGCGAAACGATTCGCGGCGGCCAGCTCCGCGCGGTGGTCGTCAACAGCAAGGTGAGCAACGTTGCCACGGGAGCGCGTGGAGTCGAGGACGCACGCCGTATGGCGTCAGCGGCGGCCGCCGAGATCGGTACGGTGCCCGACCGTGTGCTCGTCAGCTCCACCGGCGTGATCGGCGTATCGCTTCCTATCGATCGCATCGAGGACGGAATTCGCGGCATCGCCTGCGAGCTGCAGTCGGATCCGCTGGTGGGTGCACAAGGCATCATGACCACCGACACCCACCCAAAGGCGCTCTCGGCCTGCGTTGGTGACGCGACGATAACCTGGGTGGCGAAGGGCTCGGGGATGATCGAGCCGAACATGGCGACGATGCTCGCCTACATCTTCACCGATGCCCGTCTCGAGGCAGCGACGCTCGACCGGGTGCTTCGTGCAGCGGTGAGCATGTCGTTCAACATGCTCTCCGTCGATACCGACACCAGCACGTCGGACACCTGCGCGATTCTCGCGAACGGGCTTGCCGGTGAAGTGGACGAGTCGGAGTTTCAGCAAACGCTAACGGCCGGGTGCATTCGAATGACGGAGATCCTCGCGCGCGATGGTGAGGGGGCCACGCACCTCATGCGAGCGACCATTCGCGGCGCGAAGACCATCGAAGAGGCGCGCATCGTCGCCAAGTCGCTGGTGAACTCGCCGCTCGTTAAGACGATGGTGCATGGCGCCGATCCAAATGTCGGCCGACTGCTGATGGCGGTCGGGAAGTGCTTCGACTGTACCATTGCTCCGGAACGAACCGATGCCTGGATCAACGGCTATCAGGTCGTCCGACGCGGCGCGCGACTCGACTTCGACGACGCAACCGTGCGCGAGGCGCTGCGTCGTGACGTGGTGGACCTCGAAGTTTCGCTCGGCGTCGGCACGTGCGAGGCGCGGGCCTATGGTTGCGATCTGACGAAGGGATACATCGACGAGAACGCGGCGTACTACTCGAGCTGACCCACCTCTATTCGAGGACTCGCAATGCGAAAACTCCTTTCCGTGCTGACGCTCGGCGGCGCCGTGATGGCCGGCGCGCAGCAACCAGCGCTTGTCGTCCTCAACAAGGCACAGGCGACGGCGTCGATCATCTCGCTGGCGGACGGTCGTACCGTCGCGACGATGCCGGTCGGCGACGGCCCACACGAAGTCGCGGTGTCGGCGGATGGACGCTGGGCAGTCGCGGCGAACTACGGGGGCAGCACAGCGGGCCATACGCTCACGGTCCTCGATTTACGCGAGCGGCGTCCCGTTCGCACGATCGAGCTTGGTTCATACCTTCGGCCACACGGCATCGCCTGGATGCCCGATGGCCAGCACGTCGTCGTGACGTCGGAGCAGGCGAAGGCGGTGGTGATCGTGGACGTGCCTAACGGCCAGATCAGCCGCGCGATCCAGACCGGTCAACCCGGACATCTCCTCACCCTCTCGAAAGACGGCCATCGCGCGTGGACCGCGAACATCGCCACAGGCAGCATGTCGCTCATCGACCTCGATAACGGTACGGTCGTGAAGACCGTCGTCACGGGCAGGGGACCGGAAGGGCACGACGTGTCGCCCAACGGACAGGAATTGTGGGCGGCCGACCGGACGCTCAATCGCATCACCGTGCTCGGCGCGACGACGCTCGATTCGCTGGCGACAATTCCGACGGGCGAGTTTCCGAACCGATTGCATTTCACACCCGACGGTCGGTGGGTGCTGGTGTCGAACATTCGCTCCGGGACCGTCGACGTCATCGACGCCGCGACGCGGCAGACCGTCGATCACATCACGTTCGCCTTCGATTCGTCGAAGGCGAATCCGACCATGCTCGGCGCGATGGGTCGATCGCCGCAGCCTGAAGGGATTCTCATTGCGCCCGACGGACGCCGAGCCTGGATCGCGCTGTCGGCGATGAACCGCCTCGCCGAAGTGGACCTAACGAGTCGAAAGGTCGTCCGCTACATCACGACCGGTCAGGAGCCGGACGGGATGGGCTATCTAGGTCGTTGACGCAAGACGCGCAGCGGACCTAGAGATAACGCGCAATGGCCATCGTCGTCGCGGAGAGCACCAGGAGCCAGCTCATTATCGTCTGCGCTCGTGAGAATTTCTGGCGCAGCGGCAGCGCTTCAGCGGCGAGGTCTGCCGGCGGCGGGCTGCCGCTGCGCTGTGACTCCTCAGCGCGCTGGGCGATCGCGCCGAGCTTGCGCGCGGCTGATTGTGCCATAGCGCCGTGAACCCCGGCGGCCGCGATGGCGAGCAGGGCGCCAATCGCGAGCGTGATGCCCATTGGTGACCGTCCGAACCCGCCGCCAGACGCTTTGGAGTCGATCCCATACAGCGCGAAGCCGGCGAGAATCGTTAGGCTCATCCCGACATTGATCCAGAACTGCAGTCGCTGGCGACCCATGAGCTGTGTCATGACAGCTCCTCCGCTGCTCGGGCCCACCGCACGGGCCGCCGGCAGAACGAAGGCGGCAAGGGTGAGCGTTGCGCCGACCCAGAAGATGCCGGCGAGGATGTGGACGAGGCGCAGGATCGCCATTACCGAGCTGTTCATGGGCTCAACTATACACCGCCAGGGCGTCCACCGCTGCCTGCTCCTCCGCTGGGAGGGTTCACGCCGCCGCTGCCGCGTTTCGGTGTTCCCGGGTGTGTCGGCCATCACGTTCTCAGTTATTGTGCGACGGTCCCGACCGCTGGCATGGGGGTTCGTCGAGCAAGTGAGCGACGATCAGTACGCTTCTTGCTTCAGACACGTACGCTGTCGACCCGGCGTCACGGACGACTGCCGGCAACTTCAACGGACGATGGAGGACACACCCATGCCCACGAGATACGGGCGTCATTGCGTGGTCGCGCTTTCAGCGGCGGCCCTGCTCGTTGCCTGCAAGCCGAAAGACAACGCCACCACGGATACGACGACGGCGGCGGGAGCGGTTGCTACGGGATCCGATTCCGCCAATCGCGCGCGGACGGATACGACGAGCGCCGCGGCCAACAACAGCAACAACAATTGGACGGACGCGCAGATTCTCGCCTTCGCCTCGGCGGCGAACAAGGGCGAGATCGCAGAAGGGAAGCTGGCCGAGACCAAGGCGACGAATCCGAAAGTGAAGGCGTTCGCGCGCCAGATGGTGACGGATCACACCGCGATGCTCGCGGAAGGCAATTCATTCGCGAAGAAGAACAAGATCACTCCGGATTCGACCAAGAGTGACGTTCAGGACCTGCAGAAGGACGCGAGCAGTGAGCTCCAGGATCTGACCTCGAAGACGAAAGGCAACGATTGGGACAAGAATTTCGTCGACAAGGAAATCGACGGACACAAGAAGGTGCTCGAGAAGATTCAGAGTTTCCAGAACTCGACACAGAATCCGCAGCTGAAGGAGATGCTGTCGAAGGCGCAGACGAAGGTGCAGTCGCACCTCGACAAAGCGCAGGCGCTCAAGGACAGCACGTTGAACAAGTAGTGATCGGTGGTTGGTGATCGGAGGTCGGTAAATCGGAAGGGGCCGGCGCTACGCGCCGGCCCTTTCTTTTGTACGCCATCCCTACGCTTTCGCCGCCATCCAGGCGACTGCTGCCTGCGCCATTTCCTTCGGCACCATGTGTGGGCCATTGAACTCGTGGAAGTCCAGCTCGTAGCCTAACGACACGAGCCGGGCAGCGAGACGGCGGCCGCAGTTGTCGATGGGAAGAATGTGATCGTCGGTGCCGTGTGACATGAAAATGCGCGGCCGGCCAACTGTCGCGGCGGGGGCGAGAATGCACGGCGAGAAGGCGATGATGCGCGAAAACAGGTCGCCATTCGTCAGGCCGAGCGAGAGCGCGTACGACGCGCCATCGGAGAAGCCCTCGATCGTGATCCGGGATGGATCGATGGCGCAGCGCTCGAAGACGTGCGACAACGCGCGGTCGATGAAGGCCACGTCGGCCCCGTATGGTCCGTAGAGGAAATCCCATGTCCCGCCGCGGGAGTCCGGTGCGACGAGCACCAGGCCAGCTGCCTCCGCGAGTGGCAGGAAGGGACGAATGCCAATCTCCGAAGACTGCCCGGCGCCGTGCAGCATGAGCACGAGCGGCGCCGGCGCATTCGGATTGTAGGATGCCGGCACATAGAGTATTCCGTCGCGGCCGTAAGCGAGGCCTAACGACGATCGTCCTGCCGCCGCCGAGAGCTTCGGCGGCGAAGGCCGCGTCCCGAGTCGTCCAGCAACGGGGCGCGGGGCATCGGTCGCCGGCGCCGGCTTGCAGGACTCGACGTAGATAGCCGTCGCTATAGTGCAGGCGAGGCGCAGCGCGTCGCGGCGCGTTATCGCAACGTCAACGGCGGTCAGATCGGTGGCTTTGCTCGTCATCGCCAGGTTCACGATACACCGTTGAGCAGCGCTGTCCACGCCTCAGGGACGAACCGCCGAACTCGCGGGTCGAAGCAGCTGAAGATGTCAAGCCTGCCGTGCGGGCCTTCCGCGATACCGTAACTTCCGCCAATCTCCGGAGGCCATGTCCATCGAATCGCTGGAGCCCAGCGCGCCACCCGTCGCGGCACCACAGGGGGTCGCGACACCCACGGGAATCGTCGATCCGGAGTCGCTGCGAGGGATCGAGACTTTCGCGGACCTGCGGCCAGACGAGCTGGCGTGGATCGCCGCTCACAGTGAGCGGATCGTTCTCGCGCCGGGTCAGCTGCTGCTGACCATCGGCCAGCCGGCGGATTGGATGTACATCGGCCTCGAGGGCACGGTCGAGATCCGACGCGAGCAGCTTGGCTCGAGCGCCCCCGCATTCGTGTTTCACGCCGGGGATGTCACGGGCGTGCTTCCGTATTCCCGCATGAAGTCGTTCGTGGGGAATGGACGCGCCGCGACTCACGCCGTGGTCGCGCGCTTTCCACGCACGCTTTTTCCCGAGCTCCTGCGCCGGGTGCCGTCGCTGGCGCCCCGCTTCGTGGCGACGCTCATCGATCGGGTGCGTGACACGACGCGGCGCGAGGCGCAGCTCGAGCGGCTCCTCGCGTTAGGCAAGTTGTCCGCCGGGATTGCCCATGAGTTGAACAATCCCGTCGCCGCCATTCTCAACACCTTCGGTGAGACCGGCCGGCGTCTCCGCTATCGGGGCGAGCTCGTCATCGAGCTCGTGCGCTGCGGGGCATCGCCGGAGATGCTCGAGCGACTCGAAGCGCTGCGCCAATCGCCGCGCGCATCCGCGACGTCGGGCGATCCGATCGCGCGAAGCGACGACCTCGACGAGATGGATGCATTTCTTCGCCGCGCGGGACTGGCCGAGCCATGGCGATACGCCGCCACGTTCGTCGACGCGGGCTTCGACATTGCCGCACTCGAATCGGTGATCGCCGAGCTGCCTAACGGCGCACGCGGCGCCGCGCTCAAGTGGCTCGAGTCCGGCCTCGCCCTCGAGGCCCTCTTCACCTCCGCCGAGCGGGCCGGCGCACGAGTCGCCGAGATCGTGGATGCGGTGAAGGGTTACACGAACCGCGATCGCGGCCGGGCGATGACGGATGTCGATGTCCGCGAGGGATTGGAGACGACGATCGCGCTTTTCAGGAGCCGATTTCACGACCGTGGCGTGTCGCTCGTCCGCGAGCTCGAGACGCCCTTGCCTCGCCTCCGCGGATATCCGGGCGATTTGAATCAGGCCTGGTCTCACCTCATCGACAATGCACTCGACGCAGTGACGCCGCTTGGCGAGCGCGGTAAGGTGATCGTTGGAGCGTGGCCAATTGAAGGCGCGATCCGGGTCGAGGTCCGCGACAACGGTGCGGGTATTCCGGTGGAGCTTCAGGAGAGGATCTTCGAGCCCTTCTTCACGACGAAGGAGCCGGGGAAGGGAACAGGCCTGGGGCTCGACATCGCGCGCCGCATCATCACCGACCTTCACGGCGGAGAGCTGAGCGTCGAGTCAAGGCCGGGTGAGACGCGCTTCATCGTTAGGCTCCCGCTGACCACGGTCGCGACGCTCGGCGTCTGAGCATGCGGCGCGGGGCGCGGGCGCGGGGCGCAGTTTTTCGGCGCCTCGAGTTTTGAGACTTCCTCAGCCCAAGCCCCGCTCGAACGCTCCGACGTCGGAGAAATAGCGAGCGACGATCTCGGGCTGACCCGGTTGCGTATAGAGCTCGTCGCGTGGAGTGGCGATGAGAGACTCCATGGCCGCCGCGACGTCGTCGGCGTTCTGAATCCGTGGGCCAGGACCTCCGCCCGGCCGCGACGCCCATGTAACTGCCGGCGTTCCGCCCAGGGCGTTGCGCGCGAACTCCGTCGTCACCATTCCCGGCATCACCAGCGAGATGTGTATCTCCGGGAATTCGCGACGCAGGTCCATGCGCAGGTTTGCCGTCAGCGCGTTCAGCGCGGCCTTCGCCGCATTGTACGCCGATCGATACGTGGCAATTGGAACCCGTGATAGAAACGACGACACGTTGATCAGGTGGCCCCGGCGGCGCTCCTTGAAGTGTGGGATAATGGCTTGCATCCCATACAAAGCGGACTTCACGTTGACCGCCATCATCTCATCGAACTGCTGATCGGTGAGGTCGAGGACCGACGCGTTGATCCCGCGGCCCGCGTTGTTGATCCAGACGTCCACGCCACCGAATGTCTCCAGCGCCTCGTCACGAAGCCGCTCGACGTCGGCGCGCTGGGTGACGTCCACTACGACGGCGCGAGCTTCCGAGCCCGCGTCTCGGGCCACCGCCTGCAACGCGTCCGCCCGCCGTGCACCGAGAACGAGACGGAACTTCTGGCGGCCAAGTCGGCTCGCGAGCGCGGCGCCGATGCCGCTGCTCGCTCCGGTGATGACGACTACTGGTTCCCGTTGCATCTTATCCTTGGTCTTCCCCGCTTTCCGCTTCTGCTCGTGACACGCGCGAGGCCGCGCGTGCTGGCTCCTCCGACATGTCCAAGAATACTTCTCTGTCAATTGTCGCGGCGCTGACGCTCGCGGCTGCTCCGCCCATCGCGGCGCAAAGCGCGGTCCGCGCCGGCGGAGCGCCCGACAGCGTTCGAGCGAGTGAGCTGCCGACGCTCGATCTGCACGCGCCATCTACTTATGGGGCATGGCTCGCCGCGGCGCGGCACTCCGCGTTTCGGACGCGGACCGGCGTTCCGGGTTACCGGGACTTCTACGAGGCGAGCGTCCGCTTCGGATGGTCGATCGGCGATCAGTCGCGGGCCGTGAGCGGGACGTACTTCATCGACCTCATTCCCGCGGCGCTGTCGACGGACATGCCCGACTATCAGTGGACATCACGCTGTCAGCCGGAAACGTATTGTCCCGGCGCGACGCCGATTCCGCACAATGTCTACGCGTTCGGCATCACGCCGCTCGGCTTTGCCCTGAATTTCGGCGGCGGCCCGGCGCACCTAACGATCGAGACGAGTGGCGGGGGATTGCTCTTCTCGCGGCGAATTCCCGATCCGGTCGCCGCGCGCTTCAACTTCACCGCGTCTGCCGGGCCAACCCTCGAGCTGCGGTTGACACCCTCGGGGTCGATGCGCGTCGGCTACTTGTGGCACCACACCTCGAACGGTGGCACCGGCAAGGTGAATCCCGGGCTCAACTCCGGCATTCTCGCGTTCGGAATGCTGTGGCACCATTCACCGCGGCGGGACTGACTCCGGTGCCGCCGGCAAGAGGGCGGCAGACCTAACGACGTCCACGGTGTAGCCGTCGCGGCCGAGCAGCTCCTTCAGCACGCGGGCAGCGCTACTATCGGCATGTACGAGCAGACCCGACTGCTCACCGGCGGTATAGAGCTGATGACGCACCTGCCGCTGAATTGCGTCGCGATCTTCCGGGCGGAAGGGGTTGAAGAGCCCGGCCTGCTCGTCGTACGTCCGTACGTCCAGGACCTCGACGCTCATCAGCCGCGCGCGCGGCAATGTGATCGTTATGCGACGCGCGGCGTCGTCGATCTGGACATTCGTCGTCGCGCCGAGATCGATGCCCGCGCTGACCTTTCCCGTGACGACGAGCAGCGCGCGCTTGGTGAATCCATAGCGCGACGCGTCGTACACGACGACATCGCGCAGCGTCATCTCAGTCGAGACGAGCTTGGCGACATCCTGCAGCTGCTGGACGACGAGGTCGTGGCTGACCCGTGGCGGTTCGGGCTTCGGTAGCAGCGTGAAGCTCTCCGCGCGACGCACGATACCAATACCGAGCCCGACGATCAGGAGCAACACCGCCGCGAGACTGAGCCAGACAACACCGCGCGCGAACCGAATCACTGGTGACATGGCTGGAAGATAAAGCCTGGTCGTGCACGCCGAGCGAGGATGATTCAGCGGCCGGATTGCCCAACTGAATGACGACCATCATTATCCCCGCGTCAACTCACCCGACTCATCATCCACCATGCGCCGACTACTCACTCTACTTGCAGCCTCCACACTCGTCTCGGGAACCGGCCGCGCACAGCAGGCGCCGACCGATACAGTTTATGATATTGTAATCCGCAATGGACGCGTCCTCGATGGGGAGGGCAATCCGTGGATCCTCGCCGACGTGGCGATCAGGGACGGACACTTCGCGAAAGTCGGCCGGGTCGCAGCGCACGGAAAGATGGAGATCGATGCCCGGGGCAAGTACGTCTCCCCAGGGTGGATCGACATGATGGACCAGTCGGGGAGTGTGTTGCCGCGGAACGGACTCGCCGAGAACAAGCTCCGCGAGGGCGTGACGACGGCGATCGGCGGCGAAGGAGGTACGCCAGTGCCGGCATCGCGGATTCCCGAGTATTTCGCGACCCTCGAGCGACAGGGGATCAGCCTCAATTTTGGCACGTACTTCAGCGAGACGCAGACGCGGGTCGAGGTGCTCGGCGCTTCGGCGCGCGCACCTAACGCGGCGGAGCTCGACCGCATGCGCGCCATCATGGATACCGCAATGCGCGCCGGCGCGATGGGAATGACCACGGCGCTCATCTATCCCCCTTCGAGTTACTCCACGACGGACGAGCTGGTGGAGGTCGGCAAGGCCGCCGCCGCGTTAGGCGGCATCTACGCGAGTCACATTCGGGGCGAAGGAAAGGAGGTCGTGCAGGCCGTGGGCGAGGCGATCGCGGTCGGCGAGCGCGCGGGCATGCCCGTGGAGGTGTTCCATTTGAAAGTCGCGCACCAGCCGGGGTGGGGCATCCTGATGGATTCGATTCGCGCCGAAGTCGAGGCAGCGCGAGCCCGCGGCGTGGACGTCGCCGCCGACATGTATGTCTACACCGCCGGCGGGACCGGCCTCGAAGCCACGATTCCGAGCTGGGCCCACGAGGGCGGCACTGACTCGCTGAAAGCACGTCTCGCCAATCCTGCCATCCGCGCGCGACTCAAGAACGAGATCACGACTGGTTCGCCAGGCTGGTGGAACATCATCGAAGCCGCCGGCGGCTGGGACGGCGTTGTCCTCGTGAACGCACGCAATCCCGCAAACAAGAAGTACGAGACCAAAACCATCTCGCAGATCGCGAAGGAGATGGGCAAGGATCCCGCGGACGTCGCCTTCGATCTCGTGGCACAGGGGCACGGCCGAGTGATGGCGATCTATCACATGATGGGCGAGCAGGACATCGAGACGGCGCTCCGCTTTCCCTGGACGAGCATCGGCAGCGACGCCGGCGCAGTTCTCAAGTACGGAGAGCCTGACGAGACGGGCCTGCCACATCCCCGAAGCTTCGGGAATTTCCCCCGCGTGATCTCTCGTTATGTGAAGGAGCGGAAGGTGCTCACGCTCGAGGACGCGATTCGGAAGATGACGTCATGGCCAGCGACGCGCATGCGCCTCGCGAATCGCGGCGCCATCCGCGAAGGCAACTGGGCCGACGTGACCATCTTCGATCTCGATCAGCTCCAGGACAAAGCAACTTACGAAAGCCCAATGGAATTCCCCACCGGAATCGAGTGGGTATTGGTGAATGGCGTCGTCACCGTCGATCACGGTAAGCATACCGGAGCCAGGGCGGGGCAGGTGCTTCGCGGGCCAGGTTATAGCTGCACGGCAACGAGCACGGGCAATTGCCGCTCGGCCTCGATAGGCAACGACTGAATCAGTCATAGACACAAGAACACGTGTGTCACGAGCTTACTCGTGACACACGTGTTTTTGTTTTTGAAGCCTAACTGCGCTTCTTATCGGCCGTACGAGACGTTCAGACCGAAGACGTTCTTGCCCTGGTCGATGAACACCTTCTGCATGCCGACGCTGACGCCCCAGCCATTGCGGTTGGAGACGCCAAGGCCAGCGCCCAGCATGAAGCGGTTGCCGCTCTCCGAGGCGCCATTCGCGCTGAGACGGCCCCAGCCGAAGCCAGGCGTCACGAACGGAGCGAACGTCATGTCGCCGTTCTTGAGCACGAGCGCGACCGGCACGCCAGCGCTGACCGAGAGAGCCGTGATGCTGTTGCCCGTGCCGGTGCCGTCATCAGGATTCGCCCAACCCAAATCGCCACGGACGCTCATGGTGAAGAGGTTGGCATCCTTTGCATCACCCAGTGCCCAGGCACCGAGGTTCGTCTCGGCGTTCGCGCCGAGCATCAGGTTGCTCTTGTATCCCGTCGCGCTCGGGCTGACCATACCCAAGCTGCCGCCGAGCGAGAAGCCGCTCACAGGCATCGACACCGACGCACCGAACGAATTGAAGCCGGTGCCGTTGTCGCCGGAGAGGTGGCCGTACTGGCCGGAGACGGAATAGCCCTTCGGGATTCTGCCGAGCATGGCGGCGCTGACGATCGGCGTCATCGCGCCGACCGGCGTCGTCGAGAGGGCGAGGTACGCGGCCGCATCGCCCAAGCTCGGGCCTTGCGCCTGAGCAGACGCAGCGAGTCCCAGCGACGTGAGCGAAGTCAGAACGATGGCGAACTTCCTCATTGATCAATCCTCCAAGAGGAGTGGGTGTGATCAGTTTCACATCAGCGGTTCCTTTCCCGCCGCTAGGGGGACGACTCGTTTACGGCAGAGGCAACTATTGACCTCTTTGTAAGGACTTTCCGACCCACTTGACTTTTCGGGTGCAGTGTTGAAAAATCAACACACAACGTTCCGAGGTCCTTTTCAGTGCCTACTCATCGAACGGACGAAGCGCTCACTCGACGCGAGCGCCAGGTGATGGACATTCTGTTCCGACGCGGTGAGTGCACCGTTTCGGAGGTGATGTCCGATCTCCCCGATCCGCCCTCCTATTCAGCCGTTAGGTCCATTCTCCGCATTCTGACGGAGAAAGACCTGATCACGCATCGCGAAGACGGCCCTCGGTACGTCTACCTGCCGTCGAAAAGCGCCGAGCGCGCCCAGGAAGACGCGCTCGAGCATGTAGTGCGCACGTTCTTCGACGGGTCCCACGAACAGGCGATGACAGCACTCCTCCGGATCTCGGATGCCGAGCTCTCCGACGGGGAGATCGATCGCCTGCGTGAGCGGATCCGCCGCGCTCGGTCGAGCGGGAGATGATGATGAGCACTTTCATAACGACGCTCACGCAGCCGGCGGTCCTCGCCTGGCTGGTCAAGGCCACGGCTCTCCTCGTCGCCGCGCTCGCCGCGACGTCGCTTCTTCGCCGCGCCTCGGCGGGCACGCGACATCTCGTCTGGCTCGCGACGCTCGCCGGCATTCTGCTGCTCCCCGCCGTCTCCCTTTCGCCGGCGCTCAGGCTCGCGATTCTGCCGGCGCAGCTCATGCCGACGCTCCCGGCTGTGACAAACGAGGCCGCGCCTACCGCTCCGACGCAGGATGTCGCCGTCGCTCCCGCGCCGACCGAGCCGTCGACCGGCTTCACGCCAGCCTCGCCGAGTGTTGTTCGGGCCCGGACCGCGTTGCCTGCCGTGAAGCGCGTACCGGTGTGGGCAATGCTGCTGGGTGCCTGGGGGGTAGTCGCCGCCGCCCTAATCGGCTGGCTCGCGTTCGGCGCACTGTCAGTGCGGCGGATCGTCCGTTCGGGTCGCGAGCTCGATGAACGAAGCTGGACCGGGCCGTTGTGCGAGATCGCCGACCGGCTCGACCTCGACGCCGTACCGCGCCTGCTTTCGAGCCCACTCATCGAGATGCCATTCGCGTGCGGCGTCGTCGAGCCAACCATCGTACTTCCGTCGAGCGCGGAAGGTTGGAGCGATAGTCGCCGGCGCGCCGTGCTCTTTCATGAGCTGGCGCACGTCAAGCGGCGCGACCTCGTCGGCCACACGTTAGGCAGAGTCGCGTGCGCCCTGTACTGGTTCCATCCGCTGGTGTGGACGGCGGCGCGCTGTCTGCGCGCCGAGAGCGAGCGCGCGTGTGACGATCTCGTTCTGTCGTGTGGCGCTCGCGCCAGCGATTACGCCGATCACCTGCTGGACATCGTCATCAGCGTGCGTCATCATGGCGCGCCCGCGACGGCCATGCCGATGGCGCGTCGCCGTGAGCTCGAAGGACGCGTCCTCGCGATTCTCGATCCGGCAGTCGCCCGCATCGGCCCGGGCCGCGTGCAGTCGATGACAATGCTCGCCGGTGTCGGCGCTCTCGCGCTCACCGTTGCCGCCATGGCTCCGGCACGTACGCCGAAGCCGAGTCTCGAACGCCTTTCCCTCGCGAGCGATTCCGTCGGCCGCGTGGCGAAAGTCAGGTCAAAGCAGGCTCAGACCCAAACTCAGACCCAAACTCAGACCAATACCGTCACGTCGACCACCTCGCAAACGTCGCGTGTCGTCGAGAAGAGCGGGGTTGCATCAGCTCCTGCCCCCTCCCCGGCGCCAGCTCCGAGTCCCTCACCCGCGCCCGCACCGACGCCTTCGCCGAGCGTCGAGTCCTCGCCGACGCTCTCCGAGGCGCTCGGCGCCATTGGAAAGGTCGCGGTACGTGAAGCGGCGGCGGCGGTCAGTGGAGTAGTCAGTGGCCACACGAAAGTCATATCAAACGAAAGGCCCGGCGTCGACTCGGCCAAGGTTGCCCTGCTGCTCAAGGTGTTGCGCACGGATCCCGACGCGGACGTCCGCAAGATGGCGGCGTGGGGTCTCAGTGAAGCCGGTGACGTGTTAGGCGCGTCGGACGCACTCGCGGAGGCCGTGCGCAGCGACGAAGACGACGACGTGCGCGAGATGGCCGCGTGGGCTCTCGCGGACTCCCACCGTGAAGTCGCGCGGAAGGCACTGGCCGCGGCGCTGCGGCGCGACGCGAGTGAGCACGTGCGCGAGACCGCGGCATGGGGTCTCGGCAACTCCGGCCTCCGCGATGAGGATCGTGAGGTAATCGAGTCGGCGCTCGCGTCCGATGAAAGCGAAGGTGTCCGTGAGTCCGCTGCCTGGGCGTTAGGCAACACGCCACGTCGTCCGGCTGCGCCAGCACTCGTCACGGCATTGCGTGACCGCAGCCCGCAGGTTCGCGAAAGTGCGGCCTGGGCGCTGGCGGAGATCGGGGACGAGGACGTCGCGCCAGCGGTGCAGTCAGCCTTCGCGCGCGAAACCAATCCCGAAGTACGCATGGCGGAGCTCCGCGCGCTCACCTACATGCATGTCGACGATCGGGCCATCCTGGACGCCGCTCTGTCGTCGAAGGACGCGGGGCTCCGCGCCCGTGCAGTGCGGATGATTGCCGGTTCGCCCGGCTCGTGGCCGGAGCCGCGTCCGCGCCCGCGGCCACGTCCAATGCCGTGAGTTGTCAGGTGGGTCCCGGGTTGCTCCCGGGACCTCTCCTATGCCCATTCGTGCTGAATATTCAGCACTCCATTCGGAGGAGATCAATGTTCCGTTCGAGCCTACTCATCATCAGCGTGTTTGTAACAGGCGCTCCGGCGAGAGGTCCATCGTCGCTGGCGACGACGTCGAGGCATCATCACACGCCAGATGTACGCGAGATTCTCGACGGCGCGCGAGGCGTCTCGCCGCTCGTGTGCCTGCTGGCGGGTGATGGCGTCGCGTCGACGGGTCGTTGGGGAGGCGGCTTCTGGGACGCACCATCCATGGCGATCGGAGCGGAAGTGCGCATGCGTGTACGCGAAATGATGCGTTCGCCCCTCTCGGCCGAGGACGAGCGTGCACTCCTCGATGGTCTCGGCTCCGACGACGCGTGCGTCAGACACCTCGCATCAACGATCATCGGTCGGAGCGACGAGAAGTCGTTCGTCGGACCGCTGACCACGAAGACTGGTGCCGCCTCGCCCGGTGAGCGTCAGTCGGCGGCGATTGCGCTCGGGCTGCTGGGTGCGCGCGACGCTGTCGATCCGTTGGTCCGCCTGCTGCGCGATCCCTCCCCGGATGTGCGTGCCGACGGTGCCTGGGCACTCGGCCGAATCGGCGACAAACGCGTTGCGCGGAACGTGTCGGTTCTTCTTCGCGACCAGTATCCGGAGGTGCGCGCCGCGTCGGTCGTTGCCCTCGGCCATCTCGAGGCGCGCGACAACGTCGATGAACTGCTCCGAGTGCTGCGCGAGGACACGAGCCCCGAAGTACGTCGTGTGGCGGCGTGGGCGCTCGGCCAGCTCGAGTCGCGGAACGCGATCACGGGGCTGGCGACCGCGCTCCGCAGCGATCGCAGCGATGATGTGCGTGAGATGTCGGCGTGGGCGTTGGGTCAGATGAACTCGCGCGACGCGGCCGAAAGCCTGACGAACGCGCTTCGCTCCGATGACGACCCGGATGTTCGGGAGACGGCGGCATGGGCGCTGGCCGAGACGAACACCCGCGGCAGTAGTGATGCGTTGGCTGACGCGCTGGGACGGGACCGCGAGGCAAAAGTGCGGTCGACGGCGGCGTGGGCGCTCGGTCAGGTGCACTCCGATCACGCACCTGCCCCGCTGATCGGCGCGCTCAAGGACAGCGACGAGGACGTCCGCCTCAAAGCAGCGTGGGCGCTGAGTCAGATCGGTGATCCGGCGGCGGTGCCAGCGGTGACGCAGGCGCTGAAGCAGGATCAGCCGGAGCGCGTCAGGCAGGCACTCGTTAGGGCGCTCCTGGAATCCGGCGAGCACTCGGAGGAAGCACTCGAAGGATTGCTGCAGTCCAAGGACGACAAGACGCGAGAGCTGGCCGTTCGTGCGTTGTCTGGTCGAAAGGGACCGTGGCCCTGGCCCTGGCCCTGGCCGCGGCCAAGACCGACGCCGTGATGGTAGAGGGTTGCGGGTGGAGGGTTGGGCGTGGAGGGTTGTGAGTAGAGAGTTATGGGTGGCGGAAAATGATTGGCCGACGGCTTTGCCGTCGGCCTTCGTTTATTCGCAACCCGCAACCCTCTACTCCGACCGCAGCGCCCGGATCGGGTCCACATTGGCTGCGCGGCGGGCGGGGATCCAGATCGCGAGCACAGCAACGCCGAGGAGGATGGCGGGAACGACTGTGAATGCAACGACATCGAGCGATGGCGCTCCGTACAGAAGGCCGCGCAGCAGTCGTGACACGGCAAATGCTCCGACGAGCCCGATTGCCGTACCGAGGACTACCAGCTGCATCCCCTGACGCATGACGAGTCTCACGACTTGCTGGTGGGCAGCGCCGATCGCCATACGAATGCCGATCTCACGTGCTCGCTGCGCCACCGAATACGACATCACGCCATAGACTCCGACCGCCGCGAGGACGAGACCCAGGAGACCGAACATTCCCAGGACCGCGCCGACGATCCGAGCTGGAAAGAGAGCGATGCCAAGGAAGTTGTTCATCGTGCGAAGGTCGGCGAGCGGGAGATCCGGATCGAGCGCCGCGACTTCGGCGCGGAGTCGCGGGGCGAATGCGGCGGGATCGCCATTCGTCCGAATGTGAATCACCATCGCCGCATGCCAGTTCTGCGCGAGTGGCATGTACATGAAGGGCGTCGCCGGCTCGCCTAACGAATGGTACTTCGCCGTAGCGACGACGCCGACGATCGTGTGGTCGCTTCCCCCGACCCGAACTTGCTTCCCGATTGCCTGCTGACCAGGCCAGAAGCGATCGACGAAGCTCTGATTGACGATCAGCACTTTGGCGGCGCTGCGGTCGTCATTTGGCGTGAAGTCTCGTCCGCGCCGCAGGCGCATGTCGACCGCGGCGAAGTACCCCGGCGAGACGACGTTGTAGTCGACGTTCATCCTTTCGTTCTTCGCCGGCGTGTAGCCCGGAATCTCGACGCCGGTGTCGGAGCCGCTGAGACCGAGAGCTACATCCATTCCCAGGGCCACGGCGCGAACGGCCGGCATCTCGCGGAGACGCGACAGGAGCCGCCGATAGAAGTCATCGATGCGCGCGTGGTTATACCCGTTCAATCCCGGATCGACTGACGCGAGGAGGAGATTATCACTCGTGAAACCTTTCTCGAGGGTCGTCGCCGCGCGAAGGTTTCGCACGAACAGGCCCGCGCAAACGAGAAGGATCAGCGACAGCGCGACCTGCGCGACAACCAGCGGACGACTCATCCGCGCCCGCGACCCACCGGCTGGTGCCTCTCCCTTGAGCGCGGGGACCAGTGAGGGCCTTGTCGCCTGCAACGCCGGCACGAGCCCGAAGGTCATTCCCGTGACGAGTGCGACAACCAGCGTGAACAGGAGCACGGTTCCGTCGAGTCTCAGATCGGGATCGATTGGAATATCGATCGGCAGCTGGATGCGATTGACCAGGGAGATCATGCCCGACGCCACGACGATCCCTGCCAGCCCCGCGAGAAGTGAGAACATCAGGCTCTCGGTGAGGAGCTGCCTGACGAGTCGTGCCCGTCCCGCGCCGAGGCTCAACCGAACCGCCATTTCGCGTTGGCGATCATGTGCGCGCGCCAGAAACAGATTCGCGACGTTCACGCACGCGATGAGCAGGAGCAGCAGAACGACGGCCATCACCACGGTCGACAGTGCGACCTGAGTGCTGTGAAACTTCGGGTGGATGCCCGCTTCGGCCTGCGTGAGGACGTTGATTCCCGATTTCTCGTAGTCCGCCGGATAGATCTCGCGAAGTTGGTTGACGATAGCCTGCATGCGATCGCGCGCGCGCGCGATGGTGACACCGGAATGCAACCGCGCGACGACGTTGAGATAGTTGTTGTCATGGTCGTCGACGCGACGGCCGGGCTCGATTTCGGCCAGCTGCATCATTGGCACCCAGAGCACTGGCACCACGAGAGGAGCCGGACCACGGAATTCGGGTGCCATGACACCAACGACGGTGTAGCGATGGCCGTTCAGCAACATCGTTCGGCCGATGATGGCCGAATCGCCGCCGAACACCGACTGCCACCCCGCATGACTGAGCACGGCGACAGGATGCGCGTTGGGTGTCGAATCTTCGTCAGCGGAGAACGTGCGGCCGCGCTCTGCTCTGGCGCCGAACGTCGTGAACAGATTTGCCGATGCGATCTGACCGGTAATCCGTTCCGTCCGCCCCCCCATCGACAGATTGAGCCCGACGAAGTCCCATGCCGAGACGCCGGAGAACACGTCGGCGGATCGGGCGCGGACATCCGCGTAATGTCCGGGCGAGTTCGCACCGTATGGGAAGCCGGGCCACGTGCGAAAGAGCTGCACGATCCGCGATGGATCCGTAACGCCCGGCAGTGGCCGCAGCAGCATCATTTCTACCGCCGAGAAGACGGCGGTGTTCATGCCGATACCGAGTGCGAGGGTGAGAACGGCGATGCCGGTAAACAGCGGACTCTTACGGAGCAGTCGACCAGCGTAGCGGAAGTCCTGCACGAAGGTGGTCATGGTTTGCTCTCGAGAAGGCGCTCATCGCGTATGTTCTACGAGTACGGAGTAGTGACGCAGGCAGTTGCAGGTCAAATGAACTGGGACGGTGCGTGCGCTGACCGGGCTGATTGACGGGGGTCGGTCCGCGAACGATCATGTAGCCCCGACCCAACGCGAGGAGCAGAGCGAGAGTGCCCACCGACGTCAGCAATCCGCAGTACTACCACAAAGTCGTCGACTGCCAATGGGCGTGTCCGGCGCACACCAACGTGCCGGAGTACATCCGCCTCATCGCGCAGGGGCGCTACACGGAGTCGTACCTGCTCAACCGGCAGTCGAATGTCTTTCCGGGCATTCTCGGACGCACCTGTGACCGTCCCTGCGAGCCCGCCTGCCGGCGTGGTCGCGTCGACGGCAAGCCGGTGGCGATCTGTCGGCTGAAGCGTGTCGCCGCCGACCTGCGCGATGACATTAGCGAGTTCTTACCGAAGATTCCCTCTGAAAAGAATGGCAAGCGAGTGGCCCTCATCGGCGCCGGTCCGGCGTCGCTGACGGTCGCGAACGACCTCATGCCAGTCGGCTACGAGGTCGTGATCTACGAGAGGCACCAGCGCGCGGGCGGTTTGATGCGGGTCAACATCCCGTCGTTTCGGCTGCCCGCCGAAGTGCTGGACGAGGAGACCCGAGTCATTCTCGACATGGGCGTCGACATCCGATACGGCACCCCCGTAACGAGCATGCGCGCGCTCCTGGACGAGGGATATGACGCGATCTTCGTCGGTAGCGGCGCGCCCAAGGGAAAGGAGCTGGAGCTGCCCGGACGGCGTGAGACGGACCAGATCTACATCGGCATCGAGTGGCTGGCCAGCGTCCACTTCGGCCATATCGATCGCATTGGTGAGCGAGTACTCATCATTGGCGTCGGCAACACGGCGATGGACTGCTGCCGGACATCGCGGCGGCTGGGAGGCACCGACATCAAGGTGATCGCGCGGCGGTCGCGACCGTACTTCAAAGCGTCGCCGTGGGAGCTGGAGGATGCCGAAGAGGAAGGCGTTCAGATCATCGAGAACCATGCCCCGAAGCGCTTCCTGATCGAGAATGGGAAGCTCGTCGGCATGGAGCTGGACCGGCTGCGCTGGTTCGAGGACAGGGGCAAGCAGAAGAGCGAGGTGACCGACACCGTTCGCCTCGACTGCGACACGGTCATCCTGGCCATCGGCCAGGACAATGCCTTTCCCTGGCTCGAGCGCGATCTCGGCATCGAGTTCGACGAGAATGAGATGCCCGTCGTCGACCGCAAGACATTCGCGAGTACTAAACCGGGGGTTTTCTTCGGTGGCGACGCGGCATGGGGGCCGGAGAACATCATCTGGGCCGTGGAGCACGGCCATCAGGCGGCGATCTCGATCCACAACCATTGCATGGGCATTCCCCTCGAGGAGCGTCCCGCCTACGGGATGAACCTCGTGAGCTCGAAGGTCGGCATGCACGCGTGGAGCTATAGCAACGACTACAACCCGGCGTCCCGGGCGAAGATGACACACGAGGAGCTCACGAAGCGCTTCTCGAAACTGTCGGTCGAGGTGGAGCTCGGCTTCACCGCCGATCAGACGGCGGCCGAGGTCGAGCGGTGCCTGAACTGTGACATCGAGACGCACTTCACAGCGCCGCTCTGTATCGAGTGCGACGCGTGTGTCGACGTGTGCCCGGTGAACTGCCTGACGATCGCCCCGGACGCGCCCGAGCCCGAGCTGCGAACGCGACTGTCGGCGCCGGCGTTGAATCTGACGCAGGAGCTGTTCGTGTCCGAGGCGCTGCCCCAGACCAGGCGGGTGATGGTGAAAGACGAAGACGTCTGCCTGCATTGCGGTCTGTGCGCGGAGCGGTGCCCCACGGCGGCGTGGGACATGAGGGAGTTCGATTTGATCATGCCGTACGCTGGTCGACAGGGGCTAGGGGCCAGGAGCTTGGGGCCAGCGTCTGGACCGCCAAGCACCACTATGCCGACTGCCCTAACTCCTAGCCCCTAGCCCTGTGGTTAACGATTTCGCTTTCAAGATCGCCACGGTCAACGGCACCGGCTCTGCCAGCGCCAATGGCCTGCTCATGCAGGCCATTTATCGAATGGGCATCCCGGTCTCGGGGAAGAACGTCTTCCCGTCCAACATTCAGGGACTGCCGACGTGGTACGAGATCCGGGTCAGCAAGGACGGCTACACCGCCCGGCCGGCGAACGTCGATCTCATCGTCGCTCTCAACCCCGCGACGTACGCCAAGGACGTCGCTGCCGTTAGGCGCGGCGGCTGGCTGCTGTATGACTCCTCGTGGCCGCTCGACCGCGCGCTCCGCCGGGACGACATCACCATCCTTGGGGTGCCCTTCGGCAACATGTGCGTCGAAGCGTTCGCGGGCGACCGCGAGCGAACGCTGATGCGTAACATCGCCTACACGGGCGCGCTCGTCGCCTTGCTCGACATCGACATGGACGTCGTGTCCGAGATCATCCGCGAGCAATTCACGAAGAAGCGCGCACTTCTCGATTCCAATTTCCGCGCGCTGCACCTCGGCTACGACTACGCGAAAAAGAACTTCAGCTGTCCGCTGCCGATCAGGCTCGAGCGGATGAACGCAACGCGCGACCAGGTATTGCTCGATGGCAATACCGCTGCCGCGTTAGGCTGCCTCTACGCCGGCGCGACCGTCGGCGCCTGGTATCCGATCACGCCGGCGACGTCGTTGATGGAAGCGTTCACCGGCTTCTGCAAGCGCTACCGCGTCGATCCGCAGACGAAGCGCAACAATTACTGCATTCTGCAGGCGGAAGACGAGCTCTCGGCGGCGGGAATAACGATCGGCGCCGCGTGGGCGGGGGCACGCGCCTTCACCTCGACGGCGGGACCGGGAATCTCGCTGATGAGCGAGTTCATCGGACTCGCGTACTACACTGAAATTCCGGGTGTGTTCTTCGACATTCAACGCACCGGGCCATCGACCGGCATGCCGACGCGAACGCAGCAGGCAGATCTCCTCTCAATCGCATACCTCTCTCACGGCGACACGAAGCACATCGCGCTCTTTCCGTCGAATCCCGCCGAGTGCTTCTACATGTCCGTGACCGCGTTTGATCTCACCGAGCGCTTCCAGACACCGGTGTTCGTCGTCTCCGACCTCGACATCGGAATGAACGACTGGATGGTGCCGCGCCTAACGTGGGAGGACAGCTATCGCCCGGATCGCGGCAAGGTACTCGACGCCGCTCAGCTCGAAAAAGTGCAGCGCTTCTCGCGCTATCTCGACGTCGATGGGGATGGGATCGCCGCACGTACGCTGCCGGGTGTCTCACCGAAAGGCGCGTACTTCGTCCGCGGCTCGGGCCACGACAAGCACGCCGCGTACACTGAAGACTCGGCCGAGTATCGCGAAGTGGTCGATCGATTGGCCAGGAAGCTCAAGACAGCGGAAGAGGCGGTGCCGGCCCCGGAGATCCGAAGACGCAATGGCGGCTCGTCCGTCGGAGTCGTTGCACTCGGTGGAACACACGCGGCGATGCTCGAGGCCTGCGACCGGCTGGCCGCGGAGGGAATCGAGGTGGACTACATGCGCATCCGATCATTCCCATTCGGCACCGCGGTGCGCGAGTTCCTCGATGCGCACGAGACGCTGTTCGTCGTCGAACAGAATCGCGATGCGCAGCTCCGCTCGCTGCTCGCAATCGAGACGGGCATCGCCCGTGATCGAATGATCCCCGTGCTCGACTACGGTGGACTGCCACTCACAGCCGATTTCGTGACCTCGCAGGTCGCGCGAGAGTTGGAGGCGCACGTATGACGTCGATTCAGAAGCCACCGGTGCGGCACCCGTCGCTCCAGGCCAATTCGCTTGGCCTGACGAAGCGCGACTACGAAGGGGCGATGTCGACGTTGTGCGCGGGTTGCGGCCACGACTCGGTGACGGCAGCAATCGTCCAGGCGTTCTACGAGCTCGAGATCCCGCCTCATCGTGCCGCCAAGATGAGCGGCATTGGCTGCTCGTCGAAGACGACCGCCTATTTCATGCGACAGTCGCATGGCTTCAACTCAGTGCACGGGCGCATGCCGTCGGTCGCGAGCGGAGCGAATGCCGCCAACCGCGATCTCATCTACATCGGGATCTCCGGCGACGGCGACTCCCTCTCGATAGGTCTCGGCCAGCTCTGCCACGCGATCCGCCGCAACGTGGACATGCTCTACCTTCTGGAGAACAATGGCGTCTACGGCCTGACGAAGGGACAGTTCTCGGCGTCGGCGGATGTCGGCTCCAAGTCGAAGCGGGGCGAGGCGAATGTGCAGCGCCCGATCGATCCAGTGCTCCTCGCTCTCAGCCTCGGCGCGACGTTCGTTGCGCGCGGCTTCTCCGGCGACAAGACGCGATTGGTGCCGATGTTGAAAGCTGGCCTACGCCACAAGGGCTTCGCGCTCATCGACGTGATCTCGCCCTGCGTGAGCTTCAACGATCACGAAGGATCCACCAAGAGCTATCGATTCACGCGCGAGAACTATCACGAGCTCGCGCCGGTCGATTTTGTGCCACTGCAGCGGGAAATCACCGCGTCGACGGAAGCTGGGGCGAGCGTGTCAGTGACGATGCATGACGGGAGCATCGTGCGGTTTCGCGAGGTCGGGACGGACTATGATCCAACGGATCGCGACGCTGCATACGCACATGTGCGCGCGCGGCAGGAGCGAGGCGAGATCGTCACCGGCCTTCTCTACATTGACGAGAGCTCGTCGGACATGCACGAGACGGCAAACACGGTCGCGCGCCCGCTCGTGGACCTGCCCTACGACTCGCTTTGCCCAGGGAGCGCGGCGCTCGACGCCTTGATGGACGAGTACCGGTAGGTGGTTAGTGATCGGGGGACGGTAAACGGCGACCACCGATCACCGACCACCGACTAATCGCGAGTCTGGCTTCCCGGCCAATCACGCTCCGTGATACGGCATTGCGCACGCGGCGCGGCGTGAACGGCGCGAGCGACCCGGCACTCGTAGCGCGCCGAATGGTCGCCGATCGCTTCGGCGTGCACGATGAGCGTATGCTCATCGACTGGGGAGATGTCACGCAGGCGCAGCAAGCCGCGCGGGTTCCCGAAGTTCTGCTCGTCGGCGGCACACACGGAGCGGGGAAGTACCTTGGCGGCGCTGCCGTGCAGGGCGCGGAGCACCGCCGCGCTCGGATCGGCGTCCACCACGGAACCGTCCGGCCCCGTCGTCGCCACGCTGAGGCAGACCCGATCTGCGCTGTCGCCGATGACGTCGTCGAGTAAGGCGCGGAAGGCAGTCACGACCGATGCGTCGTCATTTGGAACCGCGGCCATGATGAGCGGCGTCGAGGACCGCTGGGCCAGGCACCCGGTGGTGGCACCAGCGAACAGGAGCGCCGCGGCAATTGTGCGTGCGATCTCGAGCGGCGAGCCGAGTGCGGCCATTGGGCGTCTGTGGGAGCGGGTCTTCATCTATTGAAAGCCTAATGCAGGGTTCCGACCAGCGAGAGCGCATCAATGACGAGCGGAGTTGGTGACTAGTGACTGAAGGGGGTTGCCGGCGAACGGTGAACGGAGAACGGTAGGTGTCCGTCCACTGACCACTGACCACCGACCACCGATCACCGACACCAGCCACCACATCGGACGTTACGCCCGGGTACGGCAGTTCGTCCCCACCGTGCCATGTCGCGACGCCAAAGAATCGATTGTCCGCACGAGCGCCGCCCAGGGATGGCGGTCTGCTTGCACTGCCTTCA